>Ga0078972_1002890_pt1 | contig 54254 bp, 49 predicted proteins | sample YelNatPaOPGAMG01_FD_67568 | JGI IMG/M metagenome (GOLD analysis project Ga0078972, IMG submission 67568) | Hot spring thermophilic microbial communities from Obsidian Pool, Yellowstone National Park, USA - OP-RAMG-01 (SPADES assembly) (version 2) | ecosystem: Environmental > Aquatic > Thermal... | reverse complement strand
CTGTGCGAACGCAAGCGCGATGGCAAGTAACGGCGGTTCATTCCGGCGACCAACAACGTGAGTGAGCAGCGCGTGGGGGGAACATTAAGGAGCGCTACCGGAACATGCGCGGCTACCAGTCGAGGCGCAGCCTGGCACGAGTTGCGACACGGACGGCGTATTTGCGGGAGGAAGGGGATCAAGCGCTGATCCAAGCTCTGGCGGCGTAGGAGGAGAGAAGAGAGCAGGAGAACGCCCTGCGATTTCTTGGGCAAAGAAGGCCACCGCTGAGCGGACAATCACCACAACGGGCTCCGCTTGACACCCCTTTCTCCCTATGTTACGATAACGAGCGCTTAGGTGCGCGGCACACTTGGGAGATTCTATCGATGCTCACAGGTTTACTCTTGGTGTTCCTGCTCCTCTTGACCGCGCTCCTTTCCGCGGGCGAGGTCGCGCTGGGCGCGGTCGCCGCCCGACCGGAACTTCGACAAGCGGTCGCCAAGAGCCACAGCATCACCGCGCAACGGATGCGAAAGCTTGCCGAAGAGGGGAGTATCTTGCTCGCCACGACCTGGATCGGGACTACCCTGGCCGTCCTGTTCGCCGCCGGCCTTGCTGCGCAGGAATTCATCCCCTTGGGGGCAGAGCTTCTCACCCGGCCGCCATTCGCCTTCAGGGCACCCGTGGCCCACGGGTGGGCCACCTTCCTGGTGCTGTTCCTCTTGGCGGTTGTGGTAGTCCTCCTGGGAGAAGTCCTGCCCAAAGCCCTGGCCAGGCGGTTCCCCTGGACGATCGGGCAGCTCGCCATCTGGCCTGTGCAGGTGATCGCCTGGCTGCTCTACCCTCTGGTCCGGTTTCTCTCCGGCCTGTACCACGGGCTCGCGCCGTGGAGCCGTGGCGCAGGCATCACGGGACTTCCCTACGTCACGGAAGAGGAAATCCGCACCCTGGTCGACGCAGGGGAGGAAAGGGGGGCGATCGAGGCCGAAGAGCGGCAGATGATCGACAGCATCCTGGAGCTCGACAAGACGCTTGTGCGCGAGGTGATGGTGCCGCGGACCGACATCACGGCCATCGAGGTGCATACACCGCTCTCGGAGGCGCTGGACACCATCCTGCGTTCCGGACACTCCCGCGTCCCGGTCTACGATGGCACCATGGACCACATCGTCGGAGTGCTTTACGCCAAAGACCTGTTGGAACCACTCCGGCAGTGCCAGCTGGATCGCCCGCTGAGCGAGCTCCTGCGCCCGGCCTATTTCGTGCCCGAAACCAAGTACGTCGACGACCTGCTGAGCGAGTTGCGGCGCCAGCGGACGCATATGGCCATCGTGGTCGACGAGTACGGAGGAACGGCCGGCCTGGTGACGATCGAGGATCTGCTGGAGGAAATCGTCGGCGAAATCCAGGACGAATACGACACCGAGGAACCGCTCGTGCAGGAATTGGGCAACGGCGAGTTCCTCTGCGATGCTCGCCTCAGCGTAGACGACGCCGCGGAAACCGTGGGGCTCCAGCTCCCCGAAGGCGACTTTGACACCTTAGGCGGCTTTGTGTATACCCGCCTGGGCAGCATCCCCCGGGTCGGGGACGAGGTGGTCGTCGGCCGGCACACGATCTCGGTGGCTTCGGTGCACGGCCTACGTCTGGGCAAGTTACGCGTCCGTGCTGCGCCGGAGGGCGGGGAACGCTCGGCCTGAAACGCGTGCCCGCCGCACCACCGCGCGCTTGCACGGCTCTGTGGATGCTTCGAACCCGTCCTGTCTTGACCGGATGGCTCGCCTGAGCATCCCTTCTCCTTGGGGCATCGACAACGAGGAGGCGTCGGTATGGGTCCAGAGATCGAGACGCTCGTGGAAGCCGCCCGCAGGGTCCGGGAGCACGCCTATGCGCCCTATTCCCGTTTCGCCGTCGGCGCGGCCGCGCGCACGGCCTCGGGCCGGGTGTTCACCGGGTGTAACGTCGAGAACGCTTCCTACGGGGTCTCGCTGTGTGCAGAACGGGCGGCGATCGCCGCTGCAGTTGCAGCCGGGGAGCGGGAGATCGTCGCCCTGGCCGTGGTCGCCGATACCGCCCGTCCGGTCCCTCCCTGTGGCATCTGTCGCCAGACCATGGTCGAGTTGAACCCCAAGATGCAGGTCATCCTCTGTAGCATCTCCGGAGAACGGGAAGTCACGACGGCCGAGGAGCTACTTCCCGGCCCGTTCACCGCGAACCACTTGCCCAGGTAGCTCCGATGCTCAAAGCAGTCGTTGAGCCGGATATGCGCTTTTTCGAGCGGTGCGTGGGCCTTCTGGTCCGGCACTGGTTGCTCTGGACGAACGTTTTCCTTGGACTCTATGCGTTGGTCCCCTGGATTTCACCCCTGCTGCAAGCGCTGGGGTACAAGACCATCGGGCGGGCGCTCTTTCTCGCCTACCGCCCCTTCTGCCATCAGCGCCCGGAGCTCTCCTACCACCTCTTCGGCTACCCGGTCGCCTTCTGTCACCGGGACACCGCGATCTACGGCACCCTTCTTTTGGCCGGGCTCGTCTTTGGGCTCCTGCGAGGCCACCTGCGTCCCCTTCCGGGCTGGGTATTCCTGGCCCTGGCCCTCCCGATGGCGCTGGACGGCCTGACCCAGCTTCCCCGCGCTTTCCTCCAGGATTGGCCGTTGCGCACCCAGAACGGCTGGGCGGTCACGCTCACCCTGGGCCGCCTGCCCGCCTGGTTCTACCACGGAGACGCCGTGGGTTCCCTGAACTGGTGGCTGCGTACGATCACCGGTATCCTCTTTGCCCTGGGGCTGGCGTGGGCCGTGTTCCCACGCATCGAGCAGGAGGTACGGCAAACCCGTAGCTACGCCGAGCGCGCGAGCAAGGCCACGCTCTCGATATGAAACGTCTGGGGAAAGAGGTCGACCGGTTGGATCCGCACGAGGCGATACCCGGCGGCAAGCAGCCGCCGCAGGTCCCTTGCTAAGGTGCCCGGGTGACAGGAAACGTAAGCGATGCGCCGGGGTTGGACCCGCACCACCGCCCGGAGCGCTGGCGGGAGGCACCCACGCCGCGGCGGGTCGAGGATCGCCAGATCGAAACGGCCATCATACATCGGGAGCACCCGTTCCACGCGCCCTGGCAGCACCTCCACGTGTGCGCCTAGACGCGCCGCGTTCTCCCACAGGTCCTCCACCGCCGCTGGATGTTCTTCGATGGCCGTGATCTGCACCCCCGGGCCCGCGAGGGGAAGCGAGAGCGCACCCACACCGGCATAGGCGTCCAGGAGGCGGTCGCCAGGCTTGGGTTCCAGAAAGCCTGCCACCACCTCGAGCAGGCGTTCCGCCTGAGGGGGATGGACCTGAAAGAACGCTGTCGGGGAGAAGCGAAGCGGCACGCCTCCAAGTGTCTCCACCAGGTATCCTCGCCCGCGAAGGACCTCCACCCGACGCCCCTGCTGCCAGGCCACTTCGGCGACCTGCTCCAAGTGGATGGCAATCTCCCGAGCCGCCTCGCGGGCACCGCCTACAGCAAGCACCAAGACGCGTTTCTCAAAACGGCTGTAGCGCAACACCAGCGACTCGGGACACAACCTCGACGGCATCCCTCGCAAAACGCGCTGGAGGTCCGGAAGCAGTGCATCCAGCGGTTCCACCAGCAGCGGGCAGCTCGACAGGGAAACCACGTTTCTGGTTCCACCGGCATAAAAACCCGCCACCCCGTCCCGTGAAACGTGCAACTCTGCCGTGTGCCGGTACCTCCAGGGTTCGGCCATGCCCAGGACCGCATCCACAGGGGGATCCGCGATCCGCCCCAGGTAGCGACATTGATCCTCGACGATCGCGCGCTTGAATCGGAGCTGGGCCTGCGGGGCAATATGCTGCCAGGAACAGCCACCGCATTGCCCAAAGCGCGCACATCGAGGAGCGACGCGCTCGGGGGAAGGAAGCAGCACCGCTTCGATCGCTCCACGAGCATAGCGGGTCCGGCATTGCTCCAGGCGCACCGACACCACGTCGCCTGGTACTCCCCCCTGGACAAAGATCACCCGGCCAAGGTATCGTCCCACGGCCTCCCCGCCTTGGGCCATCCCTTCCAAGCGCAACCCTTCCAGGCGTTCGGGCCACGGCGCGGAATCCCCACCCAGAAGGCGGCCTTCCATCAGCGTGCTTCCCCCCCACTTCCCTTGGGCAATACAAAGGCAAATGTGCTCCCCTGGCCCGGAGTGCTCTGGACACTGATCCGCCCCCCGTGGGCTTCCACGATGCGTTTCGAGATCGCCAACCCCAGTCCAGCCCCTCCGAAGGCCCGAGTTGTGGAGCTATCCACCTGGTAAAAGCGCTCGAAAATGCGCTCGTGATACTCGGGCGGGATCCCGATCCCAGTGTCCGAGACCTCGACCTGGACCACCGGACCAGCATCGCGCAGACGGACGCACACCCTCCCTCCCTCAGGACTGAACTTGATCGCGTTATCCAGCAAGTGAAGGTAAAGGAGCTGCAGCGCATCCGGATCGCCCACGACGCACACATCCTCCGGCATGTCCGTGACGATTTCGATCGCCCGATCGCGCGCTTGCTGTTCCACCGAACGGATCGCCGCAAGAGCCACCTCGCGCAGCGATACAGGGCTTGGGGACAACACGATCTGACTGCACTCCTGGAGGAAGAGGATGTCGTTCACCCGCCGGATCACCTGCTCGGTGTACTCCAGGATCGTCTGCAGGCACTCCCGCTGCTCCTCCGTTACAGGGCCGGCCCTGCCCTCCAGGAGCAGCTGCGAATAACCCTTGATCGCTGTGAGCGGAGTGCGCAGCTCGTGGGAAACGGTGGAAACAAACTCGGACTTTAAGCGATCCAGGGACTGCAGCTGCTGGTGGGCCCGCTGCAGCTCAGCCACCTTCTGTTCCAAGCGTGTAACCAGCCGCCGGCTGTATTCGCGCAGGTATTTCGCCTCATCCTCGGCCGGCACACGCTCGCGCACCCCTTCCAGGTAGGCTGCGAGCTGCGCCGGGAGGCGATCCACATCCACTGGCTTTTGCAGGTACCCATCGCAACCGGCCACAAGGGTGCGTTCCCGATCTCCGGGCATCACCGCGCTCGCGGTCAAGGCCACGATCGGCACTCCGGACAGGGAAGGAATGGCCCGCAGGCGTGTCGTCACCTCAAAGCCGTCCAGACCGGGAATCTGGATGTCCATCAGGATCAGGTCGGGCCTCTCCTGCTCGGCAAGGCGGATCGCGCTCAGCCCATCTTCGGCTTCCAGAACCCGATACCCATGCGCCTCCAGGATGCGCCGCACAAGCAGCCGACTCTCCGCATTGTCCTCCACATAGAGGACCTTCTTCATTGGGCCTCCTGACCATCGCGGAAGGCCCTCCGGCGTGCCTGGGGGCATCCCTGAGGGTTTCCCGCGATGGTCACGTCTCGGGAACGTTCCCCGTCACGGTCCCGGCTCCTCGGCCGGCGAATGCGACCGTAGAGGGAGGGTGAAATAGAAGGTGCTACCGTGGCCAACCCGACTGGTCGCCCAGATGGCGCCACCGTGCAGTTCCACCAGCGCCTTGGCGATCGTCAGTCCCAGCCCACTTCCGCCCACGGCGCGGGTCGGGGTGTTGTCCACACGGTAAAAACGCTCGAAAATGTGAGGAAGAGCGTGTTCCGGAATGCCGATCCCCTGATCCTGTACGCTGACCAGAACAAAGGGCACTGGGGTCGGGGCCCCGATCTCCTCCGCGCGACTCGTTTCGGTCACCTGCTCCGCCCGAAGGACGATCTCGCCGCCCTCGGGCGAATACTTGACCGCATTCTCGATCAGGTTCTTGAGGACCGAGCGCACCTTGTCCCGGTCCATGTAGATGGAAGGAAGGTCAGGCGGAAAGTCCACCAGCAAAGTGTGCTTCTCGCCCATCTGGGCATCCAGCTGGGAAGCCATACTGGCCACCAGTTCTGCCAGACTGCCCATGCCCCAGTTCATGCGGATCTTCCCCTGGCCCAGACGGGAAAGGTTCACCAGGTCCTCCACCAACCGCGAGAGGTGCTCCGCCTGCCGGAAGATGACCTCCAAGAACGCCCGCTCTTGTTCCCGGTTAAAGTCGCGCGACAGGAGCAGTTCCGCGTAACCCATGATCGAGGTCAAGGGGGAACGCAGTTCGTGCGAAACCAGGGAGATAAACCCCATCCGGGCGCGCTCGCTATCCTCATCCTGCCGCGCATCTCGGAGGAGGATGACCCGCCCCGTGGGACGCTCTCCTTCCGCGCAAAGGGGCGCACCCAGGAGCCAGAGCCGACGCGTCACATCGCGGAAGTAGAGCCACCCTTCCGTCGTGCCCCGATCCAACGCCCGCGTACGCTCCAGGAAGCGGGTCAGGCTTTCCGGCTCCTGCAGTTGCGCTTCCAGGCGCGCCATCAGGTACCGCGGTAAGGAGACCCCTTCGGGAATCGGCAGGTCCAGCCCCAAGAGCCGAACGCTGGCCGGATTGGCCAGCACGACATCCAGCGCTTCATCCGTGACGATGATCCCCTCCGGAAGATTCGCCACCAGTCCGGCGAGCCATTCCCGTTTCTCCCGGACCTCGTTATAGAGGCGTGTGGTCCCGATGGCCGCAGCCGCCTGATCGGTCAACATCTCGGCCAGCTGGAGGTCCTCTTCGTCGTACGCGTTGAGGCTGGAGCTCTCCAGGTTGAGCACCCCGATGACTTCCCCACGCCAGCGGATGGGCACAGTGAGCTGAGAACGCGTCTCCGGACGCACCGCCAGGTAGTCCTCTACTTCCCGAACGTCAGGGATGAGCGCCGGCCTGCCGGTGCGCGCGACCCAGCCTACGATCCCCACATCCCAGCTGATCGTCGGGGAAGCCATCAACGCATCGTCGGCGGTGACGTCGGCGGCGTAACCGGAGAGCGCCTGGATGGTATACTGTTTCTGCTCGCGGTCCACGGTGAGCACCGCGCCCGCATCGCTATCCGTCAGCTCGATGGCCTTGAGCAGAAGGAGGCTGTAGATCCGCCCTTCCTCCAGCGCTGCTGTCACCTCGCGGCCGAAGGTCAGGAGCAGGTTCAGTTCCTCCAGCCGGCGGCCCATGGTATCCAGCGGTCCCAGGTCCGGGACGGCCTGCTGGATGGCCACACTGAGCAGAGGAGCCAAGGCGGTAAGCGTATCCAGGTCGGACTGGTCGAACGCGTTCGGTGTCGTGCTGACGAGCGCGAGTGTCCCCACCAGGTGGTCTCCCTGCAAGAGCGGGACGCCGATATAGGCACGGTAGCCCGGCTGCTGTTCCCCATCCGGCCGGATGCCCAGGTCGGAGATCAGAAGCGGTGTGCGCTGGAAGCTGACCCAGTTGCTATAACTATCCACGGTTCCGCCGTGGCCCACGAACAGTCGGCTGTTGGCACAGCGAACGAGGGGCGTTTCGCGCCGTGCACCCCAAAGCAGGAGTTGCCCGTCCTCATGCGGGATCAGCTGTGCCAACCCGGAGAAGAGCGTGTCCACCAGCTGGTCAAGGTCTTTGGCCTCGATCAATTTCCGGCCGAGGGTGGCCAATAGCTCCGTGGTTCCCTGCTTGCGCCCCAACTCGGGCCACCGCGTGGTACAAAGATGAAGCCAACGGCGTCGTGCCTGGTGGCACAGGGAATGGAGCACCGTCAGGGTCCGTTCGGGGCGCTCGACACCGTCGTGGCCTGTTTCCAGAGCCTCTTCCAGGCTACGCTCAGAAGCGTCGAGCAAAGAAACGGTTTGCAGCAGCCTGGCTTCAGGCTGCAGCTCCGCCACACGTTCCTGTTCTTTCGAAAGAAAACGTGCTACGGGGGCAAAGTCTTGTGCCGCCAACGCCTGGAGCAATGCGTCCAGGCACTCCGCGATCCGTTTCCCCAAGGTCGGCGAAAGGGTGCGCGCTTCCCCTTCCAGGCGCAACCAATAGAAGACCCGCAGGGCCAGCCGATCCAACGCTGCCCGCAGGGCCTGTACCCATTCGATCGTGCTTTCCCCAGCCCGCGTCGCCATGGCCCCGCCCCGAGGTGGTTTGCTTTCTGTAAGGTATTATAGCACCCTCGCCGTTCCATGACAAGGTTGCGACCACCCACATCCAAGGCTATAATGCCAGGGTCAGTCTCCGATTCCGATTGAGGTGATCTCCGTGGATGTGTCGGTCATCGTACCCACCTATAACGAAGCCGAGGCGCTCGCCGAGCTGGTGCAGCGACTCTTCGCCGCGCTTGCGGCAACCGGCCGGGACGCAGAACTGGTGATCGTCGACGACAGCTCCCCCGACGGCACCGGGGAAATCGCGGAACAGCTGGCCTCGCACTACCCGATCCGCGTGCTCCATCGTCCGCCTCGCTCCGGCCTGGCTTCGGCCGTGCTCGCGGGGATTGCACGCGCCACGGGGCAGGTCCTGGTGGTGATGGATGCCGACCTCAGCCACCCCCCAGAGCTCGTGCCCCGGCTGATCGAGGCCGTGGAATCCGGTGCCGAACTGGCCGTCGCCAGCCGCTACGTCCGTGGAGGCGGCGTGTACGCCTGGCCCTGGCGCCGACGCTTCGTTTCCTGGGTGGCGAACCTCCTGGCACGCCCGCTCGTCCCGATCCGCGACGCGACCTCCGGCTTCTTCGCCTTTCGGCGAGAAGTCGTGGAGGGAACGCAACTGGATCCCATCGGCTTCAAGATCGGCCTGGAGGTGATGGCCAAGGGAAAGTACCGAACTTACCGGGAGGTCCCTTACACCTTTGTGGACAGGCGGTTCGGCCGGAGCAAGTTCGGCGTGCGCCAGGTCCTGGATTACCTAAGGCAACTGATGCGGCTCTGGCGCCAACGCGCTAGAGCACCAGCAGCTCCCTCGGGAACTGGGTCAGGCACAGCCCCGCGGCCGACGTGACCAGGATATCGTCCTCGATGCGCACCCCACCCAGGCCCTGGATATAGATCCCGGGCTCCACGGTGAAGGTCATCCCGGGGAGAAGGGGCTGGCTGTTCCCTTCCACGATGTAGGGCGGCTCGTGCACCTCCACGCCCAGCCCGTGGCCCGTGCGGTGGAGAAAAGCTTCGCCGTACCCAGCTTCCGCGATCACTGCACGGGCAGCGCGGTCCACCTCCTGGGCCGGAAGGCCTGGGCGGACGGCGTCCCGACCCGCGGCGTTCGCCCGCAGCACCAAATCGTAGATATGCCTCAGCTCCTCGGCCGGCCGCCCCAGCGCCACCGTGCGCGTGAGGTCGGCATAGTAACCATCCACGCTGATCGCCCAGTCCAGCGTAATCAGTTCGCCGCGCTCGATCGGGCGATCTGTGGGCACGGCGTGCGGCGAGGCACCGTGCGGACCTGCGGCGACGATCGGCTCCTCCTGAAAAGGATCGGCGCCCGCCTCGGCGACCGCCCATTGCCACGCCCGGGCCACCTCGCGCTCGGTGAGCCCCGGACGCAAACGGGCCAGCACGTCTTGGAGCCCTTGCTCCAAAAGGGCAGCCGCTCGCCGCATACAGGCGATTTCCTCCGGGGCTTTGGACATCCGCAATGTGGCCAGCAGGGCATCGGCTGGCTCGACCACGCTCCCAGGGAAAGCCCGCTGGAGCACCTGCCACTCCAGCAGGCGCATATGCCGTTCCTCTACCCCGATACGCTCGCCAGCCAGGCGCACCTGCTCTCCCAGGCGGGCAATGGCCCGTTCCGGCCCTTCCTCGTCATTCCAAGGGAAGAGTTCGACCTCGCTCCCGAGATGCAACCGCACTCGAGGCACCTCCAGGGCCGGGAGCAACAGGGCCGGCGACCCGGTGCGGGGGAATAGCGCCAGCGTCACCCGTTCGCTCGGACCCACGGTCAGGCCGCTCACGTAACGCAGGTTCGGTCCGGGCACGAGCGCCAAGGCGGCCAGACCGGCCTCATCCATCGCCGCATACAGGCGTTCCAGGCGTGTCGGCAAAGGGAGCCTCCTCTCTGTTCCTGACCCAATCGGCGGAGCAGCCCTGTGCTTCCCAGCCGCTTCGCGTGAGCTCCATGTCGTAGTAGAGCGTCTCCACCCGGCCCCAGCGCCGCCGGAAGAACGGGCGCAACGGCTCGTACTCGGGGTGGTCCAGTTGCCGTAGGTCTACCGGGACGTCCACTGGCCGCCAATAGGCGGCGGTCTGGCGAAATCCGACCCGGAGGTAGCAACGCACGGCGCGGACGTTCGCGGCAGCCACGTCCAGCACCATCCGGCGAAAGCCAAGGACATAGAAGTAGTACGGGAAGAAGAGGCGCAGGGTCTCCGAACCGTAACGCTGATTCACGAATTCCGGGCAGAAGGCGATCCCCAGGCGCGCGGAATCCCCCCAGGAGATGTCCCGCAAGGAGAGCATCCCGATCAACCGGCCGGCCCGATCGGTCACTCCGTAGGCCAGATGGCTACGCCCGTCTGTCAGCCGGGCAAACCAGCGATCGTTCTCCTCCGGGCTGCAGCGTGGCATGTCCCAGATGAGCCCCAAGGGATCGTTGAACGGGGTCCAGGCCTGGCGCTCGTCCAGATCACGCCGCTCCAGAGCGCGCACCCGCACCCGTTCCCCCTCGAGCGGTAGCGCTGAGGGCAACGCACGCCTCCCGTCCCTCCAAGGCCGCCCCCCCATCCTACCCTCCTGCGCCAGCGACTCCCAGGGCGGCCAGGAGGGCACCCGCCGGCCCCTCCACCTGACAAAGACGGAGACGCCGCTCCAGGTAGTCCAAGTCCAGGCGTCCGGCTTGCACCCGGAGCAGCGACTCCAGGTCCTGGCGGTGGCTCTTGGTGGGGTCGCAATCGGCGTATAGGGCCAGGAGCGCTTTCTGCGCAATGACGTCCTCCGGAGCCAAGACCAGCACCCGCGCACCCAAAAGGGGCAGGCGACGGAGACGTTCCTGCATCTCCTCGTCCATCAGGAAAGGATAGCGACGGTTGTTCGCGGCCAGGGTCAGGTCGTCGAACAGCTTGATGCCGCGCCACAGGAGGATCCGCCCGTCATATTGGGCAATGAACCGCTTCTTGGCCAACAGATCGCGGACGTGCCGCAGAAAACCTGGAGGAACGAGGATATCGACGTTCGCGATGGGCCGGCGGACGCCGTAGGCATAGGCTGCCGCACCCAGACAGACTCCCCACCGCCAACCCGCCTCATCGAGCAGCTGTTGGACGGCACCGAGGTTCCCAGCGATCAAGGACATGGGACCCTCCTCCTGGATCAGCTGGCTAGATCATACCATAGAGGAGGACTTCTGCCAAATCGAGGTTTACGGACTTGCCAAAAACGCGGCTTTGTGGTAAACTAACGGTGACTGCCGAGGTGGCGGAACAGGCAGACGCGCTACGTTCAGGGCGTAGTGGGTGTAGCGCCCGTGGGGGTTCAAATCCCCCCCTCGGCACAAAAAGGCAGGGCGACGTGCGTCGCCCTGCCTTTTTGTGGCTCGTTTACGGTTCACACAGCAAGAAGATCTCCCCCCGGTCGGTGCGGTAATCGTAGGTCCGTCCTCGGGCCTGCAGGAGGATCTGGTAACCGGGTGTGATCACCTGGAGGTACCCATAGCCCGGCTTGGGACAACCCAGGCTGCTGTCCCGCCATTCCACCTCCCGCACTTCTTGCACCACGATCTCCTCCGGGGAGATCCCCAGGCGCGCGGCCAGGTCGGCCACCACCCGCTCCACCTGCGGCTGTGCCTCGCCCCAATCCCCAGGTTGCTGCTGGGGACAGAACACCACTTCCGTCCGGCTGGCGTGGTACTCGTACTCCTGGCCCGCTGCCCGCACGAGGATCCGGTACCCGGGCGTGATCACCTCCAGGCAGGCCTGTCCTGGGTGCGTACATCCCAGACAGCTATCCGGCCAGTCCACCGCCTCCACCCGCACGACCTGGACGTCCTTCGGAGACACTTGAGCGCGCGCAGAGACATCGGCCAGTACCTGCTCCACAAGCGGTTGTGCCTCGGCCGGCCAGGCTGGGGTAGGGGTCGGGGGAACGGGTGTGGGCTGCGGTTCTTCACGAGGGGAAGGGGAAGCCCACAGGCCGCAGGCGGCGAGTCCGAATAGCGTGGCCCACAAGAGGCAAACGGCCTTTCTCATCGCTGCACCTCCTTGAGAAGCGATCCGAGCCGCTCGAATGGCAACAGGATAGACGGCCTCGCGCAGGGGGGCGTTACCTTTTTGGCCCCCACGCAGCAGGCGGTCGGATGGCCTCCAGCCCTCCCATATAGGGACGCAAAACCTGCGGGATGACGACGCTTCCGTCAACCTGCTGGTAGTTTTCCAACACCGCAATGAAAACGCGGGGCAGGGCCAGCCCGGAGCCGTTCAGCGTATGGACATAGCGGGGCTTTTCCCCGAGGGCCGGCCGGTAGCGGATGTTCGCCCGGCGCGCCTGAAAGTCGCGGAAGTTGCTGCAGGAGCTCACCTCCAGCCACTCTTGGCACCCGGGAGCCCACATTTCGATGTCGAACTTGATCGCCGCGACAAAGCTCAAATCTCCCGTGCACATCTGTACCACCCGGTAAGGGATCTCGAGCAGCCGACAGACGTCCTCGGCGTCTTGGATCAGGCCCTGAAGCTCCTCGTCCGAGCGCTCCGGCTCGCAGAATTTGACCAGTTCGACCTTGTCGAATTGATGCACCCGCTTGATCCCCCGTACGTCCCGACCGGCGCTGAACTTTTCGCGACGGAAACAGGCGGTGTAGGCCACGTAGCGCAACGGCAACGTTCCGGGCGGCAGGATCTCGTCCCGGTGCAAGTTGGTCACCGGCACTTCGGCGGTAGGGATCAGCCAAAGGTCCTCCTCGATGTCGCGATACAGGTTGTCCCCGAACTTGGGCAGGTTCCCCGTGCCGATCATGCAGGCGCTGTTCACCAGATACGGCGGGTAGATCTCTTGGTACCCGTGCTGTTGCGTGTGCAGGTCGAGCATCCAGGCGATCAAAGCCCGTTGCAGGCGCGCCCCCAACCCCTTCAGCACGTAGAAGCGGGATCCGGCGATCTTGGCTCCGCGCTCGATGTCCAGGATATCCAAAGCTGCCCCGAGTTCCCAATGCGGCTTGGGCGGAAAGTCAAAGACGCGCGGTTCCCCCACCGTGCGCACGACCACGTTGTCGCGCTCATCCCGCCCGTCCGGCACAGCCTCATGCGGCAAGTTCGGCACTTCCAGCATCCGCTGCTCCAGCGCCGCCTCCACCTCGCGTAGCTCCTGCTCCAGGGCCGGGATCCGCTCTTTCCACCCACGCACCTGCTCGATGAGCGCCTGCCGCTCTGCCGGATCGCCTGCGTGCGCGATTTGCTTCGAGGCCGCGTTCACCTGGGCCCGCAGCCCTTCCAGCTCCGTCAACAGCGCCCTTCGGCGCTGATCCAGGGCAAGGATCTCGTCGATCGGGGCTTCGACGTGCAGGCGGGCGATCTGCGCTTTGACATACTCCGGGCGTTCGCGGATCAACTCCAGGTCCAACATGGCTGACCTCCTCACGGGTGGATAACGCAAAGCCTTCCGCCCCTCAGGGACGGAAGGCCTATGGCTCCGTGGTGCCACCCTGTTTCGTCGCCCCCTTGCGGAAGGCGACCTCTACGGGTCGTACGACCCCACCCGATAACGGCGGGCACCGGCACGGCTTAACGGGGCTTCCTTTTCGCCGGCGGCTCGGGAGTGGATTTCGACGGGCCTCCCTCGCTGCCTCGCACCAGCCGGCAGCTCTCTAGGAGGGAACCGCCCGCCTACTTGTCTCCGTCAACGCCTTTGAAACAAATTTTAGCACGCTTCCTTCGCCTTGTCAAAGAGCGCTCGCGTTTGGTTTGTGGTACAATGGTCCTTGAGGAGGGGTTACGATGGAACCGGCCGAGCGCGGGCGCTGGCATATCTTGGTCGTAGATGACGAACCCGAGATCGTGGGCTACCTGAAACGCGGGCTGACCTTCGAGGGGTTCCGCGTCTCCACCGCACTGGATGGAGAAACTGCCCTGCAGCGGGCAGCGGAGGAAAAGCCCGACCTCGTCATTCTCGATGTCCTGTTGCCGGGCATGGACGGGATCGCTGTGTGCGAACGGTTGCGCGCTCAGGACCCCGATTTGCCCATCCTCATGCTGACCGCGCGAGACAGCGTCCCCGACCGCGTGGCTGGCCTGGAAAGCGGGGCAGACGACTACCTGGTCAAGCCTTTCGCCTTCATCGAGCTGCTGGCCCGGATCCGGGCCTTGCTACGCCGCGCCAGCCGAAAACAGGAAGAAGCGCGCGTGCTGACGTATGCCGACCTGGTGCTCGACCCAGCGGCCCGCACCGTAGAGCGGGCCGGCCGGCCGATCCGTCTGACCACACACGAGTTTGACCTGCTCGAGCTCTTTATGCGCCACCCGAACCAGGTGCTGACCCGCGACGTGATCCTGGAAAACATCTGGGGCTACCACGACGATATCCCCGAATCGAACATCGTCGATGTCTATGTGCGTTACCTGCGCAACAAGCTCGAAGCGGGCGGCGGACGGCGGCTCATCCAGACCGTACGCGGGGTGGGTTACGTGCTCCGAGAGGAATAGCCCATGTCCATCCGCACCCGGCTCACCCTTTGGTACGGCGGCATCCTGGCGCTCCTGCTCCTGCTCTTCGGCAGCGCGCTCTATGCCATCCTGCACGGAAGCCTCCTTTCGGGGATCGACCGCACCTTGGCACGCACCGCGGCGCAGGTGCAGGCAAGCGCGCGCCGGCAGATTGCGATCACCCCACCTTTCAACTGGGAGGAAGTGATCACGCTTCCGCCGCTGGACGTGTTTGCCTCCCCCGGTGTGTTCGTGCAGGTGCGCCATCCGAACGGCACCATCGCCGCGACCTCGGCGAACCTCCTGGGCCAGGTGCTCCCCGAGCTCCCCACGGCCGACGCAGACCGGGTGCTGAAGGGCGGCGTGGATCTGCGTACCGTGCGCGTGGGGACTGCGCGCGTCCGGCTGCGCAGCGAGGCCATCGTGGCCGACGGACGAGCGGTGGGGATGCTCCAGGTGGCCGCCTCCTTGCAACAGGTGGACGAGGCCTTGGCCCGCCTCCTCCGGCTCCTCCTGGCTGGTGGCGCATTGGGGTTGCTTCTGGCTGTGCTCGGGGGAAGCCTGCTCTCCAGACAGGCCCTTGATCCCATTTCCCGGGTCACCGAGACAGCCCGACGCATCGCCCATACGGATGACCTGGGCGAGCGGATTCCGGCCCCTCGCGTTCAGGACGAAGTGGGGCGGCTGGTCAGCACCTTCAACGAGATGTTGGACCGGCTGCAGCGCCTCTTCCAGGGCCAGCAGCGCTTCATTACCGACCTTTCCCACGAGCTGCGCACGCCCCTGGCGGCCATCCGGGGCAACCTGGAGGTGTTGCAGCGTGGGGCCGGGGCCGACCCGGAGACCCTCCAGGACTCGCTGCACGATATCGAGCGGGAGGTGGCCCGCCTCTCCCGCATGGTGGCCGACTTGCTCGCGCTGGCACGGGCGGACGCCGGGATGCATTTGGAACGCCGACCGGTGCAGCTGGAGGCCCTCCTGCTCGAGGTCTACCGGGAGGCACGACACCTTTCTCGGGGCGTCGAGGTGCGCCTGGGAAACGAAGACCAGGTCGAAATCGAAGGCGACCCCGATCGACTGAAACAGCTTTTGCTGAACCTGGTCGACAATGCCTTGAAGTTCACACCCCCGGGGGGAACGGTTACCCTCTCCCTGTACCGGGAGGGGCCTTGGGCGTGTCTGGCGGTGCAGGACACGGGCCCGGGCATTCCCGAGGAGGATTTACCGCACCTGTTCGAGCGTTTCTATCGGGGCCGCTCGGCCGGCCGACGGGGTGGCATGGGCCTGGGACTCTCCATCGCGCGCTGGATCGCCGGCGAGCACGGGGGACAGATCACTGTCGAGACACGCGCCGGGCAGGGAAGCACGTTTACCGTCTGGTTACCCCTGCCCCACGCGGCCGACCGGGCCTCGGGCGACCGTAGGGACGGCAAAGCAACGGATTAAACTGATCCTCTGGCTGCAGGCGCCGATTGCCTGCCTCATCGAGAGGTGAAGCCGTTGGGCAACGGCGTGGCCCCTCGAGCCGCCGATCTGAAACGCAACGTGGGTTGCGGGCCGGCCGTTCCAACGCGCGGAATGCGTGGTTCCAGAGGCGCTATTGGCCTCAGGGGGCCAAGGTGGAAATCGTCCTGGCCGAGGAGATGGGGTTCTGCCAAGGCGTGCGCCGGGCGATCGACATGGCCGAACAGGCCGCTCGTCGGGGCGACGTTGTGCGCACCCTGGGAGAGCTCGTGCACAACCCGCAGGTGGTCGAGCGGCTGGAGGCCGTGGGCATCCGGGTGGTGGGAGGGCTGGAAGAAGTCGGGCCTGGAGAGGTCGCGCTGGTCACCGCCCACGGCGCGGCGCCAGCGGTGTTCTCTGAAGCCCGAAAAAAGGGGATTCCCCTCCTGGACGCTACCTGCCCCCTGGTCGAGCGGGTTCAGCGGCTGGCCCAGGAGATGGCCCAGGCGGGGTACGGGGTACTCATCTGCGGTGATCCTGAGCACGCCGAAGTCCGCGGCATCCTGGGTTATGCGGGAAAGAGCGCTGCGGCCGGGCGCACGCTCGAGGAACTGCGCGAGTTTGCCCGCCGCCAGGGCCGGGAAGAACCGTGGACAGGGCACCACCGCCTGGCTGTGCTATTCCAGACCACCCAGCGCGAGCAGGTGTATCGCACTTTCGTAGCCGAGCTGATGCAGGCGATCCCGCCTTCGATCCGCGAGCTACGCGTTTGGAACACGGTGTGCGCTGCGGTCGCCCGGCGTGAGCCAGCTGCCCGCCGGCTGGCACGTGCGGTGGACGCTGTGGTGGTGGTCGGTGGCCGGCAAAGCGCCAACACCCGGCACCTTGCGGAAACTTGTGCTGCCGAAGGGGTACCCACCTATTCCATCGAACGCGCCGAGGAACTGCGCCCGGAATGGTTCCTAGGAAAGCAGCGGGTGGGGGTTACAGCCGGCACATCGACGCCCGATGAGGCAGTCATTCAGGTGGTGGAACGCCTACGAGCGATCGCGATCCCCTGATCCTTCCCCCTCCTTGGCCGGCGCGATCTGCTCCGGACGCAACGTCCAGGGGTTCACGGGCACTGGCTGGGGGCGTGGCGGTGGGGCCCGCCGCAGCTCTGCGGCCAGGCTGGCCAGAGCGGCCAGCAGCGCGGCCACAAGCAGGCCGCTCGTGGTCCCGAACAGGAGATAGGAACGGCGGTAGCGCACTTCCAAGGCATCCACGATACACAAGTGCCCCGCCGAGGCGGGGTCTTTTTCGTCCGCAACGGTCAACTCGAGCCGGTGGGAACGCAGGGGGAGCTCTTCGCCCAGGCGTTGAACGAGTGGCACCTCGACCCATTCTTCCTGGGGACTGTAGAGGTCCAGGTAGGCCAGCCCGTAGGAATCGCGCGGAAGCGAGGTACCGCGTCCAGTGACTCCGTCCACGCTCACCAGGAGACGTCCCCCGTCCGGTCCCTTCCGGACGCGCAGCTGGACCTCGGTGCCCTGGAAGGTGAAGGCGAGTCGGCTCCCCGGCAGGTTGCTTGCAAGGTAGCTCCCGCCGCTCGCCCGCTCGTCGCGCACCGGGTACCAGTTGCCCCGCTGGCGCACCGGAGGCGAGGTCTCTTCGTACCAGCCGGGCGACGCCACGGCGAGCTCGCTGGCCGCTGCGCGCACTGCAGCGTAGACCGGCTGGGGCGTAAAGTCGACGTTGACCATGCGGAAATAGTACTCCGCCTGCGTATCGGGAATGTCCCCCACCTGCCGGAAATACCAGATGCAGATCACCCCCGCCCAAGGCCAATGGTCCAGCGCATAGTCGATCCCCTGGACGGTGTAGCGGGCCTGTTCCTGGGGGCTCACGCGGCCCCAGTAGAGCCTTTCCGGCGGAAACTGTTCGGGGGCGGCGTTCCAGCCGTACTCGTTGAGCCAGATCGCCTTGCCCTGGTCACCGTACTTTTCCATGAGCAGGCGCACCAACTCCACCCGACGGAAATTCATCCGCGCGGGATCGGGTGGAGCAGACGGCGGGTCTTCAAAGCCGTAGCCGTTGGCCGACATGATGTCGAAGTAGGGGGCAGCCCCGGCCTGGTACATCTCTTCCAGGAAGGTCAGTTCGCTCAAGTTCAACCGGTCTGGATCGTCGGTCGTACGGGCGGCGAGAGGGGCACTGAGCACCTGGATGTTTGGGTCGGCCTCTTTGGCCCTTTCGTAGGCCAGGCGCAGCAGCGTCACATATGCCACGGGGTCGACTGGCGAGCCGTAGCGCCATTCCCGATGCAGGTTGGGCTCGTTCCAGATCTGGATATAGTGGATGCGCCCGCGGTAGTGCCGGACAAAGTCGTAGACGAAATCGGCATAGGTATGCGGATCGAGCGGCGGTGCCTCGGGGTTCGAACCGGCTGGCCGCGCCCACTCGGGCGGCCGGTCGAGGCGCGCGATCACCTCCAGACCGTACTCCTCGGCCAGATCGACGATGCGGTCGAACTTTTCCCAGCTGCTCTTGTCGTACTTGTCATCCCAGTAATAGTCCTGCAGGGGCTCGATTTCTGCCCAAGGGAACTGCTGCTTCACCCAGCCGATCCCCGCTTCGGCGATCATCTCCATCGTCCGGCGCTTCTTCCACTCCTCGACTTCCTTGTCCAGGAAGATGTTCACGCCAAAGGGATTCACATCGGTCGCGGGCATTTCGCGGGGGGCACGAGGAGCAGGAAGAGCGCTAGCCGCACGGGGTCCGATTGCCAGTATCTCAGCAACCAGGGCCACGAGCAGAAGCAGGCTCGATGCGCTGGATAAAACCACGCGTCGGAACGAACGCGGACGGCCGGTCACGGAAAAGAGCCACCTCCGATGGCACCATCGTGCGCATTATAGCATCGAGCGATTCCAAGGGCAACTGGGGCTTCTCCGGCCGGCCGCCCCTTCTGGGCCTGGGGTAGCCTGCGGCCAGTACTCCCAGGGCGTACGACCACGCATCCGGCCCGGGGAAAGCAGGCGCATGCGCTCCTATACCCCGTCGGTTTGGTCGTGCTCGCACGACCGGAGCGCCAGGATGGCTGCCATAGCGCCGTGCCGGGGACTCCCTCCCTCGCTCCGCGGTGGAGCCCACGTTTGCGGGAGGCGAGGTGTCCGTGGTAAAATAATGAATAGGACTTTTGACGGGAGCCTCGAGCAGCTCTCGCGAGGAGGTTTGGGGATGTTCCGCCAATTCGGGTGGCTAGAGGTACTGCTGATCCTCCTGATCGCGCTGCTCATCTTCGGGCCGAGCAAGCTCCCGCAGTTGGGCAAGGCCATCGCACGTACAATCCGCGAGTTCCGCAAAGCGATGGCTGGCGAAGACGAGGAGTCCAAATCGGGGGAGGAAAAGGGCTAGCCTGCGTTCGGAGCGGCGAGGTGGTTCGATGGGCGGCGATTTCTTTGGCATCGGGCTGGGCGAGCTCCTCTTCCTCGCCGTGCTGGCTTTGGTGATCTTCGGCCCCAGACGGCTTCCGGAGATCGGGCGCGCGGTGGGGCGGTTCCTGCGCGCGCTGCGGGAAAGCACAGCGGACGTGGAAAGCGAAGCGCGCCGCTGGCTGGCCGGCGAGCTGCCCAAGCCTCCCGAGGGCTGGCCGGCCCCAGCGGAGCCTCCAGGCCGCCAGCCTCAGGCGGAGGACAGCCCTCCGCGCGCTCCCCTGGCTGGATAAGGTGCGGCGTGGCGCGGCTCTTTCGTCGCGAAGCAGGTTCCCCCGACACGGAGGAAATGCCACGGATGTCCTTCCTCGAGCATCTCGAGGAACTGCGCCGGCGCTTGATCGTGTGCCTGGTCGCCATCGCTCTGGGGACGGTCGTCGGTTTCCTGTTCTCCGAACGCCTGGTGGAATGGTTGCTCCGCTTGGCCCAGCGCGTCCCCGACCTTTCGTTTCAGGCCATTGAGGTACCGGAAAAGTTCGTGGCCAGCATGCGGGTTGCCCTGACGGCGGGGGTTGCCCTGGCGATGCCGGTGATTGTCTACCACGTATGGCAGTTCCTGCGCCCGGGCCTGTACCCGAAGGAACGGCGTTATCTGCTCGTTGGGCTCCCGCTGGTGACGTTCTTTTTCGCTGCTGGCGTCGCCTTTTCCTACTTTGTCGCTCTGCCGGCCGCGCTCCGTTTTCTGCTGGGTTTCGGGAGCACCTCAGTGCGCACCCAGCCCCAACTGCAGCCCTACCTCTCGTTCGTATCCAACCTCCTATTCTGGAGCGGGGTATGCTTCGAGACCCCTTTATTCCTCTTTTTCCTCTCCAAGATCGGGATTGTGGACTGGCGGCGACTTTCCCGATGGCGCCAGTACGCCTTCTTGCTTATCTGCGTGCTCGCAGCAGCCATCACACCGACCCCCGATCCTCTGAACATGCTCCTTGTGGCTCTGCCCCTATACGCGCTCTACGAGTTCGGCATCCTGCTCGCACGCTTTGCTTGAGCAACCGGCCGGCGAAACCCGATCGCGCCTTTTTTCGTACAGCCATGCAGTGCTGTACAGGCACCGGGCGTTGTGCTACAATAGCTGGCGAGCCGGGCCGAGTGAGTCCCGGCCGACAAGAGAAGGAGGGAACCCATGCCGTCGCTTCTGAAGCGAATTCGCGACCTGGTGAGCGCCAACCTCAACGCGATGCTCGACCGCGCGGAAGACCCCGAGAAGATGGTCAACGAATACCTGCGCCAGCTTCAGGACCAGATCTACGAGGCCCGCACCGCGGTCGCTGCTGCCATGGCCGATCAGGACAAACTGCACCGCCTCTGGACCTCCAACCAGGCCTTGGCGGACGAGTGGCAGGCGAAGGCCGAAGCGGCCCTAAAGGCCGGGAAAGAGGACCTGGCCAAGCAGGCCCTAATCCGCCGCCAGACGCCCCTCAAACTGGCCCAGAGCTACCGCGAGCAGTACGAGGCCCAGGAGAAGCAGGTCGAGGAACTGCAGGACGCCCTGGCCAAACTGGAGGCCAAGGTAGCCGAAGCGCGCGCCCGCCGCGAGCTGATCATCGCCAAGAAGCACCGCGCCGAGACACAGGAGGCCATCGTGCGCACGGTGCAGATGCTCGGCACCGGCACGTCCGCGCTCGAGGGACTTGCTGCGCTGGAGGAGCGGGTCGAGGACCGCCTGGCCCGCGCCCGGGCCATGGCCGAACTGGAAGGGGGAGCGCTGGAAGCGCGCTTCACCGACCTGGATGCCGAAGCCGCCGCAGAGGCGGACCTGATCGAACTCAAGAAGAAGTTGGGGCTGTAGCCCGGCTTCCCGGTCTGGGAAGGGCCGTGCGCGGCTCTTCCCAGACTGCCGAATGGGGCTGCGGAAAGGAGCGGGACGGTCCTCATGAGGAAGCGGAACCTGATCCTGTTCGTTGTGCTCATCGTCGTCGCGGTTGGCATCCTCCTCGGCGTCTCGCTGGGCCTGCTACGCCGTCAACGCGGTACCCCGTTCAGCCCCCTTCCCGAGCTAAAGATCCAGGTGGTCTACGCGACCGAGGAAGGGGAGTGGATGCGGGACGCGGCAGCGCGTTTTAACCAGGAAGGACACGTGCTCCGGGGCCAGCGCATCGTCGTCGAGCTGATCCCGATGGACAGCGGAGAAGCCCTCTTCCAGATCCGCGACGGCCGTATCCAGCCCACCGCCTGGTCTCCGGCCTCGATGCTCTGGGTCAACCTGCTCAACGACGATTGGCGGACACTCCACGGCACCGACCTGATCATGCGCGTCGGCCAGTACCAGGCAACCCCCCTGGTTCTCTCGCCCATGGTATTTGTCATGTGGCAGGAGCGGGCGGAAGTATTCCTGAAGAAGATGGGGGAAGTGGATTGGAAGACGATCCAGCAGGCAGTCGCAGCCGAGGAGGGATGGAAAAGCCTGGGCGGGGATGCCAACTGGGGCCACGTGAAGTTCGGGCAGGCCGACCCGCTCTATAGCAACTCCGGCCTGGTGGCGGTGGTTCTGGCCGCCTACGACTACTACGATGCCACACGGGGCCTGACCCCGGAACAGATCGTCTCAAGCCCCTTCAAGTCGTGGATCGTTCCCCTGTGGCGCAGCGTCGTGGGCACACCGGATCGGACGTCCGAGGACCTGATGAAACATATGATCCTCTATGGCCCTTCGACCTACGATGTCATCCTGGTCTACGAGAACCTGGTTGCCTCCCAGATGAAGAACGCGCCGGGGAGGTGGGGCAGCGAACTGCGCGTCTTCTACCCCCAGCGGAACCTATGGAACGACCATCCATTCTGTGTGCTCCTGGCGGACTGGTCGACAGCGGATCAGAAGGACGCAGCGCTCGAGTTCCAGAAGTTCCTGCTCAGTGAGGAGAGGCAGGCGCAGGCCCTGCGGTACGGTTTCCGGCCCGCCAACGTGGACGTTCCAGTGATCAACGACGACCCGGAGAACCCCTTCAACCGGTACCAACAACAGGGGCTGCAGGTGCGCATCCCGCGGATCAACCTGGTCGAACCGCCATCCGCCGAAGTGGTCCACGAGCTGCAGCGGCTTTTCCAGCAGCAGCAACCCTAATATCGGGGCGTGCTCAGGAGATGGAGGAAAAGCGGTGCGCCAACGACGAACCACCCTGGGCGTGATCCTGGGAGTCGCCATCCTCCTGTTGCTGCCTTGTTGCGTCGCGGGTATCCTGGCGCTGCGCTTCCTGCGGCCGAGCCGCGTCCCGGCCGAGCCGGGCGGAGTGAGGATCTCGTTCCTCTACTCTCCGGAGAAGGAAGCCTGGCTAGCACCGCTCATCGAGGCATTCAACCAGGAGCGGGTGCGAGTCGGCGGGGAACCGGTCTATGTGGAAGCCGAGGCGATGGACTCGGGCGAGGCGCTCGAGGCCATCCTGGAAGGGAGTCGCGCCCCGGTCGTGTGGAGCCCGGCCAGTACCTTGTGGATCCCTCTCCTGAATGCGCGCTGGCAGGAACGCACCGGCGCAGCTGAACCATTGGCCATCTATCCTCAGCCGCTCGTGGTGAGCCCGCTCGTGATCGCCATGTGGGAGGACTATGCCCGGGCCATGGGATACCCGGAACGCGAGATCGGCTGGCAGGAGATCATCTCGGCGACGCTAGACCCGCGGGGTTGGGGAGCTTACGGCCACCCGGAGTGGGGGCCGTTTACGCTGGGACACACGAACCCCTACTTTTCCAACAGCGGGCTCTTGAGCGTGGCCGCAGAGGGGTACGCCGCCGCACGGAAAGTGCGGGACCTCTCCCCGGCGGACCTGGCCGATCCCGCCGTGCAAGCCTTTATCCGGGAGATCGAGCAGGCGATCGTGCACTATGGGGAATCGACGGAATACTTTGCGCGCCAGATGGCCACCCGGGGACCGGGCTACGCGAGCGCCGTGGTGCTGGAAGAGCAAACGGTGGTGCGCCTGAACGCCGGGGCCTATGGGCCCCTGCCGCAACGCCTGGTGGCCATCTACCCGCGAGAGGGGACCTTCTGGAGCGACCATCCCTTGGTCATCTTGCGCGGCGAATGGGTCGACCCCCAGGAGCAGGCCGCGGCGCACCTGTTGCGCGACTTTCTCCTTTCTCGCCCGGCGCAGGAGCAGGCGCTGGCACTCGGATTCCGGCCGGCCGAGACCTCCATCCCACTCGCCGGATCGATGATCGACCCGGCCTACGGCGTAGACCCCTTCCGCCCCCATACGGTACTGGAGGTGCCCTCCGCGCGAACCACAGCCGTCTTGCTCGAGACCTGGCAGGGCGTGCGCAAACGGGTCAACGTTTTCCTGGTCGTGGACATCTCGGGGTCGATGGAAGGCGAAAAACTCGCCGGGGTGCAGGATGGCCTAAAACTGTTTCTGGCCAACTTGGCCGACGATGACTCTGTGGGTGTGCTAACCTTCAACGACGAGATCACCCTCCTGAGCCCCCTGAGCCCCCTGGGGCCGAAACGCGGCTGGCTCGAGCAGGAGATCGACCGCCTCCAGGCGGGCTACAAGACGGTGCTGCACGACGTGACCCTGGAAGCGCTCCGTCAGGCGAGCAGGGGTTACGATTCGAGCCGGATCAACGCCGTCGTGCTCATGAGCGACGGACTGGATACCGCCTCCCGGGTGCGTGAGCGGCAGATGCTTGAGCAAGTGGAGCAGGCCGCGCGGTCGCCCCAAACGGTGCGGATCTTTACCATCGCCTACGGACAGGACGCGGACCGCGCGCTCCTGGAAAAGATCGCCTCCGCCACCGGGGGGCGAATGGTCGAGGGGACACCCGAGAACATCCGTCGCATTTATGTGATCCTTTCCAGTTACTTCTAGCCACGAGGAGAGTCCCGTGCGATGAAGCCAGCGCTGGATCCCGGCAAGGAGATGCAACGGCGGAAATGGCGCATCGCGCTGACCTACGCGCTGACGACCCCGCTGGCCGCGGGGACGGCGGCGGTCACCCTGCTTGTCAGCGGCATCCTGCTCTTGCTGGGGCATATGCTTTGGGGGACGCTCTTCTTGCTGTTTGGGACCACCTGCTATGTCCTGATCGTCGCCAACACCTTACGGGATGAAGAGCAGATCCGCCGCGTGCTGATCGAGGAACTGTACCCCGAGCGGAGCGCGGATCTGCGCAAGTTGCGCGGCAAGTACGCGACGATCATGCAGGAGGCTCTGGACGACCGCAAGCGCATCGAACGGGCGATCCAGCAATCGCCGGAACCGATCCGCCGAGCCCTGAGCGATACCATAGAACAGGTCGCGACGATCGTCGACACGGTCTACGAGATCGCCTATAAGGCCCAGTCGCTGGAAGAGTCGCTCGGCCCGGTGGACGCGGCGCGCGAACAGCGCGACATCGCGCGCCTGCGCCAGGCCATCGACGCAACGACGGATCCCTTCCTGCGCGAGCAGTACGAGGCCACGCTGGAGACCAAACAGGAGCTGTTGGACAACCTGGCGCGGGTGCAAAACGCGGTCGCTCGATGGCACGCGCAGCTAGAGCGTGCCCTGACCACGCTGGACAACCTGTATTCCCAGGTACTGATGATTCGGTCTGCGGAAATCCGCACCCTCACCGAGGCCAGCGACGTAGTTTCCAAAAGCCTGCGGGAGCAGTTGGAGGAGTTGCGCCGGACTGTCCAGGCGATGGACACGGTTTTCGGCGCTGGGATGTAAAGGGGGACACGATCGACAGGCGTTCCCCGAGCGATACTCGGTGGTCACTGGAGGCTTCTGTGGGACGGATGTACGGCAGAGGATGGCTTCTCCTGCTTGTGGGCCTGGTTCTGGCCGCCTGTGGCCCCGGCCCGCAGACAGTCAACCCGGATACCTACCCCTATGCCGGGGAGCTACGCATCGGCTATGCGGGCCCGTTGAGCGGGAGCCAGGCCGCAGTGGGGATCGACCTGTGGCACGGTGCGGAGCTGGCAGCGCTCCACTACAACCGCCAGGGAGGCGTGCTCGGGCGTAAGGTGGTGATCGTGCCGCTCGACGACCAGGCCGATAGCGAGGTGGCGGTCGAAGTGGCGCGGCGCTTCGTAGAGATGGGAGTGGCGGCCGTCGTCGGACACTACTCCAGCGGGGCCACCCTGCCCGCATCGCGCATCTATGCCGAAGCGGGCATCCTCGAGGTAACGACCATGGCATCGAACCCGGCGATCAGCCAACAGGGGATCCGCACCTTCTTCCGCGTTTGCCCGGTGGACTCGGTGCAGGGACCGGTGGATGCCGAGTTCGCGGTGAACACGCTGGGGAAGAAGCGGATCGCCATCGTCTACATCGGGGGGGACACCTACTCCGAGGGGCTGCGGGAAGAGTTTGCCCGGCGCGCTCAGGAGCTCGGGGCCACCGTGATCGCGGCCTACCCTTACGTGGATGGCACGGTGGATTTCACGCCAATCGTCGAGCAACTACGGGCCCAGCCGCCGGAGCTGGTCTTTTTTTCGGGATACTATCCGGGAGGAGACATCCTCCTGCGGCAAATGTACGAGGCCGGCCTGAGCCATATCACCTTCCTGAGCGGCGATGGCTCCTTCGAGTATGGCTTCCTGCGCGAGGCCGGGAAAGCGGCGGAGGGGGCCTACGTTTCCTCCTTGTTCCCGGATGTGCTGGCCTTGCCGGCCATGAAGGCGTGGGTAGAAGAGTTCCGCACCCTTTACCGCTACCAGCCTGGAATCAACAGCCCGGCCGGTTACGCGGCGCTCCAGGTCATCCTGGAGGGGATGCGCGCAGCAGGCACAACCGATGCCGAGAAGGTGGCCGAAGCCGTCCGCAACATGACGATCGAGACACCCTACGGGCCGTTGCGCTACGACGAGAAGGGTGACCTGATCGAGCAAAGAATCCCCATCTTTGTGGTGCGGGAAGGCAAATTCGTGGAATGGGTCCCGGAAGGGAACGATTGACCCTTGAGCCATCCCCGAGGCTCTTGCCGCCCTCGCCCCAGGAGGAACGAAAAGGGCTCACGGGAAAGCCCCTTTCGGCCATCCAGATCCGCCTTCCTCGCCTATGGGTCGGGAAGAACGTCTGGGGGAACGCAGATGGGCCGGAATCTCCCCCCGATGCCCCTCTAGGGACTCGAACGCAAGCCCATTGACCCAAAAGTTCCTTTCGGATGCGCTCCCGCGCGCGGGAGGCCGGTTGGCCCTAGCGGCTGCCCGCGGAACGTTCCCCATACAGCGGGGAGATGGCTCGCAGGTCGGCGATGATCCCAGGCAACACGGCCAGCACCTGCTCGATCTCCTCGGGCCGGGTCGCCTTCCCCAGGGTCAGGCGGAGCGCCCCCTGCGCCACTTCCGGAGGAATGCCCAGCGCAGTCAGGACGTGGGAAGGCTCGAGCGCGCCCGACGTACAGGCGGAGCCGCTGGAGGCACAGATCTGGTGCTGATCCAGTTTCAGGAGGATGCTTTCCCCTTCGACAAACTCGAAACAGAAACTGGCGTGGTTCGGAAGGCGTTGGGTGGGATGCCCGGTCAGGCGGGCGTGAGGGATCGTCTCCAGGATGCCCTGGATCAGCCGGTCGCGCAACGGCCGACACCGGGCAACGTACGCCTCGCGCTCCGCGTCCGCGAGCCGCAGCGCGGCAGCGAGGCCGACGATCCCGGGGACGTTTTCCGTGCTGGCCCGGCGTCGGCGCTCCTGGTTCCCCCCATGGATCTGGGGAAAGAGCGGGACGCCACGACGGATGTACAGCAGGCCGACGCCCTTGGGCCCGTAAAACTTGTGGGCCGAAAGGCTCAGGAGGTCGACCCCCAGCGCTTCGACATCGAGGGGCAGCGACGCGGCGGCCTGTACCGCATCGGTGTGAAAGTAAACCCCACGGGCACGGGCGACCCGGGCGAGCTCGGGGATCGGCTCGATGGTACCGACCTCGTTGTTGGCATACATGATGCTGATCAGGACGGTGTTTGGCCGGATGGCCGATTCCAGCGCCTCCGGGGACACAAGGCCAGCCGAATCGACGGGCAGGTAGGTGACTTCAAAGCCCTCCTCCTCCAGCGCCTGGCAGGTATGCAAAACCGCGTGGTGCTCGATCTGTGTGGTGATGAGATGGTTGCCCTTCCCCTCGGCGCGCGCGGCCTGGGCCACCCCCTTGATGGCCAGGTTGTCGGCCTCCGTGCCGCTCCCGGTGAAGACGATTTCCTGCGGGGATGCATGAAGGATCTCCGCAACCGTTTGCCGCGCATCATCGAGCGCCTTACGGGCTTCTCTCCCAAGACTATAGACGCTCGAGGGATTGCCATACCGTTCGCAAAAGTAAGGCAGCATAGCCTCCAATACGCGTGGGTCCACCGGGGTGGTTGCAGAATGATCCAGGTAGATCGGTGCAGCCATGGCACGCTCCTGTAGCGGTATCATCCCTGTGAAAAGCGAGAACTATTCCAGCAGTTCGGCAATGGTCGTGGTATCGAGCGCCTGGACGATCCCGTCGCGCAGCCGCAACCAGGCTCGGCGTGCGGCACAGATCTCCGCACGCGCACAGGAGGCCGGTTCGCGCTCGGAGGCACAAGCCACCGGGGCAATCGGCCCCTCAAGCGCCCGCACCACCTGCCCCACGGTGATCTCCTGCGGAGGGCGGGCCAAGGCATATCCCCCCCGCGCGCCACGGACGCTCATCACCAGCCCCGCCCGGCGCAACAGCAACATGACCTGCTCCAGGTAAGCGGGGGAGACCTCCTGGACCCGGGCGATCTCGCGCAGTGGTATCGGGCCACGCCAGTATGCACCGGCCAGCTCGACGACCGCCCGAAGTCCGTACTGGCCACGAGCCGACAGGCGCATCGAAACCCCTCGCACGAGGGGGGCCTCCCCTGGACGCAGGGGAGGCCCCCACGACCCAGCCTAGACCGGAACGACGCGGGTGACCCCGGGGACGCGCTCCCTCAGGATTCGCTCCACACCCCAGGCGAGCGTCATCTGGGACATCGGACACCCATGGCAGGTGCCCAGGAGTTTCACCTGGACGACCCCATCGTCGCTCACATCCACGAGCTCGATGTCGCCGCCATCGGCCTGCAGCTGCGGCCGCACGATCTTCAACACCTCTTCGACCTGTTCCCGCATGGACGTTGCTCCTCTCAGAAATTCCGACTCTCGGACTAGGGATTATTCTAACACCGCTGCCCAAGGCTGTCAAGTGAAGTGGATCACCGCTTTGCCAGGCCGGGACAGTGGACCCGCCCTGCGAGCGGGCCGATGGCCGATCTGCCGCAAGGAAGCGGCGTAAAATCCATAGAAGATTCTGCCATATCTTGAGTTGACAATCGTTCGGTGTTGTGATATGATCCGATGCCGGAGGAGGGAGCCATGCGGCTGATCGCGTGGGCGATGGGTTGGTTGATCGGGATCGGGGTCGGGGAACTGCTCGACGTCCCGTGGACCGCGGCGGCAACTGCAGCAGCGGCGGCGTTTGTCCTGGCATGGAGAAACCCGCGCCTGCGGGAAGGGTTGCTGCTGGTAGCCTTCCTCAGTCTGGGCCTGTTGCGCAGCTCATTGGCCCCAGATCCCTGCGGAGGCGAGCCGCTGACCCCGTGGGCCGGCGGACACGTCGTGCTGCGTGGAACAGCCATCGACGAGCCCGAGCCATGGGAAAACGGATCGCGTTTTCCCATGCGGGTGGAGGCGGTCCGGCAGGAAGACGGGACCTGGCATCCAGTCCGCAGCGTGGTGCTCGTGGGGGGACCGGCCCTCTACGACGTGTCCTACGGCTCGCGGTTGACGCTAAAGGGAGAACTCGCCCGGCAAGCGCCCAAAAGCGGAGGCTCAGCCCCGTACTGCCTTGGTTTGCGCAAAGGAGCCATTCTCGAACGCTTTTCCGAGCCGGGGGGATCTACGCCGGCGCGGCTGCTCCACTTTACGCGTACCTGGGCACGGAAGCGCTTACAGGCCTTGTTCCCCGAGCCACAGGCCTCCCTGCTGGTCGGCATCCTGCTGGGCTCGCGTACCGCGCTTCCGCAGGATGTAACCGAGGCCTTCTCGCGGAGCGGGACCAGTCATATCCTGGCCATTTCTGGGTGGAACATCACCCTGGTGGTCGGCCTCCTTGGGGGGCTGACACGTCTGCTGCCGCGGCGCCTGGCCCTCCCCGTGGTGCTGGCTGGGATTGGCGCCTACACATTGCTGGTGGGAGCTGGGGCGGCGGTGGTGCGCGCGGCGCTGATGGGAAGCCTCTACCTGTTCGCCCGACAGTTGGGCCGGCCGGCGGACGCCCTGACCGCCCTCTTTGCTTCCGCGTGGATGATGACGTTGTGGGATCCGCACCTGATGGCCGACATTGGTTTCCAGCTCTCGTGTAGCGCGACCCTGGGCATGCTGCTTTTTGTGCCCGTCTGGAGCGACGTCCTGCAACGCTGGCCTTCCTGGCTGAAGGAATCCCTGGCCGCAACGCTGGCTTCGCAGCTACTGACCTGGCCAATGGTTGCGCTGCACTTCCGCACCTACTCCCTGGTGGTGCCGCTGGCGAACCTCCTGGCATGTCCGGCACTGGCTCCGCTGATGCTGCTGGGTACGCTAGCGCTTTTCCTGGGGCAGGTGCCGCTCGTGGGCCCGCTGGTGTGCGGCGCGGGATGGGTGTTTGGCGGGTATATGCTAGGGATCGTCCGGTGGACCGGTTCCCTTTCCTGGGCTGCGCTGCGCCTACCCGTACTGGGTGTGCCCTTTCTCCTGGGCTATTACGGGGCTCTTGGCTTCTGGTGGTACCTCTGGAAGGCATCGGAGGCCCCCTGCGGCTGCGGGCAACCCGGGAGCGCTTGAGGGCTGCCTCGTCCCTGATGGTTGTGCAAAGCGCCCATTGCATCGCCCCGGCGGCTGTAGTACAATGCGGGGCGGTTCGGGGCTGGTCGGATGCGCGAGCATGCGCGGCGAAGGAGTGTGCATGGATAGAAAAGCGAGCGCGTGGCAACAGCTGCGCAGACTGGGTCGAACATTTCCGGTGCTCTTCTGGTTCTTCCTGGCGCTGGGATGGGCGTTGCGCCTCTACTTGGCCCTCCTTCCCCTTTCCGCCCTGCTGATCCTTTTGGAAGACGATGCCTGGATGGTCACCGCCATCGCACGCAATTTCGCTTTGGGACAGGGCCTCACAGCAGATGGCCTCAACCCGACCAACGGGTTCCATCCCCTTTACCCGCTCACCCTGGGAGCCCTCCCCTACCTGGTCGCGCCGCAATCGCTGGACGGCGGCTTCCGCGCCAACCTGATCCTCTGCGCCCTGCTGGGAACGATCGCCGTCTTTCCCCTCTACCGGTGGACGGAGCGCCTGGCGGGCAAAGGCGCGGCGCTGCTTGCCGCGGCGCTCTATCTGTTGAACCCCTACTTCGCCCGGGTGACCGTCAACGCGATGGAGACCTCGCTCGGATTGCTCCTGTTCCTCCTGCTGGCGGAGCGCTTCCTGCGTCCCGGGCAACGGAGCTGGCCGGCAACGCTCGCCACCGGAATCCTGGGAGGCCTGGCAGGGCTGGCCCGCTTGGACAACTTCCTCCTGGCTGCCTTCTTGGGGCTGGCCCTTCTGAGCGACACGTTTCGCCGGCGCACGCGGTCCGCGGCGCTGCTGGGCTATATCGCCGGCGTGGCGCTGATCGCGCTCCCGTACCTGGGGTGGAACCAGGCCGTCTTTGGCTCGCCCATGCCTAGCAGCGGACGGGCGTTGGCCTATATGCACTCGTATGCGGAGAGCTTTTCCCTGACCAACATCCTCCACTTCCTCTATCTGAACCCGGCACTTCACCTGGGGTTTCTCCCATCCCCCTGGGTGGCCCTGCTGCTGGGGGGAGTGTTGTTGCTGGGCTACTTCGCGTGGCTGCCTTCCGAGGCCCGTCGAACGCTCCTGCCCGTGGCCGGGGCCGTATTGACCCAGCTGCTCTACTACGCCTATATCCAGCAGAACTCGAACCCGCGCTACTTCGTCGCTGCGGGAGCCTGCTTCTGCCTCTACCTGGGGTGCGTAGTACAGCGCGTCATGGAGCGATGGCGAGCAGCCGGGCGCGCGTTGGCCGTGGCCTTGGCTGTGCTGGCCGTCGGACTGAATACCACCGAGGCGATCGGAAGCTATCGCACCGCGCTCCGCATGCCCGAACTCACCCAACCGAGCGTTTACCAGGCTGCCCTGTGGGTGCGCAGCGCGCTCCCTCCGGACGCGCGGCTGGCCGCCAAGAACTCGGGGATCCTACAATACTACTCCGGGCACGTGGTGCTCAACATCGACGGGAAGCTGAATGCGGACATTGTGCCGGTGCTGGAAGAGCGACAACTCCTACGCTATCTTCGGGAAAAAGGGGTGACCTACGTGGTAGACCGGCGGGCAGCCCTGGAACAGCACCTGGCGCTGTACAGCGAAGAGTTCGGCCCCTGGCCGGCCCACCCCGAAATCGGGCTTGGGGAGCGCCTGCGCATCTACAAGCAGCTCCTGTGGAGTCGCCTGGGGTTGGGAAACCCGCCGATGCTGGATGACCCTTCGGGATTCCACCCGACGCGCGCCCTGGAAGAGGTGCTCGAGCCAGTGCAGGAATTCCCGCGGCCGAACGCGCCGGGCGACCCGGTGGTGGTCTACCGCCTATGGTGAGTCAAGGATCCTGGGATGGTCGCGGATGAAAGTGCTGTTCTTCACGACGGCCTATGAGCCTCAGATGGAGGTACAGGTCGTCCATCAGGAGTTCCTCCAGCGCCTTCGGGAGCGCGGGTGCGAGGTCTCAATCCTGACCTCCCTATCGGGGCGGACACGCGCGGCCGGCTTTGTCTGGGAGGAAGCCGCGGGTATCCCCATCTGCCGTTACCCGCTGCGCGGCCGGCCCTTGGAGGAGTGGCTGAACTTTTTGTCCGAGCGCCTGCTTCACTACGACGGGTTCCTGACCATCCTACGCCGCTACCTGGCCTATTTCCGCCGCCATCCTTGGCCGGACCTCATCCACGTGGAGTCGGCCTACCCCCTGGGGGCCGTGGCCGCGATCGCGCAACGTGCGGTGCCGGTCCCCTACGTGATCAACGTGCGCGGCGCCGACCTGTTCAACGAGCCCGGGGCCCGTTTCGGCTATGCCCGCTACCCGGTTGTCCGCGCCCTGTTACGACGGGCCTTTCGTTTCGCCGCCGCCTCCCGGGCCACGACGCCGCAGACGGAAGGGATCATCCGCTCCTACGGCGCGCCCCCGGAACGCGTCCGGATGATCCCGCGGAACATCCGCGACGAATGTTTCCCCGAGGATCCAGAAAGACTCCGCGCCGAGTGTCGGGCAGAGGTCGTGGGCGCGCACAACCTCCCGGAGGGAAACCGCATCCTGATCGCGGCTGGCCGGTTGCTCCCGGTGAAAGGCTTCGACACCCTCTTGCAGGCACTGGCGCAGGTGCAGCAGCATTTGCCCGGCTGGACCTTGCTGCTGTGCGGGGCCACGCGACGCGATCCGGCCGCTGGCGACTACCGGACATACCTGGAGCGGCTGGCGGGCAATCTCGGTTTGGGTTCTCAGGTCGTGTTCACCGGAGAGCTGCCCGCGACACGTTTCACCCGTTACCTGGCCGCATCCGACCTCGTCGTCGTCCCCTCGGTCCGCGAGGGAAGCAACAAAGTGTTGATGGAGGGGGCAGCGCTGGGCGTTCCTTTCGTGGCCACTTCCACCACCGGCGCCGTGGACTTTTTCCGGGAACCGCCAGGAGGCCTGATCGTCCCGCCGATGGATCCGGCGGCCTTGGCGGAGGCGATCCTGCTCCTCCTCAAAGAGGATGCGTTGCGCCTTCGGCTCGGCCAGGAAGCCGCACGGGTCGCCGGGCGCTTTCGCTCCGCACAGGTCGCCGAGGAGATGCTTCGGTTGTACCACGAGGTCCTGGGCAGCCACACCGGAAAGAGGCTTCTTTCGGGAAGAGCAGACAGATGAAAGCGAGCCCACGACAGGCCGTGGAACGGCTGTGTTACCTGGCTTACCCGACCAGCCTGACCTTGAAGGCGGCAAATGCGATCCAGACCTACCTCACCGTGCGGGAGCTCCGCGCGCTCTGCCCAGACCTCCTGGTGATCGTGCCCCGGCTGGGGCGGGAGCCAAGCGCGTTCATCGATGTCGGCGCAGTCCATCTCCCGCGTATCCCTATCGGCAAGGTTTCCCGATTCTTTCCTTCGACCGGCTGGTACTACATCGAGCGGAGCGTCTTTGCCTGGCTGGTAGTTCTCTACCTGGCCGCACGCAGGCTCTTTTGCGGGGAACGGATCCCTCTCATCTACGTCCGCGAGGTGATCTGTGCCTGGTGGCTGACCCTTGGGCTGGCCCGACTGTTGGGGGCACGGGTCGCATACGAAGCGCACGAGCTAGAAAGCCGTAACCCTTCCCGAGCGCGTGGTCGGCTATGGCAGCCGCTCCTTCGCCGCCTCGACCGCACATTGCTCCACCGGGCGGACCTGGTCGTCTCTCTCACCGAGACGTTCGCCCAAGAGCTCCGGGAACAGGGCTGGCGGCCGACCGGCCCCATTGCGGTCCTGCCCGATGCCTATGACGAGCGGCTTTACCGGCCATTGTCGCGCGAGCAAAGCCGGGAAGCCCTCGGAATCCCCCATGAAGAGGAGGTTGTGGTCTACTCCGGGATCACCTTTTCCTACCGGGGGCTCGAGCAGCTCCTGGGCGCGATCGCGCTCCTGGCGGCCCAGCGGCCGCATCTGCACGCCTACTTGGTGGGTGGGAAGCCCAGGGAAATCGCCGTCCTCGCCCAGCGGGCCCAGGAAGCGGGGATCCAAGACCGCGTGCACTTTCAAGGCATGCTCGAGCGCCACCGGATCCCGCTGTACCTGGCGGCGGCAGATGCGCTGGTAATTCCCGGGACCGTGTCTGGCGCATCGGCATCCCCGTTGAAGATGTTCGAGTATATGGCTATGGAGCGTCCCATCGTCGTCGTGGACATCCCGGCCCTGCGAGAGATCCTGGACGAGCGGTGCGCCTACCTGTTCCCGGAGGGAAGGGTCGAAGCGTTGGCCCACACCCTCGCCTGGTTGCTGGACCACCCGGAGGAGGCGCGGCGGCGCGCGGCCGTTGCCCGTGAACGTGCCGCGGCGTACACCTATCGCAAACGGGCCGAACGCCTGCTCGGGATCGCCCAACAGTTGACAACCCCAGGGACGTGTGATAGATTAACCTTATAGAGGCGCGAGACGGACGGAGGAGGGACCTCGATGAGAAAGCGCGGTTGGTTTTTCCCCTTGCTGGCCCTGGGAGTCGTTGGGTTGCTCGGTTGTGGCCAGGTAGCGGCACCGCTGGCCCTCCAGGGGAACCCGCAGTCCCCGCTACCTCCTGCTCCGGCCGTCGCCGCTCCAGCGGGAGAGATCCTGGTGCAGGACGGATTTTCCGGCCCGCTCACCGAGATCTGGAGTGTGCTGGACACCGTAGGACGGCCTGGGGAACAGGCCGAATGGTATACCCGGGAGGGCGTTCTGGCTCAGGAAGGAACGACCCTTGGCCATACTTCCCCGGACGCGGCCTACCTGGTGATTCGTTCCGGCGCCGACTGGGATGACTACACGCTGCGCGTGGCGGTGTATGTCGAAAGCAACGACGAAGTGGGGGTCATCTTCCGCGTGAGCGAAGAGGGCTTCTACCGGTTCCGCATGCGCTCGGCGCAATTCGACGGTCCCTACCAGGTCGGCCTCGACCGTTTCCAGGACGGACGTTACACGGTGCTGTGGCATGAGCCGGGGAACGGATTCCCGATGCGGCAATGGTTTGTCCTGGAAGTAGCGGTGCGCGGGGATCGGTTCACCGTCTCCGTGGACGGCCGGCCTCTCACCACGGTCCAGGATCGCACGTTCCTCCGCGGCAGCATCGGTCTGTATGCCTGGGCAGAAGGTGGGGCCTACTTCGACAACCTCGTGGTTGCGCGCTGAGTGATGTAGGGAGAAGGCCGATGGAAGCGATGCGCGTCAAACGGACTGCCTGGCGTCTGGGGCTTGTGCCGCTCTTGTTCCTGGCTGCCGCAACGGTGGTGCTGTCCGGACCGCTCCTGGGAGCCCTGTCCGCCCCAGGATGGAGCACGCCCCAGGATATTTCGCACACGACCTGGGGGTCTTTTGGCCCTGACCTGGTGATCGACTCCCAAGGCTATAGCCACGCCGTATGGTACGGGGACGCCGAGCTCAGCTCGAACTGGGGCGTCTGGTACGCCAACAACCGCAGCGGCACCTGGTCCACCCCGGTCAAGATCGTGACCAACGTCAACCTCCAGTCCCCCGAGATGGCCATCGATCCAGCAGATGGGCTGCACGTGGTCTACGAGGACTGGGACACAAAAGAGATTATGTACGCCTATTCGGCGAATTACGGGCAGAGCTGGACAGAGATGAACATCTCCAACTCCCCGGGGAACGCCTATGAGCCGGCGATCGCGGTGGATGCGGAAGGCAACGTCCACGCGGTGTGGATCGACAACCGCTGGACCGGTGACTATCAGGTAACCTACGCCAAGCGCACGGGTGGCACCTGGTCGGCGCCGGTGCGGGTGCAGACGAGCGTGCAGTTCAACAAGGCGCCGCGGATCGTGACCACCGGAAGCGGCGCTGATTTGCGGGTCCACATCGTGTTCTACGGTGGTCCCTCCGGGGCACCGAACACCGATTACGAGCTCTATTACGTCCGGGGCACCGGTACCAGCTGGGAGCCCGCGCGCAACATCTCCCAGACCCCTGGGTCGCGCACCTATGACCCGGATATCGCCGCCGTCGGGACGGAACTGTACGTCGTTTGGGACGAAGCGCCCGGCACGATCGCCAACCACGATATCAAACTGCTGCGCTCCACCGACAACGGTTCGACCTGGCTGCCGCGCCTGGATGTCACCGCCGACACGGCCCGTTCGCGCTTCCCCAATACCGCCTTCGGCCAGGGCAAGGCGCACATCGTGTACGATTCGGACCTGCTGGCGCCGAATTACGGGGACATCTATTATGTCACGTATGATCCGGCGGCCGGCCAGTTCTCATCGCCGCTGAACCTTTCCACGACCTCTGGGGATTCCCAGCTCGCGACCGTGGTCGTGAACCCCTGCCGTGTGGCGGTCACCTGGCAGGACAAAGGAACGAAGTGGAACGTCCTCTACACGACCACGCCTGACACGCCCCCTGGGCCCTGCGAGCCGACGGTGACGCCTACGCCAACCCCTTCGCCCTCACCGACGCCCAACCCCAACCCGCACGGCTTCGTGCAGATCTATGCCCACGACCCTTACTCGAGCACTTCTTATACCCGTCTGTTTACCGTCACCCTGCACCTTTCGGCCACCTCGGATGTAGGGGCCCAGATCACCGATATGGCGGTTTGCAACCTGGGGGATTGCCCATCGCCGCCGCAATGGATCCCCTTCCTGCCCGTCACCTACAACTGGACCCTCCTGGCCACCCCGTACGACTGCGAGTGGAAGAGCGTGATCGCCCGCTTCCGCGACCAATACGGACGGGAATCGATCCCTTATGGCGACTATATCCAGTACGACAACTATCTCACGGCAAGCATGGTGCTCAACAATGGGCAGCCCTACGCGCGGGGTAGCGTGACCAACCCCCTGGTGATGGTGACCTCCGAAGACCTGGATGGCCAGCAACCGGACTGTACCGGGCTGCGGGATATGCGGCTGTGGGAACAGGGGCTGACTTATACCGTTTGGATCAGCTACTACCCGCGGCTCTACTTCTTCCTGGTGCCCGGAAACCAGGTGACACGTACGGTCTTTGCCGAATACCGTGACCGCGCGAACAACGTGGGCACCTTTTCCGACAGCATCCTCCTGGACTTTAACCCGCCCTACAGCGGCACACCGCCCACTTTGAACTGGGGCGTCCCTACGACCACCCATCTCTTGATCCCGGTTACCGGGCTGGAAGCGCAGGACGATGAGAGCGGTGTGGCCTATGTCTGGCTGGCCAACAGCGCCGACGGGCCCTGGATGCGTTTCCCCTATGCAGGCCCAACGGCGGTCTATACCTGGAACCTGGCCTACGGCGGCCCGCCGATCCAGCTGCCGGATCTCCACCGGGTGTACGTGCGCTACGAGGACGCTTCGGGTTTTGGCTCCTACCCGGGCAACCTGTCGGAGGTCTATTCCGCCACGATCGGCGTGACCGGAATCTCGAACATCTACCTCCCGCTCGTGTTGCGCAATTGGACCGGGCTGGGTCGGGGCCCGACGCCCGGAGAGAGCGGAGTGCGGCTCGTGCTCTTGAGCGAGCCTGAGAGAGCCCTGCCCGGCCAGGATGTCCTCCTGTGGATGGCCGCGTGGTACGACCAGGCGGCGCCGCTGGAGGGCGAGTTCCGCCTGAGCCTACCCCAAGGGCTGCACCTGGTGCGCGCCTGGAGTGCATACGGCGAGATCGTTTCGACAAGCGGCGGCACGATCGTGTCCCACGAGCGGATTTCGGCTCGGCAGGTTCCGTGGATCCTGGCGCAGGCGCGTGTGGACCGGATGCCGCCAGAGATCCTCGAGGTTCGAGGTGAGCTGGTCGGGCCCGCCGGTACTACGTTGGCTACGCCCGCCCGCGTGCTGACCCGTTAACCCATGGTCTGCTCGGAACGTCGCGGCCACCCTGGGATACTCCGGCGTCTTCGGGAGGACCCGGGGTGGCTGGCGTTGATCGCGCTCTTTTTCCTTTCCCTGCCCCTGGTCACCCCACGGATCTACGCCGTGGATTCGGTGGAGTACTTTGTCTACCTTCCCTCGCTCCTGTTCGATCACGACCTGGACTTTGCCGACGAGTATGCCTATTTCCAACGCCTGAACCCCCACGCGGGCATCGAGGGCGTCCTGAACAAGCGCGATCCGACCACCGGCCTTCCGCTCAACGTGGCCCCGGTGGGCACGGCGCTCCTGTGGTCGCCGGCCTACCTTGGTGTGCACGGCGTCCTCCTCCTGGCACAAGCCCTGGGGGCTCCTGTGACCCCCAACGGCCTTTCGCGCCCTTACATCCTGGCCGTCTGCTACGCCTCAACCCTGTGCGCCTTCGCCGGGTTGCTCCTCGGCTATCGGCTGTGCCGCCGCCTGTTTTCGCCCCTGGCATCAGCGCTGGCCATAAGCGTCATCTGGCTGGCAACCCCTGTCCTCTTTTACAGCCATGCCAGCCCCCCGTGGTCCCACAGCGCGTCGCTGTTCGCTGTGGCCCTCTTCGTTACGGTCTGGCAGCGCACACACGTGGAAAGCTCGGCGCAGCGCTTTTTCCTCCTCGGGCTCCTGGGAGGCCTGGTGGCCCTGGTCCGTGAGCAGGATGGGCTTTTCCTCCTCCTGCCGGCGATCGACGCCCTCGTTGCCTACATCGGCGCCCTTCGGCACAGGGCCTGGCGCAAGCTGCCCGCTCTGCTGGGGCGGCACCTCCTCCTGGCCGGGGGAGTCGCGCTCGCCTTCTCTCCCCAGCTGGCCGTTTACCGCGTGCTGAACGGCCGCTTTGGCCCGAACCCGACGGTTAGCGCCAAGTTCGATTGGGCCAGCCCCCATTTCTTCCAGGTACTCGTGGATCCACACTATGGGCTGATCGTCTGGAGCCCGGTTGTGCTCCTGGCCGTGTTGGGGTTCGTGCGGTTGGTCCGTGTCGACCGCCGGCTGGGCGCAGGGGCGATGATCGCTTTTCTCGCGCAGGTGTACCTGGCCGGCTGTTTCCTCACCTGGCAGGGACCGGGATCCTTCGGGCAACGCCGGTTCATCAATTGCGCCGTTCTCTTTGCGCTCGGGCTGGCCGCGCTGATCGCCTTCGCCCGTAGCAAGCGTTGGCCGGGGTGGCTGCTCGTGGGGTTGGGGAGCATCCTGGTCCTCTGGAACGCTGGCCTGATGGCGAACTGGATCCTCTACCCGGCGGAGCGCAACGCCGGGCTTCTCTGGGATCGGTTGCCCCGGCGCATCTTGGTGGAGATCCCGCGCCAGGCGGCGGACCTGCTGTGGCGCCTTTTCCTGGCGCGGCACACGCTCTACCGCAATCCAGGCGGATGAAGCCATAACGCCTCGCGCGGTACGGGCCTTTGTGCATCCGACAGGAGGCTCGATGTCCATCTTCTGGCGTTGGTTGGATCATATCCTTTCCGTCTACTTCGCCGGCCGGGCGCGCCCTTCTGCCCCGGCTCACCTGGACCCCGAGGAGCTGGCTTTTTACCTCCAGCCGGATATCCTCTCAGACCCCGCACGCCTCTACCACTTCCCTGATCTGGCCCCGCCGGTCGAGCTATCGCCGGGCGCGCCTTGCCCTTGGGCGGAGCGATATCGCCTGACTTTCCCTTCCCCTTTTGCGCCGCTTTGCGCCAGGACCGCCATGCGGTACGCCGCGTATGCGGAAAACCGCACCGCGGTGGCCGAGCTATACCAGCCCCGAAAGAAGGGCCGGGGGGCCGTGCTCTACCTGCACGGCTGGATGGCCCCCTCCTTCGAGATGGAAGCCCGTTGCCTGTTTGCGCCGTTGGTCGAGCAATGGGGGATCACGATCCTTGCGCTGGCCCTGCCGTTCCACATGGCGCGCCGGCCCCCCCGCGCGTCCTTCAGCGGGGAGCTTTTCGTCAGTGCCGACCTAACCCGAACCCTGGAGGCGTTCCGCCAAGCGGTGGCCGAAACGCGCGCCCTTCTCGCCTGGCTACGTCGGGAAACGGATGGCCCGGTAGCCCTGGCCGGGATCAGCCTGGGAGCGCTGGTGGCGGCGCTTGCGCTGGGCGGCGGTGCGGAGCCGGATCTCGCTTTGCTTGCCCTGACCCCCGCCGACCCGGCCCATTCGCTTGCCGAGGCCCCGCTCCTGCGGCGCGTGCGCGAGGAATGCCTGCACAACGGGCTCACGCTGGATCGGTTGTACGGGTGGGCTCCACTCGTGCGCCCGGCCGCCTTGCGCCCGCGTGTACCGAGGGAACGGCTGTTCCTGGTCCACGGGCACGACGACCGGATCTCCTTCCCTGAGGATGTGGAGCAACTCTGGCAGGCCTGGGGCCGTCCTCCCATCGCCTGGTACCGCGGTGGGCATTTCACGATCCTGGTTCAGCCGCGTCGGGTGCTGCGGCTCTGCCTGAGTTTTCTGGAGCGGTTGCGATCCGGGTGAAGGCGAACCGCCGCGTGAAGCGTCGCAGCAGGCGCAGGATCGGGCGGCCGGCGATCAAGATGAGGAAAGCATTGCCCACTCCCCGCCCCAGGTCCCAAAGGAGCGAGGTGGCCAGGTAAAAACGCCCGTAGCGCAGGAGCGCTTCGCCCAGCGCAAGTCCGGGTTGCCAGAGCATCGCGGATGTGGGACCCATGCCCAGGTAGGGCCAGAACCACAGGTTCATCACCGCGCCAAAAAAGAGCCCCAGGAAAAACGCATAGCCAGCCAGCACGAGCACTTCGGCCCACGGGTGGCGCCGAAGATCTGGCAGCCAACCGGCCAACATCCCCACCCACCCGGTGGTCAACATCTGGTAGGGCAACCAGGGGCCGACCCCACTCGTGAGCAGGGCCGAGACCAGCAGGGTCAGCGCCCCCAGCAGGAAGCCGAAGCTGGGGCCACAAACATACCCGGCCAGGATAGGAAGCAGGAAAACGGGGGAGAAACTGTATCCAGAGAGAGGGCGTAGCACAGCGCCGATCGCCGCAAGCACCCCCAGAAGCGCTACCTGCTTGGCCCCAAGTGCGCGCGACTCCATGCCGGCAAGAATCGCAATCAGGCACAGCAGGGTCACTACTGGGGCATCTGCGGCGTGGGCAAGGAATCCGGACCCCGCTTCCGGTCCTGTGCCGGAAAAAAACGGGTAAAGGAAGGCTACAAGGCCGGTGAGGCTGGCCAGCGCCACGATCCAGGAAGTGAGGGCGGTACGTTCACGCATGGGCCTGCTCTCCACACCGGGTTTCGCGGAGCACATCCTCCACCGTGAGGAAACGCGGATCGCGGTAGAGGCGGGCGATCTGCGAGGAAAAGGCGAGCGAGGTGCTCATCACGCGGCGCGTGGGACCTTCGGCAACCACTTCGCCGCGGTCCAGAAGGACCACCCGGTCCGCGCAGCGTGCGACCAGCTCCACATCGTGGGTGGCAATGAGGATCGCCCGTCCACTTCGGCGCTCCACCCGCAGGAAGGTCACCAGCGCCTCTTTCTGCCGATAGTCCAGGCCGCGCGTCGGCTCGTCCAGCAGGATGACCTGCGGGCGAGCCACCAGGATCGCGGCCAGTGCCACGCGCTGCCGCTCGCCCACGCTGAGGTCCCTTGGGTACCGGGAGAGGAACTCCTGGAGTCCAAGCAACCGCGGCAGCTCCCCGTGCTCCCCCACGGGGCGGCCACGCTCGCGCAGCGTAAAGTCCAGCTCCTCCCGCACGGTATCCGCAAAGAGCAGGGCGCTCGGGTTTTGGGGAACGTAACCGACGTATTCGATCAGCCGCTCGAGTGGAGTGCGGCGGGTATCCAAGCCACAGACCACGACTTCGCCCGCCTCGGGCCGCAGCAAGCCGACAAGCTGTTTGAGTAGGGTGGTCTTGCCGGCCCCGTTGCGCCCCATCAGAGCGACCACCTCCCCAGCACGGACTTCCAGGTCCACCCCGCGGAGGGCCGGGCAACCGTTGTAGGCAAAGCGGAGTCCGCGCACCCGCACCAGGACTTCCTGGGGCGCTCCTTCCGGAGGAGAGACAGCGGCACAACGGGCAGGCGCTTCCGGAACAAAACGCCGTGCCTCGCGCACCGTCAACGGCAACGGCTCCCATCCCAACGCCCGGCCAAGCGCCGCCAGCGGGGGCCCCCATTCCATCCGCGCCAGGACGCTCCGTGGATCCCCCAGGAGGAAAGGCTGCCCAGGTCCGGGAAGGTACAGCAGGCGATCCGCGTGCGCGACCACGCGCTCCAGGCGGTGCTCCGAGAGCACCACCGTCAGCCCTAGATCCCGGTTCAGCCGGAGGAGCGCATCCATGACCTCTTCGGCCCCTTCAGGGTCGAGCTGCGAGGTCGGTTCATCCAGCACGAGCACCCGGGGCTGAAGCCCCAACACGGCCCCGATGGCCACCCGCTGCCGCTGGCCGCCGGAAAGGGTCTCCAGACGCCGCTCGCGCAGGTCGGCAATCCCCAAGGCCTGGAGGATCTCCTCGATACGTTGCCGCATGGTCGGCTCAGGCAGGCCGTGGTTCTCCAGCGCAAAGGCGAGCTCGTCTTCTACCGTGGTCGCCACACACTGCGTCTCGGGTTCCTGAAAAACCGTGCCCACCAGCCGGCTCATGGCGCGTGGGCCCTCGACTACCGGGTCGTGCCCGCATACCGACACTTCCCCGGAGATCGTCCCCCCATAAAAGTGCGGCACCAGCCCGCTCAGGCAGCGCAGCAGGGTCGATTTGCCCGAGCCCGAAGGGCCGGTAATCAGGAAGAATTCGCCCTCGCCGATATCGAGCGTGATGTCGTCCAACGCAGGCGTCGGGGTCTCCGGATAGCGGTAGCTCAGGTGTCGCAGGTGGATCATTGCTCCTCCAGCCGCCCGGATGCTGGGGCCAATGGTTTCCCCTGGTATCCCAATGCCGGGAGCACCAATCCCAGGAAAGCCGCACCCAGGGCCGGGTTGAAGGGCGGCCAGCTCAATTGGGGGTACGGCGAATAGGCGAGCAGCTCCGGCCACCGCAGCCGCACAGTGAGGTAGCTCAGGGCAAAAAGCGCTGCGCCCAAAGTCACAAGCGTGTCGCCGGGCTGCCAACGATGGCGGCGATAGCGCGTGCTTCCCAGGCTCCGCGTGCGCAAAGTCAGGGAAAGGACCAGGCCAACGGCACCGAAGGCGAGCAGCCCCGTTCCCCATCGCGCCTCGTTTCGGGCAAATCCGTGCCAAAGGAGGCCCGCAAGAAGCAGGAGGAGCGAGGGCAACAACAACCCCTGCCCCCAGCGCCAGATGCGATGGCTGCGCAAAGGCGCTGCTCCAAAGCCCCGCGCCTCCATCGACTCGGCCATCTGGGCTGCGCGCTCCAGGCCAGTAGTCAGGAGCGGCAACAAGAGCGGCACCAGGTCCCGCAAGCCGCGCCAGCGATGCCCACGGATCCTTTGCGCTTCCCGGATCTCGCGCAACGAGGCCGCTGCTTGCGGGACAAAGGTGAGCGCAATGGAAAGCACGACGCCGATCTGAAAAAAGACCGGTGGCAGGGCGCGCAACAGGCGGTATGGGTCTACCGCGCGGTTGAACGTGGCAAAGACCCAGACAACCGCTAGCAACCCCAGCCCGCTCAGAAAGCCGTACACCACCGCTTCCAACGTAATGGGTCCGCCCACGAGCGGAAGAGAACGGGGCAGGATCCAGAGCACCGTCCGTCCATAGTGCGCCGTCAGCGCATTGAGCGGGACGGTGAAGAGCCAGAGGAAAAGGCCAAAACGCAGGAAGGCGACCCAGCCGGCCTCCTGGGGTGTCGGCGTTGGCAATGCTCCGTAGACCACGGCCACTGCAAGGATCAACAGCAGCAGGTAGCCGGGATTGCGTGTCGTCAAGGCAGGCAAAGCCGCCGCCACCAGCCACAGCGACCAGGCGAGGACGTGTCCTTGCTCGCGGCGTCGTGCCGTCGTTTCCATGGCTTCGCCCCGGCCAAAAAACAGCCCCCCTCACGAAGAGGGGGGCACGATGTCCATGCTCGCCCGTCCCCTTCCGCGAGGGTCGGTGGCGCTACAGCGGAGGTGGGCGTCCTGGCTTGGGCCTTGGGTTCCCCCCGGCCCTCACAGTTGCGGGACAGCACCGGACTTGCACCGGTTTCCCCCTGGATAGCCCTGGCATCCGGGCATCGGGCGCCTCCGCCGAAACGATTCCGTTGGTAAGGTAAGCCCAATTTAGCACAGGAGGCATCGCCTGTCAAATCCGCTTGACGCACGGGTATGGCCGTGATACACTGCTATTCAGGGACTATGGAGGAGCGCTGATGACCGGTGCCGATAGCAGCCTGGTGCTCGATTCGCGTGAGGAAACGATCGCGGGCACGACCCCATTTTCCCAGATCGTGCGGCCACCTGCCGAAAGGCTCGTCCAATGGGCCTACTCGTTGGTCGTGCAGACCGAACCACCCGGTCGCGTGACCCTATCGCTGCGCGATCCTGTCCTCAACCAGGCGGTGGCGGTGGACCGCAGCGAGGATGGTATCGCCAGCATCGAGGCGACGCTCGCGGAACACCCCTACGAACTCCGGATCGAATCGGAGCAACCCCTTTCGTTCCGCGCGATCTGCACCCAGACATATGGTTACCACAGCTAGTCCGGGGTAGGAGGAGTGGATGCGCATCGTGCTGGATGCGATGGGCGGGGATTATGCCCCGCGCGAGGTGGTCGCAGGTGCGGTGGAAGCCGCGCGCCTGTACGGAGTCGAGATCGTGCTCGTGGGCCGGGAAGAGGAGGTGCGTGCGGAACTGAGGCGCTACCCGGGGACGGAACTGTCCGTGGTCCACGCCTCCGAAGTCATTGGCATGGACGAGCACCCGGCAATGGCGGTGCGTCGCAAGGGGAACTCGTCGATCGTCGTTGGGCTACGTCTGGTACGCGACCGACAGGCAGACGCCTTTGTGTCCGCCGGACATAGCGGAGCCGTTATGGCAGCAGCGACCTGGCTGCTCGGCCGCCTGCCGGGTGTGGAGCGGCCGGCGCTTGCTACCGTATTTCCCGCTCGGGAAGGCTTCTTCCTGGCCGCGGACATCGGGGCCAATACGGATTGCCGCCCCGAATACCTCCTACAGTTCGCGCATATGGCCAGCGCCTATGCCGAACGCGTGCTGGGAATCCCCCGGCCTCGCGTGGCCCTCCTAGCCAACGGGGAGGAAGAGACGAAAGGCGACCGCTTGGTTCAGGAGACGCATGCCTTGCTTCGCCAGGCTCGGCTGAACTTCATGGGCAATGTCGAACCGAAGGACGCGCTGGCCGGTGCAGCGGATGTCGTGATCGCCGACGGCTTCGTAGGGAACATTTTCCTGAAGAGCACCGAGGCCACTGCGGAGACGCTTCTGGGCATGTTGCGAGAAGAATTGACGCGGAGCCCGTGGAGCCGGCTTCCGGCTATGCTTTTGCGGCCGGCCTTCCGGCGCCTGCGCCGCCGCTTGGACTACCGGGAATACGGCGGTGCCCTCCTCCTGGGACTGAAGGGGATCGCCGTCATCGGCCACGGACGGTCGGACGCACGCGCGATCCGCAGCGCCGTGCGCGTCGCTCGGGAAGCCGTCCTCCAAAAGGCCGTCGAGGCAATGGCCGAAGCGCTCCCGGCTTGACCGTACCCGGTTGACGGTTGGGAACAGGATGTCTTCTGCGCAACTGGCCGTCGTCGCATCCGCGACCCTGGCGGGCCTCTGGGACGAGCCGCTGGCGCGCCCAGATGCGATCGAGGTGCCGGCCTGGACGCTCCCCGAGCAGGTAGCCCTTTACCAGCTGTTGCTCGATCGCCCGTTCCTCCTGTATGGCGGAAACTTGCTCGGTCGCCCCCTGGAGCCTGCCCGTGAGATCGAGCTGCGGGCCCTGATAGAACGCACGCGCACGCCCTGGCTCTCCGCCCGTATCTGCCTCTGGCCGTGGGAGGTCATCCAGGAAGCCCGGAGGCAAGGCCGCAAGCCTAGCGCCCTCGACCTGGGGGAAGAGCTGCGGAACTTTTTCGCCCGTGTGCGCCATCTGCGCGAGACCGTGCGTGTGCCGATCCTGCTGGAGAACCCACCCGGGCTACCGAGCGTAGAGGAAGACCCGGAGAGCGATCCCGAGACGATTACCGCAATCCTGGAGGCAACGGGCTGTGCCTTCTTGCTCGACCTATCGCACGCCCAAGCGGCAGCGCGCACCTGGGGTTTTTCGGATCCCAGGGAGTACCTGCGGCAGCTGCCGTTGGACCGGGTGGTGGAACTGCGCCTGAGCGTGCCCAGGCCCGGTTTGGGAAGCCGCCTGGTGGATGCCCACCAGGCATTGCGGGAAGAGGACTATCATCTTCTGGACTGGCTTCTTCAGCGCAGTGAACCCCAGGTCGTCACCCTCGACTACTCGAAAGAGCCTCGAGCACTGCTCGAGCAAATCATCCGAGTACGCGAGGAGCTGGCACAAAGGCGCCCTCGCCGTTTGGCCAGGGGACTCCGCGTCAGCCTTTAGGGCACGGTCGGAAGCGGGGCATCACGCCCGTCGGTCGGCTTGCTGTAGCAGGAATAGGGAGCCGGACGCATTCTCGTTGTGGTGCCCGGCGATCAGTGCAACCACCGATGCATCGATTCCGGCTTCCTGGGCCAGCTGGGCTCCCCGTGTTGCGTGGACAGTGTAGAGGAAGAAGGGGCGCAAGGGATGGCCCACCGGTCGTTCGCGCGCCAGCCATTTCCAAAGCGGGGTAAACCGCTGGGCCAGGACGATGGCTCCCCGGTAGAGAAGCGGGATGCGTTCTCCACCTGCGGATTTGCCCAAGTCGTGTAGCAAGGCGGCCTGAAGGAGCGTCCGGTCCCCTGTTTGCTGCCGGAGCAAGCGCACCACCCGTAGAGCGTGCGCCCGGTCATAGGCGGTCATCTGACGGAAGAGCGCGTGTTCCTGAGGGGAAAGCAAACGGCCAGCCTCGTGGTCGTCCGGCGGGAAGAGGAGGGCCCACAAGGACGCGAGAAATTGCCCCAGGCGATATGCCGCCCGCATCTAGAGCCCTGCCACGAGAGCCACCAGCCGGTAGAGCCCACGGAAGAGCGGCGACCAGAGCACGCCGCCGCCAAGCACGAGCACCAACAACAACCACATGCCGTAGCGTCGCAGGGGCTCGAGCACCCGGAGCCATGAGTATGGAGCGACGCCCTCGAGGATGCCAAAGCCGTCCAAAGGGGGTAGGGGGATCAGGTTGAAGGCGGCCAACGCTACATTGGCACCCATCAGCGCCACAAGCAGCGCGTAAAGGCCCGAACCGTAAGCCAGCTGCGTGCCCGTCAGCTGGTGGACCAACCGCCAGAGGAGCGCGACCGCCAGGGCAAGGGAAAGGTTGCTTGCCGGGCCAGCCGCTGTCGCCAGCGCTGCCCCACGCCTGCCGCCGCGGAGATAGGCCGGGTTGATCGGCACAGGTTTTCCCCAGGCGATCGGCGCATAACCCAAGATCATGAGCACCAACATCACGGCGCCGATCGGATCCAAGTGGGCCAGCGGGTTTAGCGTCACCCGGCCGGCCCAGCGAGGCGTCGGATCCCCCAGGCGATTGGCCGCCCAGGCGTGAGCAAACTCGTGGATGGTCAGTCCAAGGATCACCGCGATCGCCGTGCTGAGGACAGAAACCCAGTCGAAGCGCAAGAGCCCCTCCTTGCCCAGGACTACCGAGAGAAACCGTAAAGGCATTATAGCACAATCCCTTTCTTCGGCAACCGGCTCGTTTGCCGAAGTTGGCCCTTTATGGTATGATAAAAAGAGGAGGCCCCATGATCCGTATCTTGCATTTCGCCGACCTGCACCTGGGTGTGGAAAATTACGGGAAGGTCGATCCGGCAAGCGGGCTGAGCACCCGGATCCGGGATTTCCTGGCCCGATTGGACGAAGTCGTCGAGTTTGCCTGTACGAACCAGGTGGACGTGGTCTGTTTTGCCGGGGACGCTTTCCGCAACCGGTTCCCCGAACCGACCTATCAGCGCGACTTTGCGCGGCGGATTGCGCGCCTGGCGCGCGCGGGCATCCCGGTGGTCCTCGTCGCGGGGAACCACGACCAGCCGGCCGTGGCCGCCAAAGCGACTACCCTGGACATCTTTATGGCCCTAACGGTGGAAAATGTCTATGTGGCGGCACGCGAGGAAACGCTCTTTCGCATCCCGATCGGGGAAAAGGGGATTCTCCAGGTTGCCGCTTTCCCTTACCCCAACCGCGGCTGGTTGGGGCTGCCCGAGGAGATGAGACGGAGATCTTTGCAGGAACAGGACGAATACCTGCGTGCAGCCGCTGCCCGCAAACTCTCCGGCCTGGCCGCGCGGGTCGATCCTTCGCTACCAGCGGTGCTCGTCGCCCATGTCCTTACCCTGGGCGCTGAGCTGGGAACCGAGCAAACGATGACCTTGGGAAACGAAGTCCATGTGATGCCCTCGTCCCTCGCCCGCCCGGAGTACGATGCGGTGCTCCTCGGGCACGTCCATCGGCACCAGGTGGTGCGTAGCGAAGCACCGCCTATCCTCTATGCCGGAAGCCTGGAGCGGGTGGATTTTGGGGATGAGGGCTTGGAGAAAGGGTTCTACGTGGTTGAGATCGAGGACCGCAAGGGGGACCGCCGGGCAGTTTCTTACCGCTTCATCCCGGTCCAGGCGCGCCCTTTCCTTTCCCTCCGCGTGGAAGCCCTGAAGGGAGATGCGATGCAGAAGGCGCTGCGGGCGATTGCGGAAGCCCGGGAGGCAGGCCGGCTGGAGCAGGCCGTTGTCCGGCTACAGCTGCAGGTGTCGGAACAGGAAGCCGCCCGGATCGACTTGCAGGCCCTGCGTCGGGCGCTCGATGGGGCCTTCTGCGTCGCTGGAATCGGTCTAGAAGTAGAACGCAAGGACCGCGTGCCCGTACCGGGGCCTCTGGAAGGGCTCGAACCGCTGAACGCGCTGGAGCAATACTGGATCTCGAAGGGCGTCCCCCTGGAACGGCGGGAAGCGCTGATTCGATACGCGCGGGAGCTCATGGAGGAAGGGGATGAAAAGTTGCACTAGGGTGTGCCTTGCGGTATAATAGGCTTAAGCAGGTTGGGCCCTGACCATCGAGGGCTTGCTTTTTCCAGGGAGAGGCCCAACACGGAGGGAAAGTCCATGGCAATGGTCAAGCTACAGGACTGCTACGATCGGGCCCACCGCTACCTGGCCCAGGGGGAGTACGACAAGGCCAAAGCCGTCTGCGAACATATCCTTCAGTACTATCCGCAGGATCTGGGAACCTTTCAGTTGTTGGGCCAGATCTACCTGGAACGGAAGCAGAGCCGGAAAGCACGGGAGTACTTCCAACAGGTGCTCGAGATCGACCCCGAGAACGTCTCCGCCCATTGGGGAATGGGTATCGCTTTCGAGGACGAAAAGAACCTCGAGGCAGCGGTCGCAGAACTGGAACGCGCGTTGGAGATCAAGCCGGACCTTCCTGATTTGCGGAACCACCTTCTTCGCCTCTACACCCAATTGTACGGGGAATCGCGCGCGCAACTGCGGCTGAACCGGGCTGGGCTCGGCCGATTATATGTCAAAGGAGAGATGCTGGACAAGGCGATCGATGAATTCCGCGAAGTCCTGAAGGCCGAGCCCGATCGTGTCGATGTGCAGCTCTCCTTGATCGAGGCCCTCTGGCGCAGCGGGGACGTGGATGGGGCCGCCCAGATCTGCGAAGAAGTGCTTCAGCGCCTGCCCAACGCCCTCAAAGCCAACCTGATCCTGGGATACGCTCGCCTGACGGCGGGCCGCCAGGAGGAGGGCGAGCAACTGTGGCGCCGTGCGGCAGCCTGCGACCCCAACAACACGATGGCGCGGGCCATCTTCGAGATGGCCCCCATGCGAATCCCCCACGATTTCCTTGCCTACGAGGCGGCGACCCTTCCCGATTTCGACGAGAAGGCCTGGGAAACGATGCAGGCAGCAGCCGTGGTGCCCGCCCCTGAACAACCTTCCCCCGCGGTCGTCCCTACGCCCCCTGTCCCCGAACAGCCGCGCCCGGCACCGGAACCGATCGGCGTCTCCTGGCTCGATTCCTTAGCCACCGGCGAAGGGATGGTTGCCGAGGCCGAGGGGGCAGGAGCCCCCTTGGGCCTGGAAGGAGCCGAAGAAGAGCAGGCACTGCCAGAAGCGCTGCGAGCCCGGCCGGCGAGGCCGGAGGAAATGGGATTAACCCCGGAAGAGATCCTCGCCGTCTGGGGTCCCGAGGAAGGTGCCCAGCCTGAATCTGTTCCGCAGGAAGAGCTGCTCCCGGGGATCGCGCCTTTCTCGCTGGAGGAACTAGGAGCCGAAGCGCCCACTCCACCCTCGGAGGCAGAGGCAGCACCGTTGGCCGAGGAGCCTGCGGAAGCAGGGGTTGCGCCCTTCACGCTCGAAGGGCTTGGCGAGGTGAAGCCGTTCTCTCTGGAAGAACTCGGCCTGGAGGAACCGACCCCCGTGCCCGAGCTGGAAGAGCTTCCAGGGGAAGCTCCCTTCCCGGGCGAAGAAGAGCTGGAACCGCTTCCGGCGTTCAGCTGGCAGGAACCAGGTACCCGTGGTATGCCAGGCTACGTAGAGGAACTGGTGCCCGAGGAAGAGCAGCCGACTGGGCCCACCATCTTTGAGAAGCTCAAGGCCCGTCGCCAGGAGGTCGTTGGGCCGCTGGCGCCCGAAACACCGGAGGCCGAGGAAGGGCTGCTGGTCGAGGGCGTAGAGCCATTCTCCATGGAGGAGGTAGAAGCGCCCGTAGCCGAGGAAGAAGTGCCTTTGGAACGGATCCGTCCCTTCTCGCTCGAGGAGCTCGGCCTGGAAGCCCCCGAGGAAGCGCCCACCGTACCCGCTCCCGAGGTGCCCACCCCTCCGTTCACCCTGGAAGAGCTCGAGGCCCCAGTGGCAGCTCCCCCCTCTTTGCCCGGTGAAGAGGAGACCGGCCTCCCGGAACTGGCGGAGGCAGAACTGGAGGGCATCACGCCCTTCTCCCTGGAAGAACTGGAGCTCGCCGGCGCCGAGGAGGTCCCGGCCGGCGTGGAACCCTTCTCCCTCGAAGGGCTAGGCCTGGAAGGCCCGGAGCTTCCCGCTCCAACCCCCGAAGAGGTAACCGCTGGGGCACCGGCCGTCGAAGAAGCCCTGCAGCCCTTCAGCCTGGAGGAACTCGGGCTGACCCAGGAGGAAATCGCTGGTCTGGAACTCGCCCCAGAGGAATTGGCTCCGGTATCGGTCGAGGAGACGGTGCCCGAAGTCGCTGCCCCGGTTGCACGGCCTTCCGTAGACGAACTACGCGCGCGCCTGGCTGCTCAACCCGAAGATGAGCCTTCGCGCCTCGAGCTGGCACGGGCCTGCGCTGAAGCAGGTTCCTTCGAAGACGGCGTGGAACAGTACCGCTGGCTGATCAAGAAGGGGAGCCAGGGACTGGAAGAGACGATCATCGCCGACCTCCGTGCCTGGATCGAACAGGAGAAGGAGGAGCGGCGTCTGCAGCGGCTTCACCGCCTCCTGGGCGATGCCTATATGAAAGCCGGCCTCTACGCACAGGCGGTGCAGGAGTACGCCTGGGTGCTCAGCCAGCCGGCGCGCCGTTAGCGCGCTGCCTGGCCGGCTCAACCCGGCAAGATCCGTACAGGCGGGCAGGCGTGGGCAGGATGGAGTTTCTTGTTACGGTGGCCTGCCCCGGGTTCGAAAGGGGTCAGAACGATGAGGAAGATCGTCGAAGACCTGCTACGGGTCGATGGTGTGGTCGGTAGCCTCCTGGTCGGCAAGGACGGCTTGGTCGTTGCCAGCACCCTCCTGGACCCGGAGGATGCCGAGATCCTGGGGGCGATGTCAGCTGCTGTTTATGGCGAGGTGGACAAGGCCACCAAGCGCATTGGCGTGGGAAGCCTGTCCGACGCCATTATCAACGCTCAGGACGGCGCCGTCCTCCTGCAGGAGTCTCACGACCTGATCCTGGTTGTCATTACCCAGCGTACCGTTAACCTGGGGTTGGTCAAAATGGAGATGCGGAAAGCGGCAGCCCGAATCAAGGAGGCGGTGCCGCTTTAGCATGCGCTCTCGTATTCGGGTTCAGGGCAGTCGCCGGTGGTCCTCCCCCGCGACTGCCCGTCGCATGTTTGCTGTCGGAGAAAGGACCACGGTATGGAACGTACGCTCATCATCATCAAACCGGACGGGGTACAGCGTGGTTTGATCGGCCCGATCATCACGCGCCTGGAGCAACGGGGGCTGAAAATCGTCGCCATGAAGATGATTCAGATGGACGAGGCCCTGGCCAGGCGCCACTACGCCGTCCACGAGGGCAAGCCCTTTTTTGCTCCGCTCGTGTCCTACATCACCTCGGGGCCCGTGGTGCTCATGGTGATCGAGGGAAAAGACGCCGTGCAACTGGTGCGGCAGACCGTCGGGGCAACGGATCCGGCCAAAGCTGCCCCGGGCACCATCCGCGGCGACTTGGGCGTGGCGATCGGGCGGAACCTGATCCACGCCTCCGACAGCCCGGAAACCGGGGAAGAGGAAGTCGCTTTGTTCTTCGACGAAAGTGAGATCGTCTCCTACCGCCGGGACACGGACCGCTGGATCTTCGAAGCCTGAACCCGGAGGAAGCGGGGCGGCTTGTGCCCAGCAGACGAAGGGATGGACGGTAAAGAACGCCTCCAGAAGATCCTCGCCCGCGCCGGGCTGGGTTCCCGCCGCGCCTGCGAGGAACTCATCCGGCAGGGACGGGTAACCGTGAACGGCGTGGTAGCCTGCCTGGGCGCCTCCGCGGACCCGTCCTGCGACGCGATCGCGGTGGATGGCCAACCCATCCGCCTGCCCGAGGGCCACACCTACCTCCTCCTCTACAAGCCCCCGGGTGTGGTGTCCACCGCGCGCGACACGCACGGCCGGACTACGGTTCTGGACCTGGTCCCCTCCTCGTCGAGACTCTACCCGGTTGGCCGGCTGGACCTCGAGAGCGAAGGGCTTGTGCTCCTCACGGATGACGGGGAAATCGCGCTCCGCCTCACCCACCCGCGGTATGGGCATCCGAAGGAATACCACGTGCGGGTCCAGGGACACCCCGGGGAGCAGGCCTTGCAGCGATGGCGGGCAGGGGTGCGGCTCGACGGCGAAAGGACCGCGCCGGCCGAGGTCACTGTCCTCCGTCACGAAGCAGACGGGACCTGGTTACGGGTGGTGCTGCGGGAGGGCCGCAAACGGCAGATCCGGCGCATCGCCGAGCAACTGGGGTATCCAGTACAACGCCTGATCCGGGTGAGACTGGGGCCGCTCGAATTGGGGAACCTGAAACCAGGGGAATGGCGGCCCCTGACCGCGGAAGAGATCGCTCATCTTCGCGGAGCCGCGTGAAAATCCCGCGCCGGGGTTCGGGCGCACACACGCTCTACCGGGGAACATTTTCCCCCGAACCGCTCTCCATCGGAACCGCTACAACATATCTGTCCCGCCCGGCCTGCTTGGCCTGGTACATCGCGCCATCCGCCTGCAGCATCAGGCTTTGTACATCCTCCCCATGATCTGGGTAGAGCGCGATGCCGATGCTTGCAGAGGAGCAAATCTCCTGCTCTCCCTTGCGGAACGGGCTTCGTAAGTTGGCCAGGATGCGCCGTGCGACCACTTCCGCATCTTCCGGGGAGGCTACCTCACGCAGCAGGACCAGGAATTCGTCCCCACCCAGCCTGGCTACGATGTCGCCGTTGCGCACGGACCGCACAAGGCGCCCGGCAACTTCTTTGAGCAACGCATCCCCCATTTCGTGCCCAAAAGCGTCGTTGACCGGCTTGAAGCCATCCAAATCTACGAAGAGGAGAGCGAGCCCTCGCTCCTCTGCACGTGCCCGCGCCAAGGCATCCTCAGCCTGCTCATAGAAAAAGAGGCGGTTCGGGAGGCCGGTCAGGGGATCGTGATACGCCTGGTGGCGCAGCCGCTCCTGCGCACGCCTTTCCCGCTCGTAAGAGCGAGCCTGAGCAATCGCTAGGCCACATACTTTGCTCAGGATGAGTCCAAGCTTCAGGTAATGCTCTCCGTACGCCGGAAGGGCCAGTTCGTCAACCTCAAGCAGGCCGAGCACCTCATCCTGATGGTGCACCCGCAGCAGAAACCCTTTCCCGGAGGGAAGCCATCCATAGTCCCGCGCCAGATCTGCCTGGGCCAGTGCCTGCAACTCGGGCTCCCCTGGGGGACCAGGGCGCCCATAGCCTGGCCCAGGATGCCCGCGACGCCAGGAGAGGTAAGTCAACCGGCCGGGCGTGAAGAGCAAGGTGAAAAGGTCCAGCATACGCTCGATCACTTCTCCCTCGGTGGCCACCGCTGCAAGCTCCCCGATCAGATCCAGCGCCAAGGCGTGATCGGAAGAGCGGCGGATGGCCTCGGAAAGCGAGGCCGTCAGACGCCGGCGCTCCTGCTCCCGCCGCCACTCCTGGGCGAGGTTTCC
>Ga0078972_1002889_pt1 | contig 54262 bp, 49 predicted proteins | sample YelNatPaOPGAMG01_FD_67568 | JGI IMG/M metagenome (GOLD analysis project Ga0078972, IMG submission 67568) | Hot spring thermophilic microbial communities from Obsidian Pool, Yellowstone National Park, USA - OP-RAMG-01 (SPADES assembly) (version 2) | ecosystem: Environmental > Aquatic > Thermal... | reverse complement strand
ATGGCCAAAAATAACCCTTGAAAACGTTGAAACTGAGGAGCAGCGCCTCATAGCCAGAATCATAAGCAACGTGTGCAGACGCATTGTCCCAGCAAAGGAGAAGAGGGAAATGCTGGGCAGGCTGGGCGAGATCTACCTAAACGAAGGCGTAGAACAAGGAAAAATAGCCTACAAGATAGCCCAGAAAACTGGAATGAGCTACCAATGGGTCATGAAATATCTGCCAGAAAAGTTCAAGGATCCACCGCAATCTGAGCGAGCAAAGTCGGCTCTACGCCGTAGAGCCGGAGAAGACCCTAGCGTGCGAACGCTTTTGAAGGAGCTGTTGACGCCTCCTCAGAGGAATGGAGCGTTGGAGATAAAGAGGTACGCGAACACGCACTTTGTGAACGTCCTAGTGGAGAAGTCCTTCTACGAAGAGTTTGAGAAGACCTCCTCTGAACTTGAAGTATCAACGGAAATCAGCATGCTAAAAGCCCTAGAAGACTACCAAGAGAAGATGAAGAAGGCATTAGCACTCAAGAAGCTGGAAGAGAAGACAGGCAAGCAAAATGAGAAAAGGCAAAATCCACCTTGAGAAACCCCCAAAAGGAATAATAGAAGCCCACAAACTCATGTGTACAACGATTACTGCTAATCTAATCCTAAAAATATAAGGGAAAGTAAAAATTTCGTGGATTACCCGATGTCTTCTTTGTGATCGACCGCTATCTCCATCCCGCATTTGGGGCATTTTATTATATACCTAAATGTTCTAGCAAATTCTTTTATGACTTTCATTTGAACGTTGCATTTTCGACAGAAATATTTAGTCAATTTGAGTCTCCAAGTTTAGGTGAGATTATACTTTTTTAGGATTTCCTTGAAAACTTCATCGGGGATTGGCGATTTTCTTTTTATGGATTCTTCCTTAACTTCTTCAAGTATCCTGTCTACGTCAAATTTTGATGGGTCTTGCCCCATTTCCTTAAGCCTTTTTATGATGGAGTCTCTTCCACTTTTTTTACCTAAAAGTATTTTCACACCTTTTTGTCCTACTAGGTCCCATGTGTATGGGAACATGATTAATGGCTTGTTTACTTCCTCTAGACGCGCCCACCAGCCTGCTATTATGCCGGACTCCACTCTGAACGCTCCGTTTCCAACAACTGGCTTATGCGGAGGCATCTTTACGCCAGAAAGCCTCTCCACAAGTTTTGACAATTCGTATAACTTATCGTATTTCAGGCCTAGCTTCACCCCGTACAACGCCTCAAGGGCTAATGCCACTTCGGCCAAGTCTGCGTTGCCCATTCTTTCGCCTATTCCGTTGACTGTTGTGTGAACTATTTCGACGCCCTCACAAACTGCTGCTAGGGTATTTGCCACGGCCAGTCCGAAGTCGTTGTGGAAGTGTGCCTCGATTGGCTTGTCAAATCGTTCTAGGGCTTTTCTGGTGAAGTAGCGTATTGCTTCTGGTGTGCAGACGCCAAATGTGTCAACTAAAACAAGGGAGTCCATGTGGCCCTCCGTTGCTACTTTCTCTATTATTTTAAACCACCAGTCGAGGTCAGCTCTCGTGGCGTCGATTGTGAAGAAGGCGACGTGTAGGCCTTGTTCGGCGGCATACCTAGTTGCCTCGATGGATAAATCTATAGCCTTCTCGAGAGGCCATCCGTACCCATACTTTATCAAGTGTTCACTGGACGGGACCTCCATCTCAACCCCGTCAACATCGCATTCCAAAGCGAGGTCCACGTCTCGTTTCATGCAGCGGGCAAAGCAAAAGATCTTGGCGTTTAACCCTTCATGTGCAATAGCCTTAACAGCCTCTTTATCCTCCCTAGAAACAGCGGGCATGCCGACCTCAATCCGATGGACACCAACCTCATCAAGCTTTCTTGCAATCTTAATTTTGTCTTCTTTGTTGAACACCAGTCCTGCCTGCTGTTCCCCATCCCTCAGGGTAATGTCGTGGACTATCACCTTCTCCGGCATTTTGAAATTTTTTCGAACGTCATCTAGAAAGTTTAGGTAGCTTACCCACCATTTTTCAGCTAACCCTTTTTTTATCATGTTATTCTCACCTTTGGGGAGAAGTTTTCGATTTTCTTAAGGTATAAACTTTACTGTTACTGAACCTAAACGGTCGAATGTCGCCCTTATAACGTCTTTGGGGGCTACTTCAGCAGCGGCTACGAGGGATCCTGACATGATTATTTCTCCCGCTTTTAGAGTTATGTCGAACTCGGCAAGCTTGTTTGCAAGCCATGCTACTGACTGGGCTGGGTTACCAAGCACAGCCGCTCCGGCACCGGTAGCGATGACTTCGCCGTTTTTCTCCAAGGCCATTCCCACATATCTTAGATCAAGTCCTTCAAGTGTGGTGATCCCGCCCCCTAGTATTACTCTTGCACTTGAAGCGTTATCCGCTATTGTATCTTGTATTTTTATCTTCCAGTTGCGGATCCGACTGTCGATTACCTCGATAGCGGGCATGATCCCCTCTGTGGCAGTTAGCACGCTCGCTGCAGTTACGCCGGGGCCCTTTAAGTCCTTTTTGAGGAGGAACGCTATCTCTCCTTCTACTTTTGGTTGTATTAGCTGTGAGAAGGTTAGGGCTTCGCCTTCATAAACCACCATTTTGTCTAAAATGTGGCCGTAGTCTGGCTCGTGGACGCCTAGGAGATCCTGCATCCCCTTGCTTGTTAAACCTATCTTTTTGCCGACGACTACTTGTCCTCTCTGCTTTTTTAAGTCTACAACTCTTAACTGAATTTTGTATGCTTCTTCAATGCTGATTCCAGGATGCTCATCGGTTATAGGATTTATTGGTCTTCGATTATCCTCGGCGTCTAATAATTTCTTCGCGGTTTCTCTTATTTGTTCTTCATCGAGAACCATATACATACCCGCAACTTCTATTTATGTTTCATCTTAATTAATCTATTTCTCAACGTGCTTGCTATGTTGTTTGCTAATGTGTGTTTGTCAAGTCCTTGCAGGAGCCCTTGGACAACTGCCTCTAAACAGAGCTTTACTTCTTCTGTAGGTCCTGGTAATGCGATAATGGTGGTTTCGCCGGCTCTGCCAACAGCAATTTTCACGCCGTCTTTAACGTGTCTGCCCTTGCCAATTTCGTATCTTATAATGTATGGTGTTGCGGCGTTCGAGTCCACTTTCAATATTCCTTCAACTGTCTTATCCTTATCTTCAGCGCCAACGCCCCCAGTGATGATGATTACCCCATATCCCATAGAAATAGCATCTATGATATTTGAGGCTATTTGATCTTCGTCGTCGTTGAGTGGTCGTCCTTTAGTAACAGCATATCCTTCCTTTTCAAGTCGTTCTCCTATCATCGGAGTGTTTGTATCTTTAATTATGCCTTCTTTGACCTCGAACCCCGTGGAAAATATGATGGCCCTTTTTGCAACCTTATTCTTTATCTCGCTTACAATCTGTCTAGAACCTTCGATAACTTCTCTTGCCGTTTCTTTGTCAAGGGTGATGAAACCCAATACCCCCTCGGAGTGTATGGTTGTTTCTTCTGTTACTGTAACGCCTGAAAGTTTTGACAGCCGATTGAGCAGCTCCTCTTTCTTGCCGAAAATTTGCTCTGCGTAAACCGTTTTTCGCAAAACATCCAACGTTATCCTTTTTTCTCTCACATCAGTAACAATAACTTCGTCGCCTTTCAATCCTAAAGTTTCGGCTACTACACGTGCTATCTCACTTAAATCAGCTTTTTTAAGGACAATATTTTCAATCCAAATCTCAGTTTTCCCAAACAAATTTAATTCCATATCAATCACCTAGAATAGTGGACGTCAAAACTTATGTCAAGCATAGGAGCATCCAAAATTGCCCTTCCAACATCTAGTATATCCACATCCTTTTCACAGAGTTTAGGGATGTCTTCCAGTTTGATCGAACCGCCAAAGGCAATTTTTATTCTTTGTCTCAACCCCCTATTAATGAGCACTTTAGCTACTTTTTCTAGATCGGTTATATCGCCGGTGTCAACGAAAATTATGTCAGCACCGCATTCTGCAGCCTTTACAGCTTCATTTTCGATGCTATCGGTTTCCCCTATTATATGAACGACCTTCACCCTATTTTTAATGTTCACTGCGCATTCTACTGCCTTCTCAATACTCCCGAAAATTCTAATATAATTTTTGTCGAGGTAAATAAACGGTTCTTCGCTTATCCTAATCTTTACCCCGCCGACCATTAAGGCTTTCCTTATTAAGTCTTTAATTTGAAATGGCATTTTCTTCCAAGCGCCGGAAACCACCGTTACTTTTCCTTGGGAAAGCTCCACAGCCTTTCTAGCGGCAGTTGCTATTCCTGAGGGTTTGGCGATCAACCCCACAAGAAAATCCTCAGCTAAAGTTACCTGTTTCGGGGTTCCCATCAGGACAGCAATTACATCCCCACTCATCACCTTCGTCCCTTCAGGGACATGGGAAACCACGTATAACCCAAGCTTTTTAGCTGCTTCAAGCATTTCGACAATGCCTGAGACTATTCCTTCGCCTTTCGCCCTAATCGAGGCTTTGACTTCCTTACTCTTTACGTTTTCAAATATTACATCCCTTAAATCTCGGCTTTCAACGTTTCCTGCAAGTTTATCTTCCATTCCTCACCCTTATGCTATCCCGCGTTGTCTGCACCATTTTGGAATTAACTCTTTATCCATTTTCTCTTCAATCTCCGGAGCTTTCTTAATTAAATATTCAGCAAGAGATTTGCTAACATTTAATGCCTCTGGAGCTCCGTCAAAAATCAGTATTTTATCGGTTCCAGCTATTTTCTGGGCGAACCTAATTGCTGTTTCTAGGTCATCAGCTTTAACTGAGTACTTCATAAACTCGATGTTCTGTGGATCACTGCTGAAGACTTCTGCCTGCTTTTCACCTACGACTATTGTGGGAATGTGTTTTGCCCAGAAAACGCTGGGATATCCTCCCCATGAATAGTTTATAACTAAAGCCTTAATTGCTGGATTTATTGGAGGTATTTCAGGTATTAGAGGCTTGTCATTTCTGTCATACAACGCCTCTGTGTACCATGTGTAGCCTGGTAGTGGATTGTCAAGATCAAATATGTCGACGCTTGCGGCGGAGAAGTTTGCGAATATCATACCTGCGACAAAAACGTATGGAATTGGGCAGCTGAAGTCGAGAACCGCTATGCATTCATCTATACTACTCAGAAGAGTTAGGATTCTCCCGTAGTATCTGAAGTTGTCTATTGTCAACCGTTTGTCAAGTGCAAACAAATCGTTATCGGCGTCCACGCCCAATATTCCAGCGGGACTTGGCTTTAAGAAACAGGCAAAGGTCCATTTGTCTTGTACAAATTTTGAGCTGAAAATTGCTCTGGCAACAAAGTTCGCACCTCTAGGTCCCAGGTTATGATGGTAGGTAGACCGAGTTTCAATTCTTGCATAAGACATCCCAAAGGGCTTAACTGCTCTATCTACGTGTCTATGGAAATGGATTTCCCTAACATCGCTGTTGTGTGCATGAACTATCCATTTGGCATCGTAAGCTGCCTTAATGCCATACAACGTCCCAATTTCAGTTTCAACCGGTATTCCTTCATCGATTGGAGCGATACCCCTCGCTTTGCCGTCATAGTACTCATCCAGCTTATGCCTTTTAATATGCTCGTCAGCCTCTTTAAACCTTAATCCAACACCAACTCTCAGCCTAATCTGATCTGTTCCTGTTTTTTCATGCATCACGTCCTTTATTGTTCTAAGCATCTCGGCGTAGGGGTATCCGCCTAAGATTGTGAAGCCGTGATGTGAACCTAAAACATTGACCGTGTCGCCGGGCTTTATAATGCTCATGTCAACTTTTTCTAACGCTTTTTCTGTTGCCTCTCGTACGGCATTAACTCCCTTTTCACTAGGATAAACTGGTTGAGGTATGCTTGGGAAAAGATCCCTTACCTTCACGGACACAATGTCAGGCAGTTCATACGCTCTTTTCCTAATACTTTCCGGAGGAGGCCCATATCTGGATTGAATCGGAGGGAGGGGCTTAACCAGCTCAGCAAACTTGACACTCATAACTATCACCTATTTTGTATTTTTTCCATCACTTTTTTGAATAAATTCTCATCTTCCACAAAATAAAAGCCCTTCGTTGAGTATTTCTGTTTTAACTCGTCGGAGATCTCCCAAATTGTTACGGTTTTACCGTACCATTGCCACCCACCCTCCACAGGTTTCGGTTCGATTCCGGCCGCGTAAAGTAGCCGTAAAACTGGCTGAATACACTCGGTTTTACAGCCTGTTCTAACACCAGTCACGCGTGAAATCTCTTCAGGAGATTTGGCCCCCGTCAAGATGGCCGCTACGACCTCCTCGGCTCTGGTGCTTGTGCAGAAACAAACTATTTGCTCCGGATGAATTTTTGCTTTCCGGCATATTTCAACCAGTTTTTGCCTATCAACGCTTACAGGATCTATCCCGAGCATTCTTGGTATTTCTAAGCTAACAAGCTTAACTGCATCTAAGGGACAGCGTTCAACGCACGCACCGCAACCAGCACAAGTATTTGTGTCCACCCTCGCTAACCCACTCTCAACTCTTATTGAGAGGGTAGGGCAAACACGAGCGCAAATGCCGCATCCCGTACATTTATCTTCATTCACTTCTGCACTAAATGAAACGAGCTTCATCTTAATTTTCCTCTAATGTATTCAGATAATGGATCACTATTAATATTTTCCTCTTCCCCCGTCTATGTTTATTGCTTGACCTGTTATGAAATCGGATGCATCTGAAACTAAAAATTTAACAAGTTCAGCAACCTCTTCTGGTTTTCCAAGCCTCCCCAAAGGGATTTTGCTTTTTAAGTATTCAGCTTGTTTCTTGTCCATCCTTTCGACAAGCTCGGTTTCAATTAAGGCTGGGCAAACACAGTTCACCCTTATCCCATATTTTGCTACTTCCTCCGCTAGCGCTTTAGTTAAACCTATTATTCCAGCCTTTGCAGCACAGTATGCTGCCATGTTCGCGTTTCCCTCCTTGCCAGCGATAGAAGAGATATTTACAATCTTTCCACTTCTTTGTCTTATCATATGTGGAATAACAGCCCTACAGCATAGGAAAGCTCCTTTAAGGTCAACGCTTATAACACGTTCCCAGTCTTCTTCGCTTAGCTCCTGAATTGGAACAGTCGGACCGACAACCCCAGCGTTATTCACAAGAATGTCGATTTTGCCGAATCTCTTCAGAGTTTGCTCAACCATGCTCTCCACGTGTTCTTTTTTAGAAACATCCGCAACTACCCCTAAAGCCTCGCGTCCCATAGACTCTATTTCCTTAGCAACTTCTCTTGCTTTTGTGATGTTCGATGCTGCATTAACAACTATGTTCGCTCCATCCTTAGCTAGTGCAAGCGCGATTGCCCGACCTATTCCCCGACTAGAACCCGTAACAATCGCAACCTTACCTGATAAATCAACCTTTATCATTGTGCAACACCACAACTTTAATTCTTATTCATTCAGTTTTAAAGTTTACGTCTACTCCTACGGTACTGTCAAGTTTTCACAGGTGAGTGAGTAAACTTTTTAAATACACGTTAAATTAAAGAATGTCAGATATTTACAGCTAATAAGGGGAGATTAAAATAAGCCGTAGGTTTAAATGCCTTTCAGACTACTTAAACCTATTGGACAGCAAAGGACTGCTGGTCCATATTGAAGGCGCTGATTGGAATTGCGAAATTGGTGCAATTACCGAGATAGTTGCATTCTCAGATCGGCCACGCGCCGTGTTGTTTGATTCGATCAAAGGTTACCCAAGGGGCTACAGGGTGACAACGAACCTTTATGTCTCTCAGAAGTTGCAAGCGATCGCTTTGGATCTCGATGAAAACCTATCGGGTTTAGAATTGGTTAAAGCTTGGAGGAAAAAAATGCAAGCATTAAAGAGTCTTCCGCCGAAGGAAGTATCTGATGGTCCAATTAAGGAAAATGTGATGGAAGGGTCAAATGTAAATGTGCTTAAGTTCCCTGTGCCGTTGTGGCATGAGCTTGATGGAGGAAGATACATAGGTACCGGAGATGTTGTGATAACCAAAGATCCTGAGGAGGGGTGGGTGAATCTTGGCGTCTACCGGTCTCAAGTGCACGATGGCAGGACGATTGGACTAATGATTCTTCCATCGCATCATGGCAGAATAATAGCAGAGAAGTATTGGAAAAAAGAGCGGGATCTACCAGTGGTGATGACTGTAGGGCAAGATCCCGACTTGTATGCCGCTGCATGCGCCCCTTTACCTTGGGGTTGTTCGGAACTTGAATTCGCTGGTGGGCTAAAGGGTGAGCCTATTGAAGTCATAATCGATGAAGATACTGGTCTGCCCGTACCTGCCCATGCCGAGATAGCTATCATAGGTTATGTACCTCCTCCACAGATGGAAACACGAAATGAAGGTCCCTTCGGAGAATGTACCGGTTACTTTACCAAGCAAGGTTCCGATTTGATCTTTCACATAGAAAAAATATGGTATAGGAATAACCCAATTTTACAAGGTAACCCTCCAATGCATGGCTCTGCTATAAGACATGCGTTGGGTGCACATCTTATAACAAGCAGTCGTGTCTGGGAAACGGTAGAAAAAGAGGTGCCTAACGTAGTAGGTGTTTTCTCTCTTTATCAGCAATGTCAAACTGGTTCCGAAATTTTGGTGATTTCTCTAAAGCAGTCATATCCCGGCCATGCGAAGCATGCTGCACTTGCAGCATTAAGTTCTAGCTCTACTATAGCAATGAGTAGGATAGTAATAACTGTAGATGAGGATATAGATCCATCCAACATTGAAGAGGTTCTATGGGCATTGGTAACGAGATGCGATCCTTCTGAAGATATAGATATAATAAGAGGGGTGCCCTCAACAGCATTAAACCCTAGAATCCCTCCTGAAAAACGGGACTTAAAAGATTTTACCTTTTCCGTGATGATCGTTAATGCTTGCAAGCCTTTCGCATGGAAAGACACCTTTCCAAAATCTACGATCTTAAACCCTGAACTCAGATCCAAAATAATGTTGAAATGGGGAGAAAAATTAAATTTAAAATAAGTTAGGTTGTTAGGTTTAACTTGTAAGCGGATTTATGAGGCGCGGAATAAAGAGTGATGATTAAAATGTATCCAAGCTATGCAGGAAAGATCTTACATATAGACCTTACAAACAAGAATATCATCATAAAACGATTGTCAAAGGAACTGATAAGAAATTACATCGGGGGAAAAGGTATTGCTGCACGTCTTCTGTATGATGAAGTCAAAAACGAAGTAAGCCCATTGGATCCAGCAAACAAATTAATTTTTGCAACGGGGCCAGCTACCGGGACAATAGTTCCACACAAAGGCTATAATGTAACTTTTAAGTCTCCACTGACAGGGATTTACGCCTGTAGTAGCTCTGGGGGATTCTTTGGTGATAAAATGAAGCGTGCCGGGTACGATATTATAGTTATTAGCGGTAGATCAGAAAATCCTGTGTACCTTTTAATCGACGACGATGATGTTCAGATATTGAAGGCAGATCACTTATGGGGGAAGGATAGCTTTGAAACTAGGTCAGTGATACAAAGTGATCATGGAAGCGACGTGGAAGTTGCACGTATTGGAACCGCGGGCGAGAAGCTAGTGAAATTCGCTTCTATTATGAACGATTATTCACGTACTGCAGGAAGATGTGGTGCTGGTGCAGTGATGGGTTCAAAAAATCTAAAAGCAATCGCTGTTAGGGGGACAAACCCGGTTGAGGTTGAAAGAATTGATGAGCTTGTTGAATTTGTTAACTCTCTCATCATAAAGTTTAAAGAGATACCATCGTCTAAGGTAATGTCTAAGTATGGACCATTGAGCATGGTTGACCCATATCATGAATTTGGTCTTCTTGTAACAAGGTATTGGCATGAAGGTCTGTTTAAGCCCTTTTTAAAACGCGAATTAGATGTTGACACGATTCTGAGCAAAGTAAAGGTTAAAGATAAGGCCTGTAGCTCATGCCCACTAAATTGTTCGAAAATATGCGTGTCAAAAGAGGGAAAATATGCTGGAACAATTGTCGAAGGATTAGATTTTGAACCGTTTATGTCTTTTGGGCCACTTTTATATAATGATGATCTTGATACAATTATGAAATGTATCGAAATATGCGATAGAATGGGGATGGATGCTATTAGTACAGGGAATACTATTGCATTTGCAATGGAGTGCTACGAAAAAGGCATAATAACAAGCGAGGAAATAGGAGGTCTGGAATTAGATTGGGGTAATTCTGAGGTTATTGTCCAACTGACGGAAAGCATAGGGAGGAGAGAAGGGTTCGGAGATGTACTTGCTGAAGGGGTTAGAGAAGCTTCTCGAAAGATTAGCAGGGGGGCAGAAAAGTTTGCTATGCATATAAAAGGGCTTGAACTGCCAATGTACGATCCTAGGGCAAAAAGTTACGGTTTAGCAATTGCTGTAGCCGACAGGGGAGCCTGCCACTGTCAAGGGGAAATGCACGTTTATTACGCTAGAGGAGTTTACAAGCACAGAATCATCAGTAGAGACAGCCTTCAAGAATGGCCTAAAATTATAAAAGAAATAGAAGATCTTGGCGCTGTCAAGGATTCCTTCATATTTTGCCGCTTCTTCAGAGACTTGTATGACGAGGAAACCATATCAAAACTAACCCCCTATTTGATGGGGGTTGAAATAAGCATAAAAGAGTTAAAACTCATAGGAGAACGAATTATAAACCTAGTTAGGGCTTTTAACGTAAGAGAAGGCGTAAGTAGAAAAGATGATTACCCACCAGACAGATTCTTTATAGAACCAATACCGGAAGGCCCCGCCAAAGGGGTTATCCTCAATAAGGAAGAATTTGAAACTGCACTTGACCATTACTACGAGCTGAGAGAATGGAATCACGACGGCGTTCCACGCAACGAGACCCTCCTAAAACTTGGTCTACACGATGTAGTTAACGATAGTATGCTTTAAAAAGGTGAAACCTTAAATGACTGAAGTCTTTATCATTTCAGATCTTGATAAATGTACGGGTTGTGGCATATGCGAATTTGCTTGTAGCGCTAAAAAAGAGAAAAAATTCAATCCCTTGCTTTCTTGCATTAGGCTAGTAAAGGATGAACCCTTAATTACCATGTCTCTAAGCTGTAGGCTTTGCGAAAAACCACCATGCGTCGCAGTTTGCCCTACGAAAGCGCTCAAAAAAAGTGAAAACACCGGAGTAATCATGGTAAAAGAGGATAGATGCATTGGCTGTCGTTGGTGCCTACAAGCATGTCCATTTGGAGGGCTGGGAATACATCCCACAAAAAAATCCGTTTTTGTATGTGACCTATGCGAAGGTGACCCTTTCTGCATAAAACTTTGCCCTAAAGAGGCATTAGAACTTATGACACAAGAAACTATGGAAGAAAAAGCCAGAATATCCACGGTCAAAAAATTGCTTCAAAGTATTTCAAGCACCTAGATTTTAGCGAAAAATCCGAGCTTCTCTAGGACTAAAGTGAAGTCCTGTTTGAAATATCAAAAGAAGTTTAAGATTTTTCCATCCCGCCTGGAAGGTTAACCTTATATTTTAAAAATCAAAATCTTAGTATAGAGGCAACCATATGTTAAGATATATTATAGGCGTTACTGGCGCTTCTGGAGTCAAGTTATCGGTGAGATTAATTGAGGAGTTACACAAGTTTAGTGAGGTTTACACCATTGTTTCGAATTCAGCTAAGAAGGTTATTGAGTATGAAGGAGGTTCTGAGGTTTTAAAGAAGATTAAACGCTATTCTAAGAATGTTTTTAATGCCGACGAATTGGATGCTCCTATTTCTTCAATGTCTTTTCCAGTTAACGGTATGATTATTATACCATGCTCCATGAATACAATCGCTAAGCTAGCTAATGGAATTATTTGTAATCTTATCTCGAGAGTAGCTGATAATCAGATCAGAATGAGGAATAAACTAGTATTGGTTCCTAGGGAGGCCCCATTAAATCAAATACATTTACGTAACATGCTTAAACTATCTAAAATTGATTCAGTTTATATTCTCTTTCCTGTGTTAACATATTATCATGATCCCAAGACAATTGAAGATATGGAAAACTTTGTAACTGGGAAAATTCTAGATATTCTTGGAATTGCACATAACCTTTATAGAAGATGGGATACATTAAAGAAGCTTGATTCTGTGTGCCTTTCCACTTCGCTTCTCTAAGCTTAAATTCCTCATGTTTGAATGTTAATAAGAGGAATTTTCGAAACAAACGCGCACTCCGGTCTAATTTCACACAAGATAGTAGGTGCACAGCCGTGAAGCTGGAGGATCAGAAGCATATAGCCCTATTTGGCTGTCCGTTAGATCCCGATGAACGCGAACAATATATACAAAGAAAAGTTAGGTATGCGTTATCAAGCAAATCTTTGAAAAGAAATGGTTACATGGATCCCTACGACGTGACTTTTGACCTTATTACAAACTTTGCAAAAAGGAGTGGATTAATTTTTTGCGGCAAGGGAAAGGTTGATGTTGAAACATGGTTGACGCCTTTTCCGCTGCTTTCTGATTTACCCCTTTTGAACGTTCCGAATTTTGTGGCCTTCATTGATTCAAATGGTTGTCAGGATTATGCTGCTAAAGTATGCGAATTTACTAAAACTAATATTTTGCCTGACGTCCCACTTCTTATAGGCGTTGATCACTCTATGACAGGTGGGGTTTTAAAGGCGTTATCTGAAATATATGGAAAGAACAATATTTTGGCAGTTTTCATCGATTCTCATTTTGATGGGATTTCGCTGCCAATAAAATTAGGTTTGATACACTATGACATTGAAACAAATCCTAAAACAATCTACAGAAAAAGTGATCCATATATTTATGATAGAGCAGATAGTTATAACACCGAGTCCTTTATTAAATTTCTTATAAAGGAACGGGTAATTCTACCGGAAAATACGGTTTGTATTGGAATTTCAAACTACCCTCCTCCTAAAGCGTTCAGTCTAAGTGATACGCGAGTTAAAAATTATATCAGAGAATTCATGGCTTTGCAAGAAAGAGGTGTGAGTATAATTAAAAAAGAGGATTTAAGGAGAGATCCGACAGTTCTAAAAAATCTGTTCAAGAATCGTGATATCGAGTACGTGTACGTTTCAATTGATATGGATATTGGTGCTAATGCTGCCACTAAAGGTGTGAGATTCTCAAATGGGTATATTGGGATGAAAACAGATGAAATCTGCAGGATCATTAGTGAAATAAGAAATTTTGCATTAAAGAAAGGTTCGCTGATTGGAATGGATTTAATGGAGATAGATATGTATACTGCTGATCAAAGCACGTACACGTTGGCCTTGGCTATTATCGAGAAACTCTTAGCATGTTAGAATAAAATTTCCGCACTTACGCGAAAATTTTATATATTCTCAGTATCTATTAATAAACAAATGTAATTAGAAGGGAAATTTATGGAGATTTCTTTCCAAAAATTTGAAACGGTGGGCGGGCGCAAAGTTTATGTTCCCTCACGGCATGAGAAACACAATGAAATCCTGAAAGAACTTATAAAAATCGTCGGAGAAAAATTTGTATCAGATGACATGGCTACTTTATATGTATATGGCGCTGTTCCGACAGAACATGACTTTTATCTCCCTGAAATGGTTGTGTTACCAAAAACTACCGAGGAACTAAGCGAGAGTATCAAAATAGCCAATAAATACAAAGTTCCCATACAAGTTGTAGTATCAGCTAACAATACTGGTGCCGTTCATCATTTGCTAACTGGAGGAATCTTAATAGACCTCAGAAGGATGAATAGGATTTTGGAAGTTAATGAGGACAGTATGTACACGTTGATAGAACCCGGCGTTACTTGGGCGGATCTTTGGAGGTATTTGAAAGATAATCATCCAGATCTGAGGTTTTCTCCGATATTTTCACCTCCATTCGCAAGCGTAATGGGTAATGTGATTTTAGATGGGCACAATAAGTATGGGTTGATATATGGCTCACCTTACAACCATGCAATTTCAGCTGAAGTGGTTCTTCCAACAGGGGAAATCGTGTATCTCGGGTCAAGGGCGCTGACAAAATATTGGGGTGTTAGAAATCCAGTTCCAGACTTGTTCGGTCTGTTTTTGGGTGGGTGGCACGGCGCAACGGGAGTAGTCACCAAAATGGCATACAGGCTATGTCTTAAGCCTAAGTTGGAAGAAGAAGTAATAGTAGAGTTTAACAACGCAAGGGATGCATTTAATTTCGCAAGGAGACTAGCAAGATCAAGAGTTGTCGATGTGATTCATATGATGGACTGGAGATTTCTTATAATTTACATGATGAAAGCGGCAAAGGTGCCTCCGGAGAAACCTCCAGACATGCTTGAACTAGCAGCTGATGTCGTATACTCATCTGTAGAAGGCGAAGATGAAGAGATTAAATACAAAAAGAAGTTTACAGAATCTCTAGCACAAAAGTATAATGCCAAATCCGTGAAACCTCTTGAGGAATACGGTCCTGAAATGTATCGAGTAGTTTCAATACCTGGTCAAGCATGCATGAATCCAAACGGTCTAGGCATATGTTTTACCGGAGCAGGAAAAGGCTCAGGTTTCTCATGGGTCGGAGGACTGGGTGAAGATAGGTTCTTTGAAGAACTCTATAAAGGAACGGTAAAGATATTCGATAAGTACGATAAAATATTCCTGCAGAATTTCTTCCAAGAAAAACTCTGGGGTCATATTGGCTGTTTTAGGGAGATAGTTTCATTCGATGTCTGCGACCCTGAGCAGGTGGAGCAAGTGAGAAAGGCACATGAAGAAGAGGTAAGACTGCTACTAGACCACGGATACCTACCATATAAACCACCAAAATTTGCAACAGACATAATCATCAACGAGTACATGGACAAAGGATTCTACCAGCTCATGAAAAAAATCAGAGAGGCATTAGACCCTAATCATATAATGGCTCCTGGAAGGTGGGAGTTATAGGATGGAGGCGAAAGTTATGACTGAGGTTACTTGGCAGAAACTTAAAGAATGGACATATAAATGCATTGGTTGCAGATCCTGCATAACTGAATACAAAAAGACATTCCCACATCATAGGTTTGATTACATTTGTCCCTTCGACTATCAGGAAAAGTCTTTCACTTATTCCCCCGCTGGAAAAATTCGGGTAATCAACGGCATACTCGAGGAAGTTGTACCCATAGACATGCATGCAGCAGAAATACTATACATGGATCCTCTCTGTAAAGCTTGTGAGAATGATTGTCTAGCGGATCATGGAAACCACATAGTAGACATATTCGTAGCTGCTAGGGAACGCTTTGTTGAAGAGGGAATATTGCCTACTAAAGTTAAGGAATTTCTAGAAAACGTGGACAAATATGGAAATCCATGGGGAGAACCTATGGGAAAAAGAGCGGAGTGGGCTAAAAACGTGAAAGGAGTTAAAAAATATGAGAAGGGAGATGAATACCTACTCTATGTTGGATGTATTGAGTCCTTTGATCCTATAGGACAAAAGATTCCATCAGCCTTTGCAGAGCTTCTCGCTATGGCTGAGGTTTCCTTTGGAATACTTGGTGAACAGGAAATATGCAGCGGAAATGATGTCAGATTGCTAGGGGAAAAAGGCCTCTTTGAAATGTTAGTTGAAAAGAACATGAAAACATTCAAAGATCTAAAGGTTGAGAAAATCGTCGTGATTTCACCGCATGCATATAATGCCTTTAAAAATACATATTTGCAGTATGGAAAAATGCCAGAGGTAATCCATTATACTCAGCTGTTACATAAGCTAATTAAGGGTGGGAAACTAAAATTATCCGGTCTAGATACTAAGATAACTTACCACGATCCATGCTTCCTTGGAAGATATAATAATCTCTACGATGAACCGAGAGAAATCTTGAAGTCGATTCCCGGCGTCGAAATTGTGGAGATGAAAAGAAATAAAGAATATGCATTTTGTTGCGGTGGAGGAAGCGGAAACTTCTACATGGACTATCTAAAAGGTGATGATGCCCCAAACAGAGTTAGGGTGAGAGAAGCTTACAACGCAGGTGCAAAAATAATAGCTGTTGCATGCGGTGGATGTGCAACATTGCTTAATGACGGTATCAAATCAGAAGATCTCGAAGGTAAAATAGAGGTCATGGATATTGCTGAGATAGTTAAGAAAGCGCTGGCTTAAACATCTCAAATCCCTTTTTTAGCAAAAATTAGAAATCAGAATACTTTTTATACACATCTCAAGTGGTAACCAACTAGTATGATTACAGTAGCGAACTCCTGATGGCACTCTAAGGGAATACCGTTTACACATTAAATCAACTGCTTTAGGTTTTTATAATTGCTGTACTGTGTGAAATATTATAATCTACTATAACGTTTTACTTTAAAGCCTCATCACAACTCGACCACAGATATCTTCATAAAATAAGGTGTGAATCAATCGTATTCGGAGATATCTGGGAGATTTTAAGGGTGGACTTAACACGTAATTCGGTGAAAGTTCAGAATTACCTAAATTTAGTCAAAAGTTTGATAGGCGGGCGAGGCAAAACGTGCTGACTGCCAGATGATCTTACCAAAAATTTTATTAATGTTGAAAGTGGTTTTACTTTAAAAGTGAAATCAATATGGAAACAGTAGAAGTAGCAACTACTGGTAAAAAAGTTCATATTCCAGAGAAGTTGACGAAACAAGAACAAATCTGCGAAGAGCTAGCTAGTATAGTGGGAAACAAGTACGTCGAAGATGACATCGGTGTCATGTATGTTTATTCAAAGGATATGACTGAATTGGACCAATACCTGCCCAATCTAGTTGTGATGCCAAAAACAACGGAAGAGATTAGTGAAATTTTGAAACTGGCAAACAAGTATAAGGTGCCGGTTCAATGTCAAGTTAAGGGGCTCAACATGGGTGGTGTACATGCCCTGCTAACCGGAGGCATACTAATTGATTTGAGAAGAATGAATAGGATTTTAGAGGTCGACGAGGAAGCGGAGTATACGTTAGTAGAAGCAGGCGTTACATGGGCAGATATACATAGGGAATTGCAAGAGAAACATCCAAATTTCAGGCTTTCTTACCCCTTTGCACCTGCACAGACAGGCGTCGTGAGCAATGCGTTGTTAGGTGGGCATCTGAGATTTTCTACAAAGTATGGTCCTCCAAGCGACCAAATTCTCTCAGCAGAAGTTGTGCTCCCAACAGGAGAAATAGCCTACGTAGGCTCGAGAGGATTAGTGAAAGCTTGGGATCATCGACAGGATTTACCCGATTTGTTAGGGCTCTTCATAGCATGGCATGGTGCCACAGGAATAGTAACAAAAGCAGCAATAAGAATAATTCCAAAACCGAAATATGAAGAGAAAATGGTTTTCGGGACCAAGAATGTTGAAACAACATGCGAGCTACCAAGAAGACTAGCAAGAACGCATAGTTTTGACGCTGTATCAGTTGTTGATTGGCGTTATTTAATGGTAGCCATGAAGAAGTGCACCGAAATTCCAATAACTGGGCCACTTGATGATATTCCAGAAGGAATTCATACTGTTATTTATTCTTCATTTGAAAGCGAAGAAGAGCTTGCCTCAAAAAGAAAAATTGCGAAATCCCTCGCAGAGAAATATGATGCTCAAATTATGGCCTCTGAAGCCTTTGACATAGAGTTTCGTAGGCAAGCGGATGCTATTGATGGGTGCCCAGTTTTGGGGGCACCCGGCGGCGTTGGCATGTGCTTTTCAGGCGCTGGAAAGGGAGCGGGTCTTTCTTGGATTGGAGGTTTAGGGCCCGATAAACACATTAAAAACCTCTGGGTGAAAACCCGTGAAATTTTCGCTAAATACCAAAAAATATTCCCTCAGCTCGTTGTTCATGAGATGTGCTGGGGTCATATTGGGTGCTTTAGAGAGATAGTTTCGTTTGATGCTGGAGATCCAGAACAAGTGGAACAGGTGAGAAAGGCACATGAAGAAGAGGTAAGACTGCTACTAGACCACGGATACCTACCATATAAACCACCAAAATTTGCAACAGACATAATCATCAACGAGTACGCTGATAAAGGATTCCGTAAACTTATGAAAAAAGTGAAAGAGGCGCTGGATCCAAATGGAATAATGGCTCCAGGAAGATGGGGGTTATATGAAGAAAAATGATAGACAGGATATGCATAGAGTCAAAAAAGTTCGCTTAACGTTTAAGGAATTAGTGGATTGGGTATACAAGTGTATAGGATGTGCTGCTTGTCAGGGCCTTTATAGGACCCAGTGGCCTAATCAGACTTATGATCGAACTTGTCCTAGGATGGACCAATGGGAATTTGAGTCAGCAACACCTGGAGGGTTGATGTGGCTGCTAAGGGGGAATTTAGAGGGTATAGTCCCTATGAACACAAAAACCCTAGAGCAACTGTATTCATGCTCACTCTGCAAAGCATGCGAATTTCAATGTTACGGAGACCATGGAGAACATATAACAGAAATTTTCCTAGCTGTAAGAGAAAAACAAATTGAACAAGGTAATATACCTCCCAAAGTAAAAGATTTCCTTGAAAATATCCTAAAACATGGAAATCCATGGGGAGAAGCAAGGTCTAAGAGAGGAGAGTGGGCGAAGGCAATTGAAGGAGTTAGAAAGTACAAATTTGACGATGAGTTTCTATATTATGTGGGATGTGAGGGATCGTATGACACATTTGGACAGAGAATGGCTCGGAATTTAGCTGAGTTGCTAGTTAAAGCCGGATTTTCCTTTGGAATACTTGGTGAACAGGAAATATGCAGCGGAAATGATGTCAGATTGCTGGGGGAAAAAGGCCTCTTTGAAATGTTAGTTGAAAAGAACATGAAAACATTCAAAGATTTAGGAGTCAAGAAAATCATTACACTTTCACCACACGATTACAATGCATTCAAAAATGCATATCCAGAGTATGGAGATATGCCAGAGGTTATTCATTATACTCAGCTGTTGCATGAGCTAATAAAAAATGGGAAACTTAAAGTGTCTTCTTTTAGCGCCAAAGTCACCTACCATGATCCTTGCTTCCTTGGAAGATACAACAACATTTACGATGAACCAAGAGAAATATTAAAATCAATACCAGGCATAGAGCTGATAGAAATGAAAAGAAACAGAGAAAACGCTTTCTGCTGTGGAGGAGGCGGTGGAAATTTCTATTTTGGCTTTTTAAATGGTAAAGCTAGAATCAGAGAGGCTTACGATACCGGGGCGGAAATTTTGGCTGTAGCATGCCCAAGTTGTGGCACAATGCTTGAGGATGCCTTGAAAGAGAATGGCCTTGAGGACAAAATTTCAATAATGAGTATTCCCGAAATGGTCAAAAAGACATTGCTAAGCGGCACTTAATATGTGAATGCCATAGCCAAAGATATCCACATTGAAAGATAGGATTATTTTAAGTAATGTTTCTAATGTGTTAAAAGTTCCTCAATAAGTGTGTCAAAGCCAATGTGTATGTCTTTCATCAGCAGTATGCATTCCTCTTTCCTGCAAGACCATGAATTCCTCCATGTAGTTTTTAACTCGAGGATCATCCAAAGAGCCGAAGGACGATGATGTTAAATAATTTCTCCCAAAACCCTCTCCATACATCCACAAGTCACCCATCTTAGGTTCCCTTCATAACGAAGGGCATAGTTGTATGCACAAAGGAGTTAAGTCGTTAATTTTGAAGTATCCGCAGATTCAGCTTTCGCCTATTTCTTTTTTCCTAGCTATAGGTGTCCTGAAGTCTTGTTAGGTTAATTGTAAACTTTATATATATTTCTCTCTCTTTAAAAGTTGGAGGTTGTGGAAATGAGTAATGAGTTATTGCCTTTTTTAAAAGAGCATTCCTTCCAAACACCACGAAAGATAATTTTTGGGCCAAAAGTAGCAAATAAGTTGGGCTCTGAACTCAAGCTGATAAGTGGTGAAAATGTTCTCCTCGTTACAGACAAAACCGTTAAAAATATAGACCCTGTTAATAAACTTATAAGCAACCTTAAAAATGAAGGTTTTGGAATAACAATTTATGACGAGATTAAAAGTGAACCCCAATTAGAGGATTTAGAAGAACTCGCTAAATTTGTTAGAAGTAATAACTTCAAAGTGGTTGTTGGTATTGGAGGTGGGTCCGTCTTAGATGCAGCCAAGGTTGCCTCTATGACCGTGGCAAATCCGGGAAGTATTAAACAATATATTGGTGCTAATAGAGTTAAGAAACATGGACTACCATTAATTCTGATACCGACAACCGCAGGAACTGGAAGTGAAGCTTCACAAGCTGTTGTGTTAACTCTTGACGGCGTTAAAGTAGCCATATGGGACCCCAATTTGTTTGCTGACCTGGCCATAGTTGACCCGTTAATGACCCTAAGTATGCCCAAAAAGTTAACTGCAAGCACAGCTATCGATGCATTATCCCATGCTATAGAAGCCATGATGTCTCTGGATTCGAATCCATTGACCGATGCCATAGCTCTAGAGTCGGTAAAACTTATAGAAAAGTATTTAAGGATAGCATATGTAAATAGTCAAAATTTCGAGGCGAGATACAAGCTATCCTTAGCAGCTTTAATGGCTGGCATAGCCTTTTCAAACGCTGGGTTATGTGCGGGGCATGCTATAGCATATACATACGCCTCTGAATATAATTTGCCACATGGAGTATCATGCGCCGTGAGCTTGCCATACATCATGGCCTTCAACCTACCCACATGTCTAGATAAGTTTATCGCAGTAGCTAAGGTGATGGATGAGCAGATAAAGAACTTATCACCATTTGATGCGGCACATAAAGCAGTCATTGCCGTAAAGAAGCTGATAGAAGATGTAGAATTGCCCACAAGTTTAAAGGAGGTAGGAATACCCGAAGGAGGAGTTTCACGATATGCAGAGGATTTATTAACAAAGTACGCACGGCTCTTACTTCGAAATCCACGTGAAATCTCAGCGGAAGATTCCGTCACCATCTTTAAAAAAATGTGGGAAGGAAAAATATAGTTACCACCAGTTCGGTTATTATCTAAAGAAACTAAAGCCGCCTTATTAGTTTTATTGCTTCACTAAAGTAGCACGCCGCGCGCTAGGACGTTGCTAAATTGATGTTTTCTTGTTAATTTTATGTCAGTCTTGTTATTGCTCTTATTTGTTCTGGTTTTCCATGTTTTACGGCTGTTAAAGCCAAGAGCAGCATGGCTATGATGCAGAGTAAGGCGTGGGTGAGGATGTTTCTTAGGCCTTTGACCTTGTGGTTTTCCAGGCTTAGATGCTGCTTAAGCCTTGAGATGGCTCTTTCAGCCGAGGCCTTAAAGGCGTAGAGCCGCTTTAACCTTTCAGGTCCATGGGCTTTGAAGTGTTTGTCTACGCGTAGAAACTCAGCTTCGGCTGGTTTCTGGTTTGATGGGTAGGGTATTACTGGCTTCATTCTATGGGAGTATATGTGTTTTCTAAGCTTTCTGCTTGAGTATTGCGAATCAGCCACTAAAACCCTAACTTTCCTATCTGTTGCATGTATGGTTTTCTCTATAAGCTTTGGGGCATGCTTCTTCTCGTTCTCGTTTGCTGGTGCAGCTATACAGGCTAATGGAAGGTCTGAGCTGGCGTCTAACTCTTCTCAGCCCTTCCAACTCTAGCGTCAGGATCGCTATAACCCCTCGAATCATCTTTTGGGTCTCGCTTGCTGTAGGCTTTAATGAATGTTGCATCGCAGGCTACTATCTCGCCTTTAACAACCCCTGCATCCCTAAGCTTGCCAACAATCGCTTCCATTATCCTTTCAAGCCTTTCAGGGCCTATACGCTGTCTGAAACGCGTAAGCTGAGATGGATGATAAGGTTTCTCATGCTCCTCCATATCGCATAACTCCCTCAGTTCAGAATCACTCCATAAACGCCTATACAACTGCCGGTCGCTTGGAATATTCCTAAAACGCTTAACAATCAAAGCCTTCAAAATGCCCATTGGGTTCCTAGGAGGCCTACCAGCACCCTCATGCCTGTAAGGCTCACAGACAAACCCCTCCAAATCATCCAAACATGCCAAAACATCCCTTAAACCAACATTCACCTCCAAACATCACCGATAAACAAGAAAATGTCAAAACCAAAAATTTAGCAACACCCTAGCGCGCGCGAAAAAGTTAAATATGCACACACTGTAAGTAAATTCTCAACTTTCCATAGGAGGTGCGTTTATGAACGGAGAAAGAGATCAGTTGCCAGTGGTGGGGGGTCTTTTTACTTGGCCGTCAGATGAGCCTAAACTGATTGGTAGTAGGTGCCCGATATGCGGGAGCGTCCAGTTTCCTAGGTCTAATGTATGCAACAACCCCGATTGTGATCACAGTAAAGGGACTGAAGAAATACTTCTAAGCACTGAAGGAACCCTTTACTCCTATACTATACATGCATATGATCTTCGTACACCATTTGATTATCACAAAGCTCCTTATGCTATAGGCGCTGTTGAGCTCCCAGAGGGAATAATTGTTGTTGGTAGGTTAACAACTACGGACGCGAAGAAGTTGAGAATAGGTATGAAAGTGAAGTTTAAAGTTGATAAGCTCTATACTGATGGGGAAAAAACATATCTGACATACTTTTTTGAACCGGTGGATGACGAAAAATGAGTGAAATTGCGATTGTGAGTGCAAGTATAACAGATTGGACCGATGCTGGAGTGGCTATACCGTCACCCTTAGATAAATTAGCAAGCGTCGCCATAGAAGCGCTTAGAAAGGCGAAAATTAGACCAAGGGACCTCGATGCTATTATAACTAATACAACAGCTCTGCCATTTGATGCACCCTCTTATATTACCATAAGTGCACAGCACTTTGCGCATCGACTTGCGGAGAAAATAGGTTCTCATGGAGTGAGATGCATGAATGTGTGTGCTGCATGTGCCAGTGGAGCGATAGCGTTCGCAACGGCTGATGCTATGATAAAGTCTGGATTAGTCAAAACTGTACTGGTGGGAGGGGTTGATAATTCTCCACGCGGATTCTACTATCAAGGACCTTCATTTTTGGATCCCGATCTGGCTGTAAGTTATCCCCATAAAGTTGTCGGCATCACAAATCCATCATATTGGGCTATGTGGGCTAGGCGACGCGCATATGAGATGGGCAAGCCTGTCGAAGACATAAAAGAACTTATGGCGTTGGTAAAAGAAATTCAAAGTGCCTATGGCGCCCTTAACCCGCATGCAAGATATAAAAAACTATTCACGGCTAAAGAAGTCTTAGCTTCGCCTGTAGTTTGCGACCCATTACACTTATACATGATAAGCGCCGTGAGCAGCGGAGCAGGGGCGGCTGTAATTATGGACATAGAGAAAGCTCGGAAAATCACAGATAAACCAGTTAAGATTGCTGCTTCTACGGTGGGAAGCACAGTTTATGGTGAGCCCTCGCCTCGCCTCGTCTATTTCGCCACTGCAGGAGGGAAAAATGCAAAACAGCCTTTCATCGAATGGCGTAAGCCAATAGAAGCAGCTTATAGGCAAGCAGGAGTCACGGCTGATGATATAGATATCTTAGAAGCTCATGACACCAGCTGCTTCCACACAATAAACTGGATTGATCAAGTGAAAGGGTGGGAGAGGGAGGAAACAGATAAACTAATTAGAAATAAACAAATAAGGCATGATGGCGAGTTCCCTGTTAACTTAAGCGGAGGAACAGCTTCTTTCGGCGAAGCGGTGATGTGTCAAGCCCTTGTGATGATTCATGAGCTAGTATTACAACTACGTGAAGAGGCAGGCGAGAGGCAAGCAAAAAAGAAGTTAAAAATGGGAATGTGTACCGCTTATGGAGCATACGGATCTTACGGTGTAATAATACTCGAGAAGGGATGGTAAAACGGTGAGCCCAATGGCGGAGAAAGAAAAATGGAGGCAATATCACTGCGTTTTTTGTGTGGCACACTGCAGCCTATTTGCCAAAGTTGAAAAAGGAATACTTAGGGAATTAAAGGGAGATAACATCACCGGATTTCCCTCTAACTATTGCCCTAAGCATAAGGGAAGTCTACTCGCAATAGGAGTAGGAGGAGTTTTAAGAAACAAGAATCGCCTTAAGTACCCATTAGTAAGAAGGGGGAAGAGAGGAGAAAATAAGTGGAAAAGGGTATCTTGGGACGAAGCATTAAGCATGGTTGCCGAAAAACTTTTAGAATTCAAAGAAAAATATGGCCCTGAAAGTGTAGCTTTCCTTCTTAATGAGCCTAAAGGGTTAGAGTTTGCTATGGCCCAAAGATTTGCTACCGCATTTGGCACACCCAACGTTTTTTCTCCAGGGAATTACTGCGGCGTTCCAACCATCAGCGCCTTCCAGTATACTTTTGGTTCTCAGTATATCTATGCTAGAACCCCCATATACCATTATGCCCCTCGAGTTGTGATACTTTGGGGAACCAACCTCCTTCATACAGGTGGATCATTCAATAAATTACGCCGTAGAGATCTTCATTTTGCACTGGAAAGAGGCGCAAAAGTGGTAGTAATAGACCCAAAGAATATAGATTTAGATGTAACAGAGCTTTCACCTGATCCTACAGCGCCTCCACCTAGGGTTCTTAAGCGAGCTTCAGACGCTGATTATTGGCTTAAGCCTAGACCTGGCAGCGATGGAATCCTAGCTATGGGCATGATAAAGGTCATAGTAGAGGAAGAACTTTACGATAGGGATTATATAGAGAACTGGACATTGGGCTTTGACAAGCTGCAGGAACATGTGAAGAGCTTCACGTTAGATGATGTAGAGAGATTAACTTGGGTTCCTGCTAAACAGATACAAGACGTTGCGAGACTTTACGCTAAGAACAAGCCTGGAATTATAGCGTGGGGAAATGGCTTGGAACAAACCTCAACTGCTTTTCAGACATGCAGAGCAATCGCAATACTTCGCGGAATTACTGGCAACGTAAACACGCCGGATGGGGGAGAGGCTGAAAGTGAACCAGCGCCAGTGATGCGCCCAGGACGTTTTATGCTCGGCGGAGAGCTAAAAGAAAGACTTATGGAATTTCCCCGTTCGCCGGACAGAACGATAGGGAGCGAGTTCAAAATAGCTCTCCGATCTGCTTATGTACCCACACAGATGCTGGTTAACAGCGTGTTAGAAGGTAAGCCATACCCTGTTAAAGCTGTAATTGCAGTCTTAACAAATCCACTTGCGTCTTATCCGGACACAGAACGAGTGCGCAGGGCATTTATGAAACTAGATTTCGTCGTTGTAGCCGACATATTCCATACCCCCACTACCGCTTTTGCCGACGTAGTTTTGCCAGCAGCCACCTTCCTAGAACACGATGACATAGGCTATTGGCCAGCATGGTTTGGAGATGTTAGAGCCTATCCGAAACTCTTAGACCCACCCGGAGAAGCACGACCGGACACTGAAATCATTAACGAGCTTGCTAAAAGAGTAGGACTGGAAAAGTACTTCTTTAAGAACGAAAGCGAAATATTAGATTATTGGTTAAAACCAGCAAACCTCACGTACAAAGAATTTGCAGAAATCGTAGGCGCCATTCACGCAAGGTCATTATACAATCCACTTAAGGTCATAGGTTACAAAACTCCCTCAGGCAAAGTTGAAATTTATTCTCAACAGTTGGAAGAAATGGGTATTAGTCCAATACCCCGCTTTGAGGAATTCGCTGAATCGTTAACCCCCTTCGAACCTACAGGAGAATATCCCCTATTGATGACAAACGGTAAAGAGGAACTCTACATCTTAACCGGATTTAGAAACCTAACCAAGCTCAACATACAAGTGAGAGATCCTATTGCACGGCTAAACCCTGAAACTGCCAGAAAATTGGAACTAAAAGACGGAGATTGGGTGTATATAGAAACTAAAAAGGGAAGGGTCAGACAGAAGCTCTTAATAGATCCTCAAGTGGATCCTAGAGTGGTGCTAGCAAGCTTCGGATGGTGGGAAGAGTCTAGTCTTAACCTAATTACTGACAGCAACCCCCCATACGATCCAGCCACAGGCTCCCCTCATCTAAAGGGAATCCCCTGTAAAGTATACAAGGCCTAAAAATCTGTATGTAAGGCTTACCTGAAGTTGGCAGTAGTGATGTAGACATATGGAAAATTTCTTGAAGCCTACTCCTGCTATAGACTCTGATAACAGACTGATTGTGGAGAAAGCTGAAAGTTTAGTGGGAAAGCATGAAAAGGAACATGAGAAGGCAATAAAACTTTTTTACTTCGTCAGAGACGAGATCAAATATAATGCCTACATACCTTATCACCTTTTTGACTATCATATTGCCAGCAAAACATTAAAAAGAGGAGAGGGGTACTGCGTTTCAAAGGCAATTCTTTTAGCAGCATTATCAAGAGCTATGGGAATCCCGGCCCGTCTAAGATTCGTTGACATTCGAAACTACCTACTTCCAGAAGAATACAAAAAACTAATAGGAGGTAATGTACTTGTCTATCATTGTTACACTGAGCTGTATATTGAAGGAAAATGGATTAAATTAACCCCTGCTTTCGACTTAGAACTATGCAAAAAACACCATATAAAACCCGCAGAATTTGATGGTGAAAATGATGCTTTGCTCCACCGCTACACGTCAGATGGGAAGTTGCACATCGAATATATACGGGATCATGGTTATTACTCTGATTTACCTTTCGAGGAAATGTTAAATGCCCGCATTCAAGTTTATGGATTTGATTATATTGAACGTCGCAAAAAGTTATTAAAAACTCTCACTGTAAAAAAAAGGTGAGAAATGTGCCTGAAGAAAAATGGAAATGGCCTGGAGAGAAACTACCTGAAGCCTGGATTCCATTAAAAAAATATATTCCACCCAAAGATAACTGGCCAGACTTCATATGGGATTTCGATAAGCTACCAGAACTAAAGCTTATACCTTACAGATTCAACTTAGGAGAATTTGCTGTTGACAGAAACGCAAAAAGATTCCCAGATAAAACCGCTCTTCTTTACGAAGATGAAAGGATAACGTGGGGAGAACTGGAAAAACTAGTAAATAGAGCCGGAAATGCTCTGCTATCTCTCGGCATTACGTTAAATGATAGAATAGCCATTTGTATGCCAAATCGGCCCACATGGATAATAACTGCTCTTGCATGCTGGAAGATAGGTGCCATAGTTACTCTCATGAATCACCTATTTAAGGCACCCAGCATAGAGTATATAGCAAACGACGCCGAGGTAAAAGCAATAGTAGCGAGTTACGAAACAATAGATGAGATCTTTAAGGCTAAAGAAAAATTTAAGACCGTAAAACACATAGTGGTCTTCGATGCAGAAAAGGAGGGTTGTCTACGCTATGAAGATATCACAAAGAACGAGTCTACCCATCTTGAACCAGCGGAAACCACAAGATTCCAGATTTGCAGGATAATCTACACATCGGGAACAACGGGAATACCAAAAGGGGCAATTAGGACAGCTGATCAAATACTCGCTAGCAGCTATTGCCACGGTCTTAAAACGCTGGGTTTAACACGTGACGACGTAGTTGGAGGACACCCTTATTTCAGCTTCGCCTTTGGTTCAGTTAATTTCACCTTTAATCCCTGGCTTTCAGGATGCGCGATATCCATAATTAAGGAATTTACGCCTGAGAAGCAATGGGAACTCGTTGAGAAGCATAAGATAACTCAATTGTACGTTGTACCTGCAGGTTTAAAACTGCTGCTCAAAATTGAAGAAGCAGAAAAAAAATACGACGTTCGCTCGTTAAGGCTTATTCAGACGGCAGCAGACATGCTACCTGCGGAGATTTTCAGAGAGTGGAGAAAAAGATTTCCGTTCTGCGAAATAATCGACTCTTTGGGATCATCTGAACTTGATTATTGGTTGTCGACTAGAATAAACTGGCCGGAGGATAAAATTGGTTCAATTGGTTTTTCTATTCCAGGAATGGAAAGCATGTGTATCCACGAAGATGGAACCCCATGTAAAATAGGAGAGGTCGGAGAACTTGTGACAAGGGGTATATGGGGCAACTTATACTGGAAGAAGACTGAAAAGCAAGTGGAATCCGTTATAAACGGCTGGAATCGCATGGGCTTATATGCATTTATGGATGAAGATGGAGTATTCTGGCTGAAAGGAAGAACCGCGACAATAATCAAATATTCAGGCTATAGCATTGTTGGGAGTGAAGTTGCAGCTTGCCTCCTCGGACACCCCGCGGTTAGAGACTGCGGAGTTGTGGGATCACCTGACCCCTTAAGAGGGCAAATTGTTAAAGCATATGTCATACTAAATAAAGGATATGAGCCTTCCGAAAAACTCGTAGAAGAATTGCGGCAATACTGTAAGGAAAGAATAGAATTCTATAAAGTTCCAAAAGCAATAGAATTTGTAGAAGAATTGCCAAGAACGGTGACAAGCAAAGTCGACATAGCAGCTCTTGCAAAAATTGAAAGAGAAAAGGCTCAGGTTAAAGCTGAAAAGTAAAAATCAAATTTTTCACTTCATGAAAGCAGTATGTGACGACGATTTTTGTCTAAAGTAACACTGGCTGTTTCAAAAATTGCTCATAACCCAATCTTCTGTGACCGAATCCTTTATTTAATTCCTTATAAAAAGAAAATGTAATTTTACCAGAAAATACGGTTTGTACGGTTTGTATTGGATTTCAAACTATCCGCCTCCTAAGGCATTTGATTTGGATGATTTTCCGAAATCTCTCTGCCAATCCTGACCTATGATGGTATATCTGCCTGTTTAAGTTGGGAGTTGTGCGTTTTGGCGAAAATTCTTATTGTTTTTCCATGAATCCATTTCTAATGTAGTCTACGACATGTAAGCTCCTTTTCATGGTGGCGGAAGGTGGCAAGTAAAAGCAGAAGTACACTACTTCCTTTCCGATGCTCAGGATTTTTCAGATTCTTTTTTCGAGCTCATGCAAAATGTCCTAAATTTTTTGATCATCATCTCACTCTCGTTTTATGTTGAGGTGTCAGCCACCACTTACCATTGGCATTATGCTGACAAAATCTCCATCGTTTATTTTTCTATCATAATCTTGAATAATTTTACCGTTAAGAAGAATAAGAATTTGGGGTGCCGGCTTGTTTGCTTTATAGTCGAAAACATGCTCTTTAAACCTTAAACCGTATTGTAATGCCAATCTTCTAAGAATATCTGAAAGACTGGTTTCAGCGCCTAACTCGATTTCTTCCGATAATTTTCCTGTAATTTCATGAACAATACCCGCGTATTTAAGTATAACCTTCATTTCCATCAAAGTTCTTATGACGTATAAACTTTTAAATTTTATCTAAGGGACATAATTTTCTTGCAAAAGATACCATAAAAAAAGGTTGTGAGGCGGTGTATTTTATAGCTTCAGTTTATCTGCCACATCTTTTAGACCTAATTCTTCTAGTTTTCGCCTTGTGGGTATTCCTGTGTTTTTGTCCCATCCGCTTGCTTCGTAATATTCATCCAGTATTCCATCTGGATCTTTGACGGCTTGACCTTTAGTCGGGCCTGTCATAATGGGCTCGAGAAGTCTTTTTGGAAGTTTGTCGTCTTTTCGCGTCAGCCCCTCCCTGACGTTAAAGCATCTCTTTAGATTCCACACGCGTTCCGCAGCTTTCATTAATTCAAATTCATCCATTTTGAAGCCTGTTAGCGTTGAATATAATGTGGCGAGTCTCTTAGGTGTTAAGCAAGTCAAACCAAAGTCTTCCCCGCCCCAAAGATAGAATCTGCATATTCCCAACATTTCCGCTAGTTCTCCATGTAAGGCGAGGAGTTTATACGCAACTCCTCGTTTTACTCCTGTTTCGGCGAATTTGTCTGGTGGGGGCCATGGCAATCCGTGAGGTTTCAAGCCGTTGTCGAGAGGAACGAAATCGTATGCTCCTGCCCAGTTAGGATGCATGTGGCATGCTCCTCTAGGCTCAACAGCATATTGTATAGCGAATGATCTGCTTTCTCCTCTGGGATCGTGCGCAGGCACCTCTAACCCTTTTACATGAACCGCGAATTTGTCAGCCCCCTTTCCTATTTTTTCGGCGGCTCTTTTAACGCCTTCAGCCAATAAATTGCCAACGCCTTCTCTTTTGGCAATTTTGCCGATCAGCGTCAACAACAGGTTGGGATTGTTCCATTCCAACTTAAGTCCATCGGTATCTTTTTCTGTGATTACTCCTTTTTCGAAGGCTTCTGTAGCGAATGCGATAACATTGCCTGTAGAGATTGTGTCGAGGCCATAGTTGTTGCAGAGGTAGTTTGCCCTGATAATAGCTTCTAGATTCTCTTTCTCTAAGAGAGACTGAATACCTATCATGTCGGTGGTTTCGTACTCTGGGCCTTCATGTGGTGGTGTCATGAAACGCCCAAACGGAACCCACGCGTATCTTCCACAACCAATTGTGCATCCGAAACAAGCTCTTCGCTTTATAAGATATTTCTCTGCAAGAGTTTCCCCAGATACAGTATCTGCCGCCGGGAAGAAGCATGTAGCAAAATTCTTTGTTGGCAAGGTGCCAGCAGCATTTAGGGCATTTACAAGACCTATGGTTCCAAGTCCGCCTATTAATTCTTGGAAGAAGTATTTCCTCATAGTCTCAGAAGCTTCCATAACAGCTTCGTAGAATTTGTCAGGATCAGCTGCTTCTATTCCTTCTTCGCCACTTGCCGCGATGGCTTTTAAGTTCTTTGAGGCAAAGACCGCTCCTCCTCCTGTTCTGCCTGCAGCCCTGTCATAATCGTTCATTATTGCTGCGAATTTGACGAGTTTCTCGCCAGCTGGACCTATGCATGCAACAGAAGCTTCAGGTTGTCCGATCTCGCGTAAAATTCTATCGGTTGTTTCGTGTACCGTTTTCCCCCACAGTTGTTCTGCATTTTTTATTTCGCATGTGCCATCATGTACCCATAAATAAACTGGCTTCTCTGCTTTACCTGTGACCACTATCAAATCGAAACCAGCAAATTTTAATTTTGGACCAAAGGAGCCGCCTGAACGTGTTTCAGCCCATGCTTCTGTTGCTGGCGATTTAAATTGGTAGGAGATACTGCCTGAGCCAGGAATGAGGGTACCAGTAAACGGTCCTGTCGATGAGATTAACATGTTATCGGGGCTTAAGGGATCTGTTTTGGGTTGCATTTCTTCCCATAGAATTTTAGCTCCAAAGCCTGATTGCCCGATGTATAGCTTACACCAGTCTTTTTTAAGCTCCTCAACTTTCACTTCTTTCTTGGTTAAATTCACGCGTAATATTTTTCCTTTATAGCCATGCCATTCAACCATTATGTTCACCCCTTCCTTGGATATGGAATTAGAGGCTTAAGCTCCATCCTTTGAAGGTTCGCGTATGTCATTCTCTTGTAATGACTAGCTGCATTTGATTCAAGGTATTGTAGTACGCTTTCGGGGCATATTTTAACGCATTCAGGGTTTCCACCACATAGATCACATTTGATAGCCTTTTTTGTTACCGGATCCACTGTAACTGCTCCATATGGGCATACATTGACACAGTTTCCGCAACCAGTACATTTTTCGTAATCCACTACAACAGCTTGTGTTTTGTTATTTCGCGAAATAGCTTTCGCTGGGCATACGTCTATGCACAATCCACATTGTACACAAAAAATCGGTGCGTCTATTGGGGCGTGATCAACGCGTATGACATGTATTGCAGACTTCGATGGGTTCATGGTTTTGAAGTGGACAAAAGAGCAACTCATTTCGCAGCGGTGGCAGCCAGTGCAACGGTTCGGAACAACTATCAGAGATTTCATATTTTCAGCCTTCTTTCAGTTCTAAAGATACGCTTATTCAATATTTAAAATTTATCAAAAGATTTTGATGTTATCTTTCATTGCATGTTGAGAAGCCTTTTTGAAGATACTTTTATTCGGGCTGTCGCAAAATGCTTTTCAGGATGTGGGTTGGCATAGTTTTCTTCTATATGTTAACGGTCAAACTTTGCTATGGTAATGGCTTATAGCGTTTTACAATACAATACCAAAAATGCTGCCGGAGAAGGATGCATTGTTTTCCCATTAGAAGTTAGAAAAAGGATGTGAGCGTAAATGTTTTATATTAATAACGTTAATAACATAAAAATAAACAGAAAAGGGGAAAGAGAATGGATAAAACGACAAATGCCTTAGTAAGTATGGTGGTTTTTCTTGTCGTTGGGGCAATATGGACGGTGCCTTTAATATACCTAGACATGGGGTTGCTTTGGGGTTCATTGTATCCGCTGTTCGGTATGATAGGTATCACTTATTACAATGTCTTCAGAGCACCAGCTGATCCCCCACCGCCTTCAGGTGCAGGAGAAGCTTCAGAGAAGATCCCCATAGGGCAACATAAAGCATTAGTGGCTTTAGTGGCCATCATGCTAACGCTCGGCCTTAACTACTTGCAGTATATTGCTGGCTGGGTCCCACTTCCATTTCTGGAATTCACAATTGGCACACAAGCTATAGGTTGGTTCTGGTATATGGGTCTATACTTGCAAGTGGGGTTAGGGTTAAAGCCATCTAAAGAAACTGCCATGCGTAAGGTTATGGGAACATTGGTAGCTTTTGCCCTTATCTGGGTTACTATAACGTGGTGTCTCAAAATAGCACCTGAAGGAGTATCCGTATTCCTGCCAGATACTGTATGCCACTTGGCAGTAGCATACATGACACTTGATGGAAACTTGTGGTGATAAATATGGTTTCAAGAAAAATTGGCAGTCTCTTATTCACTCTCGTAGCAACGTTCGTCTCTGAATATATCTGCATAATGTTTAATTGGACAGCGGGACAGCCTCTCTACGGAGTTGAGCTTGTGCTATGGCTAATAGGTTATACACTATTACCTGTTGCGTACATGGGGTTGCCTGGCCCAGTAAAGTGGGGAAAGAAGTTAGCTGGCGCAGTAGCTATCTATGTTTTATCATATGTTCTTTGCTGGGTATTTGTTCCAATAGTTGGCTTTGAAGCTGCCTTCGCCTACATAGTTGTTAACTATACCGTTTGGGTAATATTGCTCGAGATAGTCTTCACCTGGCTTGGGTTGTAGAAAAATTTCCCCCATTTTTTTACCTTTAAAAGGTCCTATTATTTTTGCGAGTCAATGCTTTTTCTAAAATGGAAGCTAAATCCATTGGAGAAAGACCAATTATTTTGGCCTTTCTTTCTTCAAAAAAGTCCTTCACTTTGTTGTTTACCTCCTCTACTCTTGTCCATTTTAAATAAGCTTCTAAATCATAGATCGCCCTTTGCGGATAAATAAAAAAGTCGCCAGTAATCAGCAAATTCTCCAAAATATTACTGGAAATTTTCCCGTGAATCCTTATAAGTCCAGCTGGAGTCTTCACAATGTGAGTAGCTTCATACCCCTTACAAGACCTTAAACCATAAACCCACTTTTTTGATTTATATTTCTTTAAAGTTTCTGCAAAAACCGATTTTTCAAACTCGTTAAGTTCACCATCCTCCAGTTTCACATTAAACACTTTACCAACCGCTTTTTTAAACGTATCCACAACTTTTTCAAAAGAAGGTTTAAAGCCTTTTTCGCGTTTTACAGTTGTTATTCTTTCCTCAAACGATTTAATGGCTTTACCGTCAAGTTTCTCTATAGGCAATTTAAGAACCCTCATCATAAGGGGTACATCAAAATCAAGGAGAAGCGTTCCTGAATGAAAAACTACTCCATCCTCTCTATGTTGAGCAACACCCGAAATCTTCTTCCCGCCAACTTCAATATCATTCTTAAGCCTAAATCTAGCATCTATTCCCATCATTCTAAAAAATTCAATAGCAGGTTTAGACAGATACTCAAAACTATCTTCAATCACTGGTGGCAAATCAGGCCACCTATCAGGTATATAAATATCCCAAGCTGCTGCATCTTGAGATTGAAGGATTGCCCCGCCGCTAGTGAGCCTCCGCATAATATCTAAACCGCGTTTCTTTGCCTCCCTTACGTTCACCTCTTCATCCACATTTTGATAGCATCCTATAGTTATGGCTGCAGGTTTAAAAAACTCAATTCTAACGGTGGGTGGTGATTTCCCTTCTTTTACGCCTCGTATTATTGCCTCTTGGGACGCATGAATATATTTAGCGGAACCAATACATACCATAAATCTCCAATCTATAGGCATCTTTTTTCACTTAGAACTTCTCGATTTTTCCAGTTTTCATAAATTCCATATAAATCCTAAACAACTCGTCTCTCCTTTTCAAAACCATCTCTTCAAGCTCCACATATTCAAGAGCCCCAGCACTACAAAGTTTTACACATTGGGGATCGCCATCGCATAAATCGCACATTGTGATTTTTCTCTCAACAAAGTCTAATTGAGAACCTCCAAATGGACAGTACTCTACGCATAATTTGCATCCAACGCACACGTTATTGTTTATCTCAATAAAACCTACTTCTTCGTTTCTTGTAAGAGCTCTAAATGGACATATACGTATGCATACGGGATCTTCGCATTGCCGACAACGAATGGGTATATGTAAATATTCGCCCATTTTCAATATTCGAATTCTGGATCTTGAAGGATTACAAGTATTAGTATGGCTTGTAGAACAAGCTAATTCGCAAGTTCTACATCCAGTACATTTATTAGGATTAAAAGTTATTACCTTTTGCAAGTATATACACCTCTGGACTATTCTAACTTTAAACCCTTTTATAAATATCTTACTGCTACAATTTACTTTTAGCTTGGCTTTGGTACAACTTATAGGCTTTAATCCATACTTAGAACAAAAGTTTAAAAATGTACAATGTAAGTGCTGAAATAATAAACTCGTTTACCACCACACAATATAATTTAACAATTTTGGCGTTTCCATCAAACTAACCTTACCCAAACACAGAGAGTTGTATGGTTGTCTAGTTGTATGATTAGGTTCTAAGCAACTAATTACAAAGAAAATAAAAATAAATTTATGGAAATCGTAAATATGACTGATGAATACTCTTCACAAAGTTTGGTGCTATTAGGCACACGCAACATATAAGTAAAACGTTCAAATTTTCTACTCATAGGACTCAAGGGGATAGGTGCCTGTGCCTTCAAAAATTGAATCAAATAAGGAAGCTTTAACAAAACTATGCGTCCTAATTATTATCACCACAATGATCACAGCGGCAATTCTGGCGCATTACATAATTTATCCAATGTTTTTCTTAAACCAAGTAAATCCTTCTATAAAAATAGGAGTTTTAGGCCCGCTTTTAACACCTGCTGGAAGAGGCATGTTGGAAGGAGTAACACTTGCAATAGAGACCATCAATAAGCGAGGCGGAGTGCTTGGACGCTATCTTGAAGTTGTCCCTTACGACGATGCTGAAGCTGGCATCTCAAAATCCGAGAAAGGACTAGCCGGCTACATAAAACTTTCCACAGAAGATAAAGTAAGCGTAATCATAGGCCCATATAGCAGCCATGTAGCCCTAGCGCTTTTAGATCTGCTCCCAAAGTACAAAACATTAATTGTAACTTCTGGCGCCATTGCCGATGAAATTGACAAAAAGATTGCTGAAAATCCAACTAAATACAAGTACTTCTTTAGAACTCATATGAATGCTACAGGTGAAGCGATTATTTTGTGGGATTACCTTACGGATATTTGCAAGAGTCTCAATATCACTAAAATAGCTATTTTTTATGAGAATCTCGCGTGGACCCAAGGAATTATAGAATACAGTAAAAGCAAAGCGCAAGAATTAGGGTTCAATTTGGTCTTTTTAGCACCCATAGACCCAACGACAAAAAGTTACATATCTGAACTGCGTACGGCAAAGGATAAAGGCGCACAACTCATTTATACCCTATTTTCGCTAGCAGACACAACAGTGCTTATTAAAGAATGGTATGAACAGAAAATTCCAGCGTTTATCACTGGTGGAGATATGATGGCAGAAGACCCAACATTCTGGAACACCACCGCAGGAAAAGCCTACAGCTATACTATAGTTCACTGGGGCTTTAGAGCACCTATCACAAATAAGACAGAAGAGTTTTACGATGATTATTTGGAGAGGTTTGGGCATACCCCAAACTTTCAATCATACCTCGCTTATGATGCCGTGATGATTTGGGCTCAAGCAGCAGAAACAACGGGAAAACTAGATTCCGACAATGTTGCAGATACACTTCTAGAAAATATCTATGAAGGTGTAGCAGGGAGATATAAGTTCTCAACGACTTCTCATTCAGTTTACGTAGGGAAGAATTGGAAAACAGGAATCTACGTGCAGTGGCAAGACAACGGTGAACAAGTTCCAATATGGCCATCAGAATTTCTGCCTCCAGGAAAGAGTATAGTCCTTCCGCCTTGGATGAGGTAAATTTTTCGGTGAGACGATGATTCTTGAGCTATTAATTTACGGCTTTACGATGGGATCAGTGTATGCCATTTCAGCATTGGGTCTCTCACTTATCTACGGGGTTGCTAGAGTGCCAAATATGGCCTATGGGGCCTTCTACACGCTCTCTGCTTATATTGCTTTTATACTTCTAAATGAGTTCTCCCTAGATTTTTCTCTATGCATTTTACTATCGCTTTTTGTTACGGTAGCCATTGCTATAGCCTCAGAGAAGTTACTCATCAAACATATTCTTGCAAATCCTAACAGCGTAATTATAGCAACAATTTCATTGGCACTTTTTTTTGAAGGATTCATCCAAAAATACCAAAAAGACTCAGGATACTCATATGCTTATTTACCTTCCATTACGGAGAGTGTTGACATTTTAGGCATTTACATATCCATACAAAGGGTACTCATCATTGTGGTTTTTCTAGTTTTGGCGGTTGGGCTTCATTTTTTAATGGCCAAAACTAAAGTCGGTATGGCTATTAGGGCAGTTGCACAAAATCCGGAAGAAGCCGTTGCAGTTGGCATTTCCAAAGAGAAAATACTCACGATAGCCATGGGATTATCAGCGGCTATGGCAGGTATAACAGGTATACTCTTTGGAGGTATGCAGGCAATGTCCCCTTATATGGGATGGCCTCTGCTAATCAAATCTTTAACTATAGTAACACTTGGAGGGTTAGGCAGCATAAGTGGGACAATTATGGCATCTTTGATACTGGCCTATACTGAACAAGTCGTCGCTTCTCTAAGCATTGGTTTAATTTCGCTTTCCCAATTCAGTGAACTTGTCTCTCTTATACTTCTAATCGTTATTCTTCTTTTTAAACCAACGGGTTTATTGGGCAAGACAGCTAAAGAGGAAGAAATCCCACATTGAAGGAAAATCATACCTTAATATCTCTCATCAAAAAAAGCATCAAAAATTTAATTATATTTATACCTGTTTTCTTCTTGCCATTAGTACCAGCCATATCTGAAAACCCATCATATCTCATCCTTCTCACAGTAGCGAATATATATGCTGTCTTTACAGTAAGCTTTGACATCTTATCCGGTTATACTGGATATGTTAATATGGGGTATACTTTTTTAATAGCGGTTGGAGGGTATAGTGCAGCTTTATTAAATATACACTGTCATGTTTCACCTTTCTTAGACATAATTGTTGGAGGTATTGTCTCCGCAGTTACTAGCATGTTGCTGGCGTTACCAAGTCTCAGGTTAAAAGGCCCATACTTTGCAATTTTATCGTTTATATACCCGCTAATTTTTGAAAAAATAACCAAAATATTCTATCCCATCTTTCGCGGAGAGGATGGTTTGGCTGGAATTACATCACTAACCGAATCCCTAGTCACTAATTATTATTTGACATTGTTTTTTGCAGTTACTTCAACATTTTTAATAACTATGTGTTCTAACTCGTACATTGGAACAATTTTCAAAGCTATTCGTGAAGATGAAACTGCGTGTGAAGCCTCAGGTGTTAACATCACACTCTATAAATTTACAGCCTTCACAATTAGTGCTTTTTTTGCTGGCGCTGCAGGAGCAACATATGGACACATATTTACACTTGTATCATTAGATCTCGTAAGTCTTTCGTTACTTGTAACCCTGCTTACAACATGGATTGTCGGCGGGATTGGTACGCTTATTGGACCGGCTGCAGCTGCCTACGTCATGTATATGTTGGATGAACAACTAAGACGAATTATGCCAGAGATGCGTACTTCAATATTTTGTCTAGTATTAATATTTTTAATTTTACTTGAACCCCAAGGAGTATTCAACCGCATCTTTTCGGATTTCAAGAAATACCTAAGACAAGGAATTAACAAAGAAGGTGGTCATTTTGGGAGAAAAGATACTTGAAGTTAAAAATCTAACTAAGTACTTTGGTCAACTAGCCGCTGTTAAAAATATCTCCTTTGAAATAGATGCAGAGGAAATTATTGGAGTTATAGGGCCAAATGGTTCAGGTAAAACCACTCTTCTCAATTTGATCACAGGATTTTTAAGACCTGAAGATGGCTCCATAAAATTCAAAAATATAAACATTGTAGGTTACAAACCGCATCAAATTGTAAAAATCGGCATAGCCCGAACGTTTCAGCATATTAGACCATTTCGCACTTTAACTGTGGAAGAGAATATTAAGGTAGCACTTATAGGAATCTTTGGTGGATCTGAAATGAAGTTGAAATGTGAAATAGACAAGGTTCTCAAGTTTATGGAACTTTATGAGAAGAGGCAACTTCCTGTAGGGTCTTTACCATATATTGACCAGAAAAAAGTAGAGATCGCAAGAGCCATTGCAACCAAGCCTTGTTTGCTTTTTTTGGACGAACCATTTTCAGGCTTATCTCCTTGTGAAATAGCAATCATACGTGAGTCCCTGCTCGCTTTAAATCGTGAAGGCATCACGCTTACAATTATTGAGCACAAACTTCAAGAAATTATGAGGCTTGTAAAAAGGCTCATGGTGCTTGATCAGGGCAAAATAATAGCTGATGGAAACTCGATAGAAATTTTCAAAAATGAAAAAGTGGCAGAAGTTTTTAGTGGGATGGGCTCAATTGTTGCTGGAGGTTAAAAGCGTAAGCACAACCTGCGGAAAGATGTTAATTTTGCGAGATATTAACATTAAAGTTTGTCACGGAGAAATTATAGGGATTATTGGACCTAATGGAGCTGGAAAAACAACTCTGCTACGCTCCATAATAGGCGTTGTGAAAATATTTTCCGGCGAAATCTTCTTTGAGGGGGAAAAAATTGACAATTTGCCAGTATCGAGCAGAATAAAAATGGGAATTGCGATGAGCCCAGAAAGAGGCGGTTTTTTTCCAGCAATGACTGTGCATGACAACTTGCTACTTGGAGCTTACGTTAGAAGCAACAATGATGAGATCAAAAAAGACTTGGAAACTGTATTTAGTTTATTTCCAATACTCAAGAATAGGAAAAAGCAGCTTGTAAGCACACTTAGTGGAGGCGAACAAAAAATGTTAAGTATAGCAAAGGCGCTGATGGCTAAACCAAGACTTCTTATTTTGGACGAACCATCCTCTGGTATCGCCCCTATAATAAGAGCAAAACTTAGTGAATGGATCAGAAAATTAAATCAAATGGGGATAACTATCTTGCTGGCCGAACAAGATGCCTGTATGACTTTTGAACTTGCAAACAGGATATATTTGCTGGAACAGGGACAAATTGCCCTTCATGGCGATTGCAGTGAATTAAAAAATATCGGTCGCATTAGGGAGTATTATTTAGGGCATTAAATTTAAAATAAATTCTCCTTTTGAATTCCATTAAACTTTCGTAGAGGCTTTATTTTTTGATTTTCATGTTGACTTCTTTTATATACCAGTCTAAGGCTTTAGGATCATCCCCTTTAAGTAAATTTTTTAGATCGCCCTCTAAGTTCGCAGGTTTTATCAAAATAATCCAGCTCTCATATGGTTTATCTTTGATTAGTTGAGGTTTCTGTTGTACTTCAGAGTTTATTTTTAGTATTGTTCCAGAAATAGGTGATTCAATGGGATTAATGGCTTTTGGTAATCTTATTATAACTATTTGTTCTCCCTGTTTAACCATTGTTCCCACTTGTTTGGGGCGTATTTCTAATATTCCTGTTCGTATTGTTGCTACACCAACATCTGTTATTCCTATTTTCATATTTCCATCAGGTTCTATTTTACCCCAGGTTGAGGTTTTTGTCCAATAGTAGAGATCTTCTTTTAATTCGAAGTTATCTACTTTAACCAATTAATATCACCTGAAGATCTTAGTTTTTCATGGGTGTATTAAAAGCTTTCCAATTTTTAATTTTCTAACAATTTATATTCATACTCATAGGCCTATTAACTTTAACGACTCAGTAAAACTTTGGGCTGACTATGGCTTAACTTAAAATTATGCCCATTTTCTCTAATTTAGTTGTTATGTCCTTCAAATCTAATTCCTCTAATTTTTCTTTGGTGGGTATTCCATTTTTGACATCCCATCCTCTGAGCTCGTAATAAATATCTTTCAGATGTTCCCATTTGTCCTTATCCAGAGGCGGGCTTCCTGTCCAGTAATGAGGATATTTGAAGATGTATTCTGGGAGTGTATCAGCTTCTCTTCTACGTCCTTCCACTACAAGTATAGCCCTCTCTACATTGAAACTTTTTTCTGCTGCTTTAAGTAGCTCTTCTTCTGTTGTTTCTTTCCCTGTAACAGCCGTAAATATTTTGCTGTGCACATTGGGGTCTCCTACGTAGTCGTTTTTGTGTGGTGTACTAATAATTGGATAAAGCCAATCACACAAAGTTAACATGTTCTTCAATATAGATCGATTTTGGCAGATTATTGCAGCTTTTGCCTCGTCTTTACTGTAACTAGGCATTCCTCGTGGATGAACTGCACCGTTTGAATTCCATGCTATATCGGCAAACTGTTGGCATTTGTCGTAATCTAAACCGCTATATTCAACAAGCCCTACGTATTCGTGGCAAGAACTTATAGGGTCTCTATTGCTCATTGCCCAGAGTAACCCGTGCACTATATAGTCTCGAGGACAATAATGCGCGCAATATCCCCGGCCTCCGCTGCCATATCCCATCCATCCGGCGATAGGACCAAATTTTAATGCTAATTTTTCGTCGATGCCTTCCATACTTAAATATTCCTTCAATAGTCCTAGGCTTTCAGCGAATCTCCAAGTGCCTTCCGCTAAAACGTCACCTATATCCTCTCTATTGGCGATTTTTTTTAATAATGTTTCTATAAACTCACCTGCTGGAAATTTTGATACAGGTATTCCACTTTTTTCATCCGAGATTACATTCCTTTCATGCAAAATGAGTAAATATGGGATTAGTTGAAGAAGTTCATAATCATTTAAACCGTATTGATCCGCGAGTTGTTTTGCTAAGAACATATTTTCATCGACATTCTGCATAACTCCTAACTGAAGCCAAGCATAGAAAAATTGTACACATGACATCTCGCCGCCTCCAATACCTGGGACATTGAGAAATACATAACAATGTCTTGCACATGATAAGCATCCAGTATTACGCACTTTGTACTTTTCAATGAAGGGAATTAGATCTTCTAAAACCGGAGCATTAACGCAACGAAACGCCTTGTATAAAGGGGAAGCATCCGTAGTAATCTGCTGTACCGTTAGAATATTGCTCAAGTATTCATATAAATTTATTAGATCTTTAGGTCTTGCTATTGCTACACCCTTTGTTCCTCTAACAGCGATTGCTTTTAAGTTTTTTGATCCCATTACTGCTCCAAATCCACCTTGGCCAGCCGCATGTCCAGATCTATGTAGAATGCAGGCGTAACGGACTAATCGTTCTCCGGCAGGTCCAATCGTGATTATTTGTGCATCTTTATCATCTATTTCCTCTCTAATTTTATCCTGAGCCTCGAATGTTTTCAGTCCCCATACTTTTTTTGCACTCTTGATCTCCACGGCTCCGTCTTTTATCCATAGATACACAGGTTCGGATGCTTTACCTTGGATTATTAGTATATCACATCCAGCGTATCTGAGCTGTGGTCCCCATTCTCCTCCAAAATTACTTGTCGTGAAGCCTTCAGGGTAGGGATAAGGGCCTTTTCCGACCACCGATGTTCTAGCACCTCCAGGAACTAAGGCTCCCGTTAATGGACCTGTTGCAAAAATCAGCCTATTTTCAGGGTCAAAAGGTTTGATTTCTGGAGACACTTCGTCAAAATAGATTTTTGCAGCTAATCCTTCGCCACCTATGAATCTGTATAAGTCATATGGGTCTACCTTTTCTTTTTTAAACTCTCCGCTTGATAAATTCACTCTAAAAATCGTTCCGTAACTTTCAAGCATTAAGGTTCCTCCATTTGATTTGGAATATGTATATGCTAATCAAGTTTTATATAAACATCATGTTAGTCGAAGATTTTTACCACATAGGTTTATTCGCCACTCTCTTTTTATCGTTAAAAATATTGATATCTATTTTAATCGATGGGAAAAATTCTTGAGCTTATTGAGCATAACTTTTAATATTTTTATGTTTAGCGTTTAACTTTCCAAATTAATCGTGCTGCAAACTTATGGATTGATATTTGTTCCACTCTCGGGAAATAGCAATTTTAATAACTTGCTAACTCCCTCTTTATTTTCAACCAGACTGAGTTTATCGGATTCCACGTAGACTATAGCATGTTTGGAACAAACTTTAACACATAAGGGATCCCCCTTACACAAGTCGCAAGTTGCAGCGCCTTTTTCCTTTATGAACATCATAGTGCCACGTGGGCAAGCATAAACACATAATTTACAACGAATACAGTTTTCATTAACTATATACGCTCCCGTTTTCAGGTCTTGTTGAACTGCTTTAACTAAACATACAGAGAAGCAGCTTGCAGTAACGCACTGTTGGCATACTAACGGTACATATATTCCCATATTTTCAAACGCGGTTATGCGAATCCTGGATTTCTCCGGGTTTACCTCTCCCTCATGGGAGAGCGAACAAGCCAACTCGCATGCTTTACAGCCAGCACACTTTTCAGGGTATATTGTTAAAACTTTTGTCAAAAGTCATCACCATAGTTTTTAAACTTAAAAAAGGTAAAACATGAAATTCCCAAATAATTTGCGCCTTGCCTTTGTAATTTTGTACTCTGATTTGAAAAACAGTTCTTCCATCTTCACACCTTTAATGCATCAATGCCGTAGATATTTTTTGTAATATAAAGTCTTCTACAACGGTCGCATAACATTAAATATTCTGCGTTAACATCTTCTTTTTTAATCGCTTCTTTTATATGTTCCAAAATGGGCAGTGTTGCGAAATACTTTCCACAACTCTTACATGGAATACAATACTTTGTAACACCCTCCTTTATGGCTAGGTCTCTTATGGCTTCAACAAACGCGTTAAATCTTACACTGGACGGACATTTCTCACTGCAAACGTCACAGGTTAAGCAAAGCCATAAGTTTCTATCCTCTAAAAATCTAAACCCCAATAACGCTTTTTCCATTATAACTCTAGGAGAAAAAAACAGACCTGCTCTAACAAGAGGGCAGCTACTTATACATTTCCCACAGTCAATGCAAGAAAACACTTTTGTTTGTTTTATGATAGACTCTATTTGGTTAATCACATTTTTCACACTCCATTTCCATATCTAGTGCTTCTGGCCTATGCCCCCAAGTGCTTAGGGATCTAATCATCGCTGTAATTTGATTATTTTCAAAACAGTTTTGATTTAATGCTTTAGTTGGGCAGGCACTGACACACGCTCCACATCCTTTGCAGAGTATGCCATTAACAGTTATAGTTTTTTTAACATAGTCAAGCGTTAGGGCACCAAAGGGACATATTCCTTCGCATATTCTACAACCACTACAGAGCTGTTCATCAAGCTCAACCGTTATTGGTTCTCTCCTGACCTTTCCCTTTGCTAAAAGTATGGCAGCCTTTCCTGCAGCTGCTAAGGCGCTTTCAACACATTCTTGAACATCTTTGGGTGCATGTGCCGCTCCACATATGAACACACCGTCAGTCATAAATTCTGCAGGTCTAAGTTTCTTATGGGCTTCTAAAAAGAAACCATCTTTGCCTAATGGAACTTTCAAGATTTTAGAGAGCTCAGAACTTTCGTTGCGTTGAACTAATGGAGTGGATAAGATCACAAGATCGCTGGGAAGCTCTATTTCTTCTCCCAGCGTAATATCATAGACCTTGGTCATTAACTTATCATTCTCAGCAAATATTTCAGGTGGCTTCTCAAGATTGAATCTTATAAATCTGATGCCTTCTTCTTTCGCTTTTTTATAATAACTTTCGTAGGTAGGTCCATGAGCTTGCATATCCGTGAAGAGTACATAAACTTGTGAATTTGGATATTTTTGCTTTATTAAAATTGCGTTCTTCAAAGCGACAACACAACAAATTCTGCCGCAATACCCAACCTCTTTCAGCCCTACGCATTGAATCATAACCACGTTACCCACTTTTTCAATTTCCATAGTTTTAATAGCTTTTTCAAATTGCAATTGAGTCACAACTTGGGTATACTTTCCATATCCAAACAATCCATTCGGTTTGAATTCTACACTTCCCGTGGCAACTATTATTGCGCCTACTTTAAACCTAATTTCCTCTCCTTCCCTTACCACAGTTACATCAAAATTTCCAACGAAACCTTTCACATCTTTTAGTGTAGTAGATGTTAATGCTGTGATTCGCTCTTCATTGTATACCTCATTTATGTAATTATTTAACAGTTCCAAGGAATTTATATGTGTAGGAAATAGTAAATTTAGGTCGTTTAATGTACCTCCAATTTTTGGTTCCTTCTCAACAAGGTAAACTTTAAAACCACTTTTTGAAAGGTTGAGGGCGGCTGTAATGCCAGAAATTCCTGCACCTATTACCATAACAGAGGGCTCCACTTCTACTTCTTTTACCTCTAGAGGTCTTAAGAGTGCTGCTTTAGCAACTCCCATCCTTATAAGATCTATTGCTTTTTCCGTTGCCTTTTCCGGCTCATTCATGTGAACCCAAGAGCATTGTTCCCTTATGTTTACAAACTCGAAAACATAGGGATTTAGACCTGCCTCCCTGCACACCTCTCTGTACAAATATTCGTGAGTGCGAGGTGTGCAAGCGGCAACTACAACTCTGTCTAAATCATATTTCTTTATTGAATCTTTTATTTGTTGAAGCCCAGACGCAGAGCATGAATAAATATTATCTTCGACATGAAAAACGTTTTCGAAGTTCTTTACGGCGCTTATAACTTTTTGAATGTTAATAACTCCCGCTATATTTAAACCGCAATGACATATGAAAACTCCTATCTTCATATCTCCTACACACCTTTTAGTAGCTCTAAGGCTCTTGATGCTGCTGCACTGGCTTGAAAAACAGACTCAGTAATATTGCTTGGTTCTTTACAGAACCCACATACGAATATTCCAGGAACGTTTGTGTCCACGGGGGCTTGTAGTGGATCTTTGGCCTTATAGAAACCATATTCATCTATCTCTATCCCCAAAATCTCTGAGAGCTTTTTTGCTTCTTTGGTAGGCGTCAGAGTATTGCAAAGTACAACCAGTTCAGCCTCTAAACTTTTAACTTTATTTCCGTCATTGTATAAAACTTTTAGATTCTTGGTCTCCGGGTCCTCAATTATTTCACTAGGTCTGCTTCTAATATAGTTTATTTTATATTCTTCCTTTGCCCTGTTTGTATATTCTTGACCACCTTTTCCGGAACGTCTCAGATCCGTGTATAATATGTAGACTTCGCTTTGCGGGTAATGCTCTTTTATGAGCATAGCTTCTTTCGTAGCGAACATACAGCAAACACTACAGCAATAAGGGTTATTTTTCTCATCTCTTGACCCTACGCACTGAACAAAAACAATTCTTTCAGGTATTTTCCCATCTGAAGGTCTTCGGAGTTGTCCCGCCGTAGGTCCAGATGCAGAAATTAACCTTTCAAATTCAAGAGCAGTTATAACATTTTTGTGCTGCTTATAACCATATTCGCTTATTGGAGTTGGATCGTAAAGTTCAAAACCTGTGGATACTATTATGCAAGAAACGTTAAGCGTTATTTCTTCAGGCTTTTGATTGAAGTTGATAGCATTTGCTTGACAAAATTTTTCGCATATTCTGCATATTCCTTTCTTTAAAAAAAGGCAGTGGTTTTTATCTATTATGGATACGTGTGGCACTGATTGTGGGAAAGGTACGTAAATAGCTTTCCGCGCACTCATGCTTACATCGAACTCGTTAGGAACTTTGACAGGACATTTTTCAGTGCACACTCCGCAACCAGTGCATTTTTCAACTTCAATAAACCTTGGGTTTTTCAAAACCTTAACTTCAAATTTTCCTGCAAAACCTGAAACTTTCACGATCTCTGAGTATGTAAGTAATTGTATGTTTGGATGTCTTACAACTTCAACCATTTTTGGTCCAAGTATGCACATCGAACAATCATTAGTTGGAAATGTTTTATCCAACTGTGCCATATGTCCACCAATACTTGGATTTTTCTCAACCAAATATACCTTAAACCCCATTTCCGCTAAATCTAATGATGCTTGAAGTCCTGCAACCCCTCCACCCACTACGAGGACAGACTTTGGCATAACTTTGCCTCATATCCTACAGAGAAAGTTACTATAACTACCAATTGATGTATAAACATTTCTTTGCCAACGCTTAGATTTCATCCAGCAATAAACATTTACTTTTGAGGCACTAATTTTATATTATGCACCGCATATCGCCATAAATAAATGGAAATAAGTTACTTACTAGCTTAAAGTTATATAATAAAAGTAATGCGAAAATCTTCATTCAAAAGAGGTTAATCTTTAAAATATCTGGTTTGTTCGATGGAAAACCATAAATATTGTTCTGATCATAAATAAAAACGAAAAACAAATAGGTGAGAAAAATGGCAAAGTCCAAAATATGGTTTACAAGTGATAAAATTAAACCTGGTTTCAACTCAGTGTTAGAATCTATTGAATTCAAGGCTGCTAGGCTTTTCGATGAAGCTGGATTTGCGGATATAATTGATCCTGGGGATAGAGTAGCTGTGAAGATTCACATTGGCGATTGGGGAAATACAGGACACTTAAGACCCGAATTAGTTAGGTCTATAGTAGATAAAGTCAAGGAAGCTGGAGGAATTCCGTTTGTTACCGACACAGTCATTATGCAATACTATACTTTCTCAGGCAGAGGAAATGCATTGCAGTTGATGACAACCGCATATAGACATGGGCATACTCCTGATGCTTACGGATGTCCGTTCATCATTGCAGATGGTTTCTATGGGCAAGACGATCTACGTGTTGAGATACCTAATGGGATTCTCAATAAACAAGCGTATATTGCACGAGCAATAGCTGATGCAGATGTTTTAATCAGCGTGGCACATTACAAAGGGCATCCAGCCACAGCAGTGGGTGCGGCAATTAAAAATATGGGTATTGGATGTCAATCAAAGAGAGGAAAGTATCTTGTTCACCTTGCTGGATGGGATGAACCCTATAGCAAACCAGAAATTCACCCGGAGCGCTGCCCTGGGAAAAATGGTTGTGAATGGTGGAAGATGTGCGAAGACTCTTGCACAGAAGGAGCTATAAAGGTACTTGATGATGGCATACAATGGGATAAAGATAAATGTCTTTGGTGTTGGGCTCACGTAGCACTATGCTTTTTCGACGCACGCAAATTTGCGTTCACCCCGGCTCCAGGATTTAACCAGAGAATGGAGCTTGCCATGGCCGATGCCGCCTATGCTACAATGATCACTAAAGACAAACTTAAGAAAGGCAAAGTTGCCTTCATAAATTATGCAATTGACATAACGCCATGGTGTGACTGTTTCGTGAATGATAGACCAGCGATACCAAACTTTGGGGTCTTTGCATCAAAGGATCCTGTGGCAATAGATAAGGCGTGTATAGATATGACGACGCAAGCTCCTCCATATCCAGGAGGATTAGCCGAAGATTTGGGGCTAAAGGCTGGAGAAGAGAAATGGGAGAAAATACATGGCTTTTCACCACTTTATCAGATATACGGACTCGAGAAACTTGGAGGTGGAAACGCGGATTACGAGCTTATAACTGTTGAGCCAAAGGTAACTGTGGACGAAATGATGAAGTATGCGCCAACAAAAGTTCCACAGACTCTATGGTTACGAGAAATGTTCAAAGCTAACCACTTTGTAAGAGAAGTTTTGCCTACAGTCAAGAGGACACCTTCTAAGGAATTGTCTGACGCAGTGGTGGAAAAATACCGTTCTTCTCTTAAAAAAGCTTAAGCGCGTAAACTTCCCCCCTTCTTTTTTGGTGAACCCTCGTGTCATATGGAAAGTCTACTATTTATTTTCTTCCTTTTTTAGGTAAAAAAGACCTATCGGTGCTGACTAGAGAATTACTGAAGGAGGTTGATTTGCCAAAACTTCTTTTGGCGGAAGGGTACGTGCCGATAAAGGTTCAGATAGATTTCGTAGATAGGCCTTCATTCATCGAAATCGCAAGGGAAATCGCACGCGAATGTGCACACGCACGAGCGGTTCCATATTTAACAGACACAACAAGCACTATTTTATTACAAGATAGAAAAGCATCTATGTTTGAATGGACAGAACTAGCGTTAAAGAAGGGTATAAGTGCATCCTATGATATCCCACTTCTTCCCCTTGATGGTCCTTGCGGTAGTGACGGGCTTTTTGTTCCAATTATAGGAAAGGAACTTGCAGCCACATACGTATCTAATGCCTTGTTACATTCTAGCAACTTAATAGTCCTAACTTGTGTTACCTGTGACCCCTTAACTGGTCTAGAGGGAGGTATGAAATCTTTAGGATTTGGATGTGTAACCCTTGAAGGAAAGAAAAAATTGCATGAAGTAATAAAGCCAGCGATACTCAGAAACCTCTGTACAAAATGTGGCAAATGCGACGTCTGTAGCCAAAATGCTATCATGTGGAGTTTTGGCTATCCAGCAATAATAACTGAAATGTGCGTAGGATGTATGAAATGCTTCTTTGAATGTGAGGAAGGAGCGATAAATGTTATGCAACGGCAAATAAAAAGATATAACATGAGGTTAGTTGATACTTGTTTGGGCGTGAAAAAGATGTTTAAGGGCAAAATCCTCTACGTAAACTTAATAGCGAAAATCACACCACATTCTGCTAAATTCCCTAATAAACCTATAATTCCAGACTTGGGCATACTTGCATCTACAGATCCAGTTGCAATTGACAAGGCCTCCCTTGATTTAATAAACAACGAATGGGGAATACGCGGGACTGCTGCTGAAATTTGCAATGTACTTGAACCTGGGAAAAACAAAATTGAAGCAATAACAGGCTTCGACCCTAATTACACTTTCAAGCTAGCGGAAAGCCTCGGGCTTGGATCCACAACATATGAACTTATAGAAGTAAAAAGCAGGTGATAAAAAATTTGCATTTAATCGAAAGTGATTTAAAAGTTCGCATGAAGCACATTAAACATAAAATTAGTATAGGAAGCTGTAAAGGCGGAGTGGGTAAAACCACTGTAGCGGTGAACCTTGCAGCAACACTTGCCGAGAGACAATATAAAGTTGGCATAATAGATGCTGACATTTGTGGACCTGACGTCCATCTAATGCTTGGCGTTAAAGAGGAACTTAAATTACATGGGATGCTTTCTTTGATACCGCCTGTTTCTCCCCAAGGAATAAAAGTTGCATCCATAGCTTTAATGTGGCTGGATGATACACGCCCGCTTCTATGGCGAGGTGTAGAAAGAGCCACACTAATCAAGCAATTTTTAGGCACTGTAGAATGGGGCAGTCTAGACTATCTGATAGTAGACTTGCCTCCAGGTACTGGTGATGAAGCGCTTTCATTATGGGAATCCCTTACGGAGGAAGGTTTAATAATAGTTACCACCCCGCAGGAACTCGTAATGCCTGATGCTAGAAAGACAGTGAATGCTGCAAGAGAGATAGGCCTATCAATTTTAGGTGTAGTCGAAAACATGAGCGGGTTTGTGTGTCCGCACTGCAACAAAAAGACGAACTTATTCGGCTTTGGAGGCGGTGAGCATCTAGCCAAGGAATTTAATATACCACTACTTGGCAAAATTCCACTCGATGTACATATAAGAATGGCAGCTGACGAAAACAAGCCGTTTATAACCGAGTATCCAAAATCGGTTGCGGCGAAGGAATTCAACAAAATGGTAAACAACTTACTTCATAAATTGAAAAAAAGTAGATAAATTGTCGCTTTACTTCCGGTGTCTAATACATAATTCCATAACTAGCTTTTTAGCAATTCTAATTAGTTTATTTTAATCTATCCATATTGAGCTTCTTATTAATCATAGCCGATTCATGCTTTATTTCTGGCTTTAGTATCCTAATTTGCTATCAGGGCTACTGCACGGCAACAATTTTTCAGTCAACACTCAATAATGTCAGACATATGGATGCAAAAACTTTGAAGAATATAGGAAGATACACCATTCAATTATTTTGTTGTATGCTCCTACTATGAAATAAAATTAACTATCTGAAGCACCTTGTGAAAGGCACAAATTGTGTGCAAAATGAAAAATAAGTAAGCGCAGTTAGAACATGGCTGATACTGAATGTTGCCCAATAGTTGAATAGTCAATGTTGATAATTTAGTTGTCCCAAAAAGCCATACTGGCAATTTTATTTAGTCTGTATTTCATTATCAATGTGCGAATAAGAATACTTTGGGTTTTACTTAGAGGTTTTTAATGTATTTATTACGCGCAACAAGCTTCCCGTTTCATATCCTCCTAAATCCAGTGTCACAAACTTGAAGCCTAGCTGTTTGAGCTCATTATAGATTTTGTCTATTATTTCGATGGTGAAAAATAGAGATCTTTCATCTTTTCCTACTTCTATTCTCGCCAGCCCACTATGATCACGAACTCGAAGCTGCCGAACCCCAGTAATTTCCTTGATCAACCGTTCTGCCTTTCCAACTCTATTAAGCCTTTCCTCAGTGATTTGTTCGCCGAAGGGAATACGTGACGCCAAACATGCCAATGCAGGTTTGTCATAAACTGAAAGCCCTAATTTTCGAGACAATGTCCTAATTTCCTCCTTTGTAAATTCGTTTTCCACCCATGGACTGAAGACGTTTTCAACTTCCTCTATGGCTTTAAAGCCAGGTCTGTGGCCGCTTAAGTCGCTGTAGTTTGTGCCTTCAAAGATGACTTTGAATCCTAGTCTTTGCGCAAAATATTTCAAACAATCTAATAGTTCTTTTTTGCAGTAGTAGCATCGGTTTTCAGGGTTTTTAACGAAGTTCTCGTTCGAAAGCTCGTTTGTTTTTATTATAAAATGTTTAATACCTATTTCCTTGGCTATCCTCTTAGCCTCTTCCAGTTCCTCAGGAGGGTAAGTTGGGGACTTCGCAGTTACTGCAACAGCCCTTTCTCCTAACACATCATGGCATATAGCAGCGAGGGTTGAGCTATCAACTCCTCCAGAAAAGGCAATTACTACTCCATCTTTCCCCTTTTCTTTAATAAAGCATTTGAGCTTTCCGCATTTTTCATCGAGAGTTTCCATTAGGTTGCCCCCTAAGAAGGATCTCTCTAGCTTTCATATTAACTAACTCCATTACCTCTCTGAGTGGTTTATTGGTTTTCTCTGCAACTCTTTTAACGTCATCATGTTCCGGCTTTATACGGACAATTTCACCTTCACTGTCTTTAGCAACTTTCACGTTAACAACATCATTCATACATTTTACAATTATCTCTACCGGAATAAATTCTCGGTTTAGAATGTGCCTTTCGCATATATGCCTGCGAACACCAAGCGTACCTGTTTCTTCTATCAAAATTCGCGAAAACCGTTCAGCGTCAGCTTTGTCCGCTATTACTTGGAGAATGTGGCCTGGTCTATTTTTTTTTGTAAAAATGGGAATGGTGCAGACATCTTTGGCGCCTTCGCGCAACAACCTATTCATAGCATGTCCTATTATTTCTCCAGTTACATCATCAAGGTTTGTTTCCAATATACAGACTTCATCATTCAAAAGTTGATAATTAAGGGGCTCACCTAAAGTAATTCTTAAGACATTGGGCATTTCGGCAAAATCCTTTGTTCCAGCACCATAACCTATTGCCATTGGCTTCATCGGAGGGTAGAAACGGATAAATTCATGGACTAGATTGACCAGTATGGAGACTCCGGTCGGTGTTGCTAATTCAAATCTTGTGGGTCCGCCGATTATAGGGAACCTTTTAGATTTTAATATTTCTATAGCTGCCGGAGCCGGGCTTGAAACTGTTCCATGTGAAAACTTAAATAAGCCTCCTCCCACAGCCACGGGAGTTGAATAAACTTTCATATTGAAGATGTCCAAATCATCAGCTGCGACTGCCGTTCCAATAATGTCCACAAGAGTGTCAGCGGATCCCGCTTCATGTAGATGAACCTCTTCAACGGTTTCACCATGAATTTTAGCTTCAGTCTCTACCAAGGTGTTAATCGAATTTAATGCAAAGCACTTAGCCTTTCTAGAAAGCGTTAAACCTTCCAAACATTTTACAGTGGCTTTAACAAGTTCTGAGCCAGACATCTCATTAACTCTTTTAGTATTTACATCAAATTTTTTGGCGCGAAATCCCTTACGAGTGACATCTCTAATGCTAATCTCAATGTTTTTGCACCATTCGACATCATCCTTTACAGTTTCCATGGCTTTTATAACTTTAACAGCATTAGCGCCCAAGTCGAGTAATGCTCCAACCATCATATCCCCCGAAATTCCCGCCGATTGGCAGTCTATTACGAGAATTTGTCTGTTGCTTAACATTTCAATCCCATTCGAAAGTTTTGAAATAAGATGATATAAAAAAGTTAATAAATCTTTTTAAACAAAATTCTAAAAGAAGTAGTAATTATGGTGAGGTATAAAGTTGTATATACGAAATATTTTAGAAAAACTTATGAGGAAAGAAATATCACTTGGCGAAGCTGAAAGACTAATCAAACTCACAGCAATTGAGGAAGTAGGCGAAATAGCAAAGTTAGACGTTAACAGATATCTGCGAACGGGGTGCCCTGAAATAATCCTCGCTGAAGGAAAGTCTTTAGATGACCTTTCAAAAATCGTCATCAAAGGTTTAGAAAGATCTGGCAGAGTTATAATAAGCAAGATGAATGAGGGACAACTTAAATTTATTCAAAAAAATATTTCGAACAATTTTATCACTACGGTGAATAAAAAAGCTCGCATTATGGTTATAAAAAAGAAAGACCTTATTTTCGAATCTTACGACGGGAAAGTTGGAATCTTGACGGCGGGAACTTCAGACATTCCTATTGCTGAGGAGGCACGAGTTGTAGCCGAAGAGATGGGGTGCACGGTGTTTACGGCATACGACGTAGGGGTAGCGGCGTTACATAGGCTACTTCAACCTCTTAAGGAACTTATTCAGAATGATGTCGACTCCCTCATAGTAGTCGCTGGGAGGGAAGGCGCCTTACCATCTGTTGTAGCAGGATTAGTTGACATCCCAGTTATAGGCGTTCCAACATCTATTGGATACGGTTTAGGCGAGAAAGGCATAAGCGCCTTAATGGCCATGTTGCAAGCTTGTTCTTTAGGTTTAGCCGTGGTGAATATTGATGGAGGAGTTGCTGCTGGAGCTATAGCTGCGCTAATAGCTAACCGAGTCGCTAAAGCAAGAAATTCTAACACCGCAACTCAATTTTAAAAGAAAAGGCAGAGTCGTGATTAGTTTGGCGGTTTTTTGCATTCCTTACATTTAAGAAATGCATTCTTAGTAGAATGAAAATCTTAAAAAACTGAAATGAACCACATTTAAACTCAGCTAAACTCAGGTTTCACTTGAAATAGATTAGTAAAGATTTTTCAATGTTCACCCTGAAAACAAATTGCTTTAACGATTCGCGAATGCCTAAAAACAACGAGAGCCTTGATTCCAATAAAGAGAAGCTAATGAAAGGATTAGTAGCAATACCTTGCCATATTAAGCTTGCTTCTACCTGCCAATAACAAGATTATGTGTGCCCCCTCATTAACCTTCCCTTACAACTTGAGAGACTTTGTAAGCGTAATCAATAGTTGGCTATAATTCAATTTCGGTAAATACTAATGTTTTAGTGCCCCGCGCTAGCTTGTTGCTAATTTGGTGTAAAATGGTTTTTATTTCTCTTTTGCCATTTTAAGCTTGATATGGACTCCTTTGATAAGCGGATATTAAGCGTCCTTAGGGATGGGCGACCTAGGG
>Ga0078972_1002885_pt1 | contig 54360 bp, 40 predicted proteins | sample YelNatPaOPGAMG01_FD_67568 | JGI IMG/M metagenome (GOLD analysis project Ga0078972, IMG submission 67568) | Hot spring thermophilic microbial communities from Obsidian Pool, Yellowstone National Park, USA - OP-RAMG-01 (SPADES assembly) (version 2) | ecosystem: Environmental > Aquatic > Thermal... | reverse complement strand
CCCATCGGACCCCTTTGCGTCGCCTCCGCCCGCCTTCCCACCGCCGGCCGGCGCAGGCCGGCCGCCAGGCGGGGGGCGACTTCAGTCGACCCCGCCCACGCCCCCGGCCGGCGCGCGATGGGGCCGATGGAAATCGTCCTCTCTTTAGGCGTCGGCCTACGCCGACGCTCTCCCACCCCAGGCTGGCCGCCAAGCCCGTAGGGGCGGGTTTCAAACCCGCCCCTACTTCCCCCGACCGCGCCTTCTCTGGTCTCCTGAGGCCCCTACTCTACCACGATCCGACAATTGCCCAAGAAACCCGCCCCTACCAAGGTGGCGGGCGCCAGGCCGGCCGGGGCTTTGCTCTATGGAGAATGCTGGTAGTGGGCCACGAAGGGGCGACCCGCCGGCTCGCCCCCACGCGGAGTGGCGTTGAAGAGGCCTGACTACGAACCGGGAACAAGGGCCGTAATCCCATCCAGACGGGAGAAATGCTTCTCGTCGAGGGTGTAGGCCGGGGTGATCCCTCGTTGCACCATCCAGGCGGCGTTGTAGGCGTCGGCGAAATCCACCCTTTTTTCGCCGTACCAGAGGACGGCCTGGAAGAGGACTTCGGATTCCACCACTTCTAACCCTGGCGTGTTCAGAATGGCCAGCACACAGTTGCTCACCTTGGCCGGAGGGAGGCGGTAGTACGACTCCAGCGCCCAGACGACCTCGGCGATCACCAGGGCATTGGTGACCAGACGAATTTCACCGCCGGCAGCACGGCGGAGCAACGCCTCCACCGCCTCGGCCTGCTCGGGCACGTCGTTCGTCAGATATCGCAGAAACAGGTTGGTATCGGCGAAGAAACGCTCAACGCTCACCTTGCGCCGCCTTCCGCCCTCGCCGGACCCGTACCCGGCGGCGAACGGCCTCGAAATCCTGCGGACCGGGGACCGGAACGCTGCCCCGCAGATCGAGGAGCGTCTGGGGAAGCGCCTGCAGGATGACCCGGTTGCCGTCGGGGATGAACAGGATGCGGTCTCCCTCGCGCAGTCCCAGATGGCGACGAATCAGGCGCGGCAGGACCAGTTGCCCTCGCCGCCCCACTTTGGCTGTCTCCATCATTCTGCCTCCATAATGGCTGTCTTTTTCATTTTAGCAGATATTTTGTAAAATGTCAAGCAAAATTGGATTTCCCGACCTTTACTCCATTTCCAGTTCGACCACCGCCAGTTCCGGCGGACAAAGGAAACATCCTGGCCTCCTCAATCCTTCGGGCCTTCCCAGCGCAGGTGCAGGGCCCGGCGGGACTCCGGACGGAGGCGGAAGCGTTCGTCCAGACGGTAGCCCACCACCCAGACGATGCCCCGGGGGGAGACCAGGAGCGGCACCCGTCCCCGCAGGGCACGGGGCACCTTCTCGTCCACAAAAAAGTCCTGAAGTTTCTTCTCTCCCCCCAGGCCCAGGGGGTAGAAGCGGTCGCCGGGACGGCGGTGGCGGAGCCAGAGGCGCCGGCCGCAGGCCTCGGCATCCAGCCAGGCCTCCCAGGGGGCGTCCGGGGGAGAGGCTTCTTCCGGCCGGCCTTCCTCGGCCACCAGGGCGTATCCTCCCGGGAGTTCCGTGCGCCCGGGGACGGCCACCGGCACTCCCCCTTCGCCCAGGTCCGGCCAGGGGGCGGCCTCCTCCAGATCCTCCGGCCGGCCGACGGCAACCTCCTCATAGCCGCGCCGGGCCACCAGCCCCTCCACCAGCGCGACCGTAGTCCCCACCCTGGCCTCGTCCAGCCGGCCGGCGGCCACCAGTGCCTCCCAGCCCAGGCCTTCCAGATGGCCGCGCACCTGCTCCACGGCCCGCCGGAGCGCCAGGAGACGAAGGGTCCGGGGCAGATTTCTCCATCCGGCCAGCGGAAAGCGCACCGTCCGGCCTTCCGAACGTGCCAGGGCCGGCCAGCGTTCCTCCAGCAGGGCCTGCAGGTCCTCTTCTTCCCAGGCGGCCAGTTGGGCCAGGCGCAACGCGGCCTCCCGGAAGCGGGGGTTGAGTTCCTCCAGAAGCGGTATTACCTGCCGGCGAAGCCGCACCCGCAGGAAGCGCACCTCCTCGTTCCAGCGGTCCCGGGCCGGGTGCAGCCCGCAGGCCGCACAGTAGGCCTCGGTCTCCCGGCGGCTCAGCCCCAGGAGCGGCCGCACCAGACGCAATGGCGTCGAAAGGACGAGCCCCTCGGTCATCCAGGGGGCCGGCGGGGAGACCGGCCGCATCCCGCGCAGCCCGGCCGGCCCGCTTCCCCGCAGGAAATGCATGAGCACCGTCTCCACCTGGTCGTCGGCGGTGTGCCCCAGGGCGAGGGCCGAGGCCCCCAGGGAGGCGGCCAGGCCGACCAGGAAGCGGTAGCGGGCCCGCCGGCCGGCCTCCTCATCCGAGAGGCGCTCCCGCCGGGCCAGCGCCGGCACGTCCACCGCCTCCACCGTGGCCGGGAGGCCGAGGGCACGGGCCAGGTCCACCACCCTCCGGGCCTCATCCGCCGATTCTGCTCCCCGAAATCGGTGGTCCAGATGGGCCACGTGTAGCCGCCCTCCGTGGTGGGGCTGCAAGGTGTGAAGGGTTTGCAGCAGGCAGAGCGAATCGGGCCCGCCCGAGACGGCCACTACCACCGTCTCGCCGGGGGCCCACATCCGGCCCTCGACGACGGCCCGCAACACCTTTTCCTCGACCTGCCGGCGCACTTCCTCGTCCATCCCCGTCCTCCGGTTGCGGAAGTATTATAGCACACATCGGTTGATCGTTGAACGTTGATCGTTCGGGAAGCGCCTGGGGGAAATTGCTGTGAAATATTGCGTGAATGACTTCTCTGTGGTATAATATTGTTGGATGATATTGAAGGAGGATGGGATGAGCGAGAAAGGGAGAGCATCCTGGCGCACCCTGCGCGAACTGCCGGCCGGCGAGCGCCCCCGGGAGCGCCTGAGCGAACTGGGGCCGGCCGCCCTCTCCGAGGCCGAACTTCTGGCCATCCTGCTGCGCACCGGAATTCCCGGCCGCACCGCGCTGGACCTGGCCCGCGACCTCCTGTGCGACTACGGGGGTCTGGATGGGCTTCTACGGGCCAACTTCGGCGAACTGGCCCGGAGGCCGGGAATCGGGCCGGCCAAGGCCGCCCAGGTGAAGGCGGCGCTGGAACTGGGCCGGCGGCTGCTCCTCCTTCCCCCCGGAGAGCGGCTGCACTTTCAAAGCCCCGCCGACGTGGCCGATTTTCTGCGTCTGGAGATGGGCTACCTGGACCAGGAACAGGTCCGCGTCCTCCTCCTGGATGCCCGCCACCAACTCGTCCGCCAGGTGCTCCTCTACCAGGGCAATGTGGGGAGCGCCCAGGTGCGGGTGGGGGAGGTCTTCCGCGAGGCCGTCCGGGAAAACTGCGCGGCCATCGTTGTTATCCACAACCACCCTTCGGGCGACCCCTCCCCCTCGCCGGAGGACGTGGCCATCACCAAAGAAATCGTCGAAGCCGGGAAACTCCTCAACATCGAGGTGCTCGACCACCTGGTCATCGGCCGGCAGGGTTACGTCTCGCTGCGCGAACGGGGATGGGGATTCCGTTGACTTGTCCGCCCCCTTTGCAGGGGCGATCCGACAATGCCCAAGAAACCCGCCCCTACCCGAGCAAAAGTGGGCCAGTCCATAGCCCTCCCGAGGGCCTTGATGGGTGAATGGGAGGCAGGAGCCAGGAATAGCGCAGAAAACCAACGGCGCGCATCCCGTTGGAGCGCACCTTGACAAAATCGAACATGTTTGCTATAATCACCATAGGACTGGAGGCAGGTTGAGAAGCGAAAGGAGGAAACCATGGAAGGGCGTTATACCACCGTGCTGGTGGCCGTGCTGAAAAGCCCCCGCGACCTTCGGTTGGCCCGGGAGGAAGGCTGGTATCGCATCCCTCTGCGGCGTCTGCCGGCCCGGGGGAGGGAGGCCGGCTACATCGCCTTCTATCAGCCCCGTTCCTTCGGAGCGGAGGGAGGGGTCATCCGCTATGTGGCCCCGGTGCTCGGCTGGGAGACGGCCCGGCGGCGGGAACTCCTCCCCGATGAGGAGAATCATCCCCGGGCCGATGAAGTGTATTTCCGGGTGCGGCTGGGGGCGCTCCGGGCCCTGCCCGCGCCGATTCGCGCCGGACGCTGGAGGCGCTTCGCCTTCATCCTGACCCATTGGGAGCGGCTTTTCCAGGCCGACGAGGTGCGGGACCTCGTGCACGGCACACGTTGGGAGGAGAGCCTCTGGAAGGCGCTGCGACGGGCCGGCCTGCTGGTCTGAGGGAGGCCGTTCATAGTCAGGCGCGGAACGGAGTGTCGTCCGCACGTTCCCGTAGGGGCGACCCGGCGGTCGCTCTCTTGGGAAGTGGAGTGCCGTTCCGCCCCTTGAGCGCCCACCGCTTTCGCAGGCGCAGGCTTCTTGGGCATTGTCGGATCGTGGTAGAGTAGGGGCCTCAGGAGGCCCAAGAAGGCGCGGTCGGGGTTTCCTTGGCGGCCGGCCTGGGGTGGGAGAGCGTCGGCGCAGGCCGACGCCTGGAGGGAGGACGATTTCCATCGGCCCCATCGCGCAGAAGCGTTTGAAATATTTCCCCACCTGGCGTAAAATACTTCTGCCCAGTGTCCCAAGGAGGCCGGCGTGTTTCTGCATCAGGCGAACATCGTTCTGGGAGTTACCGGAGGCATTGCCGCCTACAAGGCGGCCGACCTGGCGAGCAAACTCGTCCAGGCCGGCGCGGCCGTGGATGTGGTGATGACCGAGGCGGCCACCCGCTTCGTCGGGCCGCTCACCTTCCAGGCCCTCACCGGCCGGCCGGTGTATGTGGACCCCTTCCGCCTGATCGAAAAGAGCGAGATGCCCCACCTCTCCCTGGCCTGGCGGGCCCACGTCCTGGTCATCGCCCCGGCCACGGCCAATACCCTGGCCAAACTGGCCCACGGCCTGGCCGATAACCTCCTCTGCGCCGTAGCCCTGGCCACCCGGGCCCCCCTCGTTCTGGCCCCGGCCATGGATGCCGATATGTGGGAACACCCGGCGACCCAGGGAAACCTGGAGACGCTGCGACAGCGCGGGGCCTGGATCGTGGGCCCCGGCGAGGGCCGGCTGGCCTCCGGCCGGCTGGGCCGGGGACGGATGGCCGAGGTGGGCGAAATCCTGGGCACGGTTCGCCTGGTGCTGGGGCGAGACGGGCCGCTGGCCGGGAAGCGGGTGCTGGTCACGGCCGGCGGCACCCAGGAGCCGCTCGACCCGGTGCGCTACCTGGGCAACCGTTCCTCCGGCAAGATGGGCTATGCCCTGGCCCAGGCGGCCCTGGACCGGGGCGCTTCCGTCACCCTGGTAACGGCGCCGACCGCACTTCCGGCGCCGGTAGGGGCGGAGCGGGTGGAGGTGCGCACGGCTGAGGAGATGCGTGTGGCGGTCCTTTCCGCCCTGCCCCGGTGCGATATCCTGGTCATGGCCGCGGCCGTGGCCGATTTCCGGCCGGCCGAGGTGATCGGGCACAAGATCAAGAAGGACACCGCCGGCCTGAGCCTGGCCCTGGAACGCACCCCGGACATCCTGGCCGAGGTAGCCGCCGAGCGCGAACGCCATGGCCGGCCGGCCCTGGTCATCGGCTTCGCCGCCGAGACGGAGGACCTCCTGCGCAACGCCCGGTCCAAACTGGAGGGCAAACGCCTCGACCTGATCGTGGCCAACGACGTCTCCTCGCCCGACAGCGGCTTTGGCGTGGATACCAACCGGGTGATTCTGCTCGACCGCCACGGCCTGGAACAGGCGTTGCCGCTCCTTCCCAAGGAGGAGGTGGCCGGCCGGGTCTGGGAATGGGTGACGGAAATCGGGCTGCGGAAGTCCTGAAGAAACAGGAGATGTGCGGATGGACATTCGGTCGGTTTCCGGCGAAGATCGGGGCGATGTCTTTCTCTACGCCCTGAGCACCTGCGTCTGGTGTAAGAAGACCAAGGCGCTTCTGAACGAACTGGGCGTGGCCTACCGCTATCTGGACGTGGACCTGGTGGGTCCGGGGGAGCGGGAAGCGGTCATGCGGGAGGTGGCCCGCTGGAATCCGCAGCGCAACTTCCCGACCCTGGTGATCGACGGCCAGCGCGTCATCATCGGTTTCAAGCCGGAGCAGATCAAGGAGGCCCTGGGGCGATGAACGGCGAACCGACGGCGGAAGAAATCGAGGCCCTGTACCGAAAACTGGAGCGCGAGGCCGAGGCGGCCGGCTACCACCTCAATCCGGATGTGGAATTCACCCGCGAACTGGTCCGGGGGCTTCTCATCAACCAGCGACGCTACGGTTACCCTTCCTGCCCCTGTCGGCTGGCTGCCGGGGTCAAGGAGGAAGACCTGGACATCATCTGCCCCTGCGACTACCGCGATGCGGACCTGGCCGAATATGGGGCCTGCTACTGTGGCCTGTACGTCTCCCTGGCCGTTCTGCGGGGCGAACGGGAACTCGGGGCGATTCCCGAGCGCCGGCCGCCCGAGGAGGTTCGGAAGAGAGGGAAAGAGGTAGGGCCGGCCGCCGGCCTGACCGGCCTTCTCCCCTACCCGGTCTGGCGCTGTCGGGTCTGCGGTTACCTCTGTGCCCGGCCGGAGCCGCCCGAAGTCTGTCCCATCTGCAAGGCACGGAAGGAACGCTTCGAGCGCTTTATCGGCTGAGGTCAGAGGACCCCTTTCCGGCGCTCCTCTTTCCACTCCCGCTCGATCTCCCGGCGGGCTTCCCGGCGGGCGATGGCCTCCCGGCGGTCGTGGAGTCTGCGTCCTCGACACAGGCCGAGTTCCACCTTGGCCCAGCGCCCCCTGATGTAGAGGCGGAGGGGGATAAGGGTGAGGCCGGCGGTCTCCAGCCGGCCGCTCAGGCGGTTGATCTCCCGGCGGTGCATGAGAAGGCGGCGGGGGCGGGTGGGGGAGTGGCCAAAGTGGCGGCCGGATTCCAGGTAGGGGGCGATGTGCACGTCCATCAGCCACAGTTCGCCGTCCTTGACCCGGGCGTAGCCGCCGCGCAGGTTGACCCGGCCGGCGCGGATGGACTTGATCTCAGAGCCGGTCAGGGCCAGACCGGCCTCATAGGTCTCCAGGATGTCGTATTCGTGCCGGGCCTGGCGGTTGACGGCGATGGTCTTTTCGTGGGTTCGATCGAGCGGCATCGTCTTTTACCGGGTCTCCACCCGGACGCGAATCATCTTGTCCCCCACCTGAATCCGGCGGATCACGTCCAGAGAGGCGCTGCAATCGCCGAAGACGGTATAGGCCCCATCCAGATGCGGGGTGGCGGCCAGAGTGATGTAGAACTGGCTGCCGTCGGAGCGGCGTTCGGGGTTGACGCTATCCGGCGTTCGGGCCATGGCCAGGGCGCCGGCCTGATGAGGGAGCCGAATCTCGGCCTCGATGGTGTAACCGATGCTCCCGGAGGCCTGGTCGTTGGGGCTTCCTCCCTGGATGACAAAGCCCGGCTCCACCCGGAAGAAGGTATGGCCGTCGTACCATCCCTGGTTGGCCAGTTTGGTAAAGTTCTCCACCGTCTTCGGCGCGGCATCGGGGCGCAACTCGCAGCGGATGGTGCCGCGGTTGGTTTCGATCACGGCGACGGGGCGCGGGGAAGGCGGCGTCAGGGTGGGAGGGATGTAGACCCCGTAGGTGCAGCCGGCCAGCAGAAGGACAAGGCAGAGCATCCAGAAACGGCGAGACATCTTTTCCTCCATGGGCGTTTTGAGCGATATTGTACCTCAGGCCGGCCGATTGCTCAAGTTGTCGGGCCGGGCCGGGTGTGGTAGAATACCGGACGGCGCAGGGGGTATGGCCCTGCCCGATACCAAGAGGAGGCATCCATGGACCCTCTCCAGGCCCTTTTCCTGGGCGTTGTCCAGGGGTTGACCGAGTTCCTGCCCGTGAGCAGCAGCGGGCATCTGGTGCTCCTGCCGGCCCTCCTGGGCTGGTCTCCGCCGCCCCTGGTCTTTGAGACCACCGTCCATCTGGGCACCCTCCTGGCCCTCCTGGCCGTTTTCTGGCGGGAGGTCGGACGGCTCCTGGTGGCCTGGGGGAAAGGAATCGGGCGTGGCCGGCCGTTGGGGACGGCCGAATCCCGGCTGGCCTGGTGGATTCTCCTGGGCACCCTGCCGGCCCTGGTGGCCGGGGTGCTCCTGGAGAAGCGTTTCGAGATTCTCAACACACCCCACTATGCCGGCATCTTTTTCCTGGTCACGGCCGGCCTCCTCCTCCTGGCCGAACTCCTGGGCCGGCGCCGTCGCCCATTGGAGGAACTGACTTGGCTGGACAGCCTCCTCATCGGCCTGGCCCAGGCCGCCGCCCTCCTTCCCGGCCTCTCCCGCAGCGGGGCGACGATCTCCACCGGCATGTGGACCCATTTGAAGCGGGAAGCGGCCGCCCGCTTTTCCTTCCTCCTCTCCCTGCCGGTCGTCGCCGGGGCCGGCCTGCTGAAGTTGTGGGAACTTGGGCGAGGGGGAGGAGGAGAAGCCCAGGCCCTTCCCCTTCTCCTGGGCTTTGCGGCAGCGGCGCTCTGCGGCTTTGCCGCCATCCGTTTCCTGCTGGCCTATGTCCGACGCCGGCCGCTCTACCCCTTCGCCGCCTACTGCCTGCTCATCGGCCTGTTGGCTCTCCTGCTGGTCCCCTAGTCGCCCTTTCCCCTCCCCTCTCCGCTCTCCTCTCTCTGCTCTCCTCTCTCTGCTCTCATCTCTCTGCTCTCATCTCCCCCCTCTCTGTTCTCATCTCTCCTCTGCTCTCATCACTCCGCTCTCCTCTCTCTGCTCTCCTCTCTCCGCTCCCTCCTCTCTGCTCTCCTCTCTCTGCTCTCCTCTCCGCTCTCCTCTCTCTGCTCTCCCTCTCCGCTTTCCTCTCTCCCCTCTCTATTCTCCCCTCTCTGCTCTCTCCGCTCTCATCTCTCTGCTCCCATCTCCCCTCTCTCCGCTCTCATCACTCCGCTCTCCTCTCTCTGCTCTCCTCTCTCCGCTCCCTCCTCTCCGCTCTCCTCTCTCTGCTCTCCCCTCTCTGTTCTCCCCTCTCCGCTCTCTGCCTCCTTTCCTCCTGCTCCCCATACCCTGCTCCTTATCCCTGAGCCCTGAGCCCTAAGCCCTAACCCTGAGCCCTGAGCCCTAAGCCCTGAACCTACGCCCTCTCCCCCAAAATCGCCCGCCCCAGCCGCACGAGCGTCGCTCCCTCCTCCACCGCCACGACATAGTCATCGGTCATCCCCATCGAAAGGTGGGTCCAGGGGGCCTCCGGGAAGCGTTCCCGTAGCCTTTCCCTCAGGGTTCGCAACCGGGCAAAGACGGGCCGCACTTCCTCCGGGTCGGAAGCGATCGGCGCCACCGTCATCAGCCCCTCCAGGCGCAGGTGGGGCAGGGAAAGCATGTCCTCCACAGCCCGAAAAAGCACCTCTTCCCGCGGCGGAAAGCCGAACTTGCTGGGCTCTTCTCCCACGTTCACTTCCAGGAGGATGGGCACCGTTCGGCCCAGCGCCGCCGCCCGCCGTTCCAGCACCCGGGCCAGTTCCAGGTCGTCCACCGAGTGAATCCAGTCAAAGAGGGCCAGGGCCAATCCGGCCTTGTTCTTCTGCAGGTGGCCCACCAGGTGCCAGTGCACCCCGGGCAGGTTTCCCAGGAGAGCCCGCTTGGCGCGGGCCTCCTGGACACGGTTCTCGCCGATTTCGTTCAGGCCGGCCGCCACCGCCGCCCGCACCACTTCGGCCGGAAACGATTTGGTCACGGCCACGATGCCCACTTCCTCCAGCCGCCTCCCGACCTTTCGGCAGGCTTCGGAGATACGCTCCTGCACCCCGGCCAGACGGGAGGCGATGCGGCCGGCCATCTCCTCAGCGGCGTTCCCCATCGCCTCCATCCTCCCGCAGCCCGATCACTGCCCCGAACAGCCCTCGCAGTCCCCCCTCCCGGCGATAGGAAAAGAAACGCTCCACATGGCAGGAGGTACAGAGGGCCGCAAGTTCGATCTGTCCCTCCGGCACGCCGGCACGCCGGAGGGCCTGGCGGTTGGCCTCCCACAGGTCGAAGTAGGCGTGCCCCGGACGGCCGGGGCGGAGGAGTGCTTCCGGCTCCGGAAGGCGGCTCCGCACGCCGGCAATCACTTCCTCCCCCACTTCATAGCAGCACGGCCCGATGGAAGGCCCCAATCCCACCCGCAGGTCCGCCGCCGACGTGCCAAAGTTTCGTTCCATAGCCTCCACCAGGCGGCCGGCGATGCCCAGGAGTGTTCCCCTCCATCCGGCATGGGCCAGTCCCACGGCCCGATGCACCGGGTCGTAGGCCAGAATCGGCACGCAGTCGGCGAAATAGCCCAGGAGGTAGAGGCCGGGGGTGGCCGTAACCAGGCCGTCGGCGCCGTGGCCGCCGCGCCAGCAGCCGTAGGCCGGCCCGGGCACCACCACGACCTCATCCCGATGGACCTGCCGGGTGGGGACCAGCGCCTCCGGTGAAATGCCCAGGGCCTCGGCCAGCCGCCGGCGTCCCCCATCCTCCGGCGGGTGGACCGAACCGAAGGTACGGTCGGAGATGCCGTGCACCAGTTCGGGGAAAGGGGCAAGCACCTGGAAACGCACCGGTTCCGCCATCGCTTGTTCCCAAGAGCAGTACGTTACCGCCGGCCTCGAAGGACCAGAGAGATAGGCGACCCCGATCTGACGGCCGGATAGGGGGTCCGGGTCGGCGAAGGGGGCACGGTGGCGGTTGGCCGGGGCGTGCCCGGGGTGGGGGAGGGAAGCGGAGTGGATGTCGGGGATGGCGGCGGGGGCGTCCCCGGCGGCGTGGGAGTGATGGTGCCGGTCACCACCGGCGTGGGGGTGGCTGTGGGGGTCTCCGGGAGGGTGGGGGTCGGGGTGATCGCCGGCAGGGGCGTGGCTGTAGGCCAGGGAGCCGGCTCCTCACGTCCCAGCGCCAGGTTGACCACCTTGATCACGTCCAGCACATCGGCGACGCCGTCTCCGGTGATGTCCAGGGCCACCACTTCCTCGTCGTCGGCGATGTGCCGGCCGGTGACGATGTTGATGCCGCGCTGCACGTCCAGGATGGTTACCCGGCCATCCTTGTCGATGTCCCCGTTGTGCAGGAAGCAGGAGGAGCAGATGATCAGGTAGCCGTCATAGATATATTGGGAAGGGACCCTGACCTCGTTGCCATCCACATCGGAGAGGATGGCCCGGGTGATATGAATCTGGGCCTTCTGGTTGTCCACGGCCCCCTCGCGCACTTCAAAGAGCAGACTCACGATGGGGCCGCGGCCGGGAGGGATGGCCGCCCCCTCCGGTGAAAAGAGGAGCAGGTTGACCTTCCCCTGGTTCGTGTCCAAGACCGGTGCCGGCCGGGTCATCCCCTCGCTGCGGGGAGTCAGGTTCACCCCTACGGCGGTCAGCAGGCGGGTGTCGTAACTGATTTCCAGTTGAACGCCGGCCACCCAGACCAGGGTATCGGCGTTCACATAGACGCGGATGGGCCGGCCGCCGATTCCCCTGGTATCGGGCACCCGCAAGGCATTTCCCGGCGGCCGGTCGGTGATGCGCAACACCTTGCCCCAGGAACTGGTGAAGGTGTGGACCTTCTCCAGGTCGCTTTCCTGGGTAGGCAGAGGCGGCGGCGTGGGCGGCGGGCCGGGCGGGGAGGTCGGGCAGACGCCACAGGAGGTGGGGGAAGGCGTGGCGGTCCGGGTGGGCGTGGCCGTCGGCGGTGTCCCGGTGGCCGTGGGCGTGGCCGTGGGAGGCGTGCCGGCGGGGGTGTTCGTCCGGGTGGGCGTGGCCGTGGGAGGCGTGCCGGTGGGGGTGTTCGTCCGGGTGGGCGTGGCCGTCGGGGGTGTTCCGGTAGGCGAGGGGGTGGGCGTGCTCGTGTGGGTAGGCGTGGCCGTCGGCGTGCGGGTTGGGGAGGGAGTCGGAGATGGCGTGGGCGTTGTGCTGGGCGGCGGCGTGGGCGAGGCGGTCACAGGTGGCGTGGGAGAGGGGAGACGGCTCGGCGTGGGGGTGGAGGTGCCCCGGGTGGGTGAGGGGAGACGGGTGGGGGTAGATGTCGCCTGAAGTGGAGGGGCGAATCCCCGCCCGGCGCTCAGGGCCGGGGCGAATTCGCCCCCGCCCCGGTAAGAGATGATGTGCTCCTGGTCCGTGGTGGGTTGGGGCGTGGGCATCGCGGTGGGGGAGACCGGCGGTGCGAAGAGAAGGAGCGGCTCCAAATAGCGGATGGCCCCCATCTCGGTTCCCACCCAGACCTCGCCGGGCCGGATGGCGGCCAGAGCGGAAATGTTTTCGGAGGGGAGGCCGTCGGCCAGACCGAAGCGCAGCCACTGCCCCGTCTCCGGGGTCAGCACGCTCAATCCGGCTCCGGGGAGGCCATAGGTGCCGCACCAGATGCGCCCCTGGCTGTCAGCGGCCAGGGCCTGGACCCAGTTGGCCGCCAGGCCGCTGTTTTCGCTTCGGTAGGTGGTCCAGCCGTTCCCGTCAAAGACGCTCAGGCCGCCCCGCCAGGTGCCGGCCCAGACCCGGCCGGCCGGGTCCACGGCCAGCGCCAGGACAAAGTCGTCTCCCAACCCATCGGCTGTGGTATAGGTGCGCCACTCCCGCTCGTCCGCCGAGAGGAAGACCACCCCGCCCCCCTCGGTAGCCAGCCAGCGGTTGCCGGCTTTGTCGATGGCGATGGCCGAGACCACATCCCGGGGGAGCGGGGAGTTGCTGCTGCTAAAGGTCTGCCAGGCCGAGCCGGAGAAGACGCTCACCCCCTTGGAGGTGGCGAACCAGACCAGCCCCTGAGGGTCTATGGCGATGTCCCGTATCCAGTTGGAGGCCAGGCCGTCCCTCTCCGTGTAGAGGGTCCAGCCGTTTTCATCCAGATAGGCCGCGCCTCCGCCCTGGCTGCCGAACCAGACCCCGCCCCGTTCGTCGGCGGCGATGGCCGTGATCCACTGGTTGGGCAGGCCGTCGTCAGGGGTGTAGATGCGCCATTCGTCGTCAGCCGGGGTAAAGTCGCTATGCGGGATGAAGGCGGCCGCTCCCTGCTCGCCGCCGAACCAGATGCGCCCCAAGGCGTCGCGGGCGATGGCCCAGACGGCCCGGCCGGCCAGCCCCTGCCGCACCAGCGGGGGGAGGTCCCAACCCGTGGGCAGGGTCGCGGTCATGGGCGGCGTGGGGGAGGGGGTAGGGGAAGGCGTCCCGGCGGCCGGCGTCTCGGGGGACGGTTGCTGAGGGGGCATCGGCAACCCCTGTGGGCCGAAGGGGGCCGGCGTCGGCCAGGAGGGTAGCGTGGGAGGCTCGATGCTCATCCCTGGTGCCGGCACCGCCCGCACTTCCATCCGTTCCACCTTCCAGAAGTTGCCCTCCTGGTAGAACCACTGCCAGGGCTGACGCAGAAGGTCGTAGCGCAACACATAGGTGCCCGGCCGCACCGGTGCGCCGAGGAGGAAGGTGAAGGTATAAACTCCGCCTGGGGGAACATCCTCAAAGAGGGGCAGGAAGAGGGCCTCGCCGGTGGCTCCGGGAGGGTCCTCGCCGGCCTGGTCCTCGGGGAGGATGTTAAAGCCCAGGCCGACTTCGTGGGCCGGCCAGACCTCCCACCCGTCGTTGCGTACGGCCAGGGTGAGAGGGAGCGTTTCGCCGGATGTGGCCTGCCCGGGCAACATCGGCCGGAGGAAGGTGGCCCGTGGCTCGTCCTTTCCCCCCAGTTCCCGACGCATCAGGGCGAAGAAGGTGTAGGGGTCCACCACCTGGTAATCGCGCTCCGGGTGGGCCTGGCGCAGGGCCTCGGTCAACTCCACCAGGAAGTCGGGCGAGGTGTAGACGCAGCGCAACGTCAGGAAGACCGGCCCCTCCCCGTGGGCCTCCCGGTATTCGCCATAGGCCCGGTCCACCTGCTCCACCCAGACCTCCAGGGCATCGCTCTGGCCCAGGCCGTAGTGGGGGAAGGCGGTCAGCGGCGTATTTCCCTGAAGCCGGGGCCACGGGCCGACCAGGTGATGCCAGTTGAAGGTGATGCCGTCGGGGGAGAAGGTGCGATAGAGGTCCACCACCTCGTCGGGAACCTCGCCGCCCTTGCCGTTGAGGAGGAAGCCGGTGATAGAGAGCCCCAGGCGGCGGTAGTACTCCAGGTTATGCCGGCGCCAGGATTCCCGCAGTTCCGAAGGCAGCGCCTCCGGATTCAGGTAGCCGGCCCCGCTGTCGGGAGCCACGAAAAAGTCGTTTCGGGAGCGGGTGCGCAGGAGGTAGGAGACGATGTCGGGGAAGGTCTCGATCGTCTCCGGGTTGATGCCCCAGGCCAGGGGCAGTTCCCCCCGTTTCTCGCTGGACCACAGTTCCGGCATCAGGGTATAGAGCGGCTGGGCAAAGTCGAAATCGCCCATATAGTAGAGGAGATAGGTCTTGGGAGCGACCCGCGCCCCCTCCAGGTAACCCCGTTCTTGCAGTTCATCCGGGGTGGGGGAGGCCGGCCGGGGCACGCTTTCGGGGAAGGGGGCGAAGCGATGCACCGAGGCGTTGGCCATGTCCAGGCCGAAGATATCCCCCATGCTGCCGGTGAAGTAGGCTCCGTAGGAGGAAGCCAGCCAGACCACCTCCCACTCCCCCTCCACCGGTTCATGGTTTCCGCCGGCCCCCGTGCTGTTGGAATACTTCTGCCACCAGGGCACAAAGCCCCAGATGGCGATCATCTCCGTTCCGGCCTGTTGGCGCGCTGCGGCCAGGATTTCCTCCAGGACGGCCCGGTCCTGGCCCAGGGGTTGGGAGGGATCGTCCACCGGGGCCTCGTCGGCCCACGGGGAGAGGTCGAAGACAAAGGCCCGGTTCTGCACCAGATAGTCCCGCGAAAAGACCGAGGGCACCCCACGGGTGAGTTCCCGGCGCCCGTAGAGGACGGCCGGCCAGCCGTCCTCGATATAGGCCAGGAGGCGGGGGTTGCAGCGGCCGGCCTGCAGATATTCCTGGATGGCCCAACGGTAGGCCTCGGCTTTGCCGGAGAAGCGGTCGCTCAGGTCCACCCGCACCGGAAGGACCCGGGTGATCGTCTCATAGAGTGCGCTGCCCCGGCGTACCACCGCCAGATTCTCCACGCCGGCGATGGTCGTGGCCACGTTCAGGGTGGCCGGCACCCGCTCATCCCAGACCACCGTCCCGCTCACCTCCGTTCGGAAGGTTTCCAGGAGGGCGTTCAGGTCCGGGAGAGGCACCAGGGTATAGTCGGATAGCCATTCCCCGGGCGACTGGAAGGTTTGCAGCCAGAAGTCGTCCACGCCGGCGGCGTGGTAGACGTAGAGGCGGGGGCCGGCGCGGTTGACGATGCCCTGAAGGGTGGCGACGAAGAGGGTCAGGTCGTAATCGTCCAGGAGGTCGCCGTAGGTCTTGCCGGGCACCGGTTGCTCCGGAGAGAGGGGAGCGGCAAAGGTCCCGTGGTCGAGGAAGGCCCCCTGGAGGTCAAAGGTATAGAGGACCTTTTCCTCCGGAGTTGGGGAAGGGGATGGCGTGGGCCCGGGGGTGGGGGTTTCCCCGAGGGCCGGCCAGGCGATCAGGGCGGCCAGCAGCAAGGCCACCCCCAGGAAACCCTTCCTTATGCGAAAAGGCGTTTTTCTGTACCGCTGTCCCTTATGCACATCGGCCCCCTGGAGGGTTGGAAAACGCTGTAGCAAGCCGCCACGACCGACGGGCCACTCGAAGCATATTTACCATATTGTTCCTTGTCTTTTGCCGTCAAGAGACCGTTCTCCAGACACTTCTCAGCCGCCGCCTCCTTCCCTGCGTTTTATTATACACCCAAAGCGAGACCATGTCAAAATCCACCGCCTGCATCGGGTACGCGCCATTGGTTTTCTGCGCTATTGCTGGCCCCCGCCTCCGATCCACCCATAAGGCCCTTGGGAGGGCTATGGACTGGCCCACCCTTGCTCTGGCAGGGATGGGTTTGAAACCCGCCTCTACAAAGGCGGCGGCCCGCCTGCATCGGGCAAATTTTCTTGCACATTGGCGAAAAATGTAGTACAATAGGGCCGACAAAAGGACCGGGGCGACTTTGCCAGGTATTCACAGGCGAAAAGCGGATGATCTTCCGCAGCAAGACACCGATGTGTACAAGGTGGAGTGGAACGGACCGACGGGCAATGGTACTGAGCGGAGGTTTTCCAGGATGAACATCGTGTGCCTTCAAGAGAACCTGCGTCGGGGATTGGCTCTGGTCTCTCACGCTGTATCCTCACGCAGCACCCTTCCGGCTCTCTCCACCGTGCTCCTGGAGACGGACCAGGGCCGGCTGAAACTGGCGGCCACCGACCTCTCCCTGGGCATCACCTGCTGGATCGGCTGCCAGATTCGCGCCGAGGGCGGGGTGGCCGTGCCGGCCCGGCTGCTTTCCGATTTCGTGGGAAGCCTCCCCAACGAGCCGGTGAACATGGAACTGGAACCGCGCACCCGAACGCTCCATATGCAGTGCGGACGCTACGAGGCCGAGATCAAGGGACTGGACCCCATGGAGTTCCCCATTATCCCCTCTATGGAGGGAAACGAGGCCATCGCCGTGGTGGATCCGGTCGCCCTGCGCGAGGCCATCGGCCAGGTGGCCTTTGCCGCCGCCACCGAGGACACCCGGCCGGCCATGACCGGCGTGTACACCCGCATCCGCGGCGGGCAACTGGTCCTGGTGGCCGCCGACGGCTTCCGCCTGGCCCTGCGCACCGTCGAACTCACCAACGCCTTCGGCGAGGCCAACGTCATCGTCCCGGCCCGGGCCATGGTAGAACTGGGGCGCGTCCTGGCCGAAGGACGCGATCCGGTCCAGATTATCCTGCCCCCCGGCCTCAACCAGATTCTCTTCCACACCGATTCCGTAGACCTGGTCTCCAACCTGGTGGATGCCCGCTACCCGGACTATGAGGCCATCATCCCCCAGGCCTACCGCACCCGGGCGATGATGAACACCGGGGATTTCCTCAAAGCGGTGCGCATCGCCTCCTTCTTCGCCCGCGATGGGGCCAACATCATCCGGCTGGAACTCCAGCCCGGCGAGGGCCGGGGAGTTGGCCGGGTGCGTGTCTCGGCCAGCGCCGCCGAGGTCGGCAGCAACGTTGGGGAAGTGGATGCCCAGATCGAGGGCGACGGCGGCCAGATCGCCTTCAACGCCCGCTACCTGGCCGAGGCCCTCTCCGTCCTGGGGGTGCCGGAGGTGGCCCTGGAGATGCAGGAATCCGACCGCCCCGGCATCCTCCGTCCGGTCGGCCGCACCGACCAGTTGCACGTCATTATGCCGATTCAATGGTAGGAGAACAGCCATGGCTCGAAGCGAAAGCCGGCCACTCTTTCGGGACCCGCTGGTGCTCGTCTTCCTGGTGTTGATCCTGGTAGCCCTGGCTCCCATCCCCTTCCTGACCTATCGCCTCCTGAACGCCGGAGGCGGGCAGGGCATCGTGGTTCCCGTCTTGCCCAGCGCCACTCCTACGGACACTCCCCTGCCCGCACCCACAGCCACCCCGACGGCCACCCCCACACCCCTTCCCTCTCCCACTCCCACCCCTTCCGTCCGGGAGGCTCCTCTGAGCGGCCTGCCCCTCCCCATCGAGCAACTGCGCTATCCGCTCATCGCCGTGATGATCCCGTCCGATTCGGACCAGTACGGCCTTTCCCAGGCCGCCGTCGTCTACGAAGCCTCGGCCGAATACCGCATCCAGCGCTTTCTGGCCATCTTCGAACAGGTGGAGGCTCCCAAACTCGGCCCCATTCGCAGCGCCCGCCTCTATTACGTGGAGTGGGCCCATCCCTACGGCCTCCTCTTCGTCCACTGGGGAGGAAGCCCCCAGGCCTACGAACGGTTGGCCCAGATTCGCTGCCGCTACGACGGCCGGCCCTCGCCCTACCCCTGCCTCCACGTCCTGGACGGCCAGGACGGAGGCCGGATGTTCTGGCGGGCCGAGGTGGTGGACATCCCCTGGAACAACGGCTTCACCAGCAGCAACCTCCTCTACGACTACCTCCAGGAAAAGGGCATCTCCCGTTCGGTGGATTACTTGGGCTATCCCCATAAGGAGGATGCCCCCCAGGAGACCCGTCCGCTCACCGGGACCATCTCCATCTCCGGCTTCCATTACCCCGTGCGCTATACCTACGACCCGGAGAGCAACACCTACGGGCGCGACTTCAAAGGCCGGCCGCACCTGGACCTCCTCACCGGGGAACAAATCCGCGCCCACAACGTCGTCCTCATCTTCGTCCCCCAGGCCCCCATCCCCGGCGACCCCAAGGGCCGGCTGGACTTTCAGACCACCGGCGAAGGGGAGGCCTGGTTCTTCCTCGACGGCCTCATGCTCCGGGGACGCTGGGTGAAGGAAAGCGTCGAGGCCGAACTGCGCTTCTTCGATGAAGCCGGCCAGGAGGTGGCCTTCAATCGGGGCAATATCTGGATCGAGGTGCTGGCTCCGGGACAGGAAGTCGAGGTCAAACCCGGGCCGACGCCGTGAAGAGGCTTCCGATGAGACGAACCGTTCTTCTGGGCATCTTGCTCCTCCTTCTCTCCGCCTGCGCCGGGACGGGAACGCCCCCATCTCCAACCGCACCCCCGACCTCTCCTCCGCTGCCCACCCTCCCTCCCCGCACGGCGACCCCTACGGCCCCGCCGACCGAACGGCCCGTATGGACGGAAGCGCCGCTGAGCGGCCTGCCGGCCAATCCCCCCATCTCCCTCTGGCCGCCCCTGGCCCTGGTCCTCCCCTCCGACTCCGAGCAATACGGGATGTCCCAGGCCAGCGTGGTCTATGAGGTGGCGACGGAAGGAGGCGTCCCCCGCTTCCTGGCCATCTTTGAACAACTCCAGGCGGCCAAACTCGGGCCGGTGCGCAGCGCCCGACCCTACCTGGTGGAATGGGCCTGCCCCTACGGGGCCCTCTTTGTCCACTGGGGAGGAAGCCCCCAGGCCCTGGCCGCCCTGGCCCAAAGCGACTGCCTCTACAACCTGGAGGGCATGGTCTACGAGGGCGCTTACTTCTGGCGCGAACCGGACCCTCGGGTTCCCTGGAACAGCCTCTTCACCCGGAGCGACTACCTCTACGGCTACCTGGAAGCCTGGGGGCTGTATCGCTTCGTGAACTATTCGGGCTATCCCCACAAGGACGACGCCCCCCTGGAAAGCCGTCCGCCCACCCAAACCATCTCCATCGCCCACGCCTTTAGTTACCCGGTACGTTATGTCTATCATACCCAGGACAACACCTACCTGCGCGAATACCAGGGCCGGCCGCACCTGGACCTCCTCACCGGCGAGCAACTCCGGGTGAAGAATGTGGTGGTCATCTTCGTTCCGCAGGAGCCCATCCCCGGCGACGAGGCCGGCCGACTCCGCATCGAGACGGTGGGCGAAGGGGAGGCGCTGATCTTCCAGGACGGCCGCGCCGTCCGGGGACGCTGGACCAGAGAGAACCTCCAGGCCGAACTGCGTTTCTACGACCCGCAAGGGCGGGAGATCGCCTTCAACCGGGGCAACATCTGGATCGAGGTGCTGGCCCCGGGGCAAACGGTGGAAACTCTGCCGTAAGCCGGCAACCCAATGCCCCTGGCAACGGACTGCCTGCCCCGGCCGTCTCTAGGAGGAGCGGCGCTTGGGGAAAGTTTTCCCAAAACTGACGATTCGAACCGAACAAGGAGGTGTGCGATGCGGTGGATGGTGGTTTTGCTTCTGCTGGCGACCCTTTTCCCTCTGCTGGGGTGCGCGGGAGCGGTGGCTCCTGGAGGAGACTCGTCTGAGCCCAAGACAGTTCCCACGCTCGTCCCCGGCCAGATTCCCGACCAACCGGAAAAGTACCTCCGTCAGACGATTGCCGTAGAAGGAGTGCTGGAGGCGGAAGGAAGGGGCACCCAGGTGCGCTTCTTCCTGCGCGACGACGCCGGCCGGAGGCTGGAGGTCAGCCCCTGGGCCCCCCTGGAGGTGATGCAACCCCCAGAAGGGGGCACGCCGCCGAAAACCATGGCCGATTTCGTCGGCCGGCGGCTCCTTCTGAGCGGCGTTCTGGAGAAAGGAGGTGAAAACTACATCCTCAAAGTCACTTCGGCCGAAGAGAAGTAAGGCCGGCCGCCCGGAAGACGGCCGGCCGCCGAACCCGGAGGTTTCCCATGCGCCGCTCGCTTTCCCTTTTCCTTTCCCTCTGGCTGCTTCTCTTCCTCCTGCCCGCATCCCTCCCGGAAGCAGCCACTCCTCCAGCAGGGTTACAGGCTATGCCGCCCCACCCCCGCCTGTGGGCAAAGTTCGAACGGGGCGAGATTTCCCTCCCCCGCTTCATCACCGATCCGGCCTATGCCCGCAGCCTGGGCATCAACCAACCCCGCGGCCGGCCGCGCTCCCTGACCGGCTCGATCAACGCCCTGGCCGTGGTGGTGGATTTCAACGACAACATCCACACCGTCACCGCCTCTTTCTTCGATACCCTCATCTTCGCCGCCCCGGTGGCCGGCCGGGGCTCCGTCCGGGACTACTATAGCGAGGTCTCCTACGGCCAGGTGGACATCGTCACCGTCAACCTGCCCAGCAGCCTGGGCTGGAAGCGCGCCCCTTCCCTCTACTCCTACTATGTCAACGGTAACTACTGTTCGGGTAGTTACCCCCAGAACTGCCAGAAGTTGGCCGAGGACATCGTGGATGCCGTGAACGGCGTGGTGAATTTCTCCAACTACGATAACGACGGCGACGGGTACGCAGAACCGATCATGCTCATCCACGCCGGCCCGGGGGCCGAGTTCACCGGAGACCCCAACGACATCTGGTCGCACTCATGGAGCCTCCACAACCCCCGCACCTACGACGGCGTAACCATCGCCGACTATGTAATCATGCCGGAGTACTGGATGACCGTCTCCCCCAGCACGAGCGACATGACCATCGGCGTCTTTGTCCATGAGATGGGCCACGGCTTCTGGAACCTGCCCGACCTCTACGACCGCGATTATTCCTCCCGAGGAATCGGCCGGTGGAGCCTGATGGCCGGCGGCTCCTGGAACGGCCCCAACAGCGGCGGTTGGGGCAGCGACGGCAGTTCCCCGGCCTGGCCCGATGCCTGGAGCCGCGTCCAGATGGGCTTTGTCACGCCCACCGACATCACCAGCAACCAGACCGGCTATGCCATCCCTCAGGCCTATAATAACCCTCCTCCGGCCCAGACCGTGCTCAAACTGCGCTCCTCCGCCCTGGGCAGCCAGGAGTACTTCCTCCTGGAAAACCGCCAGCAGACCGCCGGCACCTACGACGAATACCTGCCTGGAAACGGCCTCTTCATCTGGCACGTGGACGAGGCCATGTGGGATTACTCCCTGCAAAACGACTACGAGTGCACCCAGGACCCCCACTGCAACTGTAGCGATAGCCAACACTACCTGGTCGCCCTGGAGCAGGCCGACGGCAACCGCGACCTGGAGTTCAGGAATAACTCGGGCGACGCCGGCGACCCCTTCCCCGGCACCACGAACAACCGCAACTGGACCATGGCCACCCACCCGGAGAGCAGTTCCTGGTACGCCTGCACCGACACCTGCATCGGGGTAACCAACATCAGCAACTCCGGGGCCACCATGACCGCCGACCTGCAGGTGAGTTGCGGCCCAGCACCCAGCCACTGGATCTACCTGCCGCTGGTCCTCCGACACTACCTGGTCGGCGGCCCCACCCCAACGCCCACGCCGTCCCCGACGCCGCTCCCCTGCCCCAACCTGGGCAACGGCGACTTTGAGCAGGGGCCGGTTATCTGGACCCAGTATTCCAAGAACGGCTGGGACCTGATCCTCAACGGTGGCTGGCCGGGCCCCGTACACCCGCGCAGCGGCGTCTGGGCGGTCTGGGAAGGCGGCGATTACGACGAGGTCTGCTACATCGAGCAACAGACCCTGGTGCCGGCCGCCACGCCCTACTTCCGCTACTACCACTGGATCGCCTCGGAGGACACCTGCGGCTACGACTTTGCCTACGTGCGCGTCAACGGCGTCACCGTGGACCAGTACGACCTCTGTTCCGCCAACGACACGAACGGCTGGGCCATGCACGTGGTCAACCTGAGCGCTTACGCCAACCAGTGCGTGACGGTGCAGATTCGGGTCACGACCGATAGTTCCCTGAACAGCAACCTCTTCATCGACGACGTGGCCTTTCAAAGCACGCCGCTGGGCGGCCAGGTTATCCCGCTGCCCTTTGACCCCGACGCGGCCCGGCCGCGCTCCGGCCCTCGTTAGCCGGGCGGACCGCCTTATAGGGGCGACTCCCTTGGGGCGCCCCTATACACATCAGGGCTGGCCGGCAGCACAGGGAGGCGCGGCCGTGCTGGACACCTACCAGTTACAGGTCTTCCTGGCCGTCGTCGAGACCGGCAGTTACAGCGGAGCGGCGCAACGGCTGCACCTGACCCAACCGGCCGTAAGCCGGCAGGTGCGCCTCTTGCAGGAGCACCTGGGGGTGCGGCTGTTGCGCCGCTCCGGCCGGCGGATGCTCCCCACCCACGCCGGCGAACGCCTAGCCGAGGCGGCCCGCCAGATGCTGGGGATGGCCCGGCAACTGGAGCAGGAAATGGCCCTCCTGCGAGGAGAGGCGAGCGGGATGCTCCGAATCGGCGGGAGCGGGACGCCGGCCTGGCATATCCTGGGGCGGCTGCTCCCGGCCTTTCGCCTTGAGCACCCCGGAGTGGGATTTCGCCTGGAAGGCTGGCCGGCCGAGGGGGCCGGCCGCGCCCTGCGGGAGGGTCGCCTGGACCTGCTGCTTGGCGAGGAGGAGGTGCAGGAACGCGGCCTGAGGTGTGACCTGCTCTTGGGAATGGAGACGGCGCTGGCGGCCCCGGCCGACGAACAGTGGACACCCAGGAAACGCCTCCCCCTGCGGAAGGTGGCCACCCTCCCCCTCATCCTGCCGGCCGCCGGCACCCCGGCCCGCCGCTTCCTGGAAGAGCATCTGGAAGAAAGGAATATCCGCCTGCCCACCTCCCTCCAGACCCCGGAAGTGGCCGACCCCGGAGCCGCCCTGCCCCTGGTGGCCGGCGGCCTGGGGGTGGCCCTCCTGCCCAGGCCCCTGCTGGAAACCCCGGCCGCCCCGATTCACTCCATTACCCTCTGGCCGGGCTTCCCCTGGCCGCTCTACCTGGTGCGCCGGACCGGCCCGCCCGAACGGCTGGAGGAAGTCTTCTGCGCCTTTGCCCTGGAAAAGGGACGAACCCTCCTCCGCTGACCTGGGCTTAGCCCATCATCTCCCGATAGACTTCCAGATACGCCTGGGCCACCCGCTTCTGGGTAAAGTGGGCCAGGACGCGCTCCCGCCCCCGCCGGCCCAGTTCGGCCCGCTCTCCCGAATCGCGCAGGCGCTCCAGGGCAGCGCGCAGGGCCATCACCTCCCCCTCCGGATAGACCAGCCCGGCCTCCCCGATCACCTGGGGAATCTCCCCACAACTGGAGCCGACCACCGGCACGCCGCAGGCCATGGCCTCGACCAGCACCCGCCCAAACTGCTCCTTCCAGGTGGGCATGGTGCGCGAAGGCAACACCAGCACATCCATCCGGCGATAGAGGTCGGGCAGGGCGGAGGAAGGCACCCGGCCGGCAAATTCGACCCGCCCCTGCAGGTCAGGCTGCCCGGCCCGGCGGCGCAACTCCGCCTCCATCACCCCCCCGCCGACCAGGAGCAGGCGCGCCCAGGGCAGGCCGGCCACCGCCTCCAGGAGGTCCAACAGGCCCTTCTGGGGAACGAAACGGCCGGCATAGCCGATGGTGAGGGCCGTGGCCCTCTCCTCCTCCCCCCCTGCCCCCCCTCCCCCTCTCCCCATTTGGGGAGAGGGCCGTCCAGGCCGAAATACCTCCTCGTCCACCCCAAACTGGGGAATCACCCGGAGCGGCCCCCGATACCCCTTACGGCGCAGGACCTCGGCCGCCTGATGGTTGCCGGCCACGGCGTAGGCCGCGTGGGTCAGGTTATAACGTTCGAACCAACAGAAGGGAGGAGGAAGTCGCCGGTAGATGTTGGCCCAGTTGAAGAAAAGACACCGCGCCTCCCGACGCCGCCCCAGCCAGATGGCCTGAAAGGTGGCCGGGTTGAACGATTCCTCGTCCACGTGCAGGATGTCCGGCCGTTCCTCCCGGAGCACCCGCCCCAGCGAGGGCCAGAAGTAGAGGTGAAAATGGCCGTTGAAGGCGATGGGACAGACGCGCAGGCGGTAGCCCGAGGCCGAAGGCCCCTCCAGCCGGATTTCCCCCACCCCCGGCTCCCGCCACGAGGGCGGGACCACCGCCACCAGTTCCACCTCGGGGTCGCGGGCCATCCACTCCAGTTGCCGCCGGTACGTCCCCACCACCAACGCCTTGCTCAAGAGCATAACCTTCATCGCCCCACCTCAGCCCACCACTTCCCCATCCCCCGATCCCCAAGCCCTGATCCCCAAGCCCTGATCCCCAAGCCCTGATCCCTAAGCCCTGATCCCTAAGCCCTGATCCCCAAGCCCTCTCCCCTACATCCTCGTAGGAGCCTCAATTCCCAGCAGCCGCAGCCCGTTGCGGAGGACCTGTCCGACCGCTGCCACCAGCCCCAACCGGGCCTCGCGGACGCCGGCCGGCGCCAGCAGGATGGGCAGGTCCCGCCAGAAGCGGCTGAAGTCGCGGGCCGTCTCGTACAGCCACTCGGCAACGACATGCGGGGCATACTCGGCCGCCGCCCGGCGCACGACCAGAGGGAAATGGGCCAGATGCCGGACCAGCGCCTGCTCCTGGGGTTCGGTAAGCAGGGTGGGGTCGCAGGACGCGGGAACGCCGCCGGCCTTTTCCAGGACGCTATGGCAACGGGTATGGGTGTACTGGATGTAGGGAGCGGTGTTGCCCTCGAAACTCAACATGGCCTCCCAATCGAAGACGATGTCCCGCCGGCGGTCCTGATGCAAATCGTTGTAGATAACCGCGCCAATGCCCACCTGCCGGGCGATCTCCCGCTTCTCCTCCTCGCTCAGACCGGGGTTCTTCTCCTCCACGATGGCCCGGGCGCGGGACTCGGCCTCGTCCAGGAGTTCGTCCAGGAAGATGACCTCCCCGTGGCGCATGGAAAAACGGCTGCCGTCCGGTTTCAAGATGGTGCCGAAGGAGACGTGCACGGACCTCGCGGCCAGTTCCGAATACCCCATCCGCTCCAGCGCCTTGAAGGTCTGCTGGAGGTGCAACGTCTGTTCCTCGCCGACGACCAGGAGAATCCGGGCCGGCCGGTAGGTGCGCCAGCGGTAGAGGGCCGTGGCCAGTTCCCGGGTGATGTACAGGGTGGCCCCATCGCTTTTGCGGAGCAGGGTGGAGGCCAGACCATCCCCGGTCAGGTCCAGGATGACGGCCGGGCTCTCCGGGTCCCGGTAGGCCACCCCTTTGGCGATGGCCTCCTCGATCACCGACTCCAACATATCCTCATAGAAACTTTCCCCATGATAAAGGTCAAAATGCACCCCCAGGCGGCGGTAAGTCTTTTCCAACTCCTGGATGGTGAGGTCCACAAAGCGTTGCCAGAGGCGACGGGCCTCCGGGTCACCCTGCTCCAACCGGGCAAACCAGCGCCGGCCTTCTTCCTCCAGAGATGGGTCCGCCTCGGCGGCCCGGTGAAAGCGGGCATAGAGGTCCACCAGATGGCCGATGGGGTCGCGGGCCATGGCCTCCTCGTCCCCCCAGGCTTTATAGGCATAGATCAGTTTGCCGAACTGGGTGCCCCAATCCCCCAGGTGGTTGTCGCCGATGGTGTGGTAGCCCAGGAAGTCGTAGATGTGGCGGAGGGACTGGCCGATGATGGTGGAACGGAGGTGCCCCACGTGCATCCGTCGGGCGACGTTGGGGGAGGAATAGTCCAGGACAACGTTCTGGCCCTGCCCGATGTCGTCGCCGCCGTAGGAATCGCCCCACTCCTGCACCTCGGCCAGCACCTGGCGGGCCAGTTCGCCCCCCTCCAGGGTAAAGTTCAGGTAAGGCCCCAGGGCCGTCACCTTCCCCACCAGTCCGGGCGAGGGGAAGGAGAGCCGACCGGCCAGTTCGGCGGCGATGGCCGCCGGCGGCCGGCGCAGCCGCCGGGCCAGGGCAAAGCAGGGCAGGCCCAGATCGGCCGGCACCTCCGGCGGAGGCGGCAGGAGGGAGATGTCTTCCTCCGGCAACTGCCCCTGCGTCACCAGAGCATTGCGGATGTCTCGAACGAAGCGGTCCCAGGCGTATTCCCGAGGCAATGGAGTTCCTTTCACACTCGCTCAAAGGGGTCGAAGAGTTTTTTGTACTCCTCCAGGGCGTAGCGGTCGGTCATGCCGGCGATATAGTCGCAGACCACCCGGTGCAGGTCCTCTTCCTCCAGACGGGCACGGGTGCTCGGAGGGAGGAGTTCGGGGTTGGAGACGTAGGCGTGGAAGAGCTGCTCGATGAACCAGCGGGCTTTGGCCGCCATACGCAGGACCCGCCAGTGGCGATAGAGACGCTGGTAGAGGAACTCCTTGAGTTGGCGGTTCCTGGCGGCCATCTCCTCCGAGTGTCCCACCAGAAGGCCCGGGTAACGGCGGACATCCTCCAGGGAAGCGATTCCGGCCTCCCGGAGGTTCCTCTCGGTAGCCTGGATGATGTCGGTGACCATGGTGCCGATCAGACGGCGAATCACCTGGCGGCGGACGAGTTCGGTAAAGGGCCGGCCGGCCGTGCCGGTGGAGCGGAGCATCTCCTCCCACAAAGCGATGCCGGAAAGGTCCTCCGGCTGAATCATGCCGGAACGCAGCCCGTCGTCCAGGTCGTGGGCCGTGTAGGCCGCCTCGTCGGCAGCGTTGACCACCTGGGCCTCCAGCGGCGGGCGCAGGTCGGGGTCGTAGCCGCTGGCATCGGAGCGGTCGTAGATGGTCTCGTGCTTGATGATGCCCTCGCGCACCTCCCAGGTCAGGTTCAGGCCGGGGAAATCGGGATAGCGCCGTTCCAGTTTCTCCACCACACGCAGGCTCTGGGTATTGTGGTTGAAGCCGCCGTGGTCGGCCATCAGGGCGGCCAGCGTCTCCTCGCCCGAGTGGCCGAAGGCGGGGTGGCCGATGTCGTGGGCCAGGGCGATGGCCTCGACCAGGTCCACGTTCAGCCCCAGGGCGCGGGCAATCGTCTGGCCGATCTGGCAGACCTCCAGGGTGTGGGTCAGGCGGGTGCGGTAGTAGTCGCCCTCGTAGTTGACAAAGACCTGGGTCTTGTACTCCAGACGGCGGAAGGCGGTGGTGTGGAGGATACGGTCGCGGTCGCGCTGGAAGGCGGTGCGGTAGGCCGGCTCGTCCTCCGGGTAGGCCCGGCCGCGGGAGTCGCGGCTTTTCATGGCATAGGGGGCCAGGATCATGGCCTCCAGTTCTTCCAAATCCTGCCGAGAACGGTACATCGTAACCTCCGTAACCCCGGCGTCGCCTGGCCGGCGGGTTCGCTGCTATTATACCACATCAGCCGCCCGTATCCATCGGCGAAATTTGGTACATTGGGTAGAGATGGGGTATAATGGTTTTGCTTATTTTCCGACCAGCCCGGCTGCCCGGGGCAACCGGGTCCAGACCTCCAGGAGGAAACGTATGAAAACCTCGCGTGCCTTCGCTCTCCTTTCCGCGCTGGCCCTGCTCGCCACCCTCGGCGCGATGGTGGCGCAGGCCGGCCCACCGCCGGCCCTTCGGGGCGAACGCTGGCTGCCCCTGGGCAGCCTCTCCCCCGACCGGCCGGCCCTCACCCTCCTCTCCGCCGACGAACAGGCCATCACCCTCCGGGCCGAATTTCCCGGCGTCTGGGCCGCCGACCTCTCCTCCGAAGGACAACCCTACACCCGCCTCTACGGCCCCGGCTACGGCCACGGAAGCGAAATCGGCCGGCCGGACCTCCCCGTCCTGCGCCGCGAGGTCGAAATCCCCTTCGGTGCCGAGGTGACCCTGGAGGTGCTGGAAGCCACCTGCACCGACTCCACCCTGGCCGAAGCGGGCCTCTTCCCCATCTATCCGCTCCAGCCGCCCGTCCCCAAGGTCCCCGGCGCTGAAAACCGCCCCCTCACCGTGGACGGCGACTTTTACCAAAACGGCGGCCTCTACCCCCAGACGCCTCTGACCTTCGGCGAACCCTACGTGATTCGCGGCCACCGCATCCTGCCGGTCGAGGTCTGGCCGGTGGCCTATGACCCCGCCGCCTCCGCCCTCCGCCTCTGCCGCTCCTTCACCTTCCGCCTGAAGTTGGCGGGAAGCGATATGGCCCTCACCCACTCGCTGGCCGACCGCTACGCTTCCCCCGTCTTCGAGGCGGCGCTGTCCCGCCGCGTCCTGAACTTTCGCCAGGGCCGGCCGCCGGTCGAATTCGCCCCCGATACGCCCGTCGGCTACCTGATCATTACCGCCGACGCCTACTACAACGCCATCCTTCCTCTGGCCAACCTGCGCGAAGGCCGGGGCTTTGACGTAACCGTGACCCGTTGCTCGGAGATTGCCGGCGGCTGCCTGAGCACTGCCGCCGTCAAAGCCTACATCCAGAACGCCTACAACAACTGGCCCGTCCCCCCCTCTTACGTCCTCCTGGTCGGCGATACCGACACCATCGCTACCTACACCGGTCCGGTTATCGGGACCTCCACCGACCTCTACTACGGCTGCATGGATCCCGGCGACGACTGGCACCCCGACATCGGCCGCGGCCGCTTCCCGGTGCGCTCCCCGGCGCAGACCACCAGCATGGTAAACAAGTACCTGGCCTATGCCGAACTCACCGGAAGCGAGCCCTGGCTGAAGACGGCCTCCTTCCCGGCCACCTGCGACCAGTACCAGATCGCCGAGGGCACTCACAACTATGTCATCAATTCCTACACCGCCCCCGGAGGCTACACCGGAAACTTTCCCCAGCCCAACAACCCCGGCGGCGACAAACTCTACTGCATCACCTACGGCGCCACCCACAACGACCTGGTCAATATGTTCAACCAGGGCCGCTGGGTGATTATCTACTCCGGCCACGGTTCCTACAACGGCTGGGAGATGGACTTTACCCCCACCGATGTGCAAAACCTGACCAACTACGGCATGTTCCCCTTTGTCGCCAGCCACGCCTGCCTCTCCGGCAATTTCGGCCAGCCGGAGGTCTTTGGCGAAACCTGGGTGCTCCAGGACAACAAAGGAGGGCTGGTCTACTGGGGGTCTTCCACCTATTCCTACTGGGATGAGGACGACGTCCTGGAACGGGCCATGTTCGATTCTCTGTTCACCGTCACGCCCCACCCGGCCGTCGCCCGGATGACCGATGACGGGTTGGCCGCCGTCGAGTCGGCCTATCCCTCCAGCGCCCGCTACTACTGGGAGACCTACAACGTCCTGGGTGACCCGGCGGTCAGGGTCTTCCTGGAGCCGGAACTGCCCACCTTCACCTTCGAGGCCACGCCTGCGGAACATGCGTTGTGCTCAAGCGGCGTGGTGACCTTTAGCCTGATCGTGCACAGCCTCCTGGGCTACTCGGAGACGGTCTACCTGGAGGTGGGCGACCTGCCGGCCGGCCTCACCGCCACCGTCGTCCCGGCCTCCGCCCCCGCCCCCTTCACCGCCACCCTCGCCCTGGAGGTGGCCGCCGGCACGCCGGCCGGGGATTACCCCATCCTGATCACCGCCACCGATGCCATCTCCTGGACCCACGACGCCCAGGTGCTCCTGCACCTGGCCACCGCCCCGCCGGATGCGCCCGCCCTCCTCTCCCCGCCCGACGGCGCCCCCGACCAGCCCTTCCGGCCCACCTTCGAATGGTCCGAAAGCCCCTGGGCCCGGGCATACCGCCTGCAGGTGGACGCAAGCCCGCTCTTCCCCGCCCCCTTGCTCGACGTGAGTGGACTTGTCGATACCTCCTACACGGCCCCCGAACCGCTGGCTGGCGGGGGGTGCTACTGGTGGCGTCTCCTCGGAGAAAACGCTTGCGGAAGCGGCCCCTGGGCCGTCCCCTTCCACTTTGCCACCGTCGCCCTGGGAGTGGCCTTTGCCGACGATATGGAATCGGGCAGCGGGCAGTGGAGCCATGGTGCCGCCCAGGGCAGCGACCACTGGCAACTCTCGACCGCCCAGTCGCACAGCCCCACCCACTCCTGGTTCGTCCCCGACGACGGCGTGGTCACCGACAGCCGCCTCTGGAACACCGTGGCCGTGCCCCTGGGTGCCGGCAGCACCCTGACCTTCTGGCACCGCTACCAGTTCGAAGGAACCTCCTACGACGGCTCCGTCCTGGAAATCTCCACCAACGGCGGCGGCACCTGGAGCGACCTGGGGCCGTACATCACCGGCGGCGGCTACAACGGCACGATCAGCACCTGTTGTAGCAACCCCCTGGGCGGCCGGCAGGCCTGGGTGGGCGACCTGACCGAGTGGACGCAGGTGACGGTGGACCTGGGGGCCTTTGCCGGCCAGAGCGCCCTCATCCGCTGGCGCATCGGCTGCGATTCCTCCGTGAGCGATGTGGGTTGGTACATCGACGACGTGGAGATCACCTCGCCCCTCCCGCCCAACCCGGCCCCGACCCTGGAACGCGTGACCCCCAACTACGGCCCCTACGGCCAGGCCACGCCGGTTCAGGTTGAGGGCAGCGGCTTCCTGCCCACCCCGGACCTGAAACTGGGGGAGACCTGGCTCCTCTCGGTCACGCTGGTCTCCTCCACCACCCTGGACGCGGTGGTGCCGGCCGGCCTGGAGCCCGGCACCTACACCCTCACCCTCTACAACGGCGACTGCCAGGAGGTGATTCTCCCCAACGCCTTCAGCGTCATCACCGGGTGTATTTCCCCCACCGCCTCCCTGAGCAGCAACAGCCCGGTGGAACTGGGAAGCCCGATGTACTTCACGGCCACCGTGCAGGGGACACCGGAGTTCACCTATACCTGGGATTTCGGCGGTCCGGGCTACGGGAGCGGCCTGGACGGCCCCACGCCGGCCTATACCTACACGACCTACGGCCTCTTCACCGTCACCGTCTATGTGAGCAATGCCTGTGGCATGGATGAGGCCCGCCTGCCCGTCGAGGTCCTCTGCTTCGCCCCCCAGGCCACCTTCACCTCCGACAGCCCGGTCATCCTGGGCCGGCCGATGCACTTTACCTCCACCGTCTCCGGCACCGGCCCCTTCACCTACACCTGGGATTTCGGCGACGGCCTGGGCACCAGCCACGACCCCAACCCCGTCTACACCTACACCACGGCCGGGGAATTTACCGTCACCCTGACCGTGGAGGGGGCCTGCGGCAGCGCCGTCACCCGCACGGCCGTCGCCGTCTGCGACCCCCCCCTCGTTTCCTTTACCTCCGACAGCCCGGTCGTCCTGGGCGAGCCGATGCATTTCACTTCCACCGTCTCCGGCACCGGCCCCTTCACCTACACCTGGGATTTCGGCGACGGCCTGGGCACCAGCCACGACCCCAACCCTGTCTACACCTACACCACGGCCGGGGAATTTACCGTCACCCTGACCGTGGAGGGGGCCTGCGGCAGCGCCGTCACCCGCACGGCCGTCGCCGTTCTCCCGCCCTGCGCGCCGGTGGAGATCATCACCTACACGGCCCAGGTCTCCGGCTGCCTGGCCGCCTTCGGGGCCGAACTGAGCGGCGACCCGCCGTTCGCGTACCTCTGGGATTTCGGCGCCTTTGGCACCTACACCGAGGCGAACCCGACCGTGGACTTTTCGGCGACGGGCACCTACACCGGGACGCTTCAGGTGTGGAACTGCACGGGGCAGTACTCGGACACGACGGCCCTGGAGGTGAGCGTGGAGTGCGCGCCTCCGGTGCGCTACCATTTCATCTACCTGCCGCTCGTCCTGCGAAACGCCCAGCCCTGACCCGGAGTAAGGGCATCCGATAGCGGGCAGGTGACGGCGCCCCCGTCGCCTGCCCGCTATGGCGAACGGCCATCCCGGGCACCGGCATACCATTCCAGGATATGGTATAATAGGCGTTGCCACGTTCCCAGGGAAAGCGCTGTAAGGCCGGCCCGTCACTTCCCTGGCTGAACCCGTTGGAGAAAGGAGGCCGGATGGCTCTCTGAGGCGCATCGGCCGGCGGGTGCAGGAAGCCCGCCCGAGTTTTAGAAAGGAGCACCCCCATGGCAGGACACATGCTCCCCTTCCCCAAGGGGAAAGAAGTCTGGGCCTCCCAGGTGAACAACGACCCCAACCCCTCCCACGGGCCGGGCACCAAGATGGCCTGGGCCTTTGATTTCAACCTGGGGGTGGGCAACGAGGACGAAGGCGAGGTCATCGTCGCCGCCGCCGGCGGGACCATGGTCAAGGTGCGGGAAAGCACTTCCGACGACACCTGCGGCGGGAGCGAATTTTCCGGGCGGGCCAACTACATCCTGATTCGCCACGACGAAGGCGGCTGCGACCTCTACCTCCACCTGATGCAGAACAGCGTCAGCCGCTTCGGCCTCCAGGTGGGGAGCCGGGTGGTGCGCGGCCAGGAAATCGGCCTCCTGGGCAAGACCGGCTGGACCGGCTGCGGGGCGCACCTGCACTTTCAACACCAGCGCTGCGGCCTGACCTGTCAGTACCCCTGTCCGGCCATCAACTACTTCCAGCAATCGGTCGAGGTCACCTTCGACGACGTCCCCGAACCCGACCACAAACCCAGGAAACGGGTGGTCTATGTTTCCCAGAACGAACGGGAGGTGCCGCCTCCGCCCCCATCTTCCCTGGTGGAGGCGCTCTGGACGACGACCTGCCGTCCCTCCGGCGCAACCTATACGCCCGAGCACCCCCTCCTGGCCTATGCCATCGCCCATCGTCTGGGGGCGCCGCTGGGCCTGCCGCTCAACCAGACCCTGAACCAGCAACCCTATGTTATCCAGGTCTTTGCCCGGGACACGCTCTACGCCCCTCAGGAGAACCCCACCGCCGTCGGGCGGATGAGCGACCTGCTCCGGGCCCAGGACCCCCTGGGGACGGCGTTGCTCCAGGCCACCTTCTCGGCCATGGGCAGCGCCTTTCACCCGTACTGGGCCACCCATCTCTATTACCTGGAACAGATGGAGACGCGGCCGCTGGGGGCCCCCCTGGGGCCGGTGCGCACCCTGGAATTCGACGGAAAGCGCTACGACCTGGAGTTCTTTGCCCTGGACACGCTCTATACCCTGGTGCCCAACTGGCGCGATGTCCGTCGGCTGAGCGACCTCCTGCGGCCGATCGCCCCGCCTCCCGGCCAGGAGTACGACTGGGCGTTGGGCGGGGCCCTCCATCAGATGATGCGGGCCCTCCTTTCGCCCCAGCACACCCTGGAACGCTGGCTGGTGGAGCAAACCTACCAGCGGGCCGGCATCGCTTTCGACCCGGACAAGGCCCGCTTCTGGTACGCCCTGGGGCAGGTGGCCTCCAGCCGCCCCCTGGGCAATCCGCTGGGAGGCGGGCCCTATAACGGCGAGTACGCCATCGAGGCCGAAGGCATCGGTTACGGGGTAGAAGTTTACGCCGGCGACACCATCTTCTGGGCACCGCCGAACTGGCGCGACATCCGCCGGCTGAGCGACCTGGGGGCCTGAAAGCGAAGATGGCCAACTGGATCACCCTGAGCCGTCTGTTGCCGCTGGCGCTGACGGTAGTTTTCCTTTACCTGGAGGGGGTGGCCTTTCCATGGGCGGCCATCCCGTTGATCTTGCTTCTCCTGGTGCTGGACCTGGTGGACGGCGTGGTGGCCCGGCGCACCGGGAGCGTGTCCCGGCTGGGAAGCGCGCTGGATGTCGCCATGGACCGGCTGGTCGAGTTCATCCTCTGGGTCTGCTTTTCGGACCTGCGGCTCATCCCGGTGTGGGTGCCTCTGGTGGTGATCGCCCGGGGCCTGATCGTGGACGCCATCCGGGCGCTGGTCCTGGCCCAGGGGGAAACGGCCTTTGGCATGATGCATTCGCGCCTGGGACGTTTCCTGGTCTCCTCCCGTTTTATGCGCGACTTCTACGGCGTGACCAAGACGTGCGCCTTCCTCGCCCTGGCCGGCGTGCACGCCTTACGCCGCCATATGGCCTGGGCCGGGGTGACGCCGGCCCTCCTGGGGGCGATGTTTTGGATATATCCCGCCGGGTATGCCCTGACGGTGCTGGCGGTGGCCCTGTGTCTGGCCCGGGGCATCCCGGTCCTCCTGGATGCCCGCGCCGTGCTCCGGCGCGGCCTGCCCGACGACCGATGAGCCGGCCGGCCGCCTTCTTCGACATCGACCACACCCTGGTGGCAGGAACGTCGCTGGAGCGTTGCTTCCTGCGCCATGCCTGGCGGGAGGGGGTGCTCGGCCCGGCGGCGCTGGGGAGAAATCTGCTCTCCGGCCTGCTGGCTCTGGCCACAGCCGGGAAGCCCTTTCCCATCCCCACCGGCCTCCCCTTCTTCACCCGACTGCGCTACGCCTTCCTCAGCGGCAACAAGGCCTACCTGCGGGGCCTGGACCTGGAACGCTGCCGGGCTTTGGCCGAAGCGTCTTTTCGCCGGGAAGTCCTCCCTCGCCTGGGCCGGAAAGGGGTGGAAACCCTGCGCCGGCATCGGGCCGAAGGCCGGTGCATCGTCCTCTTCAGCGGCACGCTCGATTTCCTGGGCGAACCGCTGCGGGCCTACCTCTCGGCCGACCGTCTGCTGGCCGCACGGCCGGAGGTTCGGGCCGGGGTGCTGACCGGCCGCCTCCTCGAACCCCACCCCTACGGGGAGGCCAAGCGAACGCTCCTCCTTTCCCTGGCCGCCCAGGAGGGGCTGGACCTGGAGCGCTCCTACGCCTACGCCGACCACCACACCGACATCCCGTTCCTGGCCTGTGTGGGACATCCCGTGGCGGTCAATCCGGACCGCCGGCTGGCCCGAGAGGCCGGCCGGAGAAAGTGGCCGATCGAGGTTTGGTCCCTTCCCTAGAAATTATCTCAAAACTTCCTCGGCAACCATCGATTGGGGAAATTTTTGCGGCCAACATATGGTTCTGAGCCGATATTGCCCGCATACAGAAAGTCCTCTAATATACCACAAAATCCAATAACCTCTGCCAGGAAGGCACTGGTGTCTTCATAGCAGCACCTTGCCCGACCTGCCAGACTGACCTGACCTCACTTCCCTCTTCGCCGGTTATACCAGAGGGCCCCCAGGAAAAGGAGGGTGCCCAGAAGAAGCAGGGCATAGAAAAGAACGCTGCTCATGCTTGCGGTCTCCTGCGGAGGGATGGGGGGCACGGTCGGCGCCCCATAACGAAAGAAGGAGAAAACGGCCCATTCCGGCCTGAAAAAGGCCATCGTTCCCCTCCGTCCGGCCCTGCCCTAACGGGCGATTCCCAGGCCGCTGTGTCCGCCCTCTTTTCCATGCAGGTACATATGGCGTTCCACCACCACCGGCCAGTCGGAGACCACCCGGGTGGAAAAGGCGGCCACATCCGGCAAAACCGTATTGAGCGGCACGGTCAGGCGCCCGTGGGCCGGCACGGTCAGGCGCAGACGGTCCAGGACCCCCAGAGTGCCCAGGAAGGTGAGTTCCAGGTCGGTGGGGACGGCGTTCGGGTTGGATACCAGGACGAAGGACTCGAACGGTTCCGCCGTGGAACCTTCGGGCAGATACCAGACTCGGGCCGGCCGGGTGGCTCCCAGGGTGGCATGGGCCGAACGCATCTCGTTGAAAAAGGTGATGCGGGCGATGGCCAGCGGCCGGCCGGCCTCGGCCTCCGCCGCCAGGGCCAGTTCCGGCAGAATGGCGTTCAGGTTGAGCAACTGCTCCCCGGAGCGCACGGCATAGGAACGCCGCAACATCGTCCCGTCCTCGCTCATCAGCGTCAGAGTGAGCGGCACCGTCTCGGTGTGGGGGTTCAGGATGGAGAGCACGGTCACGTGCGGGCTTTCCGTCTCCACGGCGGCAAAGGACCACCGGCGGGAGAGGTAGGGGCTACCCGGCATCCCATAGCCGCCTTCCCCGGCCGAGAAACGGACCTCCTGCTCGGCGGCGATGGGCAGGGGGGAAGAGACCTGGCAGCCCAGCGGGGTCGTGCCGGTGTAAATCTGGCTCACGGGGATGACCAGGCGAGAGCGGGGGGGCAGCGAATAGGCCCGTTCGCCGGCCAGGCCGGCCGGAGCAAAGACGCGCACCGTGGCCGTCGTGACCGCCTCGCCGGGGTTGAGGAGGATCAGGCTGGTGGTGGCATCCGCCTCCTGGTTTCCACCCGGGAGATACCAGAACCGGGAGAGACTCTCCAGCCCGGCGCTGACGTCTCCATCGTGGCCGTAATAGATGGCCCGTTCCAACAGGAGGTCGCCGTCGGCCCGCAGGCGGGTCCAGAACCCGCCCTGGGCAACGACCAGGTCGGCCAGGAGGCTGCCCCGCGCTTCCGCCGGAAGCCGGACCGTCCGCCGAAGCGTCCGGCCGCCGTCCAGGAAGAATTCCGCCGTGGCCTGAATGCGGCGGTTCCCCGGGTTGGTGAACAGAAGCCACTCGTCTATGTCGGGAGCAGTTTCTCCTTGGGGCAACAGCCATTCGCTCCGGCGCAGGTTGGCGGCTTCCAACCGGGCCTCCAGCCGTTCGACCAGAGGCGGGTCGTAGGGGACGGTCAGGGTCAGGTGACCCAAACCGGCCGGCCGTTCTTCCTGCCACCAGGTCAGAAGGGCCACCAGGGCGTCCTCCATCGTGGGCGAGGTCGGCTCATGCGGGTGCACACCCAGGAGGCCGATATACAACTTCTCCCCGCCGGCCGTCCGACTGCCCTGGTAGACGCCCCCGCTGGCATCCACCAGGAAGGCATAGGCCAGGTCGTCGCGGCCGAGCAGTTCGCGCTGAAAGTGTTGCACCATCCGGAGCATGGGGCCGGCCTGGGCCGTCCCGGAGACCAGGAGCGTCGCCGGGCGAATTTCGATTTGGGCCGGGGCGAGGGTCCCGGTCACGGCCTCGGAGACGGGTTCGGCCCCCCACCTCTCCGGGGGCAGCGGCCGGGGCCGGCCGTCGGCCTCCTTCCAGGGGGGCAGGGCCGACACGGCGGGCATCCCGTCGGCGGCCAGGCAGACGACCATCACCTGCTCCAGGGCCGGGGTATCCTTGCCCCGGCGAAAAGTGGCCCGATATTGCAATCGTTGCTGTCCCTGGGGAAAGACCAGGAGGGCCTCGGACGCCGAGCGGCCCTGCGGGTCCGACCAGGGGCCGGCCGGAAGCAGGCCGACCCAGGGGGACCACTGCCCGGAAGGCTCCTGGCCGCGCAACTCGAAGGAAAGGGCGGCACCGGCCGGAATCCGCCCCAGGTAGAGCAGGCCGGCCGCCTGACAGAGGAAGGGCATCTCCTGCTCCGCCGAGGTGTAGGTGCCCTGGCTCTGGCCCTCGGCCAGGCGTAACTCCCCATCGCCGACGGCCAGCACCACCGTTCCGCTCAGGTCTCCCCGCCCGAAATCGGCCGCCGTGGTTTCCACCCAACGCTCCACCTGCACCGGACCTGCGGCCTCGGAGCGGCCGGCCGGGGCGAAAGCCAGGACCAGCCAGAAGGCCAGAAGCAAAGGACTCAGCCAGAGGCAGCGCCTTTTCATGGCTTCTCCTCCTCAGGGGCTATAGTCCACGCCGTCCGTGTACACATTCCCGGCGTTCCAAAGACACCAGCCCACCGCGCCGCCGTCGTGGGCGGCCCGAATCTGTTCCTGCACCTCTTTCGGGCCGTAGGGGGGCTCCCCCAGGTCAAAGTCCTGCAACCAGGGCCGTACCCTGGCCCGTTGCCCCTCGGCCATCTGGGCATAGGCCCGCTTCATCGTCTCCAGGACGATGATGTAGGGGCAGGCGTTGGGATTGGCACAGCCCTGCTCGCCGGGAGAATAGTGAGAAGGGTAGGCCATGGGACAGAGGTAGTCCAGGTAATGGGTCATCAGGGAAATGTCCTGGCCCTGCTCCCACATCTTGCGCCAGGCAGCGTAACCGAAGATGTCGGCGGAGATGAAGACGCCCAGAGGGGCCAGTTCCTCATAGGCCCGCCGCACAAAGCCGGCAATCGTCGCATACTGCTTCTCGATGTCCGTCTCCTCGGCATAGACGATGTCCGAGATGTTCCCGTCGGTAGGAAAGCGGATGTAATCGAACTGGATTTCGTCAAAGCCCAGGCCGGCCAGTTCCCGGGCGATGGCCAGGTTGTATTCCCAGACTTCGGGCCGATACGGGTCCATCCAGTTCAGGCCCCGACGGTCCCTCCAGGGCCCACCCCGCGAGGCGCTCTGCACGGCCCATTCGGGATGGGCTGCGGCCAGCCGGGAATCTTCGAAGGTGACGATATAGGCGATGGTGTAAATGCCCCGGCGATGACATTCCTGAAGGATCTGGGAAACGTTGTAACGCGGGTCGGCCGTGCCCAGTTCCAGGACCTGGGAGATCTGGGTGTTATAGGCCACCGCGCCCCAGGCGTCCTTCACCTCGAGCACCATGGCGTTCAGTTCGGTTTCCTCCACAAAATCCAGGAGGGAGGTGAACCAGTCCTCGGTATCGGGGTTCCCATCGTAGGTGGAAATGACGTAAGAGGTCACATAGATGCCTTGAACGGCAAAGGGCGTCAACGTCACCGTGATGCTGGGGGCATCGGTTGCGGTAACGACCTTTTTGGCAAAGCCGGGGGCCAGCACCTGCACGACGGCCACCTCCGGCACTTCCTCCAGGAGGAAGCGGCCCTGGGCGTCGGTATGGGTGTAATGGCCGGCGCAGACCACACGGGCCTGGGGGATGGGTTGCCCGGCTTCGTCGCGCACCAGGCCGCGCAGGGAGGCGGGCCGGAGGGAAAGGTCGTATCGGGTGGTGCGTTCCAGGGTGACCTCGGCCGGCCGATAACGGGCGGCCCGCACCTGCAGGGTAAAGCGTTCCGGGAGGCCCTCCAGCCGGTAGTGCCCGTCGGAGCCGCTGGTGGTGGTCAGGAGGAGCGAGCCGGTCAGGGTGATGCGGGCCCCGGCCACCGGCCGGCCGTCATAGCCATCGCGGACCGTTCCCTCCAGGGTATTGGGCCGCAGGGAAAGGGAGAAGGTGGTGGTGAGAAAGGTCCCCTGGCCGGCCTCGTAGCCGGCCGCCCGGGCGGTCAGGGTGAGGGGAAAGGTAGGGGAGAAGACGGTAAAACGGCCGTCTGGGCCGGTCAGGAAGGTCCGTCCCAGGGCCTGTACCTCGGCAGCGGGCAGCGGAAGGCCGGTGTAGGCATCAAAGACCGTCCCCCAGGCCCGTTCGGGGAAAAGGGCCACGGTCAGGGTGACGGTTCTCTCCTGGTCCGGCGGAGGGGGGAGGTCGGTTTCCGCGTCCTGGTAGCCGGGGGCGTAGACCTGGAGGCGACCCGGCCCCGTCCATTCGGGGAAGCGACAACGGCCGGCGGCGTTGCCCAGTGCCCGCCCGGTGGGCAGGAGGCATTCCGCGCCCGGCAGCGGGCGATGGGTCAGGGCGTCCTGCACCAGGACGTGGAGGGTCGGCCGGCCGGGCCCACAGGAAAAAAGGATGGGCATCAGGAGGAGAAGGGGAAGGATTTTCCGCTTTCTATTCCGTATCGATGGGTAATATCCTGGCATCGCCTCGTCCTTTGCCTTTCCCAAGACGCGGAAGGATTATAGCATGAAAGCCGGGACCTGTCCATCACGGATCGGTTATGTCGCCGGATCGACAGAAAGGATGTCCAGAGCATCGGTACGGCAACTTCCGACCTGGATCCGGACCGGTTCATACCAGGCGGAAAAATCGGATGATTTTATAGACTTTCCCGGAGCATCGGTATTTTGATACCCTGCTCACGGGCCACAGCGATGGCCTCCTGGTAGCCGGCGTCGGCATGGCGGGCCACGCCGATGCCGGGGTCGTTGGTCAGGACGCGTTGGAGTTTTCCCTCGGCTTCGCGCGTGCCGTCGGCGACGATGACCATGCCGGCGTGCAGGGAGTAGCCGATGCCCACCCCGCCGCCGTGGTGGAAGGCGACCCAGGTGGCCCCGGAGGCGCAGTTCAGGAGGGCGTTGAGCACCGGCCAGTCGGCGATGGCATCGGAGCCATCGCGCATGCCCTCGGTCTCGCGGTTGGGGGAAGCCACGGAACCGGAGTCGAGATGGTCCCGCCCGATGACGATGGGGGCGCTCACCCGGCCGGTGCGCACCAGTTCGTTGAAGGCCAGGCCGGCCCTGGCCCGTTCCCCATAGCCCAGCCAGCAGATGCGCGCCGGAAGCCCCTGGAAGCGCACCTTTTTCTGGGCCATGCGAATCCAGCGGGCCAGGGCCGGGTCCTCGGGGAAGAGTTCCAGGATGGCCTGGTCGGTGGTGTAGAGGTCCTGGGGATCGCCGGAGAGGGCCACCCAGCGGAAGGGCCCCTTACCCCGGCAGAAGAGCGGCCGGATAAAGGCCGGGACGAAACCGGGGTAGTCAAAGGCGTTCTTCACTCCGGCCCGGAGGGCCTGGCCGCGCAGGTTGTTGCCGTAGTCAAAGACCACGGCCCCACGCTTCTGGAACTCCAGCATGGCCTCGACGTGTTGGGCCATGGAAGCCATCGAGCGGCGGATGTACTCCTCCGGATTCTCCCGGCGCAGGCGCAGGGCCTCCTCGTAGGGCAGGCCGTGGGGGACATAGCCGTTCAGGGCATCGTGGGCCGAGGTCTGGTCGGTCACCACGTCGGGGGTGACGCCGCGGATGACGAGTTCGTGGTAAACTTCGGCGGCGTTGCCCAGGAGGCCGATCGATTTGGCCTCTCCTCGGGCCAGGGCCTCCTCCACCCAGGTCATGGCCTCCTCCAGATCGTCGGTCATCACGTCCAGGTAGCCGGTGTCCAGCCGGCGCTGGATGCGGTGGCGGTCCACCTCGACGATGAGGCCGACCCCTTCGTTCATGGTGATGGCCAGCGGTTGGGCCCCGCCCATGCCGCCCAGGCCGGCGGTGAGGACGAACTTCCCTTTCAGCGAGCCGCCAAAGTGCTGGCGGGCCAGTTCGGCCAGGGTCTCGTAGGTACCCTGGAGAATGCCCTGGGTGCCGATATAGATCCAGGAGCCGGCGGTCATCTGGCCGTACATGATCAGGCCCTGGGCCTCCAGTTCCCAGAACTTTTCCCAGGTGGCCCAGGCCGGCACGAGCACCGAGTTGGAGATGAGCACCCGCGGCGCCTCCGGGGTGGTCCGGAAGATGCCGACCGGCTTGCCCGACTGCACCAGGAGCGTCTCATCCCCCTCCAGTTCCCGGAGGGCGCGCACCAGGGCCTCGAAACACTCCCAGTTACGGGCGGCTTTTCCGGTGCCGCCGTAGACGATCAGTTGGTCGGGGTTCTCGGCTACTTCGGGGTCGAGGTTGTTCATGAGCATCCGCAGGGCGGCCTCCTGCGGCCAGCCCTTGCAGGAGATGGTCGTTCCTCGTGGAGCACGGACAATCCTGGGCCCAGCCATAGGTCACCTCCATACCGGCCAAATCGCGCGGGGCAGACATTGCCCCCCACATCGCTTGATTCCCTGGCAACCGGTAGACGTACAACGTGCAACCTGTCAACAATTCCAGTATACCCGCCGGCCGGCCGCACGTCAAATTTGCGCAATCCAGGCCCATCTGTTACACTACTTCAAAATTTCTGGAGGCCGGATGTTCCGCTGGCAAACGCTGCGCCGCAACCTGCTCCTGTTCCTGGGCCTGGGCCTGCTCGTCTTCCTGGGGCTGGCCGTCTGGGGAGGCATCCGCGAGGTCTGGGCCACCTTCCTGGGCTTTTTCTGGGCCTATATGCCGCTGGCCCTCTCCTTCACCGCCCTGAACTATGTCCTGCGCTGGTGGAAGTGGCATTACTACCTGCGCCGCCTGGGCATCCGGGACGTGCGGGTGGGCGATAGCGCCCTCCTCTTCACCGCCGGGATGACCATGGCGGTCACCCCCGGCAAGATGGGCGAGGTCTTCAAGTCCTACCTGCTCAAGGAACTGAACGGCACCCCGATGAGCCTTTCCGCCCCCATCGTGGTGGCCGAACGGCTCACCGATGGGTTGGGGATGCTCCTCATCGCCGGAGCCGGCCTGTCCCGCTACTCCTACGGCTGGCCGGTCTTCGCCCTTCTTCTCCTCCTGGCCGGCCTCTTCATCGCCCTGGCCCAGAACCGCCCCCTGGCCCTGCGCCTTCTGGTCTGGGCCGAACGCTTCCGTCTTGGCCGTCGCTTCGGCGGTCCTCTGCGCAACCTCTATGAGAGCACCTACCACCTCCTGGGCTGGAAGCCGCTCCTGTGGATGACGGCCCAGAGCGCCGTCTCCTGGTTCGGCGAATGCGTCGCCTTCTATTACGTCCTCCTCGGCCTGGGCGCGCCGGCCGGCCCCGACCTCCTCCTCCAGGCCTCCTTCATCTTCGCCGCCGGCACCCTCCTCGGCCTGGTCTCTTTCCTTCCGGGCGGCCTGGTGGTCACCGATGTGAGTTACGCCGGCCTTCTGGTGGCGATGGACGTCTTCCACAATCTGGGCTCCCAGGCCGAGGCTGCTGCCGCCACCGCCTCCTTCCTGATTCGCCTCTTTACCCTCTGGTTCGGCGTAGGGCTGGGAGTGCTGGCCCTCTTTATCCTCACCCGCCGGCTGTCTCTACATCGTGGATCGTTGAACGTTGAACGTTGAGTCTACCGCAAAAAGGTCATTTCACCACCGAGGCGCAGAGTACGCAGAGACAAAACTCTGCGCTCCCGGCGTCTCAGTTTTTGCCGTGAAGTCAACGTTGAACGCCTGCTCCCGGCGTTTCTTCCGAAAGTGTGCTAAAATGGGGGCGGGCCAGGCCGGATGTGGCCCGAAAGGAGGAGCGGATGCGCATCGCTTTCTTCGTCTATGAGTATCCTCCCACCATCGTGGGAGGGCTGGGCACCTATGCCACCTATATCACCCGTACCCTGGTGCGGCAGGGACACGATGTCGTCGTCTTCACCATGAACCAGGGGGGCGTATTGAAGACGCGGGAGGTCATCGGCGGAGTGGAGGTGCACCGCCCCATCGGGGTGGATGCCACCAACGTCTTTCCCCTCCTGGTCAACGAGGAGTTGCGGCAGTGGGGTTCTTTCTTCAACGACATCTTTATCTACAACATCCTCTCCGCCGCCAAGTTCGTCAACCAGGTGATGCAGGAAGAGGGTGCCCACTTTGACCTCGTCGCCGTACACGACTGGCTCAGCGCCATCGCCGGCCTGGTGGTGCGCAACGAGACCGACCTGCCGGTGGTCTTTCACGTCCATTCCACCGAGTGGGGCCGGCGGGGCGAGGCCGGTTCCCCCTTCGTCGGCCGGCTGGAGCGCGAGATGGCCTTTCAGGCCCACCGCATCCTCACCGTCAGCCACGCCATGAAGGACGACCTCAACCGCCACGGCTGGCCGCCGGCCAAGGTGAGCGTGGTCTGGAACGGCGTGGACCCGGAGGTCTATGACCCCACCCGCGTGCCCAAGGAGGAGGTCCAGGAGTTGCGCGCCCAGTACGGCATCGGCCCGGAAGACATCATGCTCCTCTTCATCGGCCGGCTCACCTGGGTCAAGGGGGTGCGCAACCTGATTCAGGCCATGCCGGCCGTCCTGGAGGCGTATCCCAACACCAAACTGGTCATCCTGGGCAAGGGGGAGGAACAGCACGACATCGAGGAACTGGTCCACCGCCTGGGGCTGGTCGGGCGGGTCATCACCCGGTACGCCTTTGTCTCGGAGTGGGAGCGCATCGTCCACTACGCCGCGGCCGACCTGTGCGTCTTTCCCTCGGTCTATGAGCCTTTCGGCATCGTCTCTCTGGAGGCGATGGCCATGGCCCGGCCGGTGGTGGTGGGGGCCAACGGGGTGGTCGGCTTCCGCGAGCAGGTGGTCCCCTCGGGGAGCGACCAGAACGGCGTGCACGTCAACGGGAACGACCCCGGGGACATCGCCTGGGGCATCAAGGCAGTGCTGGAGGACCGCAGCCGGGCCCGGGAGATGGGAGCCAAAGGCCGCACCCGGGTGCAGCGGTACTTCACCTGGGAGCAGGTGGCCGCCCAGACGGTGGAGGTGTACCGGCAGGTGATCGCCGAGGTGCAGCAGGCCGGCCCGGGAAGCGGCGCAGGTTAGCAACGTATCGAAGCGGGGCAAACCTGTCGTCACGGATGGACAAGGCAATGGGGAGCACCCGAGACGTTTCGGTCCTCGTGGCCATGAGCGGCGGCGTGGATTCCTCGATGGCGGCGGCCCTCCTGGTGGAAGGGGGCTACCAGGTGACGGGCGTGACCCTGCACCTCTGGAGCGAAGAGGAGGGCTTTCGCCCGGGGCCGGCCTCCTGCTGTTCCCTGGAGGCGGTGGAGGGGGCCCGGCGGGTCTGCCAGCAACTGGGCATCCCCCATTATGTTTTTAACTTTCGAGAGGAATTTCAAAGGCTGGTGGTGGAGGACTTTGTCCGGGAGTACGGCCGCGGCCGTACCCCCAACCCCTGTCTGGCCTGCAACCGCTGGATCAAGTTTCGCCTGCTCCTGGACCGGGCCCAGGTCCTGGGCTTTTCCTACCTGGCCACCGGCCATTACGCCCGCATCCGGCGGAACGCGGAGGGATACCACCTCTGGCGCGGGCGGGACCGGCGCAAGGACCAGTCCTACGTGCTCTATATGCTGGGCCAGGCGGAGTTATCCCGTCTTCTCTTCCCGGTGGGGGAGATGACCAAGGAGGAGGTTCGTCGGGAGGCGGCGCGGCGCGGGCTGGCCACCGCCGGCCGGCCGGAAAGCCAGGAAATCTGCTTCATCCCCGATAACGACTACCGACGCTTCCTCTCCGCCCGCCTCCCGGCCCGCCCCGGGCCCATCTACGACCTGGCCGGCAACCTCCTGGGCACCCATCGCGGCCTGCCCAATTACACCGTGGGCCAGCGCAAGGGGCTGGGGCTTTCCGGCCGGCCGCACCCCCTCTTCGTCGTCGCCCTGAAGCCGGAGGAGAATGCCCTGATCGTCGGTCCGGAAGAGGCGCTTCTGTGCCCGGCGCTGGAGGCGGGGGAGGTCTCCTTCGTCTCCGGGCGGTGGCCGGAGGAGCCGCTGCGGGTGGAGGCCAAAGTGCGCTACCGCACTCCGGAGGCGCCGGCCTGGCTTTTCCCCCTGGAGCCGGGCCGGGTCCAGGTGAAATTCGATGTCCCCCAGCGGGCCATCACGCCCGGGCAGGCCGTCGTCTTCTATCGAGGGGAGGAAGTGCTGGGGGGAGGGACGATTCTCCAGCCTTGGGGATAGAGGGCAAAGGACAAAGAGGAGGCGGGTGCCGGCCCGCCGAGCACCCGCCTCCCGTTCGCCAGGAAGACGGCCTGTCTACGGCCGGACCACCACCACGTCGCCCGCCGAGCGTCCCCAGAGTTCGGGCCGGTACATCGGGTAGGCCTCGGTCGGCAGGGCATGGAAGGTGCCGGCCGTCGTCGCCCGCGCCAGGTAGGTGAAGGTGTGCGTCCCGGGGGCCAGTTCGTTGAAGAAGAGGGCCACGGCATCGTCGTACACATCTTTGCGGCTGTAGGGGTAGCGGCCGGCCTCCCCGGAAGACCGGGCAGCGTAACTGGTGGTCGCCAGGCGCTCGTTCAGGCCCTCCAGACCGGCCGGCAGGGGGTCGTAGAGGATGACGTAGTAGGCCGCCTCCGGGAAGTTCACCGTCAGGTGCACCTCCACCAGGTCCCCCACCCGCAGCGGCCCGGTGAGCGGCTTACCGCCGGGCCGGGTGTAGGTCCGCTGCACCTGGACCCGGCCGGCCGGTCGAATTTCCTCCTCCGCGCTGTAGATGCGGGCGATGACCGTGTAGTAGAGCCGGCCGTTCCCGCCGTGCAGCAGGCGCACCTGGTTTTCCCCAACCCGCAGGGCCGTGCCCGGCACCACCACCTTCATCCCCTGCTCCACCTGGGTGAAGGAGCCTTCGGCCACCGTCTGCCCGTTCACGTCCACCCGGTAGTTCTGCTGGGCCATCTGCATCTGCACGCTCAGCACATAGTCCGAGAGCGCCAGGAGGGCGTAGGAGGTCTCCTGGGTGGTGCTCCAGCCATAGCCCCGGCGCTGCCCCATCAGCCAGCGCACAACTTTGGGGATGAGCGGGTGGTCCGGCCGGATGTGCACCAGGGCATCCAGGGCCAGCGCCGTCGAACGCACCGAGGAGGACATCGTCTTCTGCTGGTAGTGCCCGTCCTCGATGCCGGTATCCCAGTAGGCCGTGCTGTCCTGGACCACCGCCTTTTCGGCCAGCCTGTCCACCAGGAGGCCGGCCGTGGCGTCGTCTCCGGCCGTATAGAGGGCCAGGGCCAGGGCGGCCTGGCTGAAGGGGTCGAAATCCTCCACGTCGCCGTTCAGCACCCGGGAGGCGAGCACCTGGGCCCGGCCCGGCTCCACATGGCCGGCCGCGGCCAGGGCAAAGAGGGCATAGGCCTGGGTGCGGGGGTCCATCCCCTCCAGGTTGCGGCGCAGGTAATCGGCCCCACGGGCGATCACGCCGTCGTCCACCTCAAAGCCGGCCTGCTCGGTCATCGCCAGACCGAAGAGGATGTAGGCGCTCTGGTAGTCGTGGGAGGGGTCGTCGAACCACCAGCCCCAGCCGCCGTCCTCGTGCTGGAAGCCGTAGAGTTTCTGCCGGCCGACATCCACCATCTTGGGCAGGTCCGCCTCCAACCGCTCGTTGCGCACGCCCAGCAGCCGAAAAGCCCGACCGACGATGGCGTTGGGGAGCACACGGCTCATCGTCTGTTCCGTTCAACCAAAGGGGTAGCCGATGAGGTACTCCAGGCCGTCCAACAGGGCGTTCACCACCGAAGGGGAGAGACGGACCTCCAGGGTGGTGGCCTCGGGAAGCACCTTCTCCGGCAGGACGATGCGCTCGATATGCTCGCCCACGAACTCCCCGGCCCATGTCTCCACCCGGGGCACGGCAAAGGGCCGCACCGGGATGGGGTACTGGACGGCGTCGCTCAGGCCGCCGCCCCGGGCGTAGGCGGTGAGGGTGACGGTGCCCAGCGTGTTCGCCTCCAGCGCCCAGCCGAGCGGGGCCGTTTCCCCGGCAGCCAGGCGCAACGTCTGGGAAAGCGGGCCGCGCGGGTTCAACCCCTGGGGGAGGAGGCCGGCTTCCAGGTCCAACGCGCCCTCGCTGTAGTTGTGGAGCGTGGCGGTCAGGGTGAAGGTATCGCCCTGGACGAGGAAGCGGGGGACGGACGGCCGGACGACCAGCGGCTGGGTGACGGTGAGCGCCGCCGTCCCCTCTCCCAGGCGCGTGTCCACGGTGACGGCGCGGGCCACCAGCCGCCAGCGGGTCAGGGAATCGGGCAGGCGCAGGGTCACGACGGCCCGGCCTTCGGCGTCGGTCAGGATGCGGGGGTTCCAGTAGGCCGTGTCGGGGAAGTGGCGGCGCGGGTTGCCCAGGTCAAATCCGTCGCCTCCGCCGCCCATCTCCGCCCCGCCGAGTTCCCGGATCGGCTTGAGGGAGTGGTAGGTGCGCACCAGGTTCTGGCGTTTCCCATAAAAGGCCAGGAAAGGATCCTGCGCCAGGTCCTGGGAAAGGGCGTAGATGGCCTCGTCCACCACGGCCAGGGAAAGTTCGGCCTGCACCGGCCGGCCGGGTCCATCGGTCACCTGGATGAGAATCTCGGCCTCCTCCCGTGGGGCATAGGTCAGACGCTGCGGGGTGAGGGTTACCCGGAGGTGGCGTTCCTCCGGTGGGACGGCCAGTTCCGTGCCGGCGATCAGGAGTTCGGCGTCGGGGATGCTGGTGTAACCCCAGTGCTCAGGCGCCTGCCTGGTGGGCCGGTAGATCTGCACCGTGACAAAGATGTTGGGGACAAAATCGGCTTCCACCGGCAAAGAAATGGAGGTAACCGCCCCGGTCAACTCCACCGGCTGCATCCGCCGCACCCGGCCGCGTTCCAGGGTCAGGAGGGCCGTTCCGGTCACCGGGGAGCGCACCAGGAGATGGGCCGTCTCGCCGACGGCATAGGAGGGCTTGTCGGCGCTGATGCTCAGGCCCTGGTTCTGGCCCCATTCGGCCCAGGGGGTCAACCCGGTGGGATCATAGACATAGATCCAACTTTCCAGTTCCTCCTCTCCGCGCACCGCCACCCGGAACCAGCCCTGCTTCTCTATGCGCGCCGACCAGCGGGCCCGGCCGGCCGCATCGGTCACCATCTCTCCCGTGGCCAGGGGGGCGTTATACCCCTTCCCATCCCAGTTGTAGATGCCGCCGTACAGCCGGATGCCGGGCACCGGTGCTCCCTGGTAATCGCGGACCATCACCTCCACGGGAATCTCCTCTCCCGGCCGGTAGATATAGCGCTCCAGAAGCAGAACGGCGCCCCGGGGGTTCCGATACACTTTCACCTGGGCATGGCCGCTTACGGACTGGCCGCTGCCGTCCTCCACCGTCGCCTCCAGGCTGAGATGGGAGAGGTCCGGCGACCACCAGGAATAATCGGCCACCTGGGCCGGGATGTGCACCACCCAGCGCCCCTGGGCATCGGTAGCGCCCCGGTACTCGCCCCCCTGGTACAGCCGGGCCCAGCAGTCGGAGGCACCGATGCCGCACTCCCATTCGTCGTAGGCCTGCTTGTAGATGGTCAACTGTACCGGGGCCCCGACCACGGGCCGGCCGAAGTAGTAACGGGCCTCCACGGTCACCCTCATCGTCTCGCTCTGGAGGTAGCGCTCGCGGTCGGCGGTCACGGTGACCTGGTAATCGGGCTTGCGGTACTCCTCCACCTTGAGCGCCTGGCGGGTGACCTCTTCGCCCACGACCGCTTCGACCTGGTAGGTGCCCAGGGTGCCGCCTTCGGCCAGGGCGAAGGAGGTATAGGCGGTGCCAAAGTCGTTCAGGGAGAGGACCTGGGTGGCCAGAACGTTATCGCGGGCGTCGCGCAGGCGCACCGTAACCTGGGTCCCGGCCGGGGGCAGGGAGTAGAGGGCGTCGTCGTCGCTGCGGACGATGGTCCGGACGTGCACCGTCTGGCCGGGCCGGTAGATGGGGCGGTCGGTGTAGAGGTAGACGCGGAAGGTACGGCCGGTGGGCGGGCTGGTCAGCCAGCCGCGCCAGGACCACCAGCCGCCGTAGGCATCCCACTCCGGCCCAAAGCCGCAGAGGGTCATTTCCCCGTCCACCTCCCCCAGGGCCAGGAGCGGGTCGGTATCGCCCACGACCGTGGTTTCGAAGCGCCCCTCTCCGTCGGTCGTTCCCTGGCCGTAGAACCGGCCGGAGCGGTCGTAGAGGCGCACGGCCATTCCGGGGCGGGGCCGGCCGGTGGAGATGGAGGTGGCGTAGCCGGCCACCTGATGCCGGGCGTTGGTGCCCAGGCCGGTGGAGGCCTCCTTGAGGATGAGGGCGTAGTGGGTCAGGACGACGATCAGGCGGTCGCCGTGGCCGGTCGAACCTTGGGAAGCGAGGACGTAGAGGCCGGGGGGCAGGTCGGCCGGCAGGGCCACCTCGTTGGCCGAATCCCCGCCCGTCCACTCCCGCACCAGGGGCAGCCCCTCGATGGAGAGAGGTTTTGCCTCCTTGATGGCGGAGGTGTAGTCGGCCAGGAGGCGTTCCGGGGTGAGTTGATAGAGGACGAAGGTGAGGGGGCAGGAGGAGGTATCCCAGCGGCTGTACTGGATGCGGCGGGGGCCGGAGGCGTCCACAATCTGGATATTCGGCCCGTAGCCAAAGTTCACCGCCGCCTGCTGAAAGTTCACCTGAAAATCCCAGCGGAGCGGCCGGCGCAGGAGCGGGCTGCCGTCGGAAGCGCGGGCGGAAGGCTCCAGGGAGACCTGATAGGCCTCGGCGGAGAGGCCCTCCTGGGGGATAAAGCGCAGGGTATTTCCCTGCCAGTCGAAGGTGCCGGCGAGGGTCGGGGTGATATGGAAGGCGGCCTCGACGCTTTCCCGGTCGGCCGGCTGGGCGAAGGTGATGGCGATCGTCGTGCAGGGGGAGGCCTGGCCTTTCGGAGAAACGCTCGTCACCAGGGAACGGGTGGTCAAGTTCCAGGAAAGCGCTTTACCCAAGAGCATACCGGAACGATCCCGGGCTTCGGCCCCCAGGGTGAGGGTGTAGGTCGTATCCACCTCCCAGGAGGTCTCCGGCACCAGACGCAGGACCTGCCCCGACCAGGAGAGGCGGTAGGGCGTCTCCGGCACCAGGCGCAGGGCCTGCTCGACCGAAGCGGCGTCGACCGGGTAGGAGAATTCCAGGGTGATGGGAGTCTCCAGGTCATGCCCCCTGGTCGCCCCGGAAAGGGTGGCCAGGCGACGGGTGTAGAAGGTAAGGTGAGGCGAATTCTGGGCGCTCTGCACATCGAGGGTGTAGCGGGTGTCCGGCTGCCAGCCCGGCAGGGGAATCAGGGCCAGGGTGCGCTCGTCCAGGGCGACCTGGTGCAACGTTACTTCCGGCGAAGCCACCACGAGGACCGTCCCGGCCGGTCCGAGGGGGCGGTTGAAGGTAAGAATCAGGGGGGCGTGCAGGTGGGGAGGGTTCTGGCCGGTGCGGGTCAGGGAAGCGACCTGGTCGGGGGAGAGGGAAGAGACGTCCTCCTGCACAAAGTACCACCGGGTGAGGGAGAGTGGAGGCGGGGTGGGCACCGGGGTGGGCGGCGAGATGAGGGGGAGAAGGATGGGCGAGGCAGCCGGCCTGGGGGTGGAAGGCGGGGAAAAGAGCGGCGCGGCCACTCCCCAGAGGGCCGGCAGGAGCACCAGAAGCAGAAGGAGCAGGAAACCCAGGAACGGAACGGGCGCGATCAGACGGATGGAGCCTTTCATCGTACACCTCCTGGACAACTCCGGCAGGACTTTGATCCCTATGTTACACCCGGAATCGTCCCAAAGGCCGACGATGGGGGACTGGTCATCCCACGTTTTCCCGACGGCAGGGGGACGGGGGCATTGTGGTCCGAATCGCGGTTGACCAATGGTGAGGACTGTGGTAGGATAAGGCCGGCAGTTTTGTGGCTGGAAAAGTTCGAGGAGAGAAGATGACTCAGAAAGATTACCGCATCGTTCCGATGGCCCTGCTCGTCCTTCTGGCCGTCTTTCTGGCGGCCTGCCGGGTGGTGGAGCCGGCCCAGACGGCCTATCCGGCCCTTACCGCCCGTCGGGCGACGCCACAGTCCACCCGGTTGCCGTCCCTCCAGGCCCAGGCGACGGCGCAACCCACCCGTCCGCCGGCCACGAAGCCATCTGGGCGCGCGACGGCCGTTCCGGCCACCGCCGGCCGGGTCTCCCCCCGGCCCACGGCCGCCCCGGCCTCCCCGACGCCGGCTCCCACCCGGGGCGATGTGGCCTTTAGCCTGACCATCCTCTACACGGGCGAGGTGCATGGCGAAGTGCGCCCCTGCGGCTGAGGGGTGCCCCAGGGAGGGCTGGCCCGGCGGGCCAGCGCCATCAAACAGTTGCGGGCCCAGGCGCAGGGAAGCGTGCTCCTTCTGGATAGCGGGAACAGCCTCTATGCCCTCCGGGCCTCGGCGACGACCGACCCCAGCCGGGGGGCCTTGCCGGTCGAGGCCATGAACGCCATGCAGTACGATGCCATGGCCCTGGGAGAGATGGACCTGGCCGCCTCCTCGGAGGTCGTCCGGGCGCGTTTCGGCGAGGCCTCTTTCCCCATCCTTTCGGCCAACGTGGGGCCGGCCGGGGCCCTGCCCAACGTACAGCCCTATGTCCTGCGTTCCCTGGACGGCCACCGCGTGGCCGTCATCGGGGTGACCGGGGACATTCCGGCGGCGCGGCTACAGACCCTGGGCATCAGCCTGACGGTGGAGAGCGCCCAGGAGGCGGTCCGGCGCGCGGTGGAGGAAGTGCGTTCCCAGGCCGAGGTCATCATCCTGCTTTCCAACCTGCCCAGGACGGAGAACGCGAAACTGGCCCAGGAGGTGGCCGGCCTGGATGTGGTGATCGGAGCCTATGGCGGCGAGACGGTCAAGCCGCAGACCGTCGAGGGGCCGGAGGGGACGGTGATTCTCTGCGCCGCCGGGCCGCAGGGCAAGTCGCTGGGTATGCTCACGGTGCATCTGGACGCCCAGGGTCGGGTGGTGACCTTTACCGGCCAGTCCTACAGCCTGACCCCCCAGTATGCCGATGATCCGGAGATGGTACAGATCATGGGGAAGTACAAGGTCAAGCCGTAGGGGCGACCCGGCGGGTCACAGTCAGCCACGAAGCGAAGCGGAGTGGCGTCGTTCGCAGGGAGGTGGACCATGAAGGTCTATCGGGTAGAAGGACCGGCCGAGGTGAAACAGGCCTATCCCTGTGCCACCGAAGGAGGGCATTTCTGGGAGGAGGGGTTGCCTCTGTCCCGGGAGTGGTTCGCCGAGAACCTGGGCCGCTATGTGGAGGGATGGCACGCCGCCGACGAGGCCGGCCGGGTGGTCGGACACCTCTACTGGGCACCATCCGAGCGCGCCCTGGTGCCCTATCGCCTGGAGGAAGGGGCCGCCTTCCTCTACTGCGAATGGGTGCAGCGGGCCTTCCAGGGACAGGGGTATATGCGGCTGCTCTTCGACGCCTTTGTGGAGGAGTTGCGGGCCGCCGGCTGCAAGGGCATCCTGGTGGACGGCACCGAGATCGAGGGCTATATGCACCGTCGCCACTTTGAAAAGCGCGGCTTTCGCCCGCTGGGCGAGGGGCTGCCGATGTACCTGCCCCTGAACCAGGAGACGGTCTGGGTCGAGCCGCTCACCCCGCGAATTCCGACCGAGCGGACGGTGCCGGTGGATGTGCTCATCATCGGCTCGCGCTTCTGTCCGGTGGGAGCGACGACCGTCCTCTACCTGCGTCGGGCGGCGGAGGACTTCCCGGGGCAGGTGGTGCTGCGGGAGGTGCCGGCCGGCCGGGAGGCGCTGGAGCAGTACGGCGTGGCCGACGGCATCTTCCTGAACGGCCGGACCTGTTTCTTCGCCCCGACTCCCGAGGCCCAGGTGCGCGAGGCGATTCGCCGGGAGATCGGCTCTCCGTAGCGGCGGAGCAAGTCACCTTGTCCTGGTGATTTCCTGACCTTCTCCTGGAGCCTATTCGCCGCCGGTGGAAAGGGACCGGGGCTCGTTTTCGAAGAGGTCCCGGTTGCGCTGGTAGTCCAGCCCCAGTTCCCTGGGCTGCCCGTAGCCTTCGGGGTAGAGGTAGGTGCCCCGCTCGTCGGCCGGCTTGTCCACCTCGGCCCGCGCCGGGTGGTCGCGCAGGTACGGGTCGTTCCGCACGGCAGTCACCTCCCAGGAGACCTTCTTGCCGGGGACGCCGCCGGCGATGCGGAAGGCGTTGCCCTGGATTTCCTGGGCGATGTGCAGGTTGGGCATGGGCGCGCCGATGGCGGTGAGTTGGTAGCGGAAGGGGCCGGCGTTGAGGGCGGAGAAGTAGGCCGGCAGGGTGACCACCGCTTCGCCCCTGGCATCCAGGGTGACCACGCCTTCGTACATATTCCGTACTTCAGGCGATTCCACGGCAAAATGGTAGAGATAGCGGCCGGCCGGATCGAGGGGATGGTCGATCTGGAAGGCCTTGCTGCCGCCAACAGACAGATTGCCGGTAACGTGGACGTTTCCCACAAAATAGCCGCCGTAGCCGTCGGGGCTTTGGCTCCGGCCGTACACGGCGACGGTATAGCCGCTGGTGGCGGCGGCCACGCCGGACACGCCCCGGCCGGCGGTCGAGTCGCTCCGGCCGACCACGCCGTAGGCAGAGCCTGTGGTGGCGTAGGCCCAGCCGAATACGCCGATGCCGGCCGTGCTGTCGGACTGGCCCCACACGCCGTAGGTATCTCCGCTTTTGGCGCTGGCCCAGCCGGACACGCCGGAGCCGGCGGTGCTCTTGCTCCAGCCGTACACGCCGCAGGCTTCGCCGCTGGTGGCGGTGGCCGCGCCGTAAACGCCCCGGCCGGCGGTCGATTCGCTCCGGCCCCACACGCCGTAGGCATAGCCTGTGGTGGCGGTGTTATACGCGGTCAGGATGACTCCCAGGAGCGGGCTGTTGAGAGCCCCCTGGACATAGGCCCCCGGCCGCAGGCTGAGGGCGTAGGGCGCCGCGAGGAGCGGCTGCCGCGGGGAGAGGATGACATAGAGGAAGCCTCCTGTCTGGCGCACGGCGATCTCCAGCCAGCGGGCATCGCCCTGGAAGGCACTGTCGCCGAAATCCAATTCGACGGTGAAGTAGCCGTTGGTCACCGGGACGTTGGCCTTCTGCTGGTCGGGGCCGATCTGGTTGCCCCCAGTTTCCGCATCCCACAGGGTGAAAAGAAAGTCACAGTTGCCGTTGACCGGGCTGCCGTCATACTTGAGTTGCCCCTGGTAGGTGAAAGCGGTGCCCAGGGGGGATTCGATGCCCGTGCCCCCCTGAGGTCCCGGCCCCTGGGCCTGGGCCAGGCCGGCCGCCAGGGCCAGCAGGAGCACGGCCAAGACGCTTCCTACAATTGCCCATTGACCTTTCATTTCGCACCTCCTGATATGGATTTGGATCTTGGAAACGTTCTGGAACCCGGGCGAACCGTTCATCGCGCACCTCCATCTCTGTCTGGTGGCAGGGGGCCGGTCCTTCCCCGCAGGCGGGTCCCCTCCGGCGGCCGGCCCGGGGGAGCCCTCACCC
>Ga0078972_1002882_pt1 | contig 54373 bp, 53 predicted proteins | sample YelNatPaOPGAMG01_FD_67568 | JGI IMG/M metagenome (GOLD analysis project Ga0078972, IMG submission 67568) | Hot spring thermophilic microbial communities from Obsidian Pool, Yellowstone National Park, USA - OP-RAMG-01 (SPADES assembly) (version 2) | ecosystem: Environmental > Aquatic > Thermal... | reverse complement strand
CCCACCCTGCGCCGTCAGGCTCTCCTCCGTCGCCGCAAGCTTGAATGAAAGCACCGTCTGAAACACCGCCATCGCACCCTCCAGGTGATCCGCCATCACCCGCTAATGCCGGCTATCCTCCTCAAAAGACAAGTCCTTTCCAGAACAAAAATTGTCCACAGCGGATTTTGGGCTTTACGCGCGTGCGCCCACCAATCAGGCGCGCCGGAGATTAGCCGAGATGGCTCCGGCAATAGGCCATGAGGCGCGGATCGCCCATCGCCAGCGCCATCACCCCCATGGCGATGAAGGCGAGGGACCAGCCAAAATCGAGATTGAACCATAACCGCCCGATCAGCCGCAGCCCGAGCGTGCGGTAGAGCAACAGCGCAACCCCGCTCGCGGTCACAAGCAGCGGCAGCGTCATGCCAGCGGCCAACAGCACCGCGAGCCCGAGATCGTGCGAGAGCCGCAGTCCCGGCCCGAAGCGCAGCCCGTAATAGACCGGCTCCAGCCAGATCAGATTGATCAGCGCCGAGAGCATCATCAGCGGCGAGCCGCAATGCGTGGCCGACATCCAGAACGACCAGCGCACCGGCTGGCGCGGCGGGATGCGGGCGATGAAGCGCGGGTGCTGCGGCCGCCAGAGCTTGAACAAGCCGAAGCCGAGCAGCAGAACCCCGCTGGCCGCCAGCGCCGGCGAGGGATCGGGCAGCAGCACGGCAAAGCCCGCGGCAAGCGGGACGAGCAGCGCCAGCATCGCGGCGTAATGGCCGAGCGCGATCGCGGCGGCGCGCCGGATCAGCGGCGCCGTTCGCCCGGTTTCGAGCCCACGCGCCAGCGCCGGGAGCCAGCCCATCGGCGGGTTGAGGCCCTGATAGAGCCCCATGCCGACGATCATCGCCCAGAGCAGCGCCGGCCCCATCATGGCAGCGCTCCCGTTCAGGCCGAGGGGAAGCAGAAGCTCTCCGTCGAGCAATCTCCCCCTTCGAGCCGGATCTGGTGGGCGCGATAGGGGGGCGCGAAGTCGATCAGGAAATCGCGATCCGGCGTCAGCCCACCCTGTTCGCCGACGGTTGCCATCGTCATCTGCCCCGCCACGCCAGCGGGATAGAACTGGTCATCCCAGGTGCTATAGAGCGAGTTGGTCCAATAGACGCGCCGGCCGTCGCGGCTGATTTCGAGCATTTGCGGGCCGCCATGGAAAGCTTTGCCACTCGCATGCGGGGTGCGCGTGGCGATGCCACCGACGCGGAGGCTGCCGGCGAGTTTCAGGGCGAACGGGTCGCTCACGTCATATTGACGCAATTCCCCAGTACCCCAGCAGGCGACATAGAGAAAACGGTCATCGAGCGAGAGGTCGATATCGGTGACCAGCGGCGGCACCGCGCCAAAACCCTTGAGCAGATCGGGGAGTTTCGCGGCATCGGCGGGCTCGGGCGGGATCGTTGCGGTCTTGCGGGCGTGGAATTTGCCGCCCTCCCGCCACCAGGTCCAGATCGAGCCCTCGAGATTGGTGGTATCGACGACGACGCCGAGAAACCCATAATCCTTGCTCGGCTCATGCGCCGGCCGTACCTCGAGCGCCATCTGATGGTTGGCGCCGAGATCGATTGTCTGGATGTGTTTGCGCCCGCGTAGATCCCAGAAATGCAGCTTGTGGCCGTATTGATTGGCGAGTAGCGCCTCCGGCACCAGGCCGTTCTCGAACAGCGGCGGCAGGCCCCATTCGCTGGAGACCATGTAGTCGTGTGGCATGTTCCACCAGAAATCGTAATGCGCGAACTGATCGCCGCGCTCGATCTCCCATTGGCCGCGCACCTCGAAACTATCGCAATCGAGCAGGAATATCCCGGCCGGGCTTTCATCGCCCTTCGCCCCTTTGCCGCCGAGCGTGCTGATATAGACGCCCTCGGGCCCGCAATGGACGGTGTGCGGGCGGGAATAGCCGGTTTTGCGCATCAGCTCGTCGGGCTCGATGATCTTGACGATTTTCGCCTGCCGCGGATCGGGCTTGGTATCGATGATATAGAGGCGCGAGGAGCGGATGCCGGGAACGATGAGATAGCGCCGCTCACTGAACGGATGGCCGCTCGTCGGGCAGAGCATCGAGCTGCACGCATTCCAGCCGTAATGGTGCAACTCGTCGCCCTTGTGCGGCAGTTCCACGCTGTGCACGAGGCGGCGATAGTGCGGCGAGGCCGGATCGAGATCGATCACCCCGATCGCGTCCCCCTTCGAGCGGTCGGGGCAGAGCAGCGCGACATAGCCGAAGGCCTCGCGCGGCGCCTCCATCGCCAGTTTCGCCGAGGGGTAGAAGGTCGGGTCGGGGCGCATCTGAGCGAGACTCATGGCACGGTTTCCTCCATTTTTTTATCCGTGCCTCGACCCTAGCACGGCCCGCCGGCCGGTCAATGACAGGATGGTGGGCTGGAGCCTCAGAGCGTGAAAATCAATCGCGCTTGAAAACGAATGCCCTCTGGAAACATTGCTTTTTTTCCGATCAATTCCGGGCCGCGCGGGCATTCTTTTGCAAACTCTCAGGCCCCATTGGGTCGAGGGCGGAGTTCTCGCCTCAACTTCTGAATTGAACGAGCCGCCCGCGCGGCACGCCGAGCACCTCGCCGTCGCGCATCGCGACCACGCCACGCAGCACCACCATCACCGGCCAGCCGGTGACCGTCATGCCGTCGAACGGCGTCCAGCCACAGGGCGAGACGATCCAACTATTCTCGATCCGCTGTTGTCGCCGGAGATCGACCAGGGTGAAATCGGCGTCGTAGCCACGGACGATCCGCCCTTTGGTGAGCGCGCCGAACACCCGCGCCGGGCCCGCCGAGAGCAGATCCACCATGCGCGGCAGCGAGAGCCGCCCGTGATGCACATGATCGAGCATCACTGGCACCAGGGTCTGCACCCCGGTGAGGCCGGCGGCGGTGTCCGGCCAGGGCCGTGCCTTGGCCTCCCGGCTGTGCGGGGCGTGATCGGAGCCGACACTGTCCACCAGCCCGTCATTGACCGCGCGCCAGGCGGCCTCGACATGCCGGCGATCGCGGATCGGCGGGTTCATCACCGCATAGGCGCCGAGCCGCTCATAGCATTCGGGGGCGATCTGGGTGAGGTGGTTGACCAGCACCTCACAGGTGGCGATATCGCGGAAATCGCCGAGATAGGCGAATTCCTCGGCCGTCGAGACATGCACGATATGGGCCGGCCGGCCGGTCTCGCGGGCGAGGCGCATCAGCCGGCTTGTGCCGAGAAAGGCGGTTTCGGGATCGCGCCATTCGGCGTGGCGGGCGTAAGGGTCGCCCGTGGAAAACAGCGCCCGGCGCGCGCGCAGACGGTATTCGTCCTCGGAATGATAGGCAATGCGCCGCCGCCCGCTCAGCATCACCCGGCGCAGGGTCTCGTCATCCTCGATCAGGAGATTGCCGGTGGAACTCCCGGCAAAAACCTTGACCGCGCAGACCCCGCGCCCGAGTTCCAGCCCGGCGAGGGCGGCGATATTGTCGCGGCTCGCCCCGACATAGAGCCCCATGTCGCACCACGCCGCGCCCGCGACATAGTTCTGCTTCGTGGCGAGGCGTGCGGCATCGGTGAGCGGGGGCGTCGTGTTGGGCATGTCGAACACCGCTGCGAGACCGCCCAGGAGCGCCGCGCGGGTGCCGCTCGGGATCGATTCGACCGTCTTGTCGCCGGGATCGCGCAGATGCACATGGGCATCGATCAGCCCCGGCAGCACATGCAGCCCGGTGGCGTCGATCACCTCCGCCCCCGCCGCCGCCGCAACGCCAAAGGCGGCGATGCGTCCGGCGCGCACCCCGATCGAGGTTTCCGCCAGCCCCCAGGGCAACGCGACGGTGCCGCCGGCGATCACCAGGTCGAATGTCTCGGCCATTTTTCCTCACCTCTCGGCTAAGGTCTCGAAGACGTCCCCGGCCGGCGGCAACGCCAGAATATGGGCACGATGCCAGAGCGCGTAGAACAGCAGCGTCCAGGCGGCAAATCCCTCGTGGCGGCCAGAAGCGGCGCGGAACAGTGAAACGACCGCGCCGGGATCGGCGATCTCGGCGATGCCAGGGGCGCCCGCCACGAGCGGGCCAAGCCGCGTCCCCTCCGCCGCGATCCAAGCGCCGATCGGCACCGTGAAGCCCTGCTTGCGGGCAAACGGGTGCGCCGCCGGCTGATGGCGCGCGAGCCACTGGCGCAGCAGGTATTTCCCCCTGCCGCGCCGCACCTTGAGGCGATCGGGCAGGCAAAAGGCGAAGGCGGCGAGCGGCTTATCGAGAAACGGCGTGCGCCCTTCGACGCCATGGGCCATCAGGCAGCGATCGAGCTTGAGCAGCAGATCATGGGCCAGCCAGTCCGCGCAATCGGTCGCCTGTGCCGCCATCAGCCGGGTCCGCCCGGGCAACGCCGCGGCGGCCTCGGCGGCGCCGACGCCATCGCGCCACCCCCCCGGCTTGGTGCGCAAAACCCCGCCCAGCCGCTCGAACGTGCCGCGCGCGCGCATCACCCGCCCGCCGCGCCACCAGGACCGCATGGCGCTCCGATAGCGTCCATAGCCAGCGAAAATTTCGTCGCCGCCTTCGCCCGAAAGCACCACCTTCACCGCGCCCCGCGCATGGCGCGCCAGAAACCAGGTGGGGATGATGGCGAAATCAGCCGCCGGGTCGTCCATGCAGGCGACGATCTCGGGCAGATGTCGCCAGACCATCGCCTCGGTGATTTCCATCGCCTCATGCCGGGCGCCGGCTGCCTGCGCCAATGCCGCCGCCGCCGCGCGCTCATCCGCCGCGTGGGGGGATGCGAAACCAGCGGTGAAGGCCAAAACCGGGGCGGTATTGAGCCGCGCCATCACCGTCAGGATCGTCGCACTGTCGATGCCGCCCGAGAGAAACAGGCCATAGGGAACATCGCTCCGCTGATGGAGATCAACACTTTCCACGAGCGCTGCATCGAGAGCAGCCAGCGCCGCCTCCTCCGAAATCTCAACCGGCCCGCCTGCGGGCAACCCCGCCTCGCGATGCCGCTCGATGACATGGCCCTCGGCGCACACCAAGGTCTCGCCCGGGAGAACCCGCGCAATGCCGGGGAAAATCGTCGCCGCGCCGGTGGTGAACTGCAATTGCAGAAGCTCCTCGCGCGCCGCCGGCGCGACCGCGCGCGGCACGATGCCGGCGGCGAGCAAGGCCTGCGGTTCCGAGGCGAAAACGAGGCCTGCCTCACTCTGCGCGATATAGAGCGGCTTGATGCCGAACGGGTCGCGCGCCAGCACGAGTTGCTTCCGGGCGCGATCCTGCAGCGCGAGCGCATACATCCCGCGCAAGGAGCGCACGAAGTCCACGCCCAGGCGCTGCCAGAGAAAAAGCGGCGGTTCGCAATCGCTCTCGGTGGCGAAACGCGCCTCCGGCAACCCCGCGCGCAATTCGCGGTAATTGTAGATCTCGCCATTGGCCACCAGCGTCACCGCGCCGGCATGGAGCGGCTGGCGCCCGCCTTCGAGATCAATGATCGCAAGCCGGGTCTGGGCGAGCCCGACGCGCCCGGCAATTTCCTGGCCCATGCCGTCCGGTCCGCGATGGCCGAGCGCCGCGGCCAGCCGCGCGAGCACCGCGGCCGCCGGCGTGGCCCGATCGGGTGCGACGAAAATTCCGGCAATGCCGCACATCAGCGCCTGCCGAGGCGAGCGAATGAAACCGTCATCCTCCTCTTTCCCCCATTTGCCGCGCGCGCGCCAGCGGGCGTTAAGGCTCGGGCTTTTCCCTGGCATCCCCCCAAAGGCAATAGCTTCTAGAAACCGCCGCGAACATGCCGCTTGCACGAAACCGCCGCGAACATGCCGCTTGCACGAAACCGCAGCGAACATGCCGCTTGCGCGGCGGGCGGTATCGCACCATGTCGCGGAGCATGACCGAGCTTGCTCCTCTGCCCGATCGTGGTGTCATCGCCATCGCCGGTGCCGATCGCGTGACGTTCCTCCAGGGGTTGGTCTCGAACGACGTCACCGCGGCCGCGCCTGGCCGCGCCGTTTTCGCCGCCCTGCTCACCCCGCAAGGTCGCTGGCTCGCCGATTTCTTCATCCTGGCGACCGCTGAGGATCTCCTGCTCGATGCCGCGCGCGCCGCCATCCCTGCGCTGATCCAGAAACTCTCGCGCTATCGGCTGCGCCAGGCGGTGACGCTCCGCGATGTAAGCGAGGATTATGCCGTTTATGCCGCCTGGAACGGGGCGCCCGCGACCCTCCCCGCCGATGCCATCGCCGCCCCCGACCCACGTCACCCCGAAGCGGGCTGGCGGATTTTGAGCACGACGCCACTGGCCGCGACGGCGAGCGCGGAAGCCTGGGACGCGCACCGGCTGCGCCTCGGCCTGCCCGAGGGCGCGCGCGACCTGGAGGCGGAAAAAACCCTGCTGCTCGAAGCCCGCTACGATGAACTGAACGCCATTTCCTGGACCAAGGGCTGCTACATGGGCCAGGAACTGACTGCCCGCACGCGCTATCGCGGCCTCGTCAAGCGTCGGTTGACGCCGGTCCTCATCGAAGGCCCCGCCCCGCCCGCGGGCGGGGCGATCCGCGCCGGCGAGACCGAGATCGGCATCATGCGCTCAAACCGCGGCGGCTATGGCCTCGCGCTGCTGCCGCGAGACCTGCCGCCCACGCCGCTCTTCTGCGGCGAAACCCGCCTTGTTCCACGCACCGATATGCTCAGAGCCTGAAAATCAATCGAACTTGAACGAGAATCCCTCTGAAAAATTGGCTTTTTTCTGTCGATTTCCGGGCGCGAGGGCATTCATTTTCAAACGCTCACGGCAAGCTGCAATCGTCCTCCACCAGACGCCAGCGTGCCCGCGTTGGCATATCCTCGGCAAACGCTGCGGCGATCGCCGCTCGTCCCGCCGGACTGGCTGGCAGCGCGAGAGCCGAGGTGAAAAATGGCCCCTCGCCGCGCGCCCGAGCGAGGAAAAGCCGCGCCAGAGCTGCCGCCACCGGGCCACGCGGGGCGCAGCAGAGGCAGCCCGCGCGATGCCCGGCGGCGCTCGCCGGCAAGGTGAAGCGGGCATGGGCCAGGCCCGCCGGAACCGGGTGCGCACCCTCGATGAGGAGCGCCACATCCGGCGCGATCGTCGTCGGGATGACACTGCCCGGCGCCTTCAGGTAAAGCGGCACGCGGAAATCGGGATCGGGCATCATTTTCCCCGAGGGAGAGCGCGACGACGCGACGCGGCCCTATAGGTATTGCATGATATAAGGATATGTTTATATAAACAACCCATGGATGCGCTTCTCGCCGCTCTCCGCGCCGCCGCTGAACCCTCCCGGCTGCGGCTCCTCGCCCTGGTCGCGCAGGCGCCGTTTTGTGTGCATGAACTCACCGACATCCTCGGCCAGTCGCAGCCACGGCTCTCGCGCCATCTCCGCCTCCTGGTTGAAGCCGGCCTGCTCAGCCGCAGCCGCGAAGGCGCCAATGTCTGGTTCGCCCTGGCCGAGGGCCCCGGCGCCGATCTCGCCCGCGAGATCCTCGCCCGCCTGCCGCCCGATGCGCCGCTGCTGCAAGCCGATCGCCGCCAGGCGGCGCGCGTGCTCGCCGAGCGCGCCCGCAACGCCTCCGAATGCTTCCGCCGCCAAGGGGCCGCCTGGGACGAAAGCAGCGAACTCGGCCTCTCCAGCGCGGTGATGGAAGACACCCTCCTGGCCCTGCTGCCCGAGGGCAACCTCGGTCGCATGCTCGACATCGGCACCGGTACCGGCCGTCTCCTCGAACGCCTCGCCCCGCGCATCAGCTTCGGCCTCGGGATCGACGCCAGCCGCGAGATGCTGGCACTCGCCCGCGCCCGCCTGGCCGATGCGGCATGCCACCATTGCCGGGTGCAGCTCGCCGATATGTACCGCCTGCCCCAGGCGGACGCAAATTTCGACCTCGTTGTGCTGCAAATGGTGCTGCACTACGCCGAAGAGCCTGCTGCCGTGCTGCGCGAAGCGGCGCGTGTGCTGCGGCCGGAGGGGTGGCTGGTGGTGGTCGATCTCGCGCCGCATGATCGCGTCGATATCGCGGCCAAGCTCGCCCATCGCTGGCAGGGCTTCGCCGAGACGCGCATGACGGCGCTGCTGCGCGCTGCCGGCCTTGCCATCGCCGCGCGGCGCGAGATTGCAGCGCCCCTCCCCAGCTCGCCCCTCCCCGTGTCGCCCCTCTCGGTCTCGTTCTGGGCCGCGCGTCCGGCCGCCGCTCTCGTTACCTAAAAGGAATCCCATGACCCGCGCGCCGCTTCTCGAAGCCCTTCGCGCCCGTGTGCTCCTGTGCGATGGGGCCATGGGTTCTCGCGTCCAGGCGCTCACCCTTGATGTCGAGCGCGACTATTGGGGGCGGGAAAACTGCACCGAAGTGCTCAACCTTTCCCGCCCCGATCTCGTGCGCGAAATCCATCGCGGCTACTTCGCCGCCGGCGCCGACATGGTCGAGACCAACACGTTTGGCGGCAGCCCGATCACGCTCGGCGAATTCGATCTCGCGCCCCGCGCCCGCGAGATCAACCGCGTCGCGGCCGAACTCGCGCGCGAGGCCGCCGGCGAATTCGCCGACCAGCGGCAACGCTACGTGCTCGGCAGCGTCGGCCCCGGCACCAAGCTTCCGAGCCTTGGCAATATCGACTACGACACACTCGAAGCGGCGCTGGCCGAACAATGCCGCGGCCTCATCGAGGGCGGTGTCGATGCCATTCTGATCGAGACCTGCCAGGATACGCTTCAGATCAAGGCCGCCGTCAATGGCGCCAAGCTGGCCCGCGCGGAACAGGGCGCCGAGGTGCCGATTTTTGTCCAGGTGACGGTCGAGACCACCGGCACGCTGCTCGTCGGCCCCGACATCGCCGCCGCCGCAACGGTGATCGAGGCGCTCGATGTGCAGCTTCTTGGCCTGAATTGCGCGACCGGCCCGCAGGAAATGGCCGAGCACGTGCGCTGGCTGGCGCAGAACTGGCCGGGGCTGATTTCCGTGCAGCCCAACGCCGGCCTGCCCGAACTCGTCGACGGGCAAACCCGCTATCCGCTCGACGCCGCGGCAATGGCGGGCTGGGTTGAACGCTTCATCGCCGAGGACGGCGTCAATCTGATCGGTGGCTGTTGCGGCACCGATACCACGCATATCGCCGCCCTCGACGCCATGCTGCGCCGTCGCGGCGCGCCCCGACCGGCGCCGATCCCGCGCCGCGTCGTCTGGATGCCCGCTGTCGCCAGCCTCTATGGCCAGGTTTCGCTGCGACAGGAAAACAGCTATTTTTCGATCGGCGAGCGCTGCAACGCCAATGGCTCGAAAAAATGGCGGCAATTGCAGGAAACCCATGACTGGGACGGCTGCGTCGCGATGGGGCGCGAGCAGATCGCGGAAGGCTCGAACGCGCTCGATATCTGCACCGCTTTCGTCGGGCGCGACGAGGCGGGCGAGATGGACGCGGTGATCCGCCGCTTTACCTCCTCGGTCAACGCGCCCTTGGTGATCGACAGCACCGAAACCCCGGTGATCGAGCGCGCCCTCAAGCTCCATGGCGGCAAGCCGATCATCAATTCGATCAATTTCGAGGATGGCGAGGCCCCGGCGGAAGCGCGCCTCAAGCTCGCCCGCCGCTTCGGCGCTGCGGTGATTGCCCTCACTATCGACGAGGAAGGCATGGCGAAGACGCCTGAGCGCAAGCTTGCGGTAGCCCGCCGCCTGGTCGATTTCGCCTGCAACAAGCATGGTCTTTCCCAATCAGATTTGCTGATCGACCCGCTCACCTTCACCGTCGCCACCGGCAACGAGGACGATCGCAAGCTCGGGATGTGGACGCTTGAAGGGATCAAGGCGATCCGCGCCGAATTCCCCGATATCCAGATCATTCTCGGGCTTTCCAATATCAGCTTCGGCCTCAATCCAGCGGCGCGCGCCGTGCTCAACAGCGTTTTTCTCGACCACGCCGTGCGTGCCGGGATGAGTGGGGCGATCGTGCATGTGAGCAAAATCCGCCCACTCCATCTCATCGCGCCCGAGGAGGTCGCGGTCGCTGAAGACCTGATCTTCGACCGCAGACGGCAAGACTATGATCCGCTTCAGCGCCTGCTCGAAATTTTCGCCGATCGCAAGCTCGCCGAGACCGCGCGCCGCGAGCGGCCGACGACCATCGAGGGTAAGCTTTCGCTCCGCATCGTCGATGGCGACCGCAAGGGACTGGAGGGCGATCTCGACGAGGCGCTGAAAACCTACGCGCCTCTTGATATCATCAACAACATTTTGCTCGATGGCATGAAGACCGTCGGCGAATTGTTCGGCGCGGGAAAAATGCAGCTTCCCTTCGTGTTGCAGAGCGCCGAGACCATGAAGGCGGCCGTCGCCTACCTGGAACCGATGATGGAGCGCGTCGCGGGCCAGGAAAAAGGCACCATCGTGCTCGCCACCGTCAAGGGTGATGTGCATGACATCGGCAAGAATCTCGTTGATATCATCCTCACCAATAACGGCTATCGCGTGGTCAATCTCGGCATCAAGGTGCCGCTCGGCGATATGCTTGCGGCGGCGCGGGAGCATCGCGCCCATGCCATCGGCATGTCCGGCCTGCTGGTCAAATCGACGGTGGTGATGCGCGAGAATCTCATGGAGATGTCGCGCCTCGGCCTCGATATTCCGGTGCTGCTGGGCGGCGCCGCGCTGACGCGCAGCTATGTCGAGGAAGAGTGCGCGCAAGCCTATGAATGCGGCCGCGTCGCCTATGCGCGGGATGCCTTCGATGGGCTGCATCTGATGGAAAAAGCCGCGGGCAATGGCTTCGATGACTATCTCGCGGCAAGCCGGGCCAAGCGCCGGGGCCATCCGCGCAATACCCAGCGCAAGCTTGGCGAGGCCGACGCGCGCGCCTTCGCCCCCGTCGATGTCAACGCCATCCGCGCGCGGCGCCGGCGCCTGACCGCGGATCAGCCGGTGATCACGCCCCCCTTCTGGGGCGCGCGGATGATCTCGGCCGCGCCGCGCGCCCTCGTCCCCTTCATCAACGAGCGCAGCCTCTATCAATTCCAGTGGGGATTCCGCAAACAAGGACGCACGCTCGAGGATTTTCTCACCTGGGCGAAGCAGGAGCTGCGCCCGGTTCTGAAGCGCATCCTTGCTCTCTCCGAAGCCGAGGACATTCTGCAGCCACAGGCGATCTATGGCTATTGGAAAGCCGCCGGGCAGGGCAATGACCTGATCCTCTTCGATACCGATGGCACCACCGAGCTTTGCCGCTTCGCCCTGCCGCGCCAGCCCCGCGAGGATGGCGAATGCATCGCCGATTTCGTCCGCGATATCGACGATGAAAACCGCGACGTGATCGGCCTACAGGTAGTGACAATGGGGAAAAAAGCCTCCGAGATCGCGCATGCCTGGTTCGCTGAAAACCGTTACCAGGATTATCTCTATCTCCACGGCCTCTCGGTGGAGATGGCCGAGGCGATGGCGGAATATAGCCACAAGCGCATCCGCGCCGAGCTTGGCTTTGCCAGCGAGGACGATCGCGACATGGATAAAATGCTGGCTCAGGGCTATCGTGGCTCGCGCTATTCCTTCGGCTATCCCGCCTGCCCGAAGCTTGAAGACCAGGCGCCGCTGCTCGCCCTCCTCGATGCCGCCCGCATCGGCGTCACGCTCTCCGATGAATGGCAGCTCGACCCCGAGCAATCGACCAGCGCGATCGTCATTCTCAACGCCCACGCCAAGTATTTCTCGGTGTAGACCGCATCGCGCCGGGTTGGCGGGTGGTGGCGCGCCAAATAAAGACTCCGGCCTATGGACATGCGATTCCCGAACGCGAGGGGATTCTTTTGCAAACTTTCAACGCACGGCGCGCAGCCGGGCTCGTGCTGGCGCACCGCTCTCCGCCAGGCGCGCTATGAGCGGGTCGAGGATGGCGAGCAGCATGTTTTCCCAGGTGAAACGCGCGCAGATTTCGTGGCAGCGCGCGCGATAGGCGGGGTTTTGCTTGGGGGCTTCGTCAAGCACGCGGCGCAGCGCGCGATAGAGGCTTTCGACCGAGAAAGGATCGAAATAGAAGCACGCATCGCCGCCGATTTCCGGCAACGCCGAGCTGAAGGAGGCAATCACCGGCGTTGCGAGAGAGAGGCTCTCCAGCACGGGGAGGCCGAACCCTTCGAAAAAAGAAGGGTAGATCGTCGCGGTCGCGTCTTGCAGCAGCACATATTTTTCAAAATCCGAAACATAGCCGGGGAGCATGAGGCGCCCTGCCGCCATCGCCTGCTCCAGCACCTGCGGCATGCGCTCCTGCTCTCCGAGCCAGCCGATGCGCCCGGCGATCACGAAGCGCGAGGTCGCGAGAAGTTCAGGAAAGAGGGCCAGAAGTTCAAAAACGCGGGCAAGGTTCTTGCGCGGCTCGCGGGTGCCGAGCACGAGGAAATAGGGATCCTCGCGCCCCGGCGTGGGAGCATTATAGGCCTCGATCGGATACCACCACGGCCAGGAGACCCCGTTATGGGCGACGAAAACCCGATCCTCCGGCGCGCCGAGATAGGCTTTCAGATCATCGACGGTCGCCTGCGACACGCCAAAGGTGAGATCGTTGGTGCGCAGGTCATCGACGAGGCCTTTCTGGTGGTGGCGGATATTCTCTAGCAGGTGAAAACGTGGCGTGATCAGTGTCGAAAGATCATGATAGATGCTGCATTCGATCGGAAATATCTGGCTCACGCGCTTGACCGAGGGGTAGAGCCCGATGGCCCGCGTGCGCGCCGCGAGCGCGGGCAGCTTGCCGGCCTGCGCCGGGCCGTCGAAGAAATCACGCAGCAGATAGAGCCCGCTCCGGCGCGCCAGTGCATCCTCGATGGCGGCGCGGGCAACGAGATGATGCTCGTAGAAGAAATGCACATGCGCGGGCAGGGTATCGAGGAGGGCGCGCGCGAGGCCGGCGGCGACCACGGGGATCCCGGTCCAGTGTTCCTCGAAAAGTGGCGAGACATCGAAATAGAGCTGCCAGCCGGGGGCGGAAAGCGCGCCAGCGATCTCGCGAAACCGTGGGTTCATCAGGCCCGCCGCCGGACAGGCGCGGCAGCCGACCGAAGGCGCGCGCGGGTGTTGGCGAGGAGGGCGGCGAGGGCGCGCGGCGAGAGGGTCGCGGCGGCGAAGGCCCGTTCGCCGAAAGCATCACTGGCGGTGAGCATGATCTCGGCGTCGGCCGGCGCTAGGCAAGGGGCCGTATCATCCCCCGCGCACGGGGCGGCGATCACACCAACCGAGACGCCAAGGGCGGCAAGCCGCTTTTCGTTCCACAAGCGATCCGGCGCCGCAGCTTCCAGCCAGGCGATCTCGAACCATTCGGCGAGTTCCAAGGCGTCCTCGAGCCGGGGGATGCAGGCCACGAAGAAATGGCGGAGGTCGCTTGGGTGGGTGGTGAGGGCGAGGCGCGCGGCGGCGATCATCGCGGCGATTTTCGCGCTGGTTTCCGGCGTCTCGTTATAAGGGAACACCACCAGGCGGAAGCCCGGGCCAAGTCCGCCGGCGCCCGCGAACTTGCCCACGAGATCAGGCACGATGCTGGCGGGATCGGCAAGATTCCACGGCAGCATGATCTGCACCGGCGGCATCTCGCCGCGTTCGCGCGCGATCACGCGCAAACCGCGCGCACCGCGCCAGTCAAGAGACCGCGCCGCATTCCCCCCGACCTGCCATTCCCCGGCATCGCAGGCGGTGGCGTCGAACTCAGCAAAAGAGCACACCAGCCATTGCGCCGCCCCGGTCTCGGCAGCAGGGTCGCGCCCGGCAGCGGCGGTGAGATCGGCAGCGCTGAAGGCGCTGGGCAAAATCTCGCACGGCACGGCGCTGCCATCGATCCGGAGCGGCGGCGCGGCAAGCGGCTGGTAGAGCAGCAGGCGCTCGATCGCAGCCGGCAGACGGTCGCCGCGGGCAAAGGGATGATGGCTTGGTGTCAGTGGCGTACGGGGCATGGTTTCGGCGAGCACCAGGGCATTGCGCGCCGTTTTCAGAACGCGTGCGCAACAGGCGGGGCCGAACCGGAGATGCACGATCTCGGCCGCTTCGTTCCAGCCGGTGGCATCGGCGATATGGCGAAAGCTCGGGAGAGAGGCGAAAATCTCGGGGGCGGGGGTAAAGAAAACCGCTCGCCCGGCGGCGGCGAGGGCCTGGGCAAAAGCCTGCAGCTGCGCCTCCCAACCAAACAGCGTCTGTCGGACGCGGCAGCGCCGGAAAGGGAACACCGCGCCCGGAGGATCGGCGAGGACGAACGGGGCGCTCGCCAGCAAGAGCGCGCGCGGGGCCAGCACACCCGCGGTGAGCGCGCCCCGCGTGCTGCCATGCCGTGCCGCGCGGGCCGAGCGATCGGGTTGTGCCATGGCGGGTATGGTGTTCCAAACGATACGCAGGCTATCGTACTCTACCTTTCCACGCTCTCGCAAGTTTGATCATTTATCGGCTTCACAACCATGACACGCACCCCGAGCATCACGGCGCCCCGAGGCGCCCTCGCCAGAGGCGCCATCGACGGGTTCCTGCGCGATGGCTTCATCGCCGGCTGGGCCTGCCGCCCCGGCGTCATTGAGCGTTGCCATGTCCGCGTGCTGCGCGGCGACGACATCATCGCCGAGGCGATGGCGGATTTTTTCCGTCTCGATCTCTTGCGGGCCGGCATGGGGCTTGGCCATTGCGGATTTTTTGCCCGCCTGCGCACGGCATTGCCGGCGGGGACGCACAATCTCCGCCTGCTCATGCTGCCGGAAGCGGTGGAAATCGCTCCTCCGCGAGCCTTCGTCCTGCCCGAGCCCGCGGCCGCGCGCGCCGCCCTGCCGCCGGTTCCCCGCGCCCGCCCGACCTGGCGCGATGCCGACGTGCTCGCCCATCTCGCGCAATTTGACCTCGCCCGCCATTGCCAGGAACTCGGCGTGACGCGCTTCATCGATCGCGCCTTTCGCTTCATTCTCAACCGCTGGGCGGATGACGACGCCCGCGCGGTTTATCCCGCGGCGCTGGAAAAAGGCGCGCTGACGGCGGAGAATTTCTTCACCGTCACCCTCAATTCGGAGGAGCGGCGGGCGATGACCACGCCACTGCCCGCGCCGTTCGACTACCGCTTCCCTTTCACCACCTACGCTGCCGCGCCGCACGAGCCGGACGGGTCTCAGCTCCGATAGCTGCCGTTGATGTCGATGTAGCGATGCGTCAGGTCGCAGGTCCAGATCGTCGCGCGGCCTTGGCCCAGGCCAAGATCGACGGCGATGCTGATCTCGCGCCCGCGCATATGGGCGCGGACCGGCGCCTCGTCATAGCCCGCGACCACCGCGCCATCGCGCGCCATCCAGACACCGCCGATGGCGATCGCCAGACGATCGCGATCGGCGGGCTCGCCGGCCTTGCCGACCGCCATGACGATGCGGCCCCAATTGGCGTCCTCCCCGGCGACGGCGGTCTTGACCAGGGGCGAATCGGCGATGGCGCGGGCGATGCGCCGCGCCGAGCGGGGCGAGACCGCGCCCGCGACATCGATGCGGATGAGCTTTTCCGCCCCCTCGCCGTCGCGCACCACTTGCAGCGCGAGATCGTGCAGCACCTCGGCGAGCACGCCGGCAAAGCCACGCAGCAGCGCCCCGCCTTCCGCCGGCACGCGGGGATGGCGGGCCTGGCCGGTGGCGAAGACCAGCACGGTATCGGAGGTCGAGGTATCGGAATCGACGGTGATGGCGTTGAAACTGCCGCTGACCCCGCGATCGAGGCATTTCTGGAGGGCGGGCGCGGGGATTCTCGCGTCGGTGAAGACGAAGCACAGCATGGTCGCCATGTCGGGGGCGATCATGCCGCTGCCTTTGGCAATGCCAGATATCCGCACTTCCTCCCCGCCAATCCGCGCCAGGCGGGTCGCGCCCTTGGGAAAAGTATCGGTGGTCATGATGGCGCGCGCGGCGGCGGCCCATCCATCCTCGCCGAGCCCGGCATGGAGCGCGGGCAGGGCGGAGGTCAGGCGTTCGACCGGCAGCACCTCGCCGATCACCCCGGTGGAGGCGAGAAACACCTGGCGCGGCGGGCAGCCGATCAGCTGCGCCGCCGCCTCGGCGCTGGCGCGGGCCGCCGCGGCGCCGGCGCGGCCGGTAAAGACATTGGCGTTGCCAGCATTGACGACGAGGCCACGGGCGCGCCCCGCCGGCAAAATGGCACGGCACCAATCGACCGGCGCGCCGGGGCAGCGGTTGCGGGTGAAAACCCCCCCGACCGTGCTGCCCGGCGCCAGCGCCGCGAGCACCACATCGTCGCGCCCCTGATAGCGGATGCCGGCCGCAGTCGCGCCGAGCCTCAGTCCGGCGAGCGGGGGCAGATCCGGGAACGGCACCGCGAGCGGCGAGACGGCGCCAGCCATGGCGGATTTATTTCGTGCCGCCGGCGGCGCCGGCATCTCCAGAAGGGGTATCGCCGGAAGGACCATCACCAGAGGGCGGCTCGATCTGGTCGGTGGCGCGCTGCGGCGAGCCATCGAGGTTGAAGCGCTCGATCTTGGCGCCCTGCTTCGCCTCCTGGATTTCTTTCTGCACCGCATCCTGGATCGCCTTCTGACGCAGCTGGTCGCGCGCCTGGGCGAAGGTCGGCGGCGGGGCGGTGCGGCGCTCTAGCACCTGGATGACATGCCAGCCATAGCGCGTATGCACCGGCTTGGTGGTGTATGCGCCGGGCTTGAGGGCAAAGGCGGCGTCGCTGAACTCGGGCAGCATGTCGCCCTTCTTGAACCAGCCGAGATCGCCGCCATTGGCGCCGGCAGGATCGGTGCTGTCTTTCTTGGCGAGGGCGGCGAAATCCGCGCCCCCCTGCAATTCCTTGATCACCTGCTCAGCCGCCGCCTCGGTGGGCAGCAGGATATGGCGCGCGTGCACTTCCTCCTCGCCGGGCTTGCCGGCGATTTCCTTCTGATAGGCCGCCTGGAGCGCCTGATCGGTGATGGCGGGGGAGACGATGCGATTGATCAGCGCGTTCTGCAGCGCCATGTCGGCGGCGTCGCGCATGTCGCGCTGAACCTCGGGATCCTTCTGTAGATCCTCCTTGCGCGCCTGCATCACCAGGAGGTCACGGTCGATGATCTGATCGATCAAGATGGGATAGAGCACATTGGGCGGCATCTGGCGCAGCTGCTCGGGCAGGTTCTGCGCCAGATTCTCGAGATCGCTGAGATGCTCCTCCTTGCCGTTGATGCGCGCCACCACGGGGTCGGGTTTTGGTCCTGGCACACTCGCGCCGGGCGGCGCGGCGGGCGCGTTCGGGGCGTTCTGGGCGTTTGGGGCGTTCTGGGCGAGCGCCGGGGCGGCGAAAACAACAGCAAGCGCCACGAGGCGCAGGGAAAAACGCGGCATGGGATTTCCTAACATTACGCACGCGACTATGGCGGAAGCCGCCCCCGCTCACAAGCGCGCCGCGGCACGCCATGAGCGGGGGGAAACTCTCAGCCGAGCGCGGCTTCGACCTTGCGGACGATCTCGGCGAAGCTCGCCGCGTCATCATAGGCCAGCGCCGCCAGCACTTTGCGGTCCATCTCGATGCCGGCCTTTTTCAGCCCGGCGATGAATTTCGAGTAGGTCAGCCCGTGCTCACGCACCGCGGCGTTGATGCGCTGGATCCAGAGCGCGCGGAAATCGCGCTTCTTCACCCGCCGGTCGCGATAGGCGTAGCGCAGCGCTTTCTCCAGCCGCTCCAGCGCGATGCGGTAATTGGTGGACGAGCGCCCGACAAAGCCCTTCGACTGGTCGAGAACCTTCTTGTGCCGGGCGTGCGAGGTTACGCCGCGCTTGACGCGTGCCATGATCCGCCCTCCTCAGCGGAGCCCGTAGGGTGCCCATTGCAGAACGGTGCGCCCGTCCGCATGGGTCAGCACCTGGCTGCCGCGATTGCTGCGCTTGGCCTTCTGGCTGCGCGCCGAGAGATTGTGCCGCTTCTTGCCCGGCCCGGCGAGCACCTTGCCAGTCGCGGTGGTCTTGAATCGCTTCTTGACCGAGGATTTGGTCTTGAGCTTGGGCATTTCGCTCTCCTTTCCGAAAGGGGGGCGCGTCGCAGACGCGCAATCGCTGCCAGGCATGCCCTATCCGCCCGGACGCGCGAGATCGATCGAGGCGCGCTCCTTAGCAGCGGCGGGGACGGCTTGCAAGAACAGCGCTTTCCCCAACCGGTCGGCACCCATATAACCTCCGTCATGCAGGTTCCCTTCATCAAGATGCACGGGCTCGGGAATGATTTCGTCGTCATCGACGCGCGCGCTCGCCCGCTTGCCCTCGCCCCCGAGCAAGCGGCGCTGCTGGCTGACCGGCATTTCGGCGTCGGCTGCGATCAGATCGTCGTGCTCGAGCCAGACGCAGAGGCCGCGGCTTTCATGCGCATTCTCAACGCCGATGGCTCGGAGGCCGGGGCCTGCGGCAACGCCACGCGCTGCATCGCCGATCTCCTGTTCCGCGAGAAGGGCGACGCGGCGCCGCTGATCCGCACCCGCGCCGGGCTGCTGCCCACCCAGCGCCAGGCGGATGGGCGGATCACCGTCGATATGGGCAAGCCGGAGCTGGCGTGGGATAAAATCCCGCTCGCCAGCGCCTGCGATACGCTGCATCTGCCGCTCTGCCTCGGCCCGCTCGCCGATCCGGCTTCCTGCGCCATGGGCAATCCGCACGCGACGTTTTTCATCAACAATCCCGACGCGCTGGCGATCGCCGAACTCGGCCCGGCGCTCGAACACCACGCGCTGTTTCCCGAACGCGCCAATATCGGCTTCGCCGAAATCCTCGGCCCCGATCGCATCCGCCTGATCGTCTGGGAGCGTGGCACCGGGCGGACGCTCGCCTGTGGCTCCGGCGCCTGCGCAGCGCTGGTCAATGCCGCGCGGCGGGGACTCGTCGGGCGGGCGGCCACACTGCTGCTCGATGGCGGGGCGCTCGAGATCGCCTGGCGCGAAGCCGACGATCACGTGCTGATGACCGGCCCGGCGGCGCGCGTCTTCGCCGGCATCATCGAGTTGCCGGAGGGGGCGCCATGAGCGTCGAGATCCTCACCTTCGGCTGCCGCCTCAACGCCTATGAGAGCGAGGTAATGCGCGCCCATGCCGTCGCCCTCGATGACACCATCATCGTCAATACCTGCGCCGTCACCGCCGAGGCCGAGCGTCAGGCGCGTCAGGCGATCCGGCGCGCGGCGCGGGAGCGGCCGGGCGCGCGGATCGTCGTCACCGGCTGCGCCGCCCAGACCGACCCGCAAGCCTGGGCGCGGCTGCCGGGCGTTGCCCGCGTGCTCGGCAATGCCGAGAAACTGCGCGGCGAGAGCTGGGCGCCGGGGGCGCCGGGCGGGGTTGCCGATATCATGGCGGTACCCGCCGAGGCCGCTCCCCCCGTCATCGAATTTGCCGGTCGCACGCGCGCCGTTCTCCAGGTGCAGCAGGGTTGCGATCACCGCTGCACCTTCTGCATCATTCCTTTTGGCCGCGGCCCGAGCCGCAGCGTGCCGCTCGGCGCGCTGGTGGACCAGGCGCGCGCGCTGGTTGCGGCGGGTTATCGCGAAGTCGTTCTCACCGGGGTCGATCTCACCAGCTATGGCGGCGATCTGCCCGGCCGCCCGCCGCTCGGCCAGGCGGTGCGGCGACTGCTCGCGCTGGTGCCCGATCTACCCCGGCTCCGGCTTTCCTCGCTCGATCCAGCCGAAATCGACGACGATCTCTGGCGCCTCGTCGCCGAGGAGCCACGCCTCCTGCCGCATCTCCATCTCTCGCTGCAAGCCGCGAGCGATCTCATTCTCAAGCGCATGAAGCGCCGCCATAGCCGCGCCGTGGCCGAGGCCGTCATCACCCGGGCGCGGGCGCTGCGCCCTGGCATCGCCATCGGCGCCGATCTGATCGCCGGTTTTCCCACCGAGGACGCGGCACTATTCGGCGAGACGCTGGATTTCGTAACCGCGATGGAGATTCCCTTCCTCCATGTTTTCCCCTTCAGCGCGCGCCCCGGCACGCCGGCCGCGCGCATGCCGCAAGTGCCGCCCCCGCTCCGGCGCGAACGCGCGGCCCGGCTGCGGGCGGCCGGGCAGGCGGCGCTCGGCGCTTTTCTCGCCGCCCAGATCGGCCGCACCGCCGAAATATTGATGGAAAGCGCCGAGGAAGGCCGCACCGAGCATTTTGCCCGTGCCCGGCTCAACTCCCCCGCTCCCCCCGGCGCGCGCATCCAAGCGCGCATCATGGGGGCCACGGGCGGGCATCTGCTCGCCGAGGCCGCCTGATGGCGCTCGGGTTTATTTCCCGGCTCAAGGAAGGGCTGGCGCGGAGCACGCAGAAACTGACCTCGGGGCTCGCCGGCGTGCTCACCCGGCGCAAGCTCGACGATGAGGCGCTGGCCGAGCTGGAGGATCTCCTGATCACCGCCGATCTCGGCCCGGCGGCGGCGCGCCGCGTCATCGCCGCCTTCCGCCGCACCCGTTTCGGCCGCGAGGTGAGCGAGGCCGAGGTGAAAGAATCGCTGGCCGAGGAGATCGCCGCCATCCTCGCCCCCGTGGCTCGCCCGCTCACCCCCGATCCCGCCCATAAACCCCATGTCGTGCTGGTGGTCGGGGTCAACGGCACCGGCAAGACGACGACCATCGGCAAGCTCGCGCTCGCTTGGCGAGAGGCCGGGCTCTCTCCGATGCTGGTCGCCGGTGACACTTTCCGCGCCGCCGCGGTCGAGCAGTTGCAGATCTGGGGCGAGCGGGTGGGCGCGCCAGTGATCGCCGGCCCCGCCAATACCGACGCCGCCGGGCTCGCCTTTGACGGGCTGGCGCGGGCGCGGGCCGAAGGGGCGGATGTACTGCTGATCGACACCGCCGGGCGGCTGCATAACAAATCGGCGCTGATGGAGGAGTTGCGCAAAATCATCCGCGTGCTCCGCAAGCTGGACGCGACGGCGCCGCATTCGGTGCTGCTGGTGCTCGATGCCACCACCGGGCAGAACGCCATTGAACAGGTGCGGGTGTTCAAGGAGATGGTCGATGTGACCGGGCTCATCGTCACCAAGCTCGACGGCAGCGCGCGCGGCGGCGTGGTGGTGGCGCTCGCCGAGATTTTCGCCCTGCCGGTGCATGCGGTGGGCGTGGGCGAGCAGGCGGGCGATCTCCGCCCGTTCGCGGCACCGGCCTTCGCCGCCGGCCTAGTCGGCCTTGAGCGGGCGTGAGGCAAGGGCACTGCCCGCAACCCGCGTTATGGAAGGGATTGCAAAGGCGCCGCCTTTGCTGGGGTCCAGGGGCAAAGCCCCTGACCTTCTAACCTAACTTACGGATCCGAAACTGAAACTCCCCGCCGCCAGATTTTGATTCCACGAGTTCATTGCCGGTCGTGCGGCAAAAGGCCTCGAAATCCTTGACCGCGCCGGGATCGGTTGCGAGTATTTGCACCACTTCGCCATGCGGCACCTCCTTGAGCGCTTTCCTGGCGCGCAGGATCGGTAGCGGGCAGTTGAGACCGCGGGCATCGACCACGTGTTCGGACATGATTTTCTCCTCTCGCGGCTGTCAGATATAAAGGTTGATTTCGGAGTTCGATGCGGTCTCGATATAGGTCGCGGCGCCCCCGAGCGTCGGACCGTCGATCAAATCCTCGCGCTTGAGCTCGAAGAGATCCATCGTCATCTGACAGGCGACCATCTGTACCTCCGCCTCCACCGCCGCGCTGCGCAATTCCTCGATCGAGGCGATCCCTTTCTTCTTGATGAGGTTCTTCATCATCGTGCCCGCCATGGCGTCAACACCGGGCAGCATGGCGACGATGTTGGGCATTTTGACATGCATTCCCATCATCGGCATCTCCATCGCCGGGTTGCCGAGGGTGGAGATGCCGAGATCGAGTTTTTTCTTGAGCAGGGTGAGGCCGTAGAAGGTGAAGAACATCGACACTTCGAGCCCCATCGCCGCCGCCGTCGTGGCCAGGATGAAGGGCGGATAGGCCCAGTCGAGCGTGCCCTTGGTCACGATCATCGAGAGGCGTTTTGCGTTCGCTTGCGTGCCACCGCTCATCTCTGTTCTCCCTCGCCGCCGCCGCGGCGCTTTTGCAATTCAGGCCGCCGCCGCACAACCGGCGAAACCATCCGCAACCATCTTCGCCTCATAGGGCGCGGCCACTTGCGTCCCTGGCACCAGCGCCGTCCGCGCCGCCGCCCAATCGGCGGGCTTGACGCGGAGCAGCCAACCCGCGCCATAGGGATCGGCATTGGCAAGTTTCGGATTGGCGATCACTGCTTCGTTCACCGCCGCCACCTCGCCTTCGAAGGCGATCTTCGCCGGCCCGACCCATTTGCCCGATTCGATGGTCGCGCAGGATTTGCCCGCCTGCACCGCACGCCCAGCTTTGCGCGGCGTCACCGCGACCAACTGCCCGGCCAAAGCCAGCGCGACCGACGTCATCCCGACCACCACCGTAGCATCCGCCTCCTCGCGGTACCACATATTATTCGCCACATCATAAAGCAATTCATCCGGCAGATCGCAGCCGCGCACGCTAGCCATGCTTTCCCTCCATCGTCCCACTGGCCAGACCCTCGTCACGCCCACGAAGATCGCGCGCGGAACAGCAGAATTCGCCAAGCCCCGCGTTTTCCAATTTGCCGGCGACAAACAGCGCGAGATGCCGCGCCACCATCGCCGCCAGCCGCAAACGCCGTGCCCGCGCGGCCGTATCGTCGCTGACGCGCGCCATGTTGCACTGAAAAATCAGCTCGCGGCAACTCTCGCGGCACGCATTGAAACTCGGCGTGCCACGCGCCGCCTGCCGGTGCAGGGCAAGCAGGCGAAAGCCTTCGATCTCGCCCGAACCGGGCACCTGGCCATGGCCACGAAGCCAGTCCTCGAGAACGCTTTCAGAGGCCTCCAGCAACGCTTGCGCAAGCGGGACGGCCTGCTCGGCGAGCGCCGCCTCGGGCATGGCCGCGATGGTGTCGGCGCGGGCGAGTGGGGACATCAGCCGAGCCCGCGCGCGCGCAGCAGATCGCGCGCGTCCGAAAGATTCTCGTGCACACCGACGCGCCGCGCCGAAAGCCCGAGCGCCATGCCGAGGAGCTGCGTGAAATAGAGAATTTTCACGTGCGTTACCGTGCCGAAAACCTTGGCCGCGCGCGCTTGGTGCAGCTCCAACCCGGAATGGCAGGTTGGGCATTCGGTGGCGATGACATCGGCGCCGCAGGCCTCCGCCGTGGTGAGCAGATTGAGCACGAGCCGCGTCGAGGTGTCGCTGTCGGAAAGCGTATGCGCGCCGCCACAACACGCGGTCTTGAGCGGGTATTCGACATTCTCCGCGCCAGCCGCGGCGAGAAGATCGTCCATGAAATGCGGGGCGTTCGTCGATTCCGAGCCTGGTCCCTGGTCCTTTTCAGGGAAAATATGGCGTGGGCGGGTATACATGCAGCCATAGTAATTGGCGATCTTGAGCCCTTTGAGCGAGTTGCGCACGCGCGCGCGTAAACCTTCCTCACCGATCGCCTCGCGGATCCAGTCCAACGCGTGGATGGTGCTGACGTGGCCCGGCTGATAGGCGACATCGCCCGCCTTGGCGGAAAGCATTTCCACCGTCTCGCGCGTCGCCGGATCGTGCGCGAGATCGTATTCGGCCTTCTTGAGATTATGATAGCAGCCATTGCACGGCGCCATCACTGTCGCGAAGCCCATCTCCTCGGCGATCTCTAGGTTACGCGCGGAGAGGAAGGTCTGCAGCTTGGGATCGATATTCTTGACCTCCATCGCGCCACAGCAATTCCAGTTTTTCAGCTCCACAAGATCGAGCCCGAGCGCCTTGCCGACGGCCTTGGTGGAGCGGTTATAGGCATGTCCCGTGCCTTCCAGCGCGCAACCTGGATAGTAGGCCACTTTGCGATATTTGCTGCTTATCCCGCTCTTTTCGCTCATCGCCGTTGCTCCGTCGCAGGCGGCAGACGCAGCGCCGCGCGGTGCACCACCTGCTGCTCCGCCACATATTCCGCCATCGCCTGACGTCTGCGCCGCCAGCCGCGGGTCCGCGGGTGTCGCACCGCGGCCCAACCGAGCCGCGCGAGCAGACCAAGCGGCAGGCGCATGACAAGGCCGCGGATCAGCCTGACGAACCAGTCCTCTGTAAGCTTTTGCCCGGTGCGGGCAAAGAAGCCACGCATCAGCCGCCCTTCCTCGATCTTGCCGGTGGCGAAAACCTGGCCGGAGAACACCTCGTCGAACACCATCGCTGGCGAGGGTGTGGTATGGCCCTTCAGCTCAAGCCAATGCGCGGTCGCTTTCATTACGCCTTCCGGCATCACATCGCGCGGGCAGGCATAGGTGCATTTATTGCAAGATACGCATTGCCAGATGATATCCTTGTCGCGCAGCAATTCCTGCTCCATACCGAGCCGTATGAGATAGATCCAGTAGCGCGGATTGAACTCGGGATTGATCGCGTTCACCGTACAGGAATTGGTGCAGGAGCCACATTGCCAGCAGCGATGGATGAACTCGCCGCCCGGCAACGCCGCGATCTCCTCTTCCATCTGCTCGTTATAGTCTGTGACAACGCGGGACTCGATGAACGTGCTCCAATCTCCCGAAACATCGACACCATCGAGCACAAGCTTCTCCTGTCGGAGCAAGCTTTCGGGGCGGATCAGCGATTTTTCATGGATCGGCATCGCCCTCTCCTGAATGCCCAAGCCGCGCGGCGCCATGTGCCGGTGCCGAGGCCTGGGCGGGAAGCCGCACCTTGAGGCGCAGGCCATTCTCCACCAGCGCATCGAGGCCAAGCAGGCGACGGGTGTGCCTCATCGGATCCTCGCCACCGGAAAACTCGGCGTTCAGATAAGAACCGCCGCGATCATTGATATAGCCAGCATAGATATGCGCGCAGAAAAGATCCTGAAACAGCGCGAGGTCGCGGAAGAACCCGTTATCCCGGAGGAACCCGGCGATCTCGGCCCGCATTGCCAGGAAAGTCGGCAAACCGTCGGGCAGGGCGAGCGCATCGAGCGCCGTCGCCTCGCCATGCCAGATCTCACGCAGCACGCCGGTTGCCGTGCGCCGGTCCCACATCCAGCGGGTCATCAGCGGCACCTCTTCGGGCGCGGTGAAATGCAGCGTCTCGGCCGCGAGATCGCGCACCCAGCGATGCCCGCGATCCTCGGGGAAGCAGGCGAGGAAATCGCCGAACCGCGCCTCAACCTCGCCCGGCGCGGTGAGCAACGCGGCAAGCCGCGTGCGCATCGCGGCAATGCCATGCTGGGCAAGCCACTCGCCGATGCGTCGCCGCACCGTCGGCATGAAGCTGCACAGCGCCAAGAATTCCGCCTCGCTCAGTGCCCGTACCCGCCCGCCATCGAGCAGGCTTGCAAACAGCGCGGTCTTGCAGGCGAGACCCTGCATCAGGGCCTCTATCCCGTCACGGCTCGCTGCCGCGCCGAGGAGCGAGTCAAGCACCTCGCGCAGTGCCGGGCCGCTGAGATGCAACACGGGTGCGGTGGGCGGGGCGTGGAAGACCGGGGCGAGTGTTTTCATTCCGCCGCCGCACGCAGCGCCGCGCGCATCTGCCCGAGTACCGCCATTGCCGCGGCCTGACCTTGCGCGATCGAATCATCGATCGTCTCCGGCCCCGTTGCGGCGCCGGCCACGAACACGCCCGGCCGCGTCGTCCCGCTCATCGCGCTGTACGAGGACGCTTTCTGCAAATATCCGTGCTTCTCGAGCTTCACACCGAAGGTCGTGGCAATCGTGAGGTTATCAATATTGGGGTCCATGCCGATCGCATGCACCACCATGTCGAAAGGAATGGTGATCGGTCGCTTGACCAGCGTGTCCTCGCCCTTGACGATCAACCGCTTGCCATCCGACGTCACTTCGGCGATGCGCGCCTTGATGTATTTGACGCGATATTTTTCCTGACTCTCCCAGTAATACGTCCCCTCATAGAGGCCGAATGTGCGGATATCCATATAGTAGATATAGACGTGGCATTTCGGCAGTGCCTCGCGGATCTCCATGGCGATATTGGCCGACACGGTGCAGCAAATCTTCGAACACCATTCACGCCCGATCTGCCGGTCGCGCGAGCCGACACAAAGCAGAATCGCCACACGCGCGGGCTCCCGCCCATCGGAAGGGCAGCGCACCCCCTTGCCCGAGGACATCATCTGTTCAACCTGCGTCGTCGTCACTACATCGGGATAGGTGCCGAAACCCCATTCCGGCTTATTGACGCTATCGAAATGCGTGAAGCCGGTGCAGAGCACCGCTGCCGCAACGCGATGCGCCGTGTCGTTCGTCAAATGGAGGGCAAACTCGCCAGGAGCGCCGTCAAACGCCGCCACCTTGCAGTCTGTGAGACACTCGATAAGCGGCTGCGCGCGCACCCGCTCGACCATGCCCCCGATCGCATCCCGCGCCCATTCGCCAGAGGGCACCAGGCGCGCGTAACCTGAAAGGATGGGTGCGCCGCCGAGCCGATCCGCTTTTTCCACGAGCAGCACTTTCTGGCCGGCGCTTGCGAGCGCGTGCGCCGCCGACAGGCCGGCTGGTCCCCCGCCCAGAACCAGAACCGCCGCGCTCATGCGTTGGCTCGCGGCAGCGCCGGCGGTACGTAGCCTGGGCCGGAGGTAATGGCACGTCTCGGATCATAGAGCGTCTCGCCTCGCCCCGCGGCGACTTCCTTGAGGTAGGCCTCGAATTCGGCCTTCGCCTGCTGCCAGTCGATGCCGAGTTTTTCCAGCAGCCCCTCGAAGGGCGAAGCGTGCCAGTGCAGTTGCGCCAGCTTGTAGGGGTGCGCGCCACAGACGAGGGCCGCGAACTGGCAATCGGCCATCACCGCAAGATCGTAGATTTTATCGACAGCCCGCCCGATCCACTGGCTTTTGTCGAGCGTGGTGATGCAGCCGGTGTCATGGCCGATCATCACGTCGGAACGCGCCTCCTCCACCGCGACCTTGATCTTGCGGTCGATCGCAAAGGAGCGGGTGAACTCGCGCTCCCCGATGATATGACGAAAGCCGAAGCCGCAGCAATCATACCAGGTGGAATAGTCGATCACCTGCGCGCCCAGTGTCTGTAGCAGCCCAGTCGAAACCGCAACACGATTGCCATCCAGAACGGTCTCGTCATAGAGCACGTCCTCGGGCACCATCTTGTGGACGTGGCAGGCGGGATGCACGGTGGCGCGGATCGCGCTGCAATCGATCACGCGATGTTCATTGATGCGTTCACGCATCACATGCAGCCATTCCGAATAGTGCACGATCTCTTCCGGAATAAGCAGCTTCCCGTCGACCAGCCGTCCCAGCTTGCCCAGAATCTGGCGCACCTGCTCGCGGAGTTTCGCTGAGTTGAGCAAATAGCCACGCACTTCCTTGTAATTGCCAAAAGAGGTGCCGCAGTGGACAAGCGGAAAATAGTGGCCGGCCGGCAGACCCTCGGCCATCGAGCAAACGTATGCCTGATGAAAATTGCGCAGGAACACCGCGGCGAGACTCACGACATTGCCGATACCAGAGCCATGATAATTCCACGCGGTGCAGGATGTCTGGTCGGTCTCGTCGAGATAATCCGTGCCGAGCGTGTTCATCAGCCACAGCAGCGAACTTGGATAGCCTGGGATGTTGCCGCATTGACCACAGGATTTGTGATGCCAGAGATAATTCGTCGGAATGCGCTTCTCCCAGCCATAAATCGTGCGCCCCGTGACTGGTTCATGCTGATCGGTGATGCGGTGGACGACGATCTCGCCCTCCTTCTCGAGTTGCCACATGAGATCGCGCACATCCGCGACCTGATCTTTATTTACCAGGAGCTCGCGCCGGTCGATACGCGCCTCGACCCAGGACGTGGCGCGATGCGCGTCCTCCGGGCTCAGCCGGCTCGGTCGCCATTCCGCGCCAAACCCGGCGAAACCCTGCGCGTCCTTCCCCCCCGGAATATTCCCACCAGCCATCACACTCTACTCCCTGATGAGCGCCAGGATCACGCCGCGTTTTGTTCTTCCAGCCAATCGGCGTAGTCGGCGCGTTTCTCGTCCATCACATCGGTGATCACATCGAACAGATTTTCGTCGATCTTTTCGAGCTGATCGAGTACTCCAGTGGCCTCCCAGATGGTGTAGAGTTCGATCGAGGTCTTGATATTGACTTCCCAGGCGGTGTCCATCGTGTGTAGCGTCGGCACTGGAATTGCCTTGCGCAGGACGTTGAGCGGCGCATCGATCTTGGCGATATTCGGCCCCCAGTCAGCGAAGGCGTCGGGAGTGATCATGTTCGGCGCCAGTTGGTTGCCGGTCGCGATCAGCTTCATCAGCACGCGTGAAAACGGCCGCAGCACATCCTTGGCCGATTGCATGCCGTGCTTGATCGCGGTCTCGCGCATGATCATGATCAACCCGCCTGGGGAATTGTGGAACGGGCAGCGCGCGGCACACGTATAGCACTGCGCGCAGGCCCAGATCTTCTCCTGCATCGCATCATAGATGCCCTCTAGATTCTCGGTCCACAGCAACTGCACGATCTCGCGCGGCGAAAAATCATAATAGTGCGCCGAGGGACACGTGGCGGTGCAGATGCCGCAATTCAGGCAGCCGTAGAGTTCATGATCATAGAGCGTGTGCGATTGGATATCCGCGAAGATCTCTTCGAGTTTCTCGCGCGGCACAGCCGGGGCGTCGGAGATCGGGTCGCTCGCCAAGGCCGGTGCCATCGCCGTCGTTCCTCCAGAGAAAACGTCGTCTAAGAAACCGTCGTCTAATAGGTCAGTACGCGCGTCTCGTCATTTTCCATGATTTCCTCGATCACATAGGCACCCCCGACGATGCCGGCGCATTCGGGGATCAGATCGGCCTCCGTCATGTCGAAGAGATCAAGATTTGGTGAGCAGCAGAAGAACTTCACGCCGGCCTCGTGCGCGTCCTTGATGAAATCATAGACGGTCTTCGGCGAGCCGCGCTTGACGACGAGATTTTCGGCGACGCCACGCTTCATCAGGCGCCCGGCGGTCGCGGTGCATACCACCTCGACCTCATACTCCATCGCCGCCGCGACGCTCGCCTGGAAGAACGGCGCGCCCAACTCCTCGCCATTGCGAGGATCGGTGTTGACCATAATGATGACGAGCTTCCGCGCCACGCCCGTTCCTCCCTGGGCGGTCAGTCATCAGACTGAACCATACCTCACCATAATGCCCGAAACTCTCGTGTGCAAGCCATATATTCTAAAATGCGCATTTATCTTCATATTGCGTCGCAGCAAATTGCCAGATCAGGTGTCGCCCGGTTGTGACGGTGTGCGGCAGAACAGGCGATAAAGTGTGCCGAGCACGGCGCGGGCCTCGTCACTGCCGAGACGGTAATAGATCGCGCGGGATTCGCGCCGGGCGCAGACCAGGCCCTCGTGACGGAGCCGCGCCAGATGCTGCGAGAGATGCGCCTGCTGGATGCCCAGTTCTTCCTCCAGCTCCCCCACCGCGCGTTCGCCCTCGACGAGATGGCAGAGGATCATCAGCCGATGCTGATTGGCGAGTGCCTTGAGGAAGCGTGTCGCCGCCCGCGCCTGGCGTTGCAGCCGCGCCGCATCCATCTCGGGCATCACGACATCGAGCGCTGCTCTTTCCTCACGCCCCATCTTGGTGTTGATCATCGCCAAGTTTATCCTCTTGTATGCGTAAACTATAATATATATCCTAAGCCCGTGCGAGGGGCGCGGATTGTGCACATCGCGGCGGGAGGAAATACGAGTGCCGGCACGCGAAGCATCGCGGCAGCGCGAAGGAGGGGGGCGGCGCGGCTCATGCGGGCGGCATCAGGCCGGCGCGCTTGACGAGACCGATCATGATTTCGCGGAGCGCTTCGGCGATCGCGCGCTGCCTCGCGGCAAAGGCGGCGAGTCCGGCGGCAAGATCGGGCGGCGTCTCCGCGAACTCCATCACCAGATCCTCCACCATCGCACGTTTCATGCCGGGATGGCCGGCGAAGCCGAAACTGTTCTCGCCGATTTGAAACAGCGCTGGCGCCCCCGCCTCATCCTCGGCCAGCACGCGTGCCGTCGGCGGCGGCAGCGCGCGGTCGCGCATATAAAGCGCGAAAGGGTAGTGTGCGGGCAGATGTCCCGCGAGGGCGAGAGGATCGGTGCGTCGCGCCATGCCGAGTTGAAAGCGCAATGGTTCGGGCGCCGCCCCGCCGCCTGCCGCAACCGCGAGGAGCGCGCTGCCGAGCCCTATACCAATCACCGGCAGGCGCGCGGCGAGAAAAGCGCGGGCAAGGCGCAATTCCGGGCCGAGGCTCGGCAGCAAATCGCCGCTCACGATGCCACGCGGCCCGGCGCCGAGCAGGACCAGCCCATCATAGCCCACAACCGCGGTCGGGATCGCCGCCCCCGGCACGAAGGGGCGCACATAGCTGAAGCGGATCGCGCGGCTCTCGAAATGGTCTTCCATCAGGCCGAGGAACTCTCCCTCGGTGTGCTGCAGCACGCAAAGCGTCGTCATCCTCGCCTCGCTCCCTGCGCCGCCCCAGCCGCGGCGCGCCTCAACATGCACCCTCTCGCGCGCCTTTGGCAAACCGGGGATGTGTCAGGATGAGCTGGATCGCCGCTGCGCGCGCGATCGCGCCATTCGATGAGCTCCCGCTCGATACCGCGCTGATCGCGGCGCTGGAACGCGAGGCGGAAGCACAACCGCTGGCGCCGCTGCGTTTTTTTACCCCGAGCTTTCGCGCCTTTGCCAACGACGAGATCAGCGGTTGCGGGCGGCACAGTTTTCCCGCGTTCTCGATCACCGGTGGCGCCTGCGCCCTCAATTGCGATCATTGCCAGGCGAAAATTCTCTCACCGATGATCGCCACCATCGATCCCGAAACCTTCGAGGCCCGTGTGCGCGAAATGATCCGGCATTCCGGCTTGCAGGGTTTCCTGCTCTCCGGGGGCTCGAACCGGCGGAACGAGGTGCGCTATGAGCGCTATTACCCGGCGATCGAGCGGCTGAAGCGCGATTTTCCGGCGCTCCGCGTCGCTATGCACACCGCGCTGCTCGACGCCACGCGTGCCCGGCGCATGGCGGAGGCGGGCGTCGATGTCGCAATGATGGATGTCATCGGGGATGTCACGACCATCCGCGAGGTCTATCATCTGGAGCGCCCGGTTGCAGATTTCGAGGCGACACTTGCCGCACTGGCTGCAACTGCCATGTCGGTGGTGCCGCATATCGTGATCGGCCTTCATTATGGGTATCTCCGGGGCGAGATACAGGCGCTCGATATCGTTGCGCGGCATCGCATCAACGCCCTCGTCCTGGTTGTGGTGATGCCGTTTTACGCACCCGCCGCGCGCCCGTTCCGCACCGTGCCACCCGAGGAGGCGGCGGCGATTTTCCTCGCCGCCCGCAGGCTGGTTCGCAATGTGCCGGTGCAACTCGGCTGCGCCCGCCCGGCGGGCACGCACAAGCTCCTCACTGACGCCTATGCGGTGATGGCGGGGTTCGACGGCATCGCCTATCCGGCGGAGGGGATCGTGGCGCTGGCGCGCGCGATCGGCCGGCCGGTGGAGCAGGCGCATGCCTGCTGCGCCGTGGCCTTGCGCGGCCTGCGGGCCTGTCGCGCATGACCGGCGATATCGCTGATGTCGTCGTCGTCGGGCTCGGCCCGGCGGGAAGTTGCGCGGCGGCGACGGCGGCGACGCATGGCGCGCGGGTGATTGCGATCGAGGCTCGCCGCGAGGCCGGCGCGCCTGTGCAATGCGCCGAGTTCATTCCGGCCCTACTCGATCAGGAGCTTCCATTCCTCGGCGCTGTCACGGTGCAGCCGATCACGCGTATGCGGAGCTTCGTCGAAGGCGAAGCCCCCGATGTGACCGATAATTTCCCCGGGCGCATGATCGCCCGCGTTGCCTTCGATCGCCAACTCGCCCGCCGCGCCGCCGCAGCCGGCGTGGCGTGCCGCTATGGCGTCAGGTTGCGCGCGGTCAATGCGGACGGTGAGCTGTATTTGAGCGATGGCAGCGCGCTTCGCGCCCGCGTCATCATCGGCGCCGATGGCCCGCGTTCCCGCATCGGCGCCGCAAGCGGGCGGGTGAACCGGGCTTTGGTCGAGACCCGGCAGATCACCGTGCCACTCCGCGCGCGCCATGACGCGACCGACATCTTCCTCCGCGCCGCCTATCCCGGTGGCTATGCCTGGCTGTTCCCGAAAGGCCCGCACGCCCATCTTGGCCTTGGCGTTGCCGCCGCGTCGCGCGCTCGGCTGAAGGCGTCGCTGGCCGAGCTGCATCGCGAACTCGTCGTCTCCGGGCGCGTTGGCGCCGCGGTGCTCGGCCTCACCGGGGGGGCGATCCCGGTGGGCGGACGGCTTGCTGCTGTCGCGCCGATCGGCAAGGCGCCGGCGCTCCTGGTGGGGGATGCCGCGGGCCTCACCAATCCGGTGACTGGCGCCGGCATCGCCGCCGCCGTGCAATCGGGCCTGCGCGCCGGCCACGCCGCCGCGGCCTGGCTTGACGGAAATACCCGAGCGCTCGATCACTACGAGGACGATCTCGCCGAACTTTTCGATGCCGCGCTCACCCGTGCGCTCGCGAGACGTGCGGCGCTCCGGGCTTTTGCCGCCGCGCATGGGCCGCCCAATGCCACCGCGCTGCGCCGCGGCTGGATCGGCTATCCGCAGTATTGGGTCGATACCGTGCCGCCCGAACTTCGCCGTATGGAGATGACCGCATGAGCTGCCGCGAAATCCCGCGTCAGGCCGAGGCCCGGACGCAAGCCGGGGTGAACGAAGCGGCGATGATGCAGCCGCGCGCGCCCGAACCAGTACCCATCGGGGCGCGCAACGGCGCACGGGTAAAAACCCACGGACCCACGCCCGCTGGCCTATATCGCCCGAACGACAATGTCCTTACGCCTTTCATGCGTTCGCCGGATTATGTCCAGATGTCCACCGCGGCGGCGATCACGCTTGGCGTCATGCAAGGCGCCATGCATCGCACCAGTTGCACGCGCTGCCTTAATCTTTTACTGACGTATCCCGAGGGCTGCCGCGCCAATTGCGCCTATTGCGGCCTTGCGCGCCACCGCGAGGCCGAGCGCGACTACGCCGATCGCAACTTCATCCGCGTCGATTGGCCGGCTGTGCCCTATGACGAGGTGCTGGAGATCATGGCGCGGGGCGGTGATGGCGGACGATTTCATCGCATGTGCATCAGCATGATCACCCATCCGCGCTCGGATGGTGACACGCGTGTCGTACTGGAACGCTGGGTCGCGCGCGTGCCGCATGTGCCGGTCTCGATTCTGTCCAACCCGACGACGATGACGCGGGACGATGTGCGCGATCTCCACGATCTCGGCGCTGAGATCTTCACCGTGGCACTCGATGCGGCGACGCCGGAGATTTTCGACCGGACCCGCGGACACGGCGTGCAGTCGCCGCATTCCTGGGATAAATACTGGGAGATTCTGCACGCGGCGGCGGTAATTTTTGGTCCCGAGCGGTTCGGCGCGCATCTCATCGTCGGCATGGGCGAGAGTGAGCGCGATGTTCTGACGCAAGTCCAGGTGATCCGCGATCTTGGCGGGCACAGCCACATGTTCGCCTTCTTTCCGGAAAAAGGCTCGCTGATGGACCATCTTCCGGCGGTGCCACGCCAGCAATGGCGTCGCGTGCAGCTCGGGCGTTATCTCATTGACTATCGCGACCATCGCATCGAACGGATGCGTTTCGACGATGCCGGAACGCTCCTCGATTTCGGCGTGCCGGCCGAGGAACTCAACCGGCTCGTTGCCGCCGGCACCGCGTTTCGTACTTCAGGCTGTCCCGGCAAAGAGGCGCATGATGTGTCGGCCTGCGACCGACCCTATGGCGATTCGCCGCCGCGCGACATCGCCTCTTACCCCTTCGCCCCGCAACGGAGGGATATCGCGCGCATCCGCCGGCAATTGGGCCCGCTCTAGAAAATCCCGCGCGATGGTTGGCACATTTCGCGTGATCGATACCGGCATTCGTACCGGGCGCGCCAATATTGCGTTCGATCAGGCGCTGATCGAGGCGCGCGCCGCCGATCTCGTGCCCGATACCATCCGCTTTCTCCGCTTCCGCCCCGCAGTGCTGGTCGGACGGCACCAGATCCTCTCACACGAGATTGATCTTGCGCATTGCCGCGCCGAGGGAATTGAGGTCGGCCGGCGTATCACCGGCGGTGGCGCGCTCTATCTCGACGAAGGCCAGGTGGGCTGGGAACTGGTGTTCCGGCGCGCGAGCCTCGGCTTGTTTGACCTCGAAGTGGCGGCGCGACGCATTTGCCAGGCGGCGGCAGCGGGGCTGTCGCTTCTCGGCATCGATTGCGCCTACCGACCGCGCAATGATATTGAGGTCGACGGGCGCAAACTTGGAGGCACCGGCGGGTTCTTCGATGGCGATCTGCTATTTTATCAAGGCACGGTGCTGATCGAGCTTGACCCCGCGCGGATGCTTGCAGCCCTTCGCCTGCCGGCCGCGAAACTTGCCAAGCGCGCTATCGCCTCGGTTGCAGAGCGCATCGTCAGCTTGCGCGAACTGCTTGGCAGCGCGCCCGAGATCGCCGCGGTCCAGGCGGCGCTGCTCGCGGGTTTTGCCGATCATCTCGGCCTCGTCCCGACGTGGGGCGCGATCGACGCGGCCGAGGAAGCGCGCGCCCGTCGCCTTTACGAGGAAGAGATCGGTACCGAGGCGTTCGTGACGAGCCTCGACGCGCCGACGGTCCACGGCTCGGACGCAAGCGCGGTGCTGACGCGCCCGGGTGGTAGCGTGCGTGTCGATCTCCGCCGCGATGCCGCGGGTTTCATTGCGGACGTGCTGATTACTGGCGATTTCCTGGTTACGCCGCCGCGCGTCATTCGTGATCTCGAAGCAGCGTTACGCGGCAGCGAGGCAGCGGCGGCCGACGCCACGATCGATCGCTTCTTTGCTGCCCACACGGCGCATTTTCTCGGTCTCACGCCAGCCGATCTGCGTGCCGCCGTAGTTGCGGCGCTCACCGAGAGCCTGAAAATCAATCGAACTTAAAAACACCCTTTGAAAACCCGTTTTCCCGATCGATGCTAAGGCACCAGGGTATTCTTTGTCCTCACGCGGCGCGCAGTGTGGCGAGGAAATGCTCGATTTCCTCGCCCAGTTTGACCGATTGCGCCGAGAGTTCGCCGGCCGAGCCGAGAACGATGTCGGCCGCGGCGCCGGCTTCGGACGAGGTGCGAGCGACCGTGGCGATGGTTGCCGAGACCAGCTCGGTGCCGTGCGCCGCCTGGCTGACATTGCCGGCGATTTCCCGCGTCGCCGCGCCCTGCTGTTCGATCGCCGCGGCGATCGAGGTGGTCGCCTCGTTCATCTGCCCGATCATCCGCCCGATCTCATTGATGGCGCCGACCGCCTGATCGGTCGCGCTCTGGATGGTGGCGATCTGGCCGGCGATATCCTCGGTCGCGCGCGCCGTCTGGTTGGCGAGATTCTTGACCTCCGAGGCGACCACGGCAAAGCCCCGGCCGGCTTCGCCGGCGCGTGCCGCCTCGATCGTGGCATTCAGCGCCAGCAGATTGGTCTGCGCCGCGATGGTCTGGATCAGCATGATCACGTCGCCGATCTTCTGGGCGTTCTCGGCCAGGCTTTTCACCGTCTGATCGGTGCGTTCGGCCGCGGCGACCCCGCGCGCGGCGGTTTCGGCGGAGCGGCCGACCAGGTGATTGATCTCGGCGATCGAGGCGCTCAGCTCCTCGGTGGCACCGGCGACGGTCTGGACATTGCGGCTCGCCGCCGTCGCGGCATCGGCGACTTTCGCCGTTTGTTGCGAAGCGTCCCCGGCGATTCCGCTCATGCTCCGCGCGGTCGCCTGGAGCGTCGCCGCGGCGCTGGTAACGGCGGCGACGATGCCGCCGGCGCTCCGCTCGAAGCGCGTGGCAAGCTCGAGCCGCGCGCCGCGCCGCTCCTCGGCTGCCTGCCGCGCCTGCTGTTCCTGGAGGGCGCGCAGTTCGGCGCGCTCGATGGCGTTGTGGCGGAACACCGCGACCGCGCGGGCCATGGCGCCGATCTCGTCGGCCCGCGCCTCACCGGGGATGGCGCCCGCGAGATCACCCTCGGCGAGCCCGATCATGCGGCTGCGCAACTGGCCGAGCGGGCGGGTGATGCTGCGCGCGACCAGCCAGGCGATCGCGGTCGAGGCCAGGAAGAGGGCGGCGACGATGGTGCCGAGGCGCAGCACGCCCGACCATAGCAGAGCGTCGAGATCATCGATGTAGAGCCCGGCGCCGGCATAGAGGTGCCACGGTGGGAATGGCGCGACATAGGCGACCTTGGGCAGAGCAACCGTGCCGCCGGGCTTGGGATAGAGATAGGTGACGGTTCCCCCGCCGGCTGCGGCGGCACGGATTTGCGCCTGCACGAAGGGGAAGCCCCGTGCGTCACGCACCTCCAGGCGGTTGCTTCCCTCGACCTCCGGCGTCGGGCCGAGAACGAGGGTGAGGCCGTTCATGTCATAGGAAAAAATATAGCCGTTGCCGTTGTCGAAGCGGAGCGGGCGAACGGTGTCGCGGAAGCGCCTGAGCGCTTCTTCCCGCGTTATTTCGCCGGCTTCCACTTGCCGCTCCAGCGTGGCCGCGACCGAGAGCGCTTCCTCGGTGACGGCGCGGAGCTTGGTGATCTTGCCGGCGAGCATCTGCTGGTATTGATCGAAGAGCGCCATCCCGGCGATGGCGGCGAGCGAGACCAGCGCGGCGGCGACGATGACGAAAAGACGGAGGGAGAGGCTCGGGTGGCGAAGGCGGGCGAAGAGGGACGGCATCGTAATCCTCGCTGGGCGTTCCTGCGGGCCTCCTTGCTAACGGCGCCGGGTAAAGCAATCGTAACCAGCGCCGGGGCGGCCTCGCGTCCCGCCCAGCCCCACCAGGATTATCGTCAGCCGGATCAATCGACGTTGAGCGCGATGAGGAATGGCCCGCGGTGCCGGAACGATTGCGCGAGAAGGGTTGCCAGGGTTTCGCAATCCGTGGCCCCCGCCGCCGCGACGCCGTGGCCCTCCGCAAGCTTGATCCAATCGAGATCGGGATCGGCGAGGCTCATCATGGCGTGCGCGCGGGGGCCGGGATTGGCCCCGACCCCGGCCAGTTCGTGCTGCAGGATGGCGTAGCGGCGATTGGCGAAGACGATGGTGGTGATGTCGAGTTTTTCACGCGCCTGGGTCCAGAGGGCTTGCAGCGTGTACATCGCTGAGCCGTCCGCCTGCAACGCGACCACGCGGCGCCCCGGCGCACCGATCGCGGCGCCGGTCGCCATCGGCAGGCCGTCGCCGATCGCGCCCCCGGTCAATTGCAGCCAGTCATGCCGGGCGGCGCGGTGCGATTGCGCGAAAATACCGCGCCCGAAACTGCCGGCCTCATCGATCACCACGGCCTCATCGGGGAGCAGCGCGAGAATGGTTTCCGCCGCGGTCTCTGGCGTGAGCGCGCCCTGCGCGGGCAGGGGCCGGGGGCTTTCGGGGATTGGCGCCGGTGCTGCGCCGATCGCGGCGGCCAGCGCCGCGAGGGCGGCCGGCCCGTCCTGGTCGGGGCGGGCGAGGATGTGGATGTCGCACGCCGGCGGCGCCAGCCGATTGGGCCGGCCGGGATAGGCGAAGAAGGAAACCGGCACGCTCGCGCCCACCAGGATGAGATGGCGGAGGCCGGCGAATGCCGCGAGCGCCTGATCGAGCGGATAGGGCACGCGGGCGATCGGCACCCGCCCGCGCCCGCGCGCGATGCGCGCGTTCTGCTGCTGGGCCGAAAGCCGCGCCCCGCTGGCGGCGGCGATGTGCCAGGCATTTTCCAGTGGCGAGGCATTGAGGGTGGCCCCGCCCAGCAGCAGCATCGTGGGCTCGCCGCTTCGCAAAATCCGGCCCGCCTGCTCGATCGCCCAAGGGTCGGGCGCCGGGGCTGGGGTAATGGGCAGGGGGGCAGCGACCACGCCGCCCTCGTCCCAGGCGGTGTCGGCGGGCAGGATCAGGCTGGCGATCTGGCCCGGCCAACCCCGCGCCGCCCGCACCGCCATCGCCGCGTCCTGGCCGACGTTCGCCGCACTGGTCGCGGTGCGCACAAAGGCCGAGACCGGGCGCGCCCAGCCCTCGGTGTCGGCGGTGAGCGGCGCATCGAGCGGGCGGTGATAGGTTGCCTGATCGCCGATGATGGCGAGCAGCGGGCTCCGCGCCCGCCGCGCGTTGTGCAGATTGGCCAGCCCATTGGCGAGCCCCGGCCCGCAATGGAGCAGGCAGGCGGCGGGCCGCCCGCTCATGCGCGCATAGCCATCCGCCGCCCCCGTCACCACGCCCTCGAAGAGACCGAGCACGGCGCGCATGCCGGGGATGCGATCGAGTGCGGCGACAAAATGCATCTCGCTGGTTCCCGGATTGGCGAAACACGTATCGACGCCACAGGCGAGCAGCGTATGCACCAGACTTTCCGCGCCGTTCATTTTTTTGTCTCCTCAGAGCCTTAAAATCAATCGAACTTGAAAAAGAACACCCTCTGGAAACAATGGGTTTTTCTCGTCGATTTCCGAGCAAGAGGGCATTCTTTTTCAAACTCTCAATCTTCCCATGATGCCGGTCTGGGGAAGCTGGCCCCAGCTTGTCCCAATGGGAGATGGGGGCAGCGCGCTGGCCTTATTTTGAAGGGATTTTTCCATGCCCCTACTCCCGGAGCCGCTGGCCCGCCGTTTCCGGGGCGAGCGTGATGAAGGGCAGACCGACGAGGTAGATCAGCGAGACCAGGCTGATCGCGAGCGGGTAGGAGCCGGTTGCGGCGACGAGGCGGCCGATCAGGCTCGGCCCCGTCGCGCCGAGCACGCGCCCGAGGCTGAAGGCGAAGCCGGCGCCGGCGGCCCGCCCGGCGCGTGGGAACATCTCGGGCAGCCAGATGGTGTAGAGCGCGAAGACGGCGTTGGTGAAGAACCCGAGCAGCGGCAATAGCGCAATGAACGGCGCAAGGCGGCCGAGCAGGCCCACGAACAGGCCGTAGCCGAGCAGGTTGACGCCGAGGGCGCCCAGGAAGAACAGTGCCGCCGTCCGGCGTCTTCTGCCGATGCGCCCGGCGATCCAGGGCATGGCGAGGCAACCGGCGATGGTGCCGAGATTGATCAGCACGCCGGCCGCCGAGGCGAGGCGCTGGGCCGTTGCCATCGCGCCGCCGGCCTCGGTGAGGCGGCTCACGATCAGGGTCGGGATCCAGTAGGTCGAGGACCAGAGGCCGAAAATGATGCAGGACATCATCGCCGCGGCACTCCAGGTGGTGCGCGCCTCGGCGCCGAAGAGCAGCGCCCGGATGCCGAGCGCCCCCGCGCGGGGCGCGCGATCGCGGGCGCTTTCGGGCACCGAGGCGCGGAGATAAAGCGAAAACAGCGCCGGCAGGAGGCCGAGCATGAACATCGCCCGCCAGCCGATCAGCGGCACCAGGAACGAGAGCAGCGCGCCGAGCAACAGCCCGACGGGCGTCGCCGTATGCAGCCAGCCGGCGAGGCGCACGCGCATCTCCTCGGGCACGTTCTCGTGCAGGAAGGGCGTTCCCGCGATCCATTCGCCGCCCACGCCGAAGCCCGCGAGAAAGCGAAAGACGCCGAACCAGAGCAGGTTGGGCGCGAGGCCCGCAAGGGCGGTGAACAGCGAATAGGTGAGAATGGTGAGCACCATCACCCGCACCCGCCCGATGCGATCGGCGAGCCAGCCCCAGGCCATCGCCGCGGCCCAGCCGAGCATGAAGATCGAGAACATCGCGCCCCCGGCGAGGGCGATCGCGCCCTTGGTCGGGCTCTGTCCGCCGGCCTTGAGCAGGTCGGAGAGCGCCGGAACCAGGACATAGATATAGAGGCTGCTGTCGAGCCCATCGAGCATCCAGCCGCTCCAGGCAAGCCAGAAGACCCTCTGGGGGGCGAGGTCTCGGTTCACACGGCGCTTTCCACCCGCGCGGCGAGTGCCGCCCCGACCTCGGCCGTGCTGGCGCTGCCGCCGAGATCGCGGGTGCGCGGGCCGCCATCCTGGAGCAGGGCGGCGATCGCCGCCTCGATTGCCGTCCCCGCCGCCGTCTCGCCGAGATGGCTGAGCATCATCGCGCCCGACCAGATCTGGCCGATCGGATTGCAGATGCTCTGGCCCGCGATATCCGGCGCCGAGCCATGGACGGGCTCGAACATCGAGGGGTAGCGGCGTTCGGGGTTGATATTGGCGCTCGGTGCGATGCCGATCGAGCCGGCGACGGCGGGGCCGAGATCGCTCAGGATGTCGCCGAACAAATTCGACCCCACCACCACGTCGAACCAATCCGGGTGCTGGACGAAATGGGCGCAGAGAATGTCGATATGGAACTGGTTGGTTTCGACATCGGGATAGTTTTTTGCCATCAGCGCAAAACGCTCGTCCCAGTAGGGCATGGTGAAGGTGATGCCGTTCGATTTGGTCGCCGAGGTGAGGCGCTTCCGCTGGCGCTTTTGTGCCAGTTCGAAGGCGTAGCGGAGCACGCGATCGACGCCGTGGCGGGTGAAGAGCGATTGCTGGGTGACGAATTCGCGCGCGCTTCCGGCGAAAGCCCGCCCGCCGATATCGGAATATTCGCCCTCGGTGTTTTCGCGCACGACGATGAAATCGATCTCCTCGGGGCGGCGCCCGGCGAGCGGCGAGGGGACGCCGGGCATCAGGCGGCAGGGGCGGAGATTGACGTATTGATCGAAGCCCCGGCGGAGCGGGATGAGCAGGCCCCAGAGCGAGACGTGATCGGGCACGCCGGGCCAGCCGACGGCGCCGAGAAAAATCGCATCCGTGCTCCCGAGTCGCGCCATGCCATCAGGCGGCATCATCGCCCCCGTGCGGAGATAGGTCTCGCAGGACCAGTCATAGGGCTCGAAGGCGAGGCTGAAACCGAAGCGCCGCGCCGCCGTCTCGAGCACGCGGAGGCCCTCGGGCACCGTCTCCTTGCCGATGCCATCGCCGGGAATAACCGCGATACGATAGTGCCGCGCCATGGTTTTTCCTCCCCCATCCGCACCCGGCGCCAGGGTGGGGGCAGGGCGCGGCGGCGTCAATTGCCGGCGATGGACGAGGCCGGACGATGCCGCTAAGCAGCGGGGCGCGATGGAGGGGACGATGGCGGCAATCGAGACGACCGAGTGGGATCGCGATGCGGCGCTGACCACGGCGCGCATCCTGCTTGAGATCGGGGCGGTCAATTTTCGCCCCGAGGAGCCCTATACCCTGACCTCGGGCTGGAAATCGCCGGTCTATATCGATTGCCGCAAAATCATTTTTTTCCCCCGCGCGCGGGCGAAAATCTGTGCCCTCGCGGTGGAGAAAATCAACCGCCATGTCGGCTACGAGAGCATCGAGGCGGTGGTGGGTGGCGAGACGGCGGGCATCCCCTTCGCCGCCTGGATCGCCGATCGCATGCTCGCGCCGATGGCCTATGTCCGCAAGAAACCCAAGGGTTTCGGGCGCAACGCGCTGATCGAGGGCTCGGTGCCGACGGGCATGCGGACACTTCTGGTCGAGGATCTGACCACCGATGGGCAATCAAAAATCCGCTTCGCCCACGCCCTGCGCGAAGCCGGCGCCATCGTCGAGCACGCTTTCGTGGTGTTTTTCTACGGCGTTTTTCCTGGCAGTTTGCAGACGCTCACGGCAATGGGCATCACGCTGCACCATCTCTGCACGTGGTGGGATGTGCTGGAGGCGTGTCGTGACGGGTCCGATTTCCCCGAGGAGCAGCTCGCCGCGGTGCGGCGCTTTCTCGACGACCCCGTCGCCTGGTCGGAAGCCCATGGGGGCCCGCTCGGGCCAGTGGCCCGAGAGCCGTATTAGCCCCAGAGCCGTATCATGGGAAGGGTTCCAAGGGCTCTGCCCTTGGTGGGGTCCAAGGGGCGAAGCCCCTGGTCTTATTTTGCCTCGATAAATTTATCATAATCCCCAAGCCAGTCGAGCTAGAACCAGAAAGGCGGCACGACCGTTCGTCCGACCAACCACCCGAAAGGCCAGAAGATGACCGCGAGCGCTGATCTGAAAAGCCGTTTTCGTGCCCAGGCGCAGGGCGCCATGGCGCTCGATCTCGCCTATATCGGCGTGGTGAATGGCCTGTTCTCGGCGCTCCACCGGCTGCATGCCGCCGAGAGCGCGGCGCTCGCCGCCGCGGCCGCGATGGATGCCGGCTATGTCCGGCGCTGGTGCGATGCCGCCTATGCCGTGGGCTTTCTCGACGATGCCGGGGACGAACGCTTTTGCCTGAGCGAGAGCGGTGATGCGCTCCGCGCCGAGGCCCAGGGTGGTCTGATGCCGGTCGCGATCCAGGCGGTGCTTGCGGCGCACATGGCCGAGCGCGCGGCGGCCTTCATGCGCAACGGGGCGCGGCCGGGTGAGCGGGTTCTCGCCGAGCGCGAAACCATCCTGCCGTGGTTCGGGCCGATGCTGGAGGCGAGTTTCGCCCCGCTGTTCGAGGACACCATCTGCCCCAATGTCGCGATCTTTCGCGAAGTCGACGCGCGCGGCGGGCTTGCGGTCGATCTCGGATGCGGCAATGGCTGGTATTTGCGGGCGCTGGCGCGACGCTGCCCGGCGCTGCGCGGCCTCGGGATCGACGGTTTTCAGGAGAATATCGACCAGGCGACGGCGCGCGCGGCGGACGCGGGATTTGCCGCGCGGCTCCGCTTCACGCAGGGTGACGCCCACGTCCTCGATCTGGCGGAAAAAGCCGATCTGATCGCCATGAACCGCGCGCTCCACCATGTCTGGGAAGCGGGGATCGAGCAATTTCTTGAACGCCTGCGCGGCAATCTCAAACCCGGCGGGGCGGCGGTGATCTGGGAGCCGAACTGGCCGCGCGATCGCGCCCGCCTGCGCCAGCCCGGTTTCATGCGCATGGCGTTTCAGAATCTGACCGAGCATGTCCAGGGCAATCATCTCCTCGGCGCCGAGGAGATCGCCGACGCCTTCGCTCGGACGGGGTTCGTGGCGCCGGCGGTCCATCTGTTCAGCGAAGGCCAGGAGGCCGTCATCGTCGCCCGCGCCCCGCCCTGAGAGCTCGCCCTGAGAGTTTGAAAAAAATACCCTCGCGCCGCGGAATTGATCTGAGAAGACAATGTTTTTAGGGGGTTTTTCGTTTCATTTTCGATCTATTTGCGGGTTCTGAGCGGGTTTGATCCAAATCAAGGTTGCCACGCACCAAGCCGCTCAGATTTCCGCCACGCCGTCGCCATTGGCGGTAAGCGGAGAAAGATCGCGATGACGGAGCTGCTCAGCCCCGAGGCTCTGGAGTATGCCCTGCGCCGGATTGGCGAGGAGCGCTATCACAACCGCCATCCTTTTCATAAGTTGCTGCATGGCGGCAAGCTGGAGTTCGGGCAGGTGCAGGCCTGGGCGCTGAACCGCTACGTCTATCAGGCGGCGATCCCGCGCAAGGACGCGGCCTTGATGGCTCATCTCGAGGATCGCGAAATCCGCCGCGAATGGATCGGGCGCATCCACGATCATGACGGGCTCGGCCCCGATCAGGGGGGCATCGAGCGCTGGCTGAAGCTCACCGATGGTCTTGGTCTCGATCGCGCCTATGTGATGTCGCAGCAAGGCGCGTTGCCGGCGACCAAATTCGCCGTCGAGGCCTATGTCCGCTTCGCCGGGAGCCGCCCGACACTGGAAGCGATCGCCTCCTCGCTCACCGAGCTTTTCGCCCCCGCCATCCATGCCGAGAGGATTGCCGGCATGCTCGAAAACTACAGTTTCATCGACGAATCGCTGGTCGCCTATTTCCGCAAGCGCCTCGATCAGGCGCCACGCGATTGCCGCTTCGCGCTCGCTTATGTCAAGCAGCACGCGCGCACCTCCGAGCAGCAAAAAGCGGTGATCGACGCTCTGGTTTTCAAGACGGATGTGCTGTGGGCGCAACTCGATGCGCTCTATTTCGCCTATGTCGAACCGGCCCTGCCGCCGCCCGACGCGTTCGTGCCCGCCGCCCGTCCGGGCAAGTAAGGCGCGGCCCTTCTGGAACCCATGCCATGAACTATCTCGCTCTTCCCGCGCTCGACGCGGTCAGCGATATCTCATTCCGAGCGCGTAAACCGTATCCTTGGGCGGAGCTGCCAGGCCTGCTCACCGCGGAGGGCTATCGGCGCTTGCGGGCGACGCTGCCCGAGGCCGAGCGGTTTGATCGCATGGTGGGCGTCAAGCGGGCGCACGGGCAGAAAAGCCACGATCGCTACATCCTGCACTATCTTCCCGGGCTTGACGTGCCGGCGCCGTGGCGGGGGTTCATCGCGGAACTGCAAGGTGAAGTCTATCAATCTTTTCTTCGGCGGATGCTGGGCCTGGAGCGCACCGCGCGCCCCATCCTCACTTTGGAATGGTATTACGCCTGGGGAGGCTGTTCGGTTTCACCCCATTGCGATGCGCGACGTAAAATCGCGACCCATATCTTCTTCTTCAACGATGAGACGGATTGGCAGGCCGACTGGGGCGGAGAAATCCTCATTCTTGATGATGCCGGCCGCTTCAAGCCGCATTCCGCGCCCACTTTTGACGATCTCCGGGCCAGCGCCACCATCGACGCCCGGGGCAATGCGAGCCTTTTGTTCCAGCGCACCGAACATTCCTGGCATGGTGTGCGCCCGCTGCGCTCCCCTCCCGATCAACTGCGCAAGCTCTTCATCATCACCGTCAATGCGCCGACTTGGCAGGTGCGGTGGCGACGGATTCGGGGCAAGGATCCCGACGGCTTTCCTCTGCGGCGGACTGCATGATCCGCGTCCCGCATGCCGGCTTTGGCCACGCCGGCTTGAGGGACTATCGACAGGGATGAAAAATCTTGCCTATACTTCGGCCGCGCCGCATGGATTGGCGCCCCGAGGTCGCTGGTCTTTGTGTCCACAACATATCGAGGGAAAAATGGGTATCGAGAGAAAAATGCAGCGTTTTATTCTCACCTTCGCGGTTCTTGCGGCCAGTTCCCTGGCGCTCTCACCGATCGCGCGCGCCGATGGCGATGCCGCCGCCGGCAAGACCTTGTTTCAGCAAAAATGCACGCTCTGCCATTCGCCAGACAAGGGCGTCAACAAGCTCGGGCCGAGCCTCTGGAATGTCGCCGGCCAGCCCGCCGCCGAAGTGCCCAATTTTTCCTTTTCCCCGGGGATGAAGAGCGCACACATCACCTGGGATGACGCCAGCCTCGACAAATGGCTGACCAATCCGCGCGCCATGGTCGCTGGCACCAAGATGGTCTTCGTCGGCCTGCCGAACGAGCAGGATCGCCAGAACGTGATCGCCTATCTCAAGACCCTGAAATAGCGCCTTTCGCGATCGCTGCCCGCAACGATGTGGCGAGCCGCTCGGCGCTCGCCGCATCATTGCGGCGCTGGTCGGGCGCGATCGGGATTTCAGCGGCGATCCGCGAGGGCGGGCCGGCCAGGATCAGCACCCGATCGGCCAGCGCCGCGGCATCGAGCAGATCGTGGGTGACCAGTAGCGCCGCGGTCGGGCGCGCGCGCCACGCCTCAAGAAGAATAGCCCGTCCCAGCGCGGCATTGGCGGCATCGAGCGAAGCGAACGGCTCGTCGAGCAGCACCAGATCGGGGGCGACGGCGAAGGCCCGCGCAATCGCCGCGCGCCGCGCCATGCCGAGCGAAATCTGCCCGGGATAGGCGTCGCGGTGCGGCCACAGGCCGAGCCGGTGCAACAGCGCCTCCGCCGCGCCCTCCTGGCCGGGCGGCAGCACCAGCGCGAGGTTCTGCCAGATGGTGCGCCAGGGCAGCAGGCGCGGCTCCTGGAACACCACGCCGAGGCGTGGCCGGGCCAGACCCGGCCAGGTGATGCGCCCCTCGAAGGCGGCGTCGAGCCCGGCGATGAGGCGCAGCAGCGTGGTCTTGCCGCATCCCGACGGACCGACCACCGCGACGATTTCATTGGCCCCGAGGCTGAAGGCGAGATCGGCCAGCACCGGGCGCGCCGCCTTGCCGGCGCCAAACCCCTTGCGCCGGATCGCCACCTCGAGGATCACCGCCGCCACCTGTTCGCGCGCCGCTCCAGCGGCTGCCAGAGGCCCCATTCGATCGCCTGCACCACGAGGATGAAGGCCAGCGTGTAGGCCAGGATGCGGGTCACGTCGAAGAGCTGAAAATACTCCTCGATCGCGAAGCCCACGCCATTGCTGCGCCCGAGCAGCTCAACCACCAGCACGATCTTCCAGATGATCGCGAGCCCCGCGCGCGCGGCGGCGAACAGATAGGGATGGAGTTGTGGCAGCACGACATGGCGGAGCGTCGCAAGCCGCCCCATGCGGTAGCTCTGGGCCATCTCCATCAAGCCGCGATCGAGCGCCCGCGCCCCCTCGCGCACCGTCACCGCCGTCGAGGGCAGCTTGTTGAGCGCCACCGCGATCACCGCCGTCGGCTCGTTGAGCCCGAACCAGACATACATCAGCACGATCAGCACCAGCGCTGGCATGTTGAGCAGCACGATCAGCCAGCTATCGAAGGCGAGATCGAGCCAGCGCCAGACGCCGAGCGCGAGCCCCAGCGCCGTGCCGAGCACCATGGCGATGGCGAAGGACGCGGCGACGCGGAGCAGGGTGATGCCGAGATTGAAAAGCAGGTCGCCGGAGGCCGCCTCATGCGCCATCATCGCCACGACCGCCGAGGCGGTGGGCAGGAGGCGGCTTCCGGCCAGCCGCGCCGCGACCTCCCAGAGCAGGAGGAAGCCCACGACCGAGACCGCCCGCGCCGCGATCCGAGCCCCGTTCAGGAGAGCCCCGTCGGCCAGAACGTGCCTGGCGCCACGGTTTTCGCCGGGCCGACCAGCGCCACGCCCCCGGTCGCGGCCAGCACGTCATAGAGCGCCGCCGCCGCCGTCTCCTCGGATTTGCCCCATGCGTGGGGAATGCCGGCGCGGTAGTAATCGCGCAGAAGGGTGAGTTCCGCCGGGGTTTTGGCCCTGGTCAGGGGCGCCAGAGCGCGCCACTCGTCATCCGAACTTTCCAGCAGCGCCTGCGCCCGGGCCGCGGCGGCGAGAAATCCGTCGAGCAGCGCCTTGTTCTCGGCCGCCCAGCGCGCGCTGAAGACATAGCCGACAAACGGCGCGCCCGGCGGAATGCCCAGGCCCGCGACCGCCGCCGCCATGTTGAGCACGCGCCGCATACCGGCGGCCTCGGCGCGCGCGGCAAAAGGCCAGAAGGTCAGCATGGCGTCGAGCCGGCCGCTGTCCAGCTCCTGGGCGAGCAGGGCGGGGGCGCCAAAACTCGGCCGGGTCTCCCGCGCCAGATCGAATTTATCGTGTCGCTCGGCATAGGCGCGCAGAATGATCCAGCTTTTATCGAGCGGGCTGCCGGCCACGCCCAGTTGCCGGCCGGCGAGATCGGGCAGGCTGTGGATAGGCGAGGCGCCTGGGACGACGAGGGCGCCGAGCGCGTTGGAAAACGGCACAAAACTCCAATCCGCCCCGCTCGTGCGCTGGCGCGAGACCCAGAGCCAGTCCTGCACGATCATATCGACCTCGCCGGCTTGCAGCGCGACCTGCGCCGCCGGCGAGCCGGCGTATTCGTGCGTCGCGAGCGCGATCCCGGCCTGGCTGTCAAAACCGTGCCGGCGGATGACATCGAGTTCCCAGGAGAAGGAGCCGAAACGCAAAACGCCGATGCGCAAACTGGGCGCCGCCCGCGCGCCGGGTGCGGCGAGCACCGCGAGTGCTGTGGAGATCAAGGCACGGCGGCGGAGCATGGGGTGTTTTCCTCCCGCGAAAGCGCGGCGATTATCGAACCCGAAAGCCTGGCCCTGTCAATCGCGGGGCGTTACTGGAGAGGGCAATGGGGTGAAAGGTGTTTTGGCGCGTTTCTGCAATTCCGGAGCGTGTAAAGGCCAGGGCGTTGCCCCTCAGGGTGTTGCCCCTCAGGGTGTTGCCCCTCAGGGTGTTGCCCCTTGACCCCGCCAAGGGCGGCGCTGCCTTCTCACGCGCCGAGGTGGCCAAGCAGGCGGATATGGGAGCGGAGGCCGCGTTCGAAGCAGGCGATCTCGAATTTCTCGCCGGGGCTGTGGATCTGGTCGTCGTCGAGGCCGAAACCCATGAGCAATGTGTCGAGGCCGAGCACGCGGTGCAGGCTTTCGACGACCGGGATCGAGGCGCCGCAGCCGGTCAGCACGGGGGGGCGGGAGAATTCTTCCGCCAGCGCCTGGCGTGCCGCCGCGACCACGGGCAGGTCGGTTGGCACCTCGATGCCGGGGGCGGCGCCGAAGGAGGTGAATGTGAGTTTGAGATCGGGATGCACACGGGCGGCCATGAAGGCGCGGAACGCGGCGAAGATGGCCTCCGGGTTCTGGCCCGGCACCAGGCGGAAGGAGATTTTGGCGCCGGCCTCGGCCGGGATGACGGTTTTCGCGCCCGTCCCCGCATAGCCGCCCCAGATGCCATTGAGATCGGCGGTGGGCCGTGCCCAGAGACGCTCGAGGACGCCGCGCCCGGCTTCGCCGGCGGGGGTGGTGAGGCCGACGCTGCCGAGAAAAGCCCCGGTATCCAGGCCAAGTGCCGCCCATTGCGCGGCGCGTTCGGGAGAGAGCGGCGCGACGCCCTCGTAGAATCCAGGGATTTGCACGCGGCCCGCGGCATCGCGGAGCGCGCCCAGCGCCTGGACCAGTTCGTTGATCGGGTTGCAGGCGACGCCACCGAACAGCCCCGAGTGGAGATCACGCGCCGCGGCCTGGGCGCGGATTTCGACATAGAGCAGGCCGCGCAGCCCGGTGGTGATGGCGGGTGTTGCGAAATCCCAGAGATTGGTATCCGAGATCACCGCGGCGTCCGCCTTAAGCCGCGCGCGTTCGGCGAGCAGGAAGGGTTCGAGATGGGGGCTGCCGATTTCTTCCTCGCCCTCGAGCAGCACGGTGAGCCGCACGGGCAGCCCGCCGGTGGTGGCGTGCCAGGCGGCAAACGCGCCGAGCCAGGCCGCGACCTGGCCTTTGTCATCGACCGCGCCGCGCGCCACCATCCGCTTGCCGCGCGGGCCATCGACGATGGTGGGGGTGAAGGGCGGGCTCGGCCAAAGCTCCAGCGGCTCGGGCGGCTGGACGTCGTAATGGCCGTAATAGAGGAGATGTGGCACGTCGCCGCCGGGGCCGGGGTGTTGGGCGAGCACCACCGGATGGCCGGCGGTTTCGTGAAGTGTGGCGTCGAAGCCGAGGGCTGCGAGGCGTTCGCGCGCCCAGGCGGCGGCGCGGCGGCAATCCGCGGCATGGGCGGGCTGAGCGCTGATCGAGGGAATGCGGAGGAACGCCGACCAGGCGGCGATCGCCTGGCTCATGTCGGCATTGGCGAAGCTGAGCACGCGATCGATCGTCCCTGGCGTCATGGCGCCCTCCCATAAGTGTTGAGAAACATCGTGACCGCGGCCGCGACGACCTGGTCGATCTCCGCCTCGCTCGGCTCGGCCAGCAAGTTGAGCTTGCGGCGCAGCCAGAGCCGCGCCTGACAGAGGCAAAAAAACTGCTCGGCGGCGAATTCCGCATCGGCGACCTCGAGCCGCCCCTGGCGGCTCTGCAGGGCGAGCCAGCGCGCCATCTGGCCGATCGCGGGTGCCGGGCCGGCCTCGTAGAAGGCGCGGGCGAGTTCGGGGAATTTATCCGCCTCCGCGACCACCACGCGATAGATGGTGAGGCCGAGATCTGAGAGCATCATGCCGATCATCCGCCGGCCGATGCGCCGCAAGGTCGCCGCGATGTCGTCCTCGCCATCGACGGCTTCGAAGAGCAGGCAAAGGTTGCGCGCGCAGGCCTGCTCGACATAGGCGGTGAAGAGATGCGCCTTGCTCTGAAAATGATTGTAGAGCGTGCCCTTGGAAACATTGGCCTCGGCGGCGATGCGCGACATGCTCGCCCCTTCATAGCCGTCCTGCGCGAAAACCACTGCCGCGCCCTCAAGAATGCGTGTATGTTTTTCCGGTGATAAAGTGTCCGTGGCCAGCATCGCGCGGCGTCTCCTCGGCAGCTCGGAGCTTTAATAATTGACGATGCGGCCAAACGAGGTCATTTGTCAAAAAATGACCGATCCGTTCGGTCATGAGGGTCGCGTAGACGGAGGGGTGAGGGTGATGCGGGGATCGCGAGGGGACGGAGCGTCAAGCCTTGAAGTCGTGATTCGCTGGGGCGCGCGCGGCGCGTTGCCGCTGCTGGCTGGCGCATGGCTCGCCGGCTGCACGGTGGGTCCGGATTTCAAGGGCGAGACGCCGTGGTGGCAGCCGACGTCCTGGTCGGGCACGCGGCCCACCGCGCCGGTGGAGAAAGTGAGCCAGCCGGTTGCCGCCCCGCTTGATCCGAAATGGTGGGACCAGTTCCAGGATCCCGAGCTTTCGGCGCTCGAACAGCGCGTCGCTTCAGAAAATCTCGACATGCGCATCGCCGATATGCGGCTCGGCGAATCCCGCAGCCAGCTTGGCATCACCCAGGCCAACCAATATCCCATCCTCAACGCCGACGGCTCCTATTCGCACCAATATCTGAGCCCGAACGGCGTCGTTGGCCTTTTCCCGCCCGCCGGCGCGACCAGCTATGGCGGTGGTTTCGGCGGCATCGCGCCGGGCACCACCGGAACGTCCTTCGGCAGTAGCGGGGGCTCGGCGAGCGGCACAGCCGGCACGCTCGGCGCCATTCCGCTCCAGGGACACACAATTCCGCCCTTCAACCTCTACCAGTATGGCTTCGATGCCGCCTGGGAGGTCGATTTCTGGGGTCAAGTGCGCCGTCAGGTCGAGGCGGCGAAGGCCATGGTCCAGGCGACCGAGGATGAGCGGCGCGACTCGCTGGTCTCGATCGAGGCCGAACTCGCGCGCGATTATATCAATCTGCGCGGCGTCCAGCGCACCATCGCGATCACCGAGGAAAATCTCGCGAGCGCCAACCAGAGCCTCGATCTCACCCGCCAGCGCGCCAGCGGCGGCCTCACCACCGATCTCGATGTCGCCAATGCCGAGGCGCAGGCCTCCAATATCGCCGCCCAATTGCCGCCGCTCCGCGAGCAGGAAGGCCAGCTGATCAACGCCCTCAGCCAGTTGCTCGGCCGGCCGCCGGGCGCACTCAAGGCGGAACTCGCCGAGGCCAAGCCGATCCCGCCAGTGCCGCCGCAAGTGCCGATGGGCCTGCCTTCCGAACTTGCCCGCCGCCGTCCCGATATCCGCGCCGCCGAAGCCTCGCTGCACGCGGCGACGGCGCAAGTGGGCGTTGCGATCTCGGATTTCTTCCCCAATGTCTCGCTCACCGGCAGTTTCGGCATCTCCGCGCTCAACGCCTATCAATTGGGCAGCCTGCGTTCCGAGCAGTACGGCGTCGGGCCCACCGTCAGCCTGCCGATTTTCCACGGCGGCCAGCTCGTCTCGACGCTCGCCTTGCGCAAGCAGCAGCAGAAAGAGGCAGCGCTGACCTATCAGAAAACCGTGCTTCAGGCGCTCAACGACGTCGACAACGCGCTCATCTCCTATCATACGGAGCAGCAGCGGCTCGCCGAACTCGCCAAAACCGTGGAGGCGGGCCGCCGCGCCCTCGACCTCGCGCGCCAGCGCTATGTCCAAGGTGTGGCGACGTTTCTCGACGTGTTGACGGCGCAAAGCGTGCTGCTCGGCGCCGAGGTCCAGCAGGCGCTGAGCACGGCGCTGGTCTCGACCAATCTCGTCGCACTCTACAAGGCGCTCGGCGGCGGCTGGGAGCAGACCTATCCCGATCAGCCAGTGGCGGCCGCGGCTGGGAATCCCAGCCTCTAGCAGCCTGTCGGACTTAACGCGCCGCGGAAGCGGACGGTAGAATCGGCACCCACGATTCGCCCCGCCCGCCGGACCCCCGCTGCATGAGCAACTTCCGCCCGATCAACCGCGACATGGATTTCCTGATGCCACCATCGGTCGATGAGTGGCTGCCGCAGTGCCACCTCGCGCGGTTCGTGGTGGAAGTGATCGAGGGACTGGACCTACGGTCGATGAGCGGCAGCTACCGGGGATCGGGCGATGCGTCCTACCCCCCGCAATTGCTTCTTGGCCTGATCATTTACGGCTATGCGACGGGCGTATTTTCGAGCCGCAAGCTGGAACGGGCGACCTATGATTCGGTGGCGTTCCGCTTCGTCGCTGCCAACCAGCATCCCGACCACGACACCATCGCCACGTTCCGCCGCCGCTTCCTGGCGCAGATCGAAGCGTTGTTCGTGCAGGTGCTCGGGGTGGCCCGCGAGATGGGGGTTTTGAAACTGGGCACCGTGGCGCTGGATGGCACCAAGATCCACGCCAACGCCAGCCGCCACAGCGCGCTGTCGTATGAGCACGCGACCAGGATCGAGGCGCAACTGAAGGGCGAGGTGGCGGATCTTCTTGGCAAGGCCGAGGCGGCCGATCAGGCCGACGTGCCGGACGGGATGTCGATCCCCGCGGAACTGGCGCGGCGGGAGAAGCGGCTGGCCGAGATTGCCCGCGCCAAGGCCGTGATCGAGGCGCGGGCGAAGGAGCGCCATGCGCGCGAGCGGGCCGAGTATGAGGCGAAGATGGCGGCACGCGCCGCCCGCGCGGAGCAGACGGGCAGGAAGCCCCGCGGTCGGGTGCCGCAGCCGCCGGTGGCGGGACCGCTGCCGAGCGATCAGGTCAATCTGACGGACGAGGAATCGCGGATCATGCCGGTGCCAGGCGGCGGATTCGAGCAGTGCTACAATGCCCAGGCGGCGGTGGCAGCGGACAGCCTGCTGGTGGTGGCTGCCGATGTGGTGCAGGCGCCGAACGACAAGCAGCAGCTTGAGCCGATGCTGGGCAAGCTGGCCGAACTGCCCGACGCATTGGGCAAGGTTGGCGATCTGCTCGCGGACAACGGGTATTTCAGCGAGGGCAACGTGAACGCCTGCGCCGCCGCCGGGATCGAGCCGGTGATCGCGATGGGGCGTGACGCGCATCATCCCTCGCTGGCGGAACGTTTCGCAGCGGACCCGGCGCCGCCGAAGGATCCCACGCCGGTTGCATCGATGCGCCATCGGCTCCAGACGAAAGATGGCAAGGCACGCTACGCCCTGCGCAAGCAGATCCCCGAGCCGGTGTTCGGGATCATCAAGTCGGTGCTCGGGTTCCGCCAGTTCCTGCTGCGCGGGCTCGACAAGGTGCGCGGCGAATGGAGCCTCGTGACCATGGCGTGGAACATGAAGCGGATGTTCGCCCTGGCAGGGGCGAACTGAGTGAGACCGCGCCTTTTCCGCGTCAATTTGGCGCGTTTGGGAGGGGCACAGCGGTCGTCGGTGCGATGGCCCAGGCCTCAAGCACGAATTTCGCTATCCGCTCACGCGGCGGAGGCCGCGATGCAGGCGCCCACCACCTTCCCTCCAAACGTCGCCCAAATAACTCCGACAGGCTGCTAGCCGCAATACCGGGGTTTGATTCCGGCGCGGGAAGCCTTGGCATTGTTCTCGGTGGTAGTGGTCCGACGCTCGCCAATGCCGCCGGGAAGTCGCGTAAATCTCGACCCGGCGCCGCTTTTACCCACCTTCCCGGCGCCTCACAGAGCATGGTCCCGGCAGTGCATCGATGCCTCCGCGGGAGGCTCACAAAAACACTTGCGGAAAAGAGATAAAAACGTTAAAAAAAGGTAAATGCCGCGCCTTTTGTGGCTTTATCGCGCTGTTTGACCGCGTTTTACCGCGCACACGGCTATCTTGATAGCGCCAGGGCTTGATAGCGCCAGGGCTTGATAGCGCCGGGGCTTGATCGCGCCGGGGCTTGATCGCGCCGGGGGGGGCTAGCACACCGATGTCCGCCACAATGACGATGGTTAACAATACGCCGCCTTCGACGAACACACGCGTTAATACCTCGACGATCGTCACCGCACCGGTCGTTCTGGGGAACGACGAGACGCTCACCGTCGCTCCCGCCGTCACGCTGGCCAGTACTGGCTCGCTCGCGGTCTATCAGCCGCCGAGTGTCATGGGCGAGGTTTCGGTTATCAATCAGGGAACGATCATTGAGGCCATCGCGGCCAAGGGCTCGTACGGATTCGGAGCCAGTGCCAATCCCGGCGCGCACGGCGTTCTCGCCTTGCCCCCCGAGCCCGACACCGAACGCGCTTCGCCCTGGCACCGGCGAGATCTTGCCGACTTGGCGGTGTCCGAACGGGGCGGACATCGCGCTCCGGCGTGAATTCCGCGTGAGCCTGAACGTCTGATCCGAAATTACTTCCTACCCTGGAGCATGATCGATGTCCGAGACAATCAGCAGTAACACCACGACCACCTACATCACGCTGAGCGCTGGCGCCACGCTCAGTGTCGAGCCGGGGGTGACCCTCACCGGAACGGGCTACGGGATTGAACGAAACCGCTGCCGCGGTAAGGGGAGCTGACTTCGACGGCTGAGCCTCCTGTCTGAGAGGATTGGGTTGTCCGACCCCACCCTCACCAGACAGGAGATCCCGATGGCTACAATCA
>Ga0078972_1001913_pt3 | contig 54375 bp, 47 predicted proteins | sample YelNatPaOPGAMG01_FD_67568 | JGI IMG/M metagenome (GOLD analysis project Ga0078972, IMG submission 67568) | Hot spring thermophilic microbial communities from Obsidian Pool, Yellowstone National Park, USA - OP-RAMG-01 (SPADES assembly) (version 2) | ecosystem: Environmental > Aquatic > Thermal... | reverse complement strand
GCTGGTGGGCCGTGAAGGATTCGAACCTTCGACCTTGGGATTAAGAGTCCCCTGCTCTACCAGCTAAGCTAACGGCCCATGCGCTGCGCTATGGTACCAGCCCTGCTGGCGCTGGACAAGCTCAGCCAGCTAGCTGGCTGAGCTTGTCCAGCGCACCTGCAGCAGGACCCGCTCGCCGGCTCATGTGAGGCGCCCACCGGGATCGCTGACGGCCCTCGGCCGAGCGTCCGAGCCGGGTTTTCTTCGCGGCGCTCGGCCGGGCGTCGGGACCAGGTTTTCTTCGCGGCGCTCGGCCGGGCGTCGGGACCGGTTTTCTTCGCGGCGCTCGGCCACGCAGTTGCAGTGAACTGCCTAGCCTTCGACGACGTGTTCGCCAGCGACCGGGTAGTCTTCCTCCTCGAGGATATCCTTCACCTGATCGAGCGTGATGATCGCGGGAGCGAAGACCAGATCGAGCGTCTTGCTGGCCACATCGACCTCGGCCTTCTCGATGCCGGGCCGGCCCTGCAGCGCTTTCTCGATCGTCATCTTGCAGTGCTCGCAAGAGACGTCGGGAACATCCAGTACGAGGTGCTGAGTCGAGCTCACTGTGCCTCCTTCGCCGCCTGCAGCTCGCTGAGGCGGTACGTCACGATCCGTCCTTCACCGTGGTCGACGGTGACTGCGTCGCTCGTCGCGAGCAGATCAATCACTTTACCCTCGCCCGCCGGTGTTCTCACGATGGCGCCCCGTTTCGGCGCCCGCCGCTTAAAGTCGACGTAGACCTCGTGCTCGTACTTGAGGCAGCACATCAGCCGGCCACAGACGCCAGAGATCTTCGCCGGATTGAGCGGCAAGTTCTGATCTTTGGCCATGCGGATTGAGACCGGCTCTTGATCCCCGGCAAACAGGCAGCAGCAGAGGCGGCGCCCGCACCCGCCGTAGCCGCCGATGAGACGCGCCTGGTCGCGCGCCGACACCTGCTTGAGCTCGACGCGGCGCTTGAGCCGTTCGCTCAGCTTGGTGACCAGTTGGCGAAAGTCGATGCGCTCCTCGGCGAAGAACGAGAGGATGACCTTCTTGGCGTCGAAGGTGAGCTCGGCCGAGACGAGCTTCATGTCGAGGCCGAGCTCAGCGATCGCCTGCTCGCAGGCCGCGCTCGCCTCGTGCTCCACCGCTTGGTGGGCGGCAAGCGTCGCCACATCGGCCTCCGTTGCCTTGCGCACCACCCGCTTCAATCCCGGCGGCAGGTCCTTCTCAGCAATCTCCTGCACCGCCTGCACGACTTTGCCGAAGTCAAGTCCGCGAGCCGTCTCGACGATAACTTGATCTCCGGGGGCAAGCTCCAAGCCGCCCGGATCGAAATGGTAGATGCGCCCGCCGTCGCGAAAGACGACGCTCACTACCTTAGGCACCGTCCTGTACCTCCTCAAAGCGGGCGAACATGGCTTGCAACGCCAGCTTACGGTCGACGTTGAGCAGCACGTTCTTCCGCGTCGCTTGCGTGATCTCAAGCATACGCTCGTAGAGATCGGGCCGCGCTAGCCTCGCTTGCTCAAGCTCGTCCCGTCGGTCGACGTTCCACACGGCAGCCTCGCCGCCGTAGCTCATAACCAACGCGTCGCGCAACCAGGCGGCCAGGTAGTCGAGCGCGTCAAGCGCGACAAGGCGCGTCACACGCGCCTTGTCGCGCTTGCCGCGCTCCTCGATACGCTTGACCCGCCAGGCGCGCTCCTGCGCGTCGCTGATCGTCCGCTCCAGTTCCTCCGTCTGCGCGGCAACCGCCGTGGCTACCTGCTCAGCAGCGGCCTGCTCCCCCGCGCTCACCTCTTCCACGAAGGCGTGCGCTGCGTCACGATCGCGCGCGGCGATAGCGGCCGCGAGCTTGGTGAAACGCGCGCGGCGCTGCGCGCCGCGCGCGTCGTCGGCCAAGCGCACGGCTCGCTCGACGGAGCCGCGCGCGAGACGGGCGAGCGCTGCGGCCTCGGCTTCGCCGAGGCCGCAGCGCTCGCCCAAGTACGCCGCCACCACCGCATCGCTCACCGGGCGAAACTCGACCACCTGACAGCGCGAGCTGATCGTCGGCAACACGCGCTCGGGCTCGTCGCTAACGAGCAAGAAGTAGACGTGCGCAGGTGGCTCCTCGAGGCTCTTGAGCAACTTGTTGGCCGCCTCGCGACCGAGCTTCTCGGCCTCCAAGATCACCCAGACGCGCCGCTCGGCCAGGAAGGGCTTGAGACTCAGCTCGGCGACCAACCTCTCGACCTGGTCGATGCGTATGAGCTCACCCTCGCGCTCGACCACGGTCAAATCCGGATGCAGCCCGCGCCGAGCCCGCTCGCACTCGTCGCAGTGGCCACAACCCCCGCAGGCGCTGACGATGGCGGCACCCAGCTCGAGGGCAAACTGGGTCTTGCCGAGGCCCTCCTGGCCGACAAGCAAGTACGCATGGCTGAGCGATTCGGGAAACGCGGCCGCGAAGTACGCCTTGGCCAATTCCTGACCGGGGATGGACTCAAACACCGTGTGCCTCCCCGCCCGCCACGTCAGCGGCCGTCAGCACAGTGAGCGCGCGAGCCTCGATCTCGGCAGCGATCTCATCCGCCGGCCGCGCGCCGTCAACCAGGTGCACGCGCTCAGGAAAGCGCCGCGCTAGCTCACGGTAGCCCTCGGCGACCCGCTCCTGCAGGTCAGCTCCCTCCCGCTCGATGCGGTCGGGCGGCGCCTCCTGCGGCCGTCGCTCGGCCAACGCCGGGGCGACGTCGAGGACGAAGGTCGCGTCGGGAAGTAATCCTTGAGTGGCCCAGCTGTTCAGTTCGAAGACGCGCTCGATGCCCAAGCCACGGGCGTAGCCCTGGTAGGCCAACGACGAATCGACGTACCGGTCGAGGAGCACGACAAACCCCTCAGCCAGCGAGGGTTGCACGACCGTGCTCACCAGCTGAGCCCGCGCCGCGGCGTAGAGCAGCGCCTCGGCCCAGGCTGTGATCTCGTGGCGCCGGTGCAGCAGGAGGTCGCGGATCGCCTCCCCCGCCGGCGTGCCGCCCGGCTCGCGCAGCGTCGCCTCCGGAGCGCCGCGGTAGCCGACCGGCAGACCGCGCGCCAGCAAACGCTGACGCAGCAACTCGACCTGCGTCGACTTACCTGACTTGTCGATCCCTTCGAAAGTGAGGAGGAAGCCGCGACCCCGCGGACGGCTCATGGGCGCCTCCCCGCGGCCGTGCCCGGCGCAGGGATGGCTACCGCTTCGACTTGTTGTACTTCTCTTTGCTTGGGCAATCTGGATCGAGACAAAGCGTCCACGGTCTTCCGCGTCCGCCGGATGAGACAACCTTGATCTGTGGCCAGCCACATTCCGGGCATGTGGTTCCTAGGGGGATGATAGCACCCCGCTGCGGCAGCGGGAAGGTCTGGCCGCAGCCGCGCCGGGGACGCGTGCCCTCCGGGGCGCCCTCCGGCACCTTGGGTTCCTCGTCCGGCTTGCCCACGCAGGCGACGAAGCGCTTGCCCGTCTTGCCGCGCAAGATGCGCAGCTCACCGCCGCAGTTGGCGCACACACCGACCGTCAGGTCCTCGCGGACGGCCCCCTTGACGATCGCGCGAATCTGCTCGGCATGCGCCGCCAGCAGCTGATACGCGTGCTCGAGCATCTTCTGGCTCTCGGCGACGACCTCCTCACGACGCAGCTCTTTGGCCGTGATCTTGTCCATCTCCGCCTCGAGCTTGGCGGTCATCGTCGGTGAGGAGATGTCGGTCGTCTCGCCGCCGTCTTGCCTGCGCGGGCTGCCGTCGGCGAGCGCCGCGTTGAAGGCACTAATGAGGGCGATGCCTAACTCGGTGGGCTCGACCGGGTTGCCGCGCACGTAGTTGCGGTCGTACAGGTGCTGGACGATGTCGGCCCGCGTCGCCTTGGTGCCCAAGCCCAGCTCCTCCATCTTCTCGATCAGCGTGCCCTGGCCGTAACGGCTTGGCGGCTGCGTCTCCTTCGCCTCGCTGCGCACCTCAAGGACCTTCAGCTCGTCGCCCTTGGTGAGCTTAGGCAGCTGCTTGTCGCGCTGCGCCGCGTAGGGCTGCCACACGCGCAAGAACCCCGGCTCGGCGACGCGACTACCGCGAGCCACGAAGGGCTCCTCGCCAACTTTCAGGTCGACGCGCTGGCCCTCGATCGTCGCCGGCGGCAGCAGGGTCGCCAAGAAGCGGCGCACAACCAAGTCGTAGACACGGGCGCGATCGCCGCTCAGAGGCTGGCGCGGCACGCCCACCGGGTGGATCGGAGGGTGGTCGGTGGCGCGCTTGCTGCCATGAGTCGGCTTCAGGGTTGGCTGTCGGGCGAGCTCGGCGGCGACCTCGGCCACCGGTTCGTGAGCGCTGATCGTCGTCAGCAAGGCGCGCAGATCGAGGCTTGCCGGGTAGTACGTGTTGTCGGTGCGTGGATAGCTGATCAAGCCGTCGAGGTAGAGCGATTCGGCCGCCTTCAAGGCGCGCGCCGGCGAGACGCCGGCGCCCGAGGCGGCACTCATCAAACTGGTCGTGTTGAAGGGCGCCGGCGGCAGCACGGCGCGCGCCTTGGCGCTGTAGGCGGTCACTGTCGCCGTCTCGGCTTGGGCTCGGGCGAGCGCTGCCTCGGCCTCGTCGAGGGCCGCGAAGCGGCCCTTGGCGTGCTCGGCCGTAAAGCGCTCGCCCGTCACCGACTCGAGGTCGGCCTTCAGCTCCCAGTAAGGCACCGGCACGAAGGCACGCCGCTCAAGCTCGCGGTCGACCACCAACCGCAGCGTCGGCGTCTGCACCCGGCCGACCGAGAGGTAGTCGGCGCCGTAGCGGTAGCTCACCAACGAGAAGAAGCGCGTGAGCACTGCTCCCCAAATGAGGTCGATATCTTGGCGCGAGTGGGCCGCCTCGGCGAGCCCGAAGTCGAGCGTCGTTGGCTTGGCAAAAGCCCGGCGCACCTCGTCGGGCGTGAGCGCTGAGTAGCGCACCCGGTGGTGACGATCGACGACCGCCTCCGGCAGGACAGCCTTCAGGCGCACCTCGCCGTCGCTCTCACCGACGAGCGCCGCCGCGTCAGCATCGTCAGCCGCGCTGGCGCTGCGTCCAGCACGTGGGGCCTTGGCCCTCTTGCGCTTGCCACCGTCGGCGCTGTCCAGCGGGTGGCGCCGCAGGGCATCGCCGCGCAGGATGGTGAGGGCCTCATGGCCGATGAGCTCACCCTCGCGGTCGTAGTCGGTCGCGATGATGACCTCAGTCGCTCCCTTGGCCGCCTCGCGTAAGGCCCCTACGGTCACGGCGCTACCACCGTCGACCACCCAGGCCAGATCGGGTTCACGGATCATGCGTTCTATGTACTTAAGGCTCCAGCGACGGTATCGATCGGGGAACACGGTCTCCATGACGTGGCCGCGTAACCCGATCACGACGACCGGCTGCCCTTCCTCAGAGAAGTGGTAGGACTTCACCTTCTGCTTGCCGCGCCCGTGCTCACGCACGCGCACGCCGGTGCCACCGAGGATGTGGGCGATCTTCTGCGCCGCCGAGTCTTTCTCAGTGACGATAAGTTTCATGCGCGGTGCGCTACCTTCGTGTCGTTAACCGGGATTGTGCCGCCAGCCGACTGCCGGCAGGCCGATGGCAGGTTATACCACCGTGTCAAGGGACTGTCACGCCGCAGGACGCGCCCGCGCGCCTGGGCGCGCGGGCGCGTCCTGCGGCGCCCACACCGCCCGCCGCGCGCCAGCCGACGTCAGCCGCGCCGCTTCTAGGCGACGGCGGCAAGCGCCTCAGCGCGCGTCTTGAAGATCGCGAAGACCTTGTCGAGGCCGGTGATGGTAAGGATCTTCAGCACCGGCCGCGTATTGGCGACGAGCAGCAAGTGACCATCGAACGGGTGCAAGCGCTTGATACCACCGATGAGTACTCCGAGAGCCGTGGAGTCGATGAACTCGACCTGGGAGAGGTCGACGACGATGTCGACCGCACCTTCTTCGATGAGGGCGAGCATGTCCTCCTTGAACTTGGGCGCGGTGTAAATGTCGACCTCGCCCTGGAGGGCGATCACGCCCAGGCCGTCGCGGACGGTTTCACGGGTGCTAGCGAAGTTCGTCATGGTGTCGGGCTCGCAGTCGGAGAGGTTTTCGGACTCGTCGATGGCCCCGGCGAGGCGCTTTGGGTCTGCTGTTTCACCCACTGTCTGATGGTTGCGGCCTCGGCCGAGTTGGGAGCAAGCTGCAGGTAGCGCGTGAAGGCCAGCAGCGCCTGCTGGGTATCGCCGGCCTGCTGAGCCGCCACGCCCAAGCTGTAGAAGTAGTCGGCTTTCTTGGGCTCAATCGTCGTCAGGCGCTCATAGACGTTGACGACCTTGCTCCAGTCGCCGATGGCGACGTAGAGCTGTCCGAGCGCCTCGAGCGCCTGAATCTGACTCGCTCTCGGAGTGGCGCCTTGCTGCGCCTTCTTCAGCTTGAGAAAGCGCTCATAGTAGCCGATGGCATTGGCGTAGTCGCCGCTCTGCGCACTCGAGCCGGTCGTCTGGGTGCTCGCGTGCGCTTGATAGGCCTCGGCGAGCGAGAAGATCGCTTGCCCGTCGTTCGGGTTGGCTCGCACCTTGGCGGTGAGCTCCTTGATCTGCTGCTCGTAGGGGTTGGCTTGGCTCAAGCCAACACGGTTACTACAGCTCTGCAGCACTCCTGAGTAGCCGAAGATCAAGAAGCTGGCCATCAAGATAGCCATGAAGAGGAAGATCCACTTCTGCCAGAACCTGACGCGTTTGCGGTCGAGAAGCACTCGTTTGCTCTCCTTGCTCTAAGCCGGTGTGCGGCCGGTTTGGTTGTCGGCAGCGGAGTGCCACCAGCCTGACTCGGCCGCACCTACCTGCACACGCCCTTCACGCACCCGGGCTTGCAGTTTCTCGCGCACCCGCAGAGCCTGATCGCGAATCGCCGTCTGATCGACGCTCGTGAACCGCTTGTCATCGTATAACACACGGCCGCCGATGCAGGTGAAGAAGACGTCGTCTTGGTTGGCGCCGTACACGAGAGCTGAGTACGGGTTGGCGATCGGCACGAAGTGCGACTTACCCACGTCGACGGCGATGAAGTCGGCCAGCTTGCCTGCCTCGAGGGAGCCCACCTCGTCATCTAGGCCGAGCGCTTCGGCGCCACCCAGCGTGGCAATGCGGATGCACTTCTCGGCGTCGAGAGCGTGCACGTCGCGTTCGTGGGCGCGATGCAAGAACAGGGCCACGCGCATCTCGTCGAACATGTCCATGATGTTGCTCGACGCCGGGCTGTCGGTACCCAGGCCGACGCGCACCCCGAGACGCAGGAGGTCGGTGAGCGGCGCCACGCCGCACCCAGTCTTGGCGTTGCTCTTCGGGCAGTGAGCCACCGCGACGCCCTTTTGCTTGAGGATGCGCAGGTCGTCGATGTTCGCTTGCACGCAGTGCACCGCCAGGAAGTCGGGTCCGAACACGTCCCACTGCTGCAGGTACTTGATGGGGCTCACCCCGTAAGGCTGCACGAGCATGCGTTCCCAGCCCATCTTCTCGCGGAAGTCGTGCGCGAACTTGCCTGAGCCTGAGCGCACGAAGGTGACTTCCTCCTTGCTCTCGGCCACGTGGCTCGCCAGCTTGATGCCCCGCTCCCGCGCGTAGCGCGCGATGGCCTGGTAGAGGCGACTCGAGACGGTGTAGGGGGCGTGCGGCGCGATGCCGACGGCGAGCTCGGGCGACGCCTCGGCGCGCAAGCGCTCGAGGCGTCGCCCGAGCTCGCTCATCGTCTCGTCGAGGCGCGTGTCGTCGATCCCGTACACCTCTTGGAAGACGATCCCGCGCAGACCGACCTGCTTGAGCGCCCGCATGCTGAGGCCCGTGTAGGTGACATCGGCGGTCGTCGTAATACCCGAGGCGAGCGACTCAACGGCCCCCAAGAGCGCGCTCTGCTCGTACTCCTCGGCCGTGAGCGAAGCCTTCACGTCGACGAGCTGCAAGATCCAGTCGCCGAACGCCTCATCGTCGAGGATGCCGCGGAAGGTCGTGTACTCCACGTGGCTGTGCGCGTTGACGAAGCCCGGCATGATGATGGCCTGTTCGAAGTCGACCACGCCGGCCTCGGGATAGCGCTCGCGCAGAGCGTCGGCCGGCCCCAGATCGAGGATGCGCTGGCCGCGTACGACAACGCCGCCGCGCCGCACGTACGGGGTCGCCACGGGCAGCACCCAGTCGGCGCAGTAGATCGTCGTCTCGTTCTGTGGAGCTTTCTCGGCCATAGGGATCGTCGAGGCGGCCCAAAATCCGGCGCCAACCTCCGCTGGAGTATAGGGGAGCCTCAGATGTGAAGCAATCGGGCGTATACTCCCCTGTAAGGCCACCACGCGGGAGACAGATGGTGACAGAAGAGGCCGAGCGGAGCTACTCGCCAGAGGTCATCACTACCTACGTCGCGGACGCCATCCAGGCGCTTCCTGGCGTCGCCGACCTGCACCGGAACCCCTTACAAGCGATCGGTGAGAAGGTCCATCTAGAGCGCTACGGACCAGTGCGGCTGGTGCGCGAGGACGACACCTCTACCCTTGAGATCCACCTCGTCGCGGCGGCCGACGCCGTCATCCCCGAGATGGCGGCCGCCGTCGAACGAGCGACGCGTGACTACTTGAAGAAGATGACCGGCGTCGAGCTAGCGCGCGTCGACATCTACGTCGACGATATCGCCGACCCCGACGCTCTCGGATCCGACAACCGACAGTAGACCAGCTCGTCGCCGGCTCCCCCCACTGGCGAGACAGACCTGAGACCCGCGAGGCGCGACTGAACGCATGAGAGCTATCGACCTCCACAGTGATACGCGCGACCTCATGGCTGCCACGTGCCGTTCGTGCACCTGGTGGCAGACGCCTCCTGGAGAAACCGGCGATGAAGACGCGCGTCTGAGCTGGGAGCGCGCGGTCGAGGACGAGAACGGGTTCTTCGGTCGGGCCCTAGTCGACGGCGACGCCGTCATCGGCTGGATGCAGGTCGCGCCGGCCGCGCTCGTGCGCCGCGCGCGCCACTTGCCGGCCGGACCGCCGTCACGCGACGCCTTCCTGCTCACCTGCGCCTACTTCTACGACGAGGAGTTCTTGGTCGGCTTCCAGCAGCTCCTGCAAGAGATCGAGTACGCGCTCAAGCACCGCCAGGCGACGGCGCTGGAGGCATTCGCCGCCAGCGCCGTCGCCGACGAAGATCGTTTTCGCGGCTACTTGCGCGAGCTCAACTTGTTCAACCCGCAGGTCCTCGAGGGCAACGGATTTCGGCGCATCCGGCGCGCCCCCGGGGTCGACCGCTACCGGCTCGACCTGGCCACGCTGATCGCCACGCCGCGCGAGAGTCGCCTCTACGAGAAGCGAGCCACGAACACCGCCGCCCAGCCGGTCTGAGCGACGACGTCAACCGAACCGAGCGACAGCTTCAGCCGATCTGAGCGACCGCCTCAGCCTAGCAGGCGCGGAAGGTGCGCCTTCCACTCCTCCGGGACGATGGCGTCGAGAGCGTCGTCGATGGTGACGACCCCCAACAGGCGGCCAACGTCGTCGACCACCGGCAGGACGAGCAGGTTGTACTTGGTCATCAGCCGACCGACTTCCTCCTCGCTCTCCTGCGGATGCACGGTGACGGGGTCCTCGCTCATGATCTCCTCGAGGCGCTGCGCAGGATCAGCGACCACTAAGTCGCGCAAGCTGAGGAAGCCACGCAGTACACCCTGCGCATCGTTGACGAAGATCGATGAGAGGGCCGGCGCCTCGGGCTTCTCGGCGCGGATGAAGTCGATCGCTTCCCCGGCCGTCATCCCGCCGAAGAGGACGACGAAGTCGGTCGTCATGAGCCCCCCAGCCGAGTGCTCAGGATAGGAAGCGAGCCCGCGGATGGAGGCCGCCTCTCTTTCGGGCAGGGTCGCCAACAAGCCCTCCGCGACGTCACTGGGAAGCTGGGCGAGGATGTCGGCGGCCTCGTCAGGGTCGATCTCGGCTAACACCGCCGTCGCGAGATCCCTGGGCATCTCGGCCAGCGCCGCCCCGCGCAGCGACTCGTCCATCTCCTGCAGCGTGTCGGCCGCTTGGGCCGTGTTCAGAGCCGCCAGGACACTGGCGCGCTCGCGCGGACCGACTTGGTGGAGGATCTCGGCGATATCGGCAGGCCGCATGTCGGCAAGCTCCTCGAACGCCTCGGCGAAGTTGGGCCGCGAGAGGCGCAGGGAGATCAGGTTCACGTCTTCCCAGGGAAGGAAGTGCTCAGTCCGGTGACCGAGGTGGTCAGCGATGAAGCCCAGACCCACCCGTTTGAGGACGGCGCTACCGCCCGTGTCAACGCCCTGAACCGTGAGCCCAGCGCCGTCCCGCCGCAGGACCACGTCCTGCACGCGCACCAAGCGACGCCGCTCCAGGTCGAGCACCTGCTTGTCGAGGACGGAGTCGACCAGAGCGATCTCATCGGAGCGCAGTGAGGCGGGAGCAAGCTCGTCAACCGTCACATTGAGATCGACGCGCTCGCCTTCGACATCGAGGGTCGCCACTTGACTCCAACTGACGCGCAGCTGTTCCTCGTCGTGGTGGCAAATGAAGGCGCTGACTGTCGGCGGCTCGGAAGTGAGGGCGGCGACCACATCGGCCACTTCGCCAACGATGTCACCCTGCTTATCGAAGACTTTGAGCTGCTGCAGCTCAGAGAGGGCTAAGGAACCGTCGTCTGACACGCTGGAGGCGCCACCCCTTCGGGCAGTCTCGAAGCTTGACCATTCGTAGGGGCACACGATAGCCCTCAACCTTCGCGCTTGTCAACGAACGGCTCTCCCGGTACCGTGTAGCGGCCCTCGACGGAGCGAGGGCTCAAGCAGCCGCGCTGGCGTGGGGTCCAGCGGGTTCGTCAGGGGCATCAGCCCACTCACGCGAGAGAAAGGAGCCCTCCGCAGTGCTAGAAAGACTGTTCAAGTTCCGCCAGAACGGAACCACCCTAGCTCGCGACACCGTCGCCGGACTCACCACCTTCATGGTGATGGCGTACATCATCTTCGTAAACCCCGTCGTGTTGGGCTTTGTCGGCATCAAGGATTTGCAGCCGCTGGGGCTGCCTTTCGCCGGCGTACTCACATCGACGTGCCTCGTGGCGGGCGTCATGACGCTCATCATGGGTCTGTACACGAACCGTGCCTACGCGATCGCGCCGGGCATGGGCCTCAATGCCGTCGTCGCCTTCAGCCTCGTGGCCAACGGCGGGCTGACGATGAAAGGCGCTATGGGCATCGTCGTCCTCGAGGGCATCGCCATCACGCTGCTGGTTCTGTCCGGCTTGCGCGAGGCCATCTTTCGCGCCATTCCGCTGCCGCTCAAAAAGGCGATCGCTATCGGCATCGGCTTCTTCATCCTCTTCATCGGATTGGTCGACGGCGGCCTTGTAGTCGCCGGCAGCGGTACTCCCGTCACCCTGTCGGACTGGGTCGGCGTGCCCGTAGCGGTCACGCTGTTCGGCCTGATCGTCACCATCATCATGCTGGCGCGTGGCTGGAAGGGCGCTATCCTGCTCGGCATCATCTTCTCGACCATCTTCGCCATCATCCTCAACTACGCGTACCACAAGACGTCGTTTGCCCCCGGTACAGCGGTCGTGCCCAGCAAGATCTTTGCCGCACCCGACTTCAGCCTCGTGGGCAGGTTCGACTTCTCATCGTTCACCAAGCTTGGCATCGCCGCCACGATCCTCTGGGTCTTCAGCCTCATGTTGTCCGACTTCTTCGACACGATGGGCACGCTCATCGGCGTTGGCGGTCAAGCGGGCTACCTAGACAAGAACGGCGACCTGCCGCAGGTCGTCAAGCCGCTGCTCGTCGACTCACTAGCGGCCATCGCCGGTGGCGCTGTCTCCAGCTCCTCAGCCACGACGTACATCGAGTCGGGCGCCGGCGTGGGGGTTGGCGGGCGGACCGGCTGGGTAGGTGTGATCGTCGCCCTGCTGTTCTTTGCCGCCATGCCGTTCTCGCCCGTGTTCGGCGTCGTGCCGGCGAACGCGACTGCGCCGGCGCTCATCATCGTCGGTTTCCTGATGATGAAGACGCTCACGGAGGGCGAGGGACGCGCCGAACACGAGGACGGCAAGCTGAAGCCGTTTTCGGGGATTGATTTCAGCGACGTCTCGTTCGGACTGCCGGCCGTGCTCATCATGACCCTGATGCCGCTCAGCTACAGCATTACCAACGGCATCGGCGCCGGCTTCATCGCCTTCACGGTGATCAAGTTGGCGCAAGGCAAAGCGCGAGAAGTGAGCTGGATGATGTACTTGGCCACGGCCGGCTTCGTCATCTACTTCGCTTTCCCGCTCATTCGGCACGTGTTCCACCTCGCCTGAGGGCTGTCAGGGCGCATGACCTACGTCTTCCTCATTGTCGCCCTGGCCATCATCCTCGCGGCGGCGGAACTGTTCACCAACGCGGTCGAGTGGTTCGGGCGCCGCTTCAGCCTCGGTGAAGGTGCCGTCGGCAGCGTGCTGGCCGCGGTGGGCACGGCTCTCCCGGAGACGCTCGTGCCCATCGTGGCCATCGTCTTCTTAGGCGGCAAGGCCGAAGAGGACATCGGCGTGGGAGCTATCCTCGGGGCTCCCTTCATGCTCTCTTCGCTCGCCATGTTCGTCACCGCGACGGCCGTGTTCGTGTATGCCTGGACGGGCCGGCGCACGCGTCACGTGACCGTCAACGAGTCGGTCATGCGGCGCGACTTAAGCTACTTCCTCATCGCCTACGCGGCCGCGATGGCCGCCGGCCTGATCAACGTGCACCACGTGAAGTGGATCCTCTCCCCCATTTTGCTGGCCGGTTACATTTACTATGTTTACAGGACTATGGCTGAGGAGGGCGACCTCGAAGGGGAGTCCAAACCCCTCTACTTCCACCGTGACCCGGTCATGCCGCACCGGCGGCGGATCTTCCTGCAGCTCGGCGTGGCCGTCGTCGGTATCGTCTTGGGCGCCTACTTCTTCGTCGACGAAGTGCGCGCGGTCAGCGAGTCACTGGGCGCGAGCCCGTTGGTCGTCTCGCTGCTCATCACACCGATCGCCACTGAGCTGCCGGAGAAGTTCAACTCGGTCATCTGGATACGAGCGCGCAAGGACACCCTCGCCCTAGGCAACATCACCGGCGCCATGGTGTTTCAGAGCACGTTCCCGGTGTCGGTCGGTTTGCTCTTCACGCAGTGGAACTTGCCTCGCGACGCCTACGTGAGCGGCGCCATGACGCTCATTGCGGGGCTCGTCTTCTACCTCACACTACGAGTGCGACACACGCTCACGTGGTGGAGCCTGGGCGGCGGCGGCACGATGTACTTCGCCTACCTGGTGTACGTGCTCTTCCTGCGCTGAAACGGGCCGCATCACATCAGTTGGCACGTCGGGTCACCTGGCGCGTCAGGTTACTTGGCGCGTCAGGTTACTTGGCGACGGTCAACGTCACGACAGTCCCCTCAGGCACGACCGTATCGGCCGCCGGATTCTGATCGACCACCGTGCCTGACGGCTGTCCGGTGTGTGGCTTCTGTTTCACACTCACCAACAGCCCCGCATCACTCAGCGTCGTCGTCGCTGTCGTCACGTCCATACCAATGACTGGCGGTACCGTCACCTGAGCGCCGGTCGGCGATGTCGTCGGCGAAGGCGAAGGCGAGGGCGACGGTCCGCTGCTCAGCACCAAGTCGACGGCGCTCCCCTTGTCGACCTGCGTGTTCGGTGCCGGCGACTGCGAGATGACGTAGCCCTTCTGGACTGTGTCGCTGGGCTGCGTAGTGACCGAGCCGAGCGCCAAGCCGGCCGCCTTCAGCATGCTGGCCGCGGTTGCCTTGTCGGTCCCTGTCACGTCGGGCACGAGCACCTGCGCGGGGCCCTTGCTGACCCAGTAAGTGACCGTGTCGCCACGAGCGACCGTCGTACCGCCGGGTGGGCTTTGCTTGAACACCGTGCCCGCTGGCACTGTGTTCGAGGTGCCGCTCAGGCGCTTGCCAACGAGGCCGTTCTGGCTGAGGAACGTCTCCACGTACTTGGGCGTCTGACCGATGAAGCTGGGCAACTGCAAGTGGAGCGCCCCCTTGACCACCCAAATCGTCACGCTCTCGCCCTTGACGAGCTTGGTGTTGGCCGGCGGCGACTGCCTGTCGACGAAACCGACGGCAAACTGGTCGGAGAAGTCGCTCTGCACCTTCACCTTGAAACCGGCGTTGGTGAGCGTTTGCGTCGCGACGGCCTGACTGGACCCGACCACGTTGGGCACCGTCACGGCCGTCCCGACGAAGGTGTGGTAGAGCAAGTACCCCCCCACGCCCGCCACGGCCAGGAAGATCACGAGGAGTACCCATGGCCAGACGCGGTGCCGCCGCTGGCCGCCTTCCGGCGGCTCGGCGGCACTACCACCGGCGCCGACGCGCGGGCTCGCCGGCAAGGTCTGCGTCTGGCCGGCGAGCACGCGCGTCGGCGCGTCACTGGCGAAGGGCAAGGGCGCTACGACCTGCGTGCGCTCCTCCCCTAAGTCGAACGTGTCGGCGATGAGCGGTGCGCCGCTGCGCAGGGCGCGCAGATCGCGGGCAAACTGTTGCGCGCTGGCGTAGCGTCGCTCCGGATTCTTGGCCAGCGCCTTCAGTACCACCTGGTTCAGCGCTGGCGGCAGGTCGGGCACCAATGCCCGCGGCTCGGCGGGCAGCTCGTTCACGTGCTTGAGGGCCACACTCACGGCGCTGTCGCCGCGGAACGGCACCCCCCCGGTCAGCATCTCGTAGAGGACGATGCCGACCGCGTAAATGTCGGAGCGCTCGTCGGCCGGCTGGCCTTTGGCCTGCTCCGGAGCCAGGTACTGAGCCGTGCCCAGCACCGAGCCCACTTCGGTCATCGACGGATCGCCCGCGCGGGCAATGCCGAAGTCGGTGACCCGCACGCGCCCGTCCTGGTCGACCATGATGTTCTGCGACTTGATGTCGCGGTGGATCACTCCGTGCTCATGCGCATACTGCACGGCTGAGAGGAGCTGCAGGGCGAAAGCAATGGCCTCCTCAGGAGCAAGCCTGCCGCGACGCCGGATCATGTCTTTGAGCGTCTCGCCTTGCAAGTACTCCATGACGATGTAGTAGGTGTGGTCGACCGTGCCGCGATCGTACACGGAGACGATGTTGGGGTGGTTCAAGGCAGCGGCGGCCCGCGCCTCGCGCCGGAAGCGTTCGACGAACTGCTCGTCATCGGCAAAACGGGAGAGCAACACCTTAACCGCCACGCGGCGTCCCAGCACCTCGTCGTGCGCTAAGTAGACGTCGGCCATACCGCCCGCGCCCAGCTTACGCACGATGCGGTAGCGGCCGTCGATCACATCGCCCTGCTGGAAACCGTCAGTCACTGGATTGCCCTCACTGTGTCGCTCTCGTCGTCAGAGATCCCGCCGCGTGTCTCCGCCATCTGGCGTTCCTCGTAACGCACTTTCCGCATCGTCGCCGGCAAAGTTCCGCGCCCTTGTGTCGATCCCTTGCGCCGCTCCGCCACGGATGGCCTCATGGCAACGCCGGCTGCGCCAGCGCCGTGCGCAGCACCTGGGCCGCCAGCGGAGCAGCCACGTCACCGCCCGTGTAGGGAGTATTCTCGATGATCACCGCTACCGCCACCTTAGGATTGTCGGCCGGCGCGAAGGCGATGAACCAACCCTCATTCGTCGTGCCCTTCTGGGCCGTGCCCGTCTTGCCGGCAACCTTGATACCCACCAGGGCCGCCGCCGTACCGGTGCCAGCCTTGACCACCTGCTGCATCATGCCGTTCAGGACCGTGGCGGTCTGCGGTTGCATCACTTGCCGCCACACTGCCGGAGCCGCCCGCTGCACGACCTGCCCGCCCGGAGCGGTCACTTGCTGCACGAGGTAAGGCTTCATCAGTACGCCGTTGTCGGCAACCGCCGCGGCAACCAAGGCCATCTGCAGCGGCGTGGCCAACAACTGCTCCTGCCCCACCGCCATCCAGGCGAGCTCAAGCGGATTGAGCGGCGCACTGACGGGCAGCAGACCTTTCGGCCCGTAGCGACCGCTCGCCAACACGCTCCCCGGCGGCAAAGTGAGCGGCGGCACCTGCCAGAAGCCGAAGCGCTGCATGTACTCTTCCAGGTTGTGCTGACCCAGCAGCGTCCCCACCTTGGCGAAGGTCGTGTTAATCGAGAGCGTCAGGGCCTCAGTGAAGCTGTTGCGCCCGACGGCCTCACCGTGGAAGTTCGTCACCTTGCCGCCGTAGATCTGGTAAACGCCCGTGTCGTCGAACGTGGTCGAAGGGGTCACCTTGCCCAGATCAAGTGCCGCCGTGGCGGTGACGACCTTGAACGAGGAACCCGGCGGATAGAGCCCCTGTGTGGCCCGATCGAGCAGGGGGCGCCCCGGATCGCTCGTCAGCCGCGCCCACTCCTGGTCAAGCGTGCGCGGATCGTAGCTGGGCGAGGAAGCCGCCGCAAGGACCGCCCCCGTCCGCGGGTCGAGCGCCACGATCGCGCCGCGCTGAGCGCCGAGCGCCTGCTGGGCCACTTTCTGCACCGCGGGCACGATAGTCAAGGTGACGTTGTCGCCCCGAGGGCGGCGACCGAGAACGTCATCGAGGAAGCCCTGCCAACCGGTCGCCGCCCGGCCGCTCAGGAAGTCATTCAGCGACGCCTCCAGGCCACTGCGCCCGTAGCGGGCACTGTCGTACCCAATGAGCTGGGGAGCCACGGCGCCTTGTGGGTAGGTCCGCGTGTAGAACCCCGACTGCTTGCGGTCGCCAACGATGGTCGATCCATCGAACCCCAGGATCAGACCACGCTGCACGCGCAGGGCCTCAGCGATCGGCCGATGGTTAGAAGGCTCCTTCTGCAGCTTGGCAGCATCGACGACCTGCAAGTAAGCGAGGTTCGCGACGAGCGCCGCAAAGAGCAGCACACCGAAGATGAACATGCGGGTGATGGCGCGATTCATGCTAGCTCAACTCCGCCAGACGCAGTCGCTCAGGACCGCTTCCGCCGCGCACGACGTTGGTGCGATGAGAGACCATGAGCAGCAGGGCGACCAGGATCAGGTTGGCCGTGATCGAACTGCCGCCATAGCTGACGAACGGTAAGGTCACCCCCGTCAGCGGGATGAGGCGCGTCACCCCCCCGATGATGATGAAGCTCTGCAAACCGAAGGCGGTGGCCAGACCGGCCGCGAGCAGCTTCGAGAAGCCATCCGGCGCCATGACAGCGATCGCGTAGCCCCGCCAGGTGAAGAGGAGCAAGCAGAGGATCAGGCCAACGCCGCCAACCAACCCGAGCTCGTTGGCGATCGCGCTGAAGATGAAGTCGGTCGGCATGTCGGGGACGATCGGTACCTTATTCGGGTAGAGAAGGTAGCCGCGCCCAAATCCGGCACCGAAGAGGCCGCCGTCGGCGATGGCGTAGAGCGACTGCAACACTTGGTAACCAGTGGTGGCCGCCGTGCGCCACGGGTCGATCCAGACGACGAAACGCTCGTGCACGTGGGCCACGTAGTGAAAGCTCGCCGCCGCCCCGAGGACGAACAGCACAGCGCCGGCGATGACGTACGCGATGCGCGCCGTCGCCATGTAGATGAGAGCCACGAACAGCGAGAGGAAGAGCAGCGACATGCCGAAGTCTTTCATGAAGACGAGCATCGCCAGCGTGACGAGCCACAGGGCGATGAGCGGCGCGAAGTAGCGAGCGCGTGGAACGGCAATGCCCAGCACCTTGCCGGTCGGCAGCGAGAGCAACTCCTTCTTGTCGTCGAGGTAGCCGGCCAAGAAGATGATGATGGCGATCTTGGCGAACTCGGACGGCTGGATCGAGAAACCGGCAAAGCGGATCCAGAGGCGGGCGCCGTTCACTTCGGTACCGGCGACGATCGTGAGCAGGAGCAGCGCCAAGCCACAAGCGCCCATCAGGTAACGGTAGCGATCGAGCCGACGGTGGTCGCGCACGAGCACGACGGTCAGCACGAAGAGGACGGCACCGACGATGAGCCACTCGCCCTGCTTGAGCGCCAGCGCCGGTTCGATGCGATAGATCTCCGTGAGGCCCGTTGCCGCCAGCACGGCGGTCAGCGGCAGCAGATAGGAGTCGGCCTGCCCGAGGTAGAGGCGCACCACGAGGTGGAGCACGATGAAGATGGCGACGAAGATGAGGCCGTACGTGATCGACGTGCGCCCGATATCGTGGTAGCGCGCCGCGAAAACCGATACGTAGGCGATCGTCGCCAGGACGCCGGCAAAGATGAGGTAGGCCAGTTCACGGTTACGACGGCTCATCGCGTTTGCCTCGGACCCTTCACGGCGCGCTCTCAAGCTGGGGACTTGGCGCCGACAGGGAGAGCAGGCGCTCGACCTCACGCAAGGCGTCGTCACGCCGCCGCAACGTGTGCTTGTTCACGTCGGCTTGTTCGTTTGCCGGCAGACTTGCGTAGGGCAGCTCGGTGCTCAGGTAGAGACGGTCGAGGGACAAGCCAGCGACGCTCACGGGCAACCCACGGTAGACGCTCACGTAGCCGCGGTCGTTGCCGAGAAAGTAGCTCGTACTGAGCGCGTACGCGGAGCCGAGCACGACGCCCGCCAGCAGCACCGCCGCGACGGCGAGCCAGGGCAGGCGGCGCCGGCGGCCCTTCTTTGACGGTGCCGCCGGCGCCGCCTGCTCGAGGCGCACGGATGACCTCTCCTCCCCCTCTGGCGAGAGGCGCAGCACGACGACGGTGACGTTGTCATGCCCGCCACGACTGATGGCCTCGTCGACGAGCAGGCGGGCCGCTTCGCGAGGCGCATGCTCAGCCAGGGCCGCCCTCATCTTGTCTTCGGGCACCAAGCTGCTCAGCCCATCGGAGCACAAGAGGAGCACATCGCCGATCCGCAGATCGATCGTCTCCGAATCGAGCTCGACGTCGGGCTCGGTGCCGAGGGCGCGACTGAGGATGCTGCGGTAGCGACTGGCCATCGCCTCCTCAGCGGTCATGGCCCCCTCGCGCAGCCACTCACCGACGAGCGAGTGGTCTTGGGTCACCTGGCTCATCGCCTGCTCACGGACCAGGTAGATACGGCTGTCGCCCACGTGAACGACCTCGGCCGGCACGGTGTCGTCTTGCCCCGGCAGGAGGTGCAAGGCCGAGAGGGTCGTCCCCATGCCAGCGCGCTGCCGGTCCTCGCTCGCCAGTTTGAAGATGCGCCGATTCGCTTCGGCAGCAGCAGCAGCCAGCGAATCACCCGCCGCCACCCGCTCGCGCAGCGTCTCGACCGCGACGCGTGAGGCCACCTCCCCAGCCTGCGCCCCGCCCATACCATCGGCGACCGCGAACAGCGGTGGCTCGTCGATGAAGGCGTCCTCGTTGCTGGCCCGCTGCAGCCCGATGTCAGAGATGGCGGCGTGCTCGACGGCCCAACCCACCCGACTCGTCACTCCTCGTACAGGAACGTCGTCGCGCCGATACGCACGTGCGTGTCGAGCTTGAGCTGGGCCTCTTGCACCTCGCGTCCATCGACGAAGGTGCCGTTGGTCGAGCCGAGATCCTCGATGTACCACAGCTGACCGCGGGGCACGACGCGCGCGTGCGTGCTCGACACGTAGGAATCGTCGAGGACGATGTCGCTCACGGGCGAGCGTCCAATGGTAACCCAGCCTTCCAGCGGAAACTCAGTGCCCACCGCCAACACGGGGCTCTCCTGAACCACCAGTCGCGGCCTAATGACGCTGCCGAAATCGACCAGCTCGCCGTGCATGGTGCGCTCCTGGGCGCGGCGGGTGCGGCGCGCGCGGCGCTCCTCGGGCGTGAACTCGGGAATCAGAGTCCGACGTGGCCGAGGTTCGGGCGGCGCGCTCGGTTGCGTCTCGGCCACCCGTGCGGCACGCAGCACATCGCCCGCCGCGTCCCGCAACACGCGCCACACGAAGATGAACAACAGGAGGAGGAAGCCCGCCTTGAGGGCGAGCAGGATCACGTCTAGCACGGCCGTAACTCGAAGCGCAAGTGTGTCGTGCCCACGGTGATGCGATCACCGTGCGTCAACACGGCGCGTTTCACGTCGCGCCCGTTCACTTGCACGCCATTGGTCGAATTCAGGTCGATGATGACGTATTGGCCACCCTCACGCCGGATCTCGGCGTGACGGCGCGACACGTTCGGATCGGCGAGCACGACCTCGCACTGCTTGTTGCGCCCCAGGACGACGGGCTCATCGGCGAGGTCATATTCCACTGAACCGAGCCGAAGCACACCGCAGAGTTCCTGCGGCTCGGTCTCTTGGCCACCTCGCGCCCCCAGAGATGCCGCAGCCAAGACGCCGGGCTCATAGACAACGGTCGACGAGAGGCCAAGTGGCGCCACCGGCGACGCGATCGCCTCTTCTTTGGGCTTGCTCGCGGCGCGCGTGGCGATACCGAACTCACCCAGGCGCAAATCGTCGTCGCTCTTGAACTCAATCCGCGGCCTGCCGACGAGCGTCCACCCCTCACGCTGCGCGAAAGCAACCAGGTAGGCCGTGAAGTCGGCGCTCAGCGACTCCTCGATGGCGTGCATCTGCTCGTAGTCGTGCGGCGAGAGGTAGACTTCGAACTCGTTGGGCACGTACACGCGCGAGACGCTCACCGTCTTGTGGTCGCCCATCTCTTTGGCCAACTTGTGGGCGATCTCGACCGGCTGCACACTCGATTTGAAGGCACGCCCGAACGTGCCGTCGACTACCCCTTCGATCTTCTTCTCGATCGATTTGAGGACGTTCATTGGCATGCTCCTGTGTCGGGCTCGCAGGGCTTGCGCGCCGACCGGTTGCGACTTCTCCGGAAAAACCGCTCCCGTCGCGCTCGATGTTCAAGGTTGACTATTTAGCATAGCACCCGCTCACCTGCCGTGGGCAGGAAGACTACGCAGCCCGTTCTTCGCCAGCGAGGAACACGAGCACGAGCAAGACCGCCGCGACCACGGCCACGCTGGGCAAGAGAGTGGCCAGACTGGCACGGTAGTGCCACAGGTGGGCGGGCAGCACCCACTCGCCGGCGAAGAGGCCCGCACAGCTTACCGACCACAGCCAGAGACGGCGCTCCAGGCGGTGCGCCTGGAACGTCGTATGGATGGCCAGGGCGAAGATGCCCCAGATCACCACCTGCCCCAGGCCAGGAGCAGTGGCGACAGCACGTACCACCCGGAGGGCGACGGTGATGGGGTTATCGCCAGCGAGGTGTGCCGCCAGATGGCTCCGCGGCTGGAAGCCGGTGAACGGCGAGGGCGAGATGCCCGTGATGAGCACGTAGGTCACGATAACCAAGCCGGACCACGCCGCCACCAGAAAACCGCGCAGGCGACCGAAGAGCGCCGCGGCGGCCGGCACCAGAAGAGCCCCTGCGAAGGGGAGCGCGAAGATGGCCAGCGCCGGAAAGACGGCCACCACGGGTCGGCGGGCGGCGATCAAGGAGATTACTAGGGCGAGAGCGACGTACGCCACGCCCAGGCCAAGCGAGACGTTGAAGACGGGGAAAGCCAGCACGCCGAGGAGCCAGGCCAGCCCACCCGTCGGCAGCACGAGCCACAGCGCGAGAGTGAGCACACTGAGGGGCAACGTCCAGCTCTGAGGATAGCCGGACAGCCGTGGCAGCAGGGCGAGGAGCACACCGGCGGCCAGAGCGGCACCAGCGACCCGTTCGAGGAGCGGTGCGGCGCGGCGCAGCCCGCGCGCAAGCGGGTGGAGGACGCGCTGCGGGCGCAGGTGCCGGCCGCCAAGGCGGCCGGCCACCGCCCGCAGCGCGTCGCTCAACTCCTGCGCCGAAGGTCGCTCAGCCGGGTCGTGCAGCACGGCGACATCGACAGCGTCGATCAGGTCGAGAGGCAGGTCCGGCCGTCGCTCACCGAGCGAGGGAATGCGCCCCGCGACAACGTTCGAGATCGTCTCCGCCGGCGTCGCGCCACGCACCGGGTTAGCGCCGCACAACAGCTCGTAGAGCACGATCGCGGTCGAGTACACGTCGCTGGGCGGGCCGGCTCGCCGGCCCGCCGCCTGCTCGGGCGACATGTAGGCCACCGTCCCCAACATGTCGCCGTCGCTCGTCAACGTCTCGGCATCGAGCAAGCGGGCGATGCCAAAGTCCATCACCTTCACGTGCCCGTCATCAGCCACCATGATGTTCTGCGGCTTGATGTCACGATGCACGACTCGCTGCTCGTGCGCGTAGGCGAGAGCGTCGAGGACCTGAGCGACCGCCTCGACGGCGTCGGCGTCGGTCAGCTCGCCAGCCACCTCCGCCAGAGACCGTCCCCGCACGAGCTCCCACACGATGAAGCTGCGTCGCCCATCGCTGAAGAAATCGAACAGCGAGACGATACCGGGATGAGACAACGACGCGGCCGCCTCGACCTCGCGCAGCACGCGACTTGAGACGCCGCCGCGCTCGTCGATCACCTTGAGAGCCACGTTGCGGTCGAGCTTCAGGTCGATCGCCTCGAAGACCTCGGCGAAGCCGCCGGCGCCGATCTTGCGGACGATCTGGTACCGCTGCGACCAATCAGTCACAAGCGGTGTGCGGCTATACAGTGCCGAAGGCGCGCTCATGGACCCTACACTATCCTCCTTGCCGGCCTGTAGACTATTCTCTGTGCTATACTCCACACCTTGTGAAGGGGGCCTTCTCGGCAGTGCCTACGCCGAGGGACCCGCTCCGGGCGAGTGGTGAAACTGGCAGACACGCTAGGTTCAGGACCTAGTGCCCGCAAGGGCTTGCGGGTTCAAATCCCGCCTCGCCCACCACTATCGACCTAGAGGAGTCGAAAGGCGTGTCGTTCTTCGACGACGACGTGGTCCCCGAGGCGCCGGCGCCACGGGCACGCAAGCGGGGGTCCCGCACGCGGACACGCATCCAGCGGCTTGTAGTCTTCGCCGTCATCCTCTTCCTGGTCATTCTCGGCCTGACTCTCTGGATACGAAGCTGCGAGCACAACCGCACGGTCGCCGCGTACCGCACGTACATGAACAGCGTGCAGAGCGCCCTCAACGATAGCTCGTCCGTGACCAAGGGCATCCAGGCGCTCATCAACGACCCCACGAAACTGTCGCGCAAGCAGTTAGTCGCCAAGCTCGACGCCTTGCAGGCCAGCCAACAAGAGATCGTCACACGCGTGACCGGCATCCAACCGCCCTCGGCGCTGCAGGAAGAGAATCGCGTTTTCGTTCAAGGGATGCGCGTCCGCCTCGAGGGCGTCAAGCTGCTCCATCAGGGCATCCTCGCGATCCTCGACGTCAAGAGCGCCCCGCCGAGCGCCGCCAAGCTGGCATCCTACTCGGGCTTCTTCACCGGTCCCGACGTGTACTACAACCTGTTCTTCTACACTCCCGCGCTCAAAGTGCTGCACGACAAGGGCGTCACCGGCGTACCAGTGCCCGTCGTCAACCCGGTGCAAAACGCCGGCCTGCTCGATATCTCAAAGCTCAAAGTAGCCATCCAGCGCATGCAGAGTTCAGCCAAGCTCACCGGCATTCACGGCGTCGCCCTCGTGAGCGTGAGCGTGAAGCCGCAAAACGTGAAGCTCGTCGCCAACCGGCAGATCACCGTGCAAGCCTCCCCGCAGCTCGCCTTCGTTGTCACGGTCGAAAACCAAGGCACGGTCACCGAGACCAACGTCCCGGTGACGATCACGCTCGTGCCGCCCGGTACAGCCGCCAAACAGAAGCTGAGCGCAACGATCGCCTCTATCGCCGCCGGTCAAAAGCAGACGATCGAGATCCCGGCGACGAGCATCCCACCAACAGCCATCGGGCGCACAACGATCGTCAAGGTCAACGCGGGCCCGGTCCCCGAGGAGCACGTGCTGAGCAACAACAGCGCTGAGTACAGGATGCTCTTGCAGCTCAAGTAGTACCTAGGGGTGGCTTGATGCAGACGCTACGCGACATTTCCCCGTACCTCGCGGTTGCCGCCGTTGCCGCCGCGCTCGCCCTCGCCGTCGTCGCCGCCGCCCTCTGGCGCAGCGTGCGACGCCTGCGTCGTGGCCAAACTATCGTTCTCGGCGAGCACGGCGAGCAAGACCTCGTGGCGCACGCGGAGACCCTCGCGGCGCAAGTCCACGGTCTAAGCACCGCGGTTGAGGCACTCGGCCAACGTCTCGATGGCTATAAGGCCGAGCTTGACGGCGCCTTCACCTACCGCGCTGTCGTCCGCTACGACGCTTTCCGCGAGTCGGGCGGCGAGCAGAGTGCCTCGGTTGCCTTTCTCGACCGCCACCGATCCGGCATCGTCCTCAGCACAATTCACTCGCGCGACGCAGCCCGTGTCTACGTTAAGCAGCTTCGCCAGGGTGTGCCAGACCGGGCCCTGGCGCCGGAGGAGGTCGAAGTCATCGAGCTCGCGCTCACCGGTAGCCACAGCTCACCCGACGCACCTGGTTCCGAGGTCGACACCAAGGTGGACGAGAGATGACCAAACGCCCCGGTACAGCCGCCTTCTTGGGTCCCGAAGGAACCTTCACCGAAGAAGCGCTGCTAGCCAACATGCCGCAGGGCGATCTGCACCCTTTCCCTTACCCGTCCATTGAAGACGTCATCGCCGCGGTCCAGCGAGGCGAAGCCGAGCTGGGCATTGTGCCGATCGAGAACGCCCTCGAGGGGTCGGTGGCAGTCACGCTCGACGTACTGGCGCACGGGGCCGAAGACGTGCACATCGTGCGCGAAGTGACCCACCCGATTCACCACCAGCTGATCGCGCGCCGTCCACTGGAGCTCTCAGAGGTCACCAAGGTTGTGAGTATTCCGCAGGCCTACGCCCAATGTCGCCACTTTGTCCGCGAGCACTTGGCCAACGTCGAGCACGAACCGACCGATTCAACGGCTGAGGCGGTACGGCGCGTGAGCCGAGTCAACCGGCCTTGGGTAGCGATTGGCACCAAGGTGGCCGCCGAGATGTACGAATGCGTCGTGCTGCGCGACAACATCGAGGATTCGCCGGAGAACCGCACTCGTTTCGTCTTTCTCGCCCGGGAGGAGGCCCCGCAAGATCTCGACGCAGCTTACAAGACGAGCATCGTCTGCGGCATCGACCAAGACGAACCGGGCAGCCTCTTGCTCATCTTGTCGGAGTTCGCTTACCGACGCATCAACCTGACGAAGATCGAGTCGCGGCCCTCGAAACAAGCGCTCGGTCAGTACATCTTCTTCATTGACATGGAGGGCAAGACGAGCGATACGAGCGTAGCGCAGGCGCTGGCTTGCCTGCGCTGCAAGCTGCCATGGCTGAAGCTCCTCGGGAGTTACCCGGTCTGAAGTCAACGGAGGCCCCGCTGGGGACCGCTCCTAACGGCCCACCGCCGCCGCGCAGTCTGTCGCTTTTCGAGCGCTCCTTCGTGCGCGGCGTGGCGGTGAGGCCGGTCTTAGAGACGTTCTTGGTCTGTGCGGTCGCCTCGCTGCTCACGCTGCGCGGCATCCTCAAGTTGACGGGCTACCCGCAACTGGGAGGAGAGGGGCTCCACATCGCGCACATCTTCTGGGGCGGCATGTTCATGCTCGCGGCCCTCATCCTGCTGTTCGTGTACATCACGCCCAATAGCCGTCATCTGGCGGCCATCGTCGGCGGGGTCGGCTTCGGTGTCTTCATTGATGAGCTGGGCAAGTACATCACCAGCGACGGTAACTATTTTTATCGCCCGACAGTCGGCCTCATCTACGTCATCTTCGTGCTCCTGTTCGTGATCTTCCAGGGCTTGCGACGCTTTCGGCCGCAGAGCGAGCGAGAGCGGCTGGCGAACGCCCTCGAACTGGCGAAGAAAGCGGCGCTGCACGGCTGGAACCGCAGCGACGCGGCCTACCTGAGCGAGCTGCTTGAGGGCTGCGACCAGCGGGAACCGCTGGTCGCAGCCCTCAAGCGCGTCCTGGCCGAGGTGGACACAAGCGCTCACCCGCGCCCCAACGTCTTCGCTCGCCTGCGCGATCGGTTGCACTACGGCTACCGACGCCTCATGCGCGTGCGCATCTTTCCCTCGCTCGTCGTCGGCTTCTTCGTCGTCAACTCACTCATCGAGCTCCTGGAAACGGTGATCCTGATCGACGGCGTGCGCAGCTTCATCCTGTTCACCGCTGCCCTGGCACTGGCCGTGATCGGCATTGCGCGTGTGCGCCAAACCAGGTGGACGACGGCCCGCAAACGTCTCTGGATCGCCGCCGTGGTCGCAGTCTCGGTGGCCCTCGCCCTCTCCGGTGCCTCAGCGTCGGAGGTCCACCTTCCCCACCTCTCGTTCGCCACCGGCGGTCAGCTCGTCTTCTCGATCCTCGTGCAGATCGTCATCGTGATCGGTGTGTTACAGGTAGCGCACTCGTGGCTCGCTGGCTTGCGCACCTTCAAGCGGGCCGTGCTCCTGTCGATCTTTCTCACCCAGTTCTTCGCCTTCTATAGCTCCCAGTTCGCCGCCCTCACCGGTCTGGCGGTCAGCCTGCTTATCTGGATCACGCTGCGCTACATGATCGCTGAGGAGCAAGAGCGCCTCGGCGAGATGGGCAAAGTCAATCCAAGCGTGGAATAATACGGAGCGCACGAAAGTTCATCGACGAGTACGGAGGGCTTGCCGATGGAACGCCTGAAGTGCGTCATACGCCCCAAGCGGTCGGGCGAAGAGAGCATGCTCCTCCTCTTCGCTGAGGAAAGCCTTCGCCCACTGGCCGAGGCCGCCGGGCATCCGGAGCGCTACCATAGCGAGGACCTCCTCGCGCTCCTCAAGCGCGCCGAGGTGTACGTAGCCGACGCCGATGGTGAGATCGCTGGCTATGTGGCGGTCGAGACCGAGCCGGCCGACGAGCGCCTTGCGGTGCGCTGTCTCTGCCTCAACCCGGCCCACGAAACGCAAGCTGTGGCCCACCAGTTGCTCGACTGGATCGAGGGATTGGCCTTCAGCCGGCGCCTGCCACGCTTGACGGCCTCCATCGCCGCAACCGATCAACCGTCGCGTAAACTCTACGAGCGCCACGGCTTCGTGCGGGCCAAGGTGGGTGAGTCAACCGACACAGTCCTGGTGGAGAAGACGCTCTTCATCTGACGCAGCACGGCGGCGAGCCACGCTGCCGCCCGTGCGCGTCAAGGGAGCTAAGGTGTAGGCTCTTGAGCGCCTGAGCAGACGGGGTTCGCTCAGTCAAGCACGACGGAGGTGCGATGGACGGCTCACACGCGACCGGCAAGGCGACGCACACCATCACCGGCGTCTTAAAGCCGGTGCCGCCGTTCGACTTCGAGCAATCGCTCGACTTCCTCGTGACCTTCCCTCCCATGCGCGGCGAACAGACCCTCACCGAAACCTCGCTCACACGGGCGATTAGCATCGCCGGGCGACCGCTGGCCTTCAAAGTTTGGTCGACCGGCACGGTCAGCGAACCGGAGCTGCACTACGAGCTGTATGGGATCGACGAGGCGCTGCAGGAGCGCCTCACAGAGGCGCTCCTGCAGCGCCTCGTCGACTACTTAAGTCTCAACGATGACCTGCGCCCCTTCTACGAGCTGGTCGATAGCGATCCGCCCTTCGTACCAATCCGCAATGAGCTCTACGGCTACCACCAAGTAAAGTTCCTCACGCCGTTCGAGAACGCCTGCTGGGCGCTGCTCGCCCAGCGCAACTTGCCCGTCATCGCGCAACGGATGAAGCGCGCCCTGACGCGTGAACTCAGCGGCTCCATCGAGGTCAACGGGGTACGTTACTGGCCTTTCCCCGAGGCAGCAGCCGTCGCTGAGACGGACCCCGCGGAGCTGACGCAGATCCTGCGTAACCGGCGGCGCGCCGAGTACATTCGCGGCGCCGCGGTAGCGTTCGCCGGCGTCGATGAACACTTCTTGCGCGAGGCCCCCTACGACAAAGTCGTCGCCTGGCTCCGCCAGATTCCCGGCATCGGCGAGTGGTCGGCGGTCTTCATCATGATTCGCGGCCTCGGCCGAATGGACCGCATCGTCTACGACGAGCGCTCCTTAGCGCACCTGGCGACGCAGGTGTACAAGCCGGGGCATGAACTGGATGCGCACGAGATGCGCCGCTTGGCCGACCACTACGGAAACCTGCAGGGCTACTGGGCCCACTACCTGCGCGTCGCTGGGCGCATCCTGCTCTCCAAGGACTAGAGGGCGCGCACCTCTCGCCGACGCCCGCCCAGTGTCCGGCAGGGCTGCGCTGGCCGAAACGCTCCTCCACACCCCAGCAAACCGCGCCCACTCTAGCGACGAGGAGCAGGTCAGCGGGCTCTGCGACAGCGGCACGCCAGCGCCGCGGCTACTCATCTACCACGGGCTCGGGCAGCGGTGCCAGTAGTGGCTGCGATAGCATAGAGGGAGCAAGTGGTCACGACCGCGATCGTCTAGGCGCACGGCCTAGAGCAAGGAGTGCAGGATGCTCGATGTCAAACTCTTGCGCGCCCAGCCCGCCGAGGTTCGCCGCGCCCTCGAGCGGCGTGGCAGCGCCGCCTCGCTGGCCGCCCTGGACGACTTCCTGCAGGTCGAGGAGGAGCGCCGCCGACTGGTCACCGAAGTCGAACGGCGCCGTGCCTTACGCAACGCGGTCAGCGAGGAGATCGCCCAAGCGAAGCGCTCCGGCGCGCCAGCCGAGGCGCAAATCGCCGCCATGCGCCAGCTCGGCGACGAGATCAAGGGCCTCGAGAGACAGTTGCTCGAGGTCGAGCAACGCCTCCAGGATCTTCTCCTCCGCATCCCCAACCTCCCCCTCGAAGATGTACCGCCGGGCGGCGAAGAGGATTCCGTCGTGCTACGCGTCGTTGGTGAGCCGCGCCGCTTCGACTTCCCCGCCAAGGATCACCTCGACTTGGCGGCTCCGGCCGGCTTGATCGACATGGAGCGAGCCGCCAAGGCCGCGGGCTCGCGCTTCGCGTATCTCAAGGGCGATCTCGTGCTGCTCGAGTTTGCCTTGCTGCACTACGGTCTGGAGATCGTGCAGCGCCACGGCTTCCTGCCCGTCCTGCCCCCCGTCATCGTCCGCGAGGAAGCGATGTACGGCACGGGCTTTCTGCCGACGGACGAGGCGCAGGTCTACCGCACAGCCGACGGTGACTGTCTCGTGGGCACTTCCGAGGTGCCCTTGGCAGCCATGCACATGGATGAGTTTCTCGAGGCGGGCAGCTTGCCGCTGCGCTACTCGGGTTTCTCGACCTGCTTCCGCCGCGAGGCTGGCGCCGCCGGCAAAGATACGCGGGGCATCTTCCGCGTGCATCAGTTCGACAAGCTCGAGATGTTCTCGTTCTGCCTGCCGGAGCAATCGCTCGCCGAGCACGAACTCATCCGCGACATCCAGGAGGAGATCCTGCAGGGGCTCCACCTCCCGTATCGCGTGGTCAACATTGCCGCTGGCGACTTGGGTGCGCCCGCCGCCAAGAAGTACGACTTAGAAGCCTGGTTCCCGGGCCAAGGACGCTACCGCGAGGTCACGAGCTGCTCCAACTGCACCGACTACCAGGCGCGCCGCCTGCGCTGCCGGTTCCGCACCGAGAAGGGTCCGCGCTTCGTGCACACCCTGAATGGCACCGCGATCGCCATGGGGCGCACGATCATCGCCATCATGGAGAACTACCAGCGGGCCGACGGTAGCATCGCCGTGCCGGACGCACTGCAGCCCTACCTGGGCAAGAAGACGATCGGCTCGCCCGCCTAGTCTTCTCGACGCAACGGCGGAGAAGCGCCCTTGCGCGACTTTGCCGTTGTGAGCCGCTCACCGTTGTGCGTCGCTGACCGTTGGGTATCGCTCGCCGTTGTGCACCGCTCGCCGTTGCGTACGGCTCGCCGTTGTGCGTCGCTCGCCGTCGTGTGTCGCCCCTATGGCGCGTAGCTTCGCTGTCGTGGACAAACTCGGTAAGATTGTCGGCGCAGCGGAGGGGTGGCAGAGCGGCTGATTGCACCGGTCTTGAAAACCGGCGTGCCCGCAAGGGCACCGTGGGTTCAAATCCCACCCCCTCCGCCAAAACGTCCCGGGGAAAGCGCCACACTCTTGTGCCCCGCGGTGTCGCTTCCAGCGGACCCGAAAAACGGCCCTGCCCCCGCGGCTAGGGCGGTACAGTCTTCTGGTACACGAACCAGCGCTTGGCCTTCAGGATGCGGTAGACGGCCTTGGGGTTCACGAGCAGGCGGTCGGCGAAGCGCAGCAGCGCCTTAGAGCTTCCGGTAGCCGAAGCTGGAGCGGCGCTTGATGAGCTCGCGCATGCGGTCCACTAGGGTGGCGTCCAGAAAACGCCGCCAGCAGGGCCGCCTCCGCCGCCGAGGTCTCACCCTTGACGATACCGAGCGCTACTGCCGCTTTGCGCCTGGCCGTCCAGCGCTGCACCTCGTCGGGGACGTCGGGGATCTGCACCACCTCCTTCGTCGCAACCGTCATAGCTACGTACTAAGGCTGACTTCAACAATCACAGAAAGCAAAATAATCGGGTCCAAGGCTACAAAGCCCCGCCGGGCATGGACCGCCCGGCGGGGCTCTCCTTCAACTACTACTGGGCAACTGCTGGGCACTCCTACTTAGTTGGCTTCTGTCGCTGCCGCTGATGGCTCAGGCGCAGGCGATGAGGAAACCGAGCTGGCTGCGCCGACCGGAATCGTGACCAATGGGTTCGAGTCGACGAAGTGTGGAGTGTCGGGGCCGTACTGGGTTGTCGAGCCGTCTTCCGAATGAAAGACGAGGTCTTCAGCCATGATCTTCCACACTCCGCCGACGTTGCGCATCCTATATTGGTAAGTCGGCGTAGCGTCGATGTAGGTGATCGCTGGTAGCGTGCCGACGCCGATTTTGCCCGGCCAGACGCGCTCCACGACACCGTTCCAGATCGTTGCCCAGACCACAACGTCTCCATTGTCGCAAGACCATTTGTAGTCGAGAGACAAGACTTTGAACTCTTCCTTGAGAACGATTTCGCCGTTGCGCCGCAGGTCAGCGATGAGCTGCACGTAGTCCCCAACGCCCGGTTCGGCAGCGAAGCTTGCCGCCCCTATTGCGCCCAAGCCCTCCTGATACGGGGCATCGGCCGCGCTGATGGCAGTCGCCGGAACGGTCGAAGAGAGAGGGTCAGACTCGGCCTCTGCGGCAGAGGCGGCAGTCTTGAGCGTGTGGAACTGATCGATAGTCGCTTGGATAGCCTGCATGTCGCTCGAGCTGGGCGCCGGAGGCGATGAACTAGCTCCGCTCAGAATCATGATGGTGACGACGGCAGCCACTACTACCACCACTCCCGTAGCCGAGGCAACCAGCCAGCGACGACGTCCTCGTTTCTGATTCATCCCAAGACTCCTTCACTCGTGCCAGTCTGAGGCTGCACCGGGCAAGACCCAGGCAAGCTAGTTAGTGAAGCTGTCGCTGATGTGCCAAACACGCAGGACCATGTCGGCACGGTCGGAAGGGGTCATCCTGTCCGCGCAACTCCAGATGGCGTGGAGACGGTCGCTGCCCCGTTGATCAATGAGGTCACCGGTGTAGCTTGCATTGTAACGGGACGTACCGTAGCCCACGCCGAACTCAGTGTGATCAGTGGTGTTGTCGCTGTTCTTGTGCCAGTTGATTGAGACGACATCTCCACGAATCATGGCAATATCGTTATTCGGATAGGCAAAGCCGTACTGAGATCTAAGATTAGGGTCAAAAGCGTAGCCTCCCCCTACTTCAGAGACTCCGCTCTTGCCCCAGAAGTACAGCCGCATACTCTGTGCGTTGTCCCATTCGAGACTGCGATTGTACGTGTTATAGGTGATCTTGTAGCAGTACCAGTGGCCGTCTCGTTGAACTCCACCGAAGAAGATGCAGGCAGATGCATAGTTGGTGCAGTCGTGGTTGTTGTCGATGTAGCCAGGGAAGTGACTGTCGTCATGATCGTTCCAACGGTCATCCGCCCACGCCACCGAGTTGTCGGGGTTGTAAGCAAGAGCGGGCGCCACACAGAGAAGTGAGGCCGCAACACAAACGAGAACTGCGAGCACTGCGTTGCACATCATCATCTACCCCCACCTCGCTCTTGACGCAGGAGTCACTGGCCGCTTGCGCAGGTGATCGTTTTCCTTAGGCGCCTCCTTTCTCGCCTTTAGGCTCAATGTGCGGTGCGAGTGGCTGGCGCACCTCACCCACCTCAGCCCAGCATTGACACACTTCAGTACTATATGTTAGGAGAACGACGACGAAGGAGGAAGAAGGCTCCCGGCCTCGCGTCGCCGTTGGCCAAGATAACAGGCTCTGCGCCCGCGTGATGCCCCGGGACTTGGCCTTCTGTCTCCCGCCTGCCGAAACGCGAGGTAACCGCGCCACGAATACGCGCAGGGAAAAACCGCTACTACGCCCCTCCTAGCGAGACGAGACATAACGGACTAGAACGAATTTGGAAAAAACCGGCGTGCCCGCAAGGGCACCGTGGGTTCAAATCCCACCCCCTCCGCCACGGCGGCGTGTCTCGTCGACGAAGATCCGGCGAGCAAGGCCACTGCCCTCGTGAGCCACAAGGCAGGGTCGCTGCCAGTACGAACGGCCGTGCTGGCTGGTGCCGTACGAACAGCCAGACTGGCTGGTGCCGTAGAGATGGCCGAACTGGCTGGTGCCGTACAGATGGCTGAACTGGCTGGTGCCAGTGCGAAGGCCAGACGAGGCAGTCGCTGCGAAACGGGCAGGTAAGGCCGCAAAACCGAAAGAAGGGAAGCGCTGTGGACCTCGATGTCGACTTCTTGCGCCAGTTGTGCCTCTGCCCCGCCCCGAGCGGCTTCGAGGTAGCCGTCCAAGACCTCCTTCGAGAGCGGCTTCACGGACTGGCCCGCCCAGAAGGCGACCCACTCGGTAACCTGTGGGCGTCCGTTGGTCCAGCCGAAGGACCGGCTGTGGCCGCCGTGGCCCACGCCGATCAAATCGGCCTCATCGTCACGCACGTCGAAGACGAAGGTTACCTGCGCTGCGACGCCATCGGCTGGGTCGATGCCGCTCTCCTGCCCGGCCATACCGTCGTCGTGCACACGGCTCGCGGACCCGTGCACGGTGTCGTCGGCAGGCCGCCTACGCACAGTATCCCTGAGGCCGAGCGCGGCAAGGCGGCGCCGATCAAGGAGCAATTCATCGACATCGGCGCCGCCAGTCGTGACGAGGCTCTTGCCCACGTGGCCATCGGCGATCCCGTGACGTTCGATCAGGATTTCGTCGAGCTTGCCGCGGGGCGCTACGCTTGCCTCGCCTTCGACGACCGCGCCGGCGTCTACGCTGTCGTCCGCGCCCTCGAGCGCTACGCTGCTGACCCAGGGCGCGCGCGCCTCACGGTCGTCTCCTCGACACACGAGGAGACGACCTTCATGGGCGCGCGGGCCTTGCCTACCGTCTCCAACCCGACTGCATGATCGTCGTCGACGGCGACTTCGCCAGCGACTACCCAGGCGTCGATCCGAGCAAGCTCTCCGGGGCAGTGAAGGTCGGCGGTGGCCCGGTCATCGGACGCGGCTCGACCACCAACGCGGTCCTCACCGAGCTCGCCCTTGAGGTCGCCGCCGCAGAAGCCATCCCGGTGCAAACGAAGGCCTACGCGGGACAGATGCTCACCGACGCCGAAGAGCTCTCCGCCGCGGGCACCACGGCCACGCTCGCCCTGAGCATTCCCATGCGCTACATGCACTCGTCGGCCGAAGTGCTCGCCGGCGCCGACGTCGAGGCGACGGCGGCCCTCATCGCGGCCCTGACCAAACGTATCGGTGAGGTCTTCACGCCCGGCATGTTCGTGCCCACGCACGCGGGTCGTTAGGCAGAGAGCCGCCCTTTCGTTCCGCTCAGCCGCCGACGAGGTACGTCAGCACGAGCACCAGCGCCGGTGTCCCGATGAGCCCGATGAAGAGCGCCCGACCCGGGTCAACCCGACGATGACCGTTGGCCGAGGCTCGCTCGCCAGCCGGGTTGTCGTGAGCCCCGACGCGCATGATGTGTGAGTGGCCCACGCCGCCCGCTACCTCTGTCGACCAGACCACGCAGACGACGGCAATCAGGCCACAGACGAGGTAGAACGCTGTCCGGCTCTGCGTGATCAAATAGATCACGTACGGGACTGCCAGCAAGGCGCAACCTAATGGCAAGCCAAGGAGTGCTTTCCACCACGCCATCGCTAATCCCCTAGCCGCCGACGGTCAGCCGATCGACTCTGACTCTGCGGCCTCACATATGTACCTCGCTGAGGCTTACCATTGCCTCTCCTCACGTCATTCAACCCACGTCATCTGATCAAGACCAACGTCACCAGAACAACGATGCAGTCACGCACGGCACGCAGGTCACGCAAGTCACGCACGTCACGCACGTCGTTGCGCACACGCGCACCGAGTCGCGCCACAACGCGTGACAGCGTCACAAGAAGCGAGCCCGCAAGATGCTCGCCGTGTCGAGCATCTCCCGCTCGCTCAGTTGACGATCACTTGGCAAAGCCTCCTCCAAGGCAGCCTGGCGGCGCGCGTCGTGGCGCGAAGCCAGGGAGTAGAAAATGCCCAAGCGCCGCCCCAGGGCGAAGCGCGCCCGCTCGATCGGCTCCATGGCGAGGAATTCGTCGAGGTAGCCGATGAGCCGCTGTCGCTCATCGGGCAGGATGCCCTCGATCTCCGGCAGCAGGTTCAGGGCGTGGTCGGAGACGATACGCAAGCGCGCCTCACCGAGGAGTTCGAGGAAGAGACGAATCTCACGCGCTACTTCGACATCGTCGGGAAGTGCGAACGTGCCCTCGCGCGCTTGATCGGCCAAGGGTGAACCCGGCACCACGGCGGCTGTGCGCAGTCGCAGGGTGAAAGGGCGCTCGGTCGCGGCGCACGCCGCGACCGAGCGCACCACCCGCGCGCTCCCCCGCACGTGCGCCTCGGCCAACCGCGGATCGCGACCGCCTAGACCGGGCATGAGGTAGTAGCAGAGCTCGAGGCCCGCCGCCAACACTCGCTGCCCGGCAACGATGAGCTCCTCCGCCGTGCACCCCTTGCGCACGGCAGCGAGCACCTCGTCGGCGCCCGACTCCATACCGACGTGCACGCGCGTCAGGCCAGCGCGCGCGAGCAGCTCGAGATCCTCTCTCGTGCGCCGCGCCAGCGTCGCTGCCCTCCCGTAGGTCGTCACGCGCTCTACAGTGGGGAAACGTGTCCGGACTCGTTCGATCACTTCAGCTAAGCGCGGTGGCTTGAGGGCGCACGGATCCGCATCTTGCAGGAACACCGTGCGTGCCCCGTCGCGGAGGAACAGACCCACCTGGAAGGCCTCGTCGGGGACGAGGCCGGCCCGCATCGCCTCCGCGATACCGAACTCCCGCAGAACGTCGGCCGCCTGCGCCATCGCTTCTATGTCGGCGAGGATGTCCGCCGTATCGCGCAACGAGAATCGGGTGCCCTTGTAGACCGGGCAGAACGTACAGCGGTTCCAGGCGCAGTTGCGGGTCACCCGTACAAGTAAGCTATGCGCCTCGCTCGGCGGACGAATGGGACCTTGTTCAAACGGTGGTGTGCTCACGTACCCATGATACCGGCTACATCACGATGACAGTTACGTCACTCATCGCACCTCGCCGCGGCCCCTGCACAGAGGGCGCCATTTGTGACACAAAGTACAAATGATTGCGTGGCCTGTGTGGCTTTGGTACAGTGCCTTCAGGTGAACACCCTAGCGGCCCTGGGGTCGGGGCTGCAGCGATTCCCGGGGGGGACACCGTCAGCGACGGATGTCGGCGCAAGCCGTAGCAAGGAGGAACGCGTTGGAACACCTCACCCTCACTGTCCCATCCCTATGGGCTGACCACCATGTCCTGCGGGTGCGTGAAGCTCTCGCTGCCCTCGTGGGAGTCGATGCGGTCACTGCGAGCGCCCTTAACCGAGAGATCTCGCTTTCGTACGACCCGGCCCAAGTGAGCGCCGACGCCATCGTCGAGCACTTGGCCGCGGCCGGCTATCCAGTGAGCGAGATCACCGAGGAAGGCGCCGCACCGCGTGCCAAGCCCGAATGGATGTCGAACGGCCTGCGGGTCACCTCGACCAACCCCCTCGACCTGGCGATGTCCGGCGACTATCGCAAGTACTAACTCCCCGACGGGCCCGCCTACGGCGGGCCCGCGAAGTTCCGCGTGGCTGCCCGCTCGCTGGCGAGAGGCTCCGCGCGGCCTGAACCTTCGTCGCCAAGGAGCTGATGTGACGGACCACGTTAAGAGCATCGATCCCGCCGCCATCGAAATGCTCGAGCACGCCTCCTCCTGCGGCATCGGCACCGCCTTCACGCGTGTCGACGACATGAAACCCTGCCCCATCGGAGCTGAGGGAGCCTGCTGCCGCCTGTGCAACATGGGGCCTTGCCGGCTGACTGGCAAGGACGCTGAGAGCAAGACGGGCATCTGCGGCGCCGACTTGGCTACGATCGCGGCGCGCAATTTCGCCCGCCTCGTTGCCGGCGGCGCCGCAGCACACTCCGACCATGGGCGTGACATGGCTCTCACGCTCCTAGCCGCTGCTCAGGGCGAGGCTGGCAACTACACCATCAAGGACCAGCAGAAACTCATGATGGTCGCCGCCTACCTCGAGGTGCCGACGGCCGGTCGCTCAGTCAACGAGATCGCCATCGATGTGGCTCAGAAGGCCCTGGAGCAGTTCGGCCAAGCGCAGGGTGAAGTGCTCACTACTCGCCGCGCCACACCGAAGCGTCAGGCGCTGTGGCGCAAGCTCGGCCTTACCCCGCGCGCCATCGATCGCGAGATCGTCGAGGTCATGCACCGCACGCACGAGGGCGTCGACCTCGATCCCGAACACATCCTCAAGGCAGCCCTCCGTTGTTCCCTGGCCGACGGCTGGGGCGGCTCCCTCCTCTCGTCCGACATCTCCGACATCCTCTTCGGCACCCCCTCTCCGCTGCTCTCCGAGGTCAACCTGGGCGTGCTCAAGGCCGACCAAGTCAACGTGGTCGTGCACGGCCACGAGCCGACGCTTTCGGCCATGATGGTCGAAGCGGTGCGCGACCCGGAGTTGCTCGAGGAAGCACGGGCGAAAGGCGCGCAGGGCATCAACCTCGCCGGCATCTGCTGCACGGCGACCGAGGTCCTGATGCGCTACGGCATTCCGCCGGCGGGCAACTTCCTCCACCAGGAGCTCGCCGTCCTCACGGGTGCCGTCGAGGTGATGGTGGTCGACGTGCAGTGCGTGATGCAGGCCCTGGCGCCTCTCTCGCAACGCTTCCACACGAAGCTGGTCACCACGTCGACCAAGGCGAAGATCCCGGGCGCGCAGCACCTCGAGTTCGAAGAGGCAACGGCTCTCGACACGGCCAAAGAGATCGTGCGCATGGCCATCGACAACTACCCCAACCGCGGACCGATCCACATTCCCGACTACCGCGAAAACCTCGTCGCCGGCTTCTCGCACGAGTACCTGAACTACATGCAGGGCGGCTTCTACCGCGCCTCGTTCCGGCCCTTGAACGACGCTATCATCGCCGGGCGCGTGCGTGGTCTCGCCGGCGTCGTCGGCTGCAACAACGCCCGCGTGCCCCAGGACCAGGGCATTATCCAGTTGATCAAGAACCTCGTTGCTCGCGACGTGCTCGTGGTCGTCAGTGGCTGCGCCGCCACGGCGAGCGGCAAGTATGGCTACCTGAGTCCGGAGATCCTCGATGCTGCGGGACCCGGCTTGCGCGAAGTGATGGAGGCCATCGGCATCCCGCCGGTCTTGCACTTGGGCAGCTGCGTCGACAACTCGCGCATCCTTACCGTGCTCACCCAGGTGGCCACCGAGGGCGGCGTCGGCGAGGACATCGACGACATCCCCGCTGTCGGCCTCTGCCCCGAATGGATGGCCGAGAAGGCCATCTCGATCGGCACCTACTTCGCCGCCTCGGGCGCCCATGTGATCTTTGGAGTGAGCAGCCCGGTGGGCGCGTCCAGCGTCGTTACGAAACTTATGACCGAAGGGTGGGAGAAGCTCATCGGCGGCGCGCTCGAGTTCGAGCCCGATTGGGACGCGATGCTCGAGAAGTCGCTCAGGCACATCGACGCCAAACGCGAGGCCCTCAAGCTCCAGCCCTACGACCCCTCACGATTCGGTGCCAGCGGCGACACACCGTACTTCGCCGCCATCAAGGCGCAGCTCGGTGGTTACGGTGGCAATGGCGGCGAAGCGGCGCACACTCACGTGCACGAGCACGCCGAGCCACTCACGGTTGAGCTGCCGGCGCACCTCGTCGGCGCGGGCGCTCACGATCCCGCTGACGATCCGAGTCCCGACGACAAGGCGGAGGTCTGACGATGTCGCGCTTCATTGCCACCAGAGCAATTCGTGGCGCCCGCGCCATCGTCGCCGAGGCCGAAGCCGCCGTGAACGACGCCCTGGAGCGGTTGGGTCCCGACACACCCGTGCAGTTCACTAACACGGCTTACTACCTGCCGGTCGTCTACGCATTCCTCGGGCATAAAGTCGAGACATTAGGCGACCTGCCGGCCGTGATCGAGCACGCCAAGTCCTTCTTGCACGACGAGCCGGCTCAGCACATGTGGCTGCCGTACCTCGGCGAGACCCTCGACTCGGGTATCGCCACGCTCCTGGCCGAGGAGGCCATCGAGGGCGTGCGCTTCGCCGAAGGCCTAGAGCCGCAGAAGATTCCCGTGTCGGTCAATGGCACGAAGGACCGTTTCCGCGGTACCGACTTCATGGTGCACGGCGACAAGGCCATGCTCAATGGTCCCATCGACGATATCCAGTTGCGCGCCTGGGGCATCCAACTCGTTGACGGACGGATGCCGGGGTTTGCCGCAGTGGTTGGCTGCGCCAAGAGTAACGAGGTCGCCGTCAAGATCGTGCGCGAACTGCAGTCCCGCGGCATCCTCATCTTCCTCTCGGGCAACGTCAATGGGCGTAGCATCATTCACCAGCTGCTCGAGGAAGGTGTGCAGCTTGGCTACGACACCTTCACCGTCCCCTTCGGTATCGACACGATCTCGGCCGTGTACGCCCTTGGCTTCGCGGCGCGCTCGGCACTGACCTTCGGCGGCATGGACGCCGGCAAGGCGCGCGAGATCATGCTCTACAACAAGTACCGGGTCTTTGCCTTCGTGCTCGCGCTGGGCGAGGTCGACGACCTCAAGTACGCCACAGCGGCCGGAGCCATCAGCTACGGCTTCCCAGTCATCGCCGACACGCGCATCCCCCAGATCCTGCCTACCGGCGTCACGACCTATGAGCACGTCGTCAGCATGCCTTTCGACGAGATTCCCGGCAAAGACGACATGGAGCGCGCCGAGAAGCTGGTCCAGCGCTGCATCGACGTCCGTGGCGTGAAAGTGCGCATCACCAAGGTACCCATCCCGGTCGCTTACGGCTCAGCCTTCGAGGGAGAGCGCATCCGCAAAGACATCATGCGCATGGAGTTCGGCGGCAAACGCGCCCGCGGCTTCGAGTTCCTGCGCACCCGCCCGGCCGACGAGGTCGAGGACGGCAAGATCCAGCTGATCGGCCCGGACCTCGACAGCGTGCCCGAGGGCGGCGCCATGTCGCTGGGCATCGTGGTCGACGTCGCCGGACGCAAGATGCAGACCGACTTCGAGCCTATCGTCGAACGCCAGTTCCACTACTTCGTCAACGGCATCGAGGGCGTCCAGCACAACGGGCAGCGGGACATCACCTGGATCCGCGTCAGCAAGGCCGACTTCGAGAAGGGCTTCCGCCTCGAGCACCTCGGCAAGACGCTGCACGCGCGCATCCACGCCGTGTTCGGCAACATCATCGACAAGGTGCAGGTGACCCTCATCACCGAGGAGGAACCGCTGCTCGCCGCCTTGGAGGAAGCGCGTGTCGTCTACCGCGAGCGTAACGACCGCATCGCCAACTTGACCGACGAGTCGGTCGACACCTTCTACAGCTGTCTGCTGTGCCAGAGCTTCGCGCCCAACCACGTCTGCATAATCGACCCCGAGCGCGTCGGCTTGTGCGGCGCCTACAACTGGCTCGACTGCAAGGCGGCCTTCGAGATTAACCCGACGGGCCCAAACCAACCGGTGCCCAAGGGCGTCTGCATCGACCCGATCAAGGGCGAGTTCTCTGGCCCCAACGAGTTCGTCTACCAGCACTCCAACCAGACAGTCGAACGCGTCACGCTCTACTCCATCATGGACGCACCCCTGACCAGCTGCGGCTGTTTCGAGTGCATCATGGTGCTCGTCCCCGAGGCCAACGGGTTCATGATCGTCAGCCGCGAAGACCCGAGCATGACTCCCTGCGGCATGACGTTCTCCACCCTCGCTGGCACCGCCGGCGGCGGCTTACAAACGCCGGGCATGATGGGTATCGGCAAGTACTACCTCACGAGCAAGAAGTTCATCTCGGCCGACGGGGGCTTCAAGCGCATCGTGTGGATGAGCTCGATCCTGAAGGAACAGATGCGCGAGGCCCTGCAAGAGGTCTGCGAGCGCGAAGGCGAACCCGACCTGCTCGACAAGATCGCCGATGAGCACATCACGACGACGGTCGAAGACCTGCTGCCCTTCCTCGAGGAAAAGGGCCATCCCGCTCTCAGCATGGAGCCACTGTTCTGATGGCGGCGCAGGAATACCATCCCCACTCACAGGAGTGAGCGCATGAATACGGTTGAAATCCCCCAGGAGAAGTGGACAGGTGCCGTGCGCACGGTCACGTTGGGCAGCACCGACGAGGGCGGGACGCGCACGAGCACGGTGACGGTCGGCGGCGAGACCACCTTGCCCTTCCTCCACTTTGAAGGGCAGATGCCCTACCGACCGGTTGTCGCCGCCGAAGTGACCGATGAAGAGCCCACCGACTGGTCACCCGAACTGCTTAGTGCCTGGGGCGAGCTCGTGCGCGATCCCGGCGCATGGGCAGCCAAGGCGGTCGAACTGGGCGCCGACCTCATCGCGGTGAAGCTGCGCAGTTGCCACCCGGAGCGGAGCAACTGCTCGGCGAACGACGCGGTAGCCACGGTCAAGAAAGTGCTCAGTGCCGTGGGGGTGCCGCTCATCGTCTATGGCCCCGGGGCGGCAGAGAAAGACAACGAGGTGTTGGTCGCCGTTGCCGAAGCAACCAAGGGCGAGCGGCTGGCGCTGGCCAACTGCGAAGACAAGAACTACCGCACGATCGTGGCTGCAGCTCTAGGAAACGGCCACCTCGTCGTCGGTCAGAGCCCCATCGACGTCAACCTGGCGAAGCAGCTCAACATCCTGATCAGTGACATGGGTTTGCCGCTCGACCGCGTCCTCATGGACCCAACCACCGGCGCCCTCGGCTACGGCATCGAGTACACCTACTCGGTGATGGAGCGCTTGCGACTCGCAGCCCTAATGGGTGACGCCATGACCCAGCAGCCGATGATTTGCACCGTCGGTGAGGAGTCATGGCGACAAAAGGAATCGCGCGCCAGCGAGGGAGTGCCCGAGGAGTGGGGCGACTTCGCGACCCGTGGCGTGGTATGGGAAGCGAGTACTGCCTTGGCCGTGCTCGAGGCGGGGGCCGACATCGTCGTGCTGCGCCACCCGAAATCGATCACCTTGATCAAGCAGGGCATCGACGACTTGATGAAAGGAGCCGTGAACTAGATGGCGCTCACCGGCCTAGAAATCTATAAACAGCTCCCCAAGACCAACTGCAAAGAGTGCGGTTTCCCGACCTGCTTGGCCTTCGCCATGAAGCTCGCCCAGAAAGGGACTGAGCTTTCCAAGTGCCCCTACGTCACCGACGAGACGCGCGCCGCCCTCGACGCTGCAGCCGCACCGCCGATCAGACTGGTTGGCGTAGGTGTTGGCGAGCGGCGCTTCGAAGTCGGGAACGAGACCGTCCTCTTCCGTCACGAGAAGACGTTCTACCACCAACCGGGACTCGTCGTGCGCTTGCGCGATGACGACCCGCAGCTGGCCACACTGGCGAAACAAGTGGACGGTTACGCGGTGGAGCGCGTCGGCATGAGCTTGCGTCTCGACGGCATTGCCCTGGAGAACCATTCGGGCAACGCCGACACGTTCGCCGCTGCCGTGCGCACCGTCAAAGACAACTCCGCCGTGCCGTTAATCATCATGAGCCAGGACCCAGCCGCCGTCGAGGCAGCCCTCGCCATCGTCGGAGAAGAGAAGCCGCTCGTGCATGCCGCCACACCCAGCAACTGGCAGGCCATGGCCGAGCTCGCGGCCGGGTATGGCTGTCCGTTAACCGTGCTCGACACGGGCGACCTGACGGGCCTGGCGGAGCTGGCCAGTCAAGTGCGCGAGGCGGGTGTCGAAGACCTCATCCTGGACCCCGGTGCGCGTGAGCTCAACGAGATGCTCACCGCCTTCACGCAACTCCGCCGCTTGGCGCTCAAGAAGAACTTCCGTCCCTTGGGATTTCCGCTGATCGCCTTCGCCGGCGCCGATACGGTCGAAGAGGAGGCGCTGCGAGCCACGCAAGCGATCGCCAAGTACGCGGGCATCGTCGTGCTCGATCACATGGAGCCCGCCCTGCTCTACCCGCTGATCACGTTGCGTCAGAACATCTACACCGACCCGCAAAAGCCGATCCAGGTAGAGCCGCGCCTCTACGAAGTAGGCACGCCCGACGAGACGAGCCCGTTGCTCATCACGACGAACTTCTCGCTCACGTTCTTCAGCGTCTCGGGTGAGGTAGAGGGCACTGGTAAGCCAGCGTGGCTGTTGGTTGCCGACGCCGACGGCCAGTCCGTCTTGACGAGCTGGGCGGCGGGCAAGTTCGACGCCCTCAAGATCGCCAAGACGGTCAAGGAGTCCGGCGTCGAGACGAAGCTGGCCCATCACAAGCTGGTCATCCCGGGACACGTGGCTTCGCTCTCCGGCGAAGTCGAAGAGGAGCTGCCGGGTTGGCAAGTCATGGTGGGACCGCGCGAGGCTGTGGACATTCCGACTTATCTCAAGACGGTGTGGAGCCAGTCGTGAAGCTAGAGTTCCATGCAACCGCTCAACGCGGGACTTTGCGGCCCTGGTTGTCCGGCCAGCGAACCGTCGAGGTAGCGCACCGATGACGGGTGCGGCAACAGAGGCCGCGACAGACACCGGCCTGCGCATCATCTTTGAGCCAGCCGGTGTTGCTGCCGAGGCACGGCCCGGCATGAGCCTCCTCGATATCGCGATTGCGGCAGGCGTAGCCCTCGACGCGCCCTGTGGCGGACAGGGGCGCTGCGGGCGGTGTAAGGTCCGCTTCGCGGACCCGGCCGCCGCCCGCAGCGCCCCATTGCGCCAGCGCAGTAACGCGCGCCTCACGCCCGAGGAGCAGGCTGCCGGCTGGCTGCTCGCCTGCCAAACCTTCGTCACCGACCAGGCAACCGCCCTGGCCGCCCGCGACACAGCGCCCGAGACAGACCAAGTGGCGACGGTGCTCACTCTCATCGTGCCCGAACGGCGGGCACACATCTTTCCTACCGGTCACGCGGCCGCCCAGCCTGAGGTGCCGTCCGTCACCTGCAACTGGCGCGCGAATCCGGCCGTGCGCACGTACATCGTGGAGATGGAGCCGCCTTCACTGGCCGATCAAACGACCGATTTGGATCGTTTGCGGCGCGCCCTTGCTCAGCAACACAACATCAGCGACGTGCGTGCCGAGCTGGGAGTCTTGCGCCGACTGGCCAAGACGCTGCGCGAGGCGCAGTGGCGCGTTGCCGTGACACTCGAGATGCGCGATTGGATGCATGGCGCCTACCTGCCGCCCCGCTTACTGGCGGTGCGGCCCGCCGAGGCGCCCCGCCGGGACCTCGGTCTAGCGATCGACGTCGGCACGACGAGCGTCGTTGTGTACTTGGCCGACTTTGCCACTGGCGAGATTATCGATACAGCGAGCGCTTACAACGCCCAGATCGCCTGCGGCGAGGACGTGATCTCGCGCATCATCTACTCTCAGCGCGGCGACGGGCTCAATCGACTGCGCGAGCTCGTCGTGGGCACGATCAACGAGCTCATCGCCGAGCTGGTTGAGCGCAACCACGTGCAATCTGCGGACATACACGAAGCCGCTGTCGCCGGCAACACGACGATGACGCACCTCCTGCTCGGCCTCGATCCTGAATACCTGCGTGAGGAGCCCTACGTGCCGACGGTCTCGCTGCCGCCCAGACTCGAAGCGAGCGAGCTTGAGCTACGGATCAACCCGCTGGCGCGTGTACACTGCTTGCCCTCGGTGGGCAGCTACGTCGGTGGCGATATCACGGCTGGCGTCATCGCCTCGGGCATGTTCGCCACGGACAAACTGACGCTCTTCCTCGATGTCGGCACGAACGGCGAGATGGTGCTCGGCAACCAAGACTGGCTCATTGCCTGCGCCTGTTCGGCTGGCCCCGCTTTCGAGGGCGGCGGCGTTGGCCACGGCATGCGGGCCACGATCGGCGCCATCGAGGACGTGTGGATCAACAGCGAGACGTTCGAGCCCACCTTCAACACGATCGACAACGCCCCGGCCCAAGGCATTTGCGGCAGCGGCCTGATCGACTTGCTGGGTGAGCTCTTCGTCACTGGCCTAGTCGACAAGGGAGGCAAGATCAACCGCCATGCGGACACGCGCCGCGTGCGCCAGGGGGAGCGGGGCTATGAGTACGTGGTCGCCTGGGCCCGCGAGACCGGCGTCGGACACGACATCGTGCTCACCGAAGGCGACATCAGCAGCCTCATCCGCGCTAAGGCCGCCGTCTACGCCGGCTTCTCCGTGCTCTGCCGCAGCGTCGGCGTCGCGCTGTCCGATGTGGAGCAAATCCTCATCGGCGGCGCCTTTGGCCAGTACATCGACGTGGAGAAGGCAATCGAGATTGGCCTACTGCCCGACCAGCCGGTCGACCGCTTTCGCTTCTTGGGTAACACGAGCGCGATGGGCGCTTACACGGCCCTGCTGTGCGTCAACATGCGTCACGAGGTCAATGAAGTCGCGAGCAAGATGACGTACCTCGAGCTCTCGGCCGACAACTCCTTCATGGAGGAGTACACCTCGGCGCTCTTCCTGCCGCACACCGACCTCAACGCTTTCCCCACAGTGAAGGCGCTCCTGAAGGAGAATGCATGACCACAACCATCGCCATCGCAGGTAAGGGTGGCACGGGCAAGACAACCCTCGGCGGCCTGCTGATCAAGGCCTTGCGCGATCGTGGCGCCGGTCCCATCTTGGCAATCGACGCCGACCCGGCTAGCAACCTCAACATCGTCCTTGGCTTGCCGCTCGAGCGCACCGTGGGCGATATCCGCGAGGACACGAGCGAGAAGGCGCGCGCGAACGCTCTCGATCCCGGCATCGCCAAGCAGGACCTCCTTGACTACGAGATCAACGCCAGCATGGTCGAGAGCGAGGGCGTCGACCTGCTCGCCATGGGGCGGCCGGAAGGCCCCGGCTGCTACTGTGCGGCAAACAACATGCTGCGCACCATCATCGATCGCATCTCGTCGAGCTACGAGTACGTCGTCATCGACAATGAGGCCGGCCTGGAGCACTTAAGCCGCCGCACGACGCGCGACGTCGACGTGCTGCTCATCGTCAGCGACCCCTCGTTGCGCGGCCTGACGACGGCCGGACGCATCGTCGCGCTCATCGACGAACTCAAGACCAAGGTCGGCGAGCACTACTTACTCATCAACCGTGTCGAAGGACCACTCTCCGCCGAGGTCGAGCAGGCCGTTGCCGCGCGCGGACTCAATCTCCTAGCGACGCTGCCCGCCGATCCAGCCATCGCCGACCTCGACGCGCGCGGGGCGCCCATCATCGACCTGCCCACGGACAACATCGTCTCGACCATCATGGACGAGGTACTTGCCAGGATCCTTCCCGAGTCGCTGCCAAAGGAGACGCTCCATGCTGATCATCGGTGAGAACATCCACATCATCTCGCCTCGCGTGAAGCAGGCCATCGAGGAGCGCGACGCCGGCGCGATCCAGGACTACGCCGTGCGCCAGGTCGAAGCCGGGGCGGGCATGCTCGACCTCAATATCGGGCCGCAACGCAAGCAGGGTCCGGAGGTCATGAGCTGGATCGTTGACGTCGTGCAAGACGTCACCGATGTGCCCCTCTCGCTCGACACGACGAACATCGCCGCCATGGAGGCCGGACTGAAGCGTTGTCGACGTCCAGCGATGCTCAACTCGGCCTCCGCCGATCCGGAGCGTCTCACACCCATCATGGAGCTCGCGGCCCGCTATGACGCTCGCGTCATCGCCCTGACGATGGGTGTCGAGGGCATCCCGACGACCGCCGACGGCCGCGCCGCCATCGCCATGGAGCAGCTTCTGCCCGCCGCCGAGGCCGCCGGTGTTCCCATACCCAACGTCTTCCTTGACCCGCTCGTGCTGACCGTGTCAGGCAACCAGGACGTGGCGCCGGTGGCGGTCGACTCCATCCGCATCTTCAAGCAGCTTGCCGATCCCGCCCCGACGACCGTGGTCGGCCTCTCTAACGTCTCCAACGGTTGTGACCCAAGTGCCCGGCCATTAATCAATAGGACCTACCTCATGATGCTGCTGGCTGCTGGCCTCGACGCGGCTATCGCCGATCCGCTGGACCGCGCCCAGATGGAATGGATCCGGGTCGTCGAGACGCGCGACGACTCGACGCCGCTCAACCGGCTCATTCTTGCCCTTTACGATGCCACCGCAGCCATGGAAGAGCTCGACGAGAAACTCGTCGACCAGAATGACCCGGAGCAGGTGGCCCTGTTAAAGACAACGCGCATGCTGTACAACAAGTCTATCTACGCCGACTCGTACCTGCGCGTGTAGGGACCAGGCACGCAGATTCGCAAGTGCTAGGCTGGCACAGCCCAGGGGCGCCAGGAAGGCGAGCGAACGTGAAGGAGGGAGTCATGGAGGAGCCTAACTTCCCCTTCTACATTGAGGGGGACGAGGACGAGGTGCCGCACTGTCACGACTGCGGCAAGCCCCTTCCCGACGCCGGTGATCCGGGGGTGATCTACGTGCTCGGTCAAGCCGGTGACGGATCCTTCGTACGCCTGCCGGTGTGCCGACTCCACTGGCACGAGCGCACGGACTGGAGGCAAAGAAGCAAGGCTTCGTGATGCGCGCGAGGGCGCGCACGAACGGTCGGCAGCCGCTGCGCCGCGCCGGCAGCCGCTAGGCCGCCGCTCAGCTGATCAGGGGCGGCTGATCACGGGCGGCTGATCGCTGGTCGTGGTCAGATGATGCGGCCCCCGCCTTTACCTTGCCTCCCTTGCCTGCCGACGTGCGCAGCGCGCCCACGGTCGGTGGCTAGCCCCGGCAACGCGCAAGCTGGTATCATAGGCGCTCGCGAGCGCGATGCGAGCGCACCAAGGCAGCCCAAAGCCACCTGCGAGCGCAAGGAGTAAAGGCGCCGATGGACGATGCGTAGCTCGCGCGCGACGGAGACGTGGCCGAGAGGCTGAAGGCAGCCGCCTGCTAAGCGGTTAAGGGGGCATTAACCTCCTTCCCGGGTTCGAATCCCGGCGTCTCCGCCACTTTGCGGCTGTGCCACAGTGAGCGTGGCAGGCAGAGCGTGCTTCCTTGACTCGGGCCACCGTTCCTTCACTCGGGGCGTCCTTCCTTCACTCGGGTAAGCCAAGCGCGAGCGCCTCTCTGACGCGCCGCTTCTCGGCAAGCAGCGTTTGCGGTACACTATGGTGCCTAGCGGGCGCCCATAGCTCAGCTGGATTAGAGCGTCGGTCTACGGAACCGAAGGTCGGGAGTTCGAATCTCTCTGGGCGCACCAAGTGAACCCCCCAGGGCACAACGGCAGCAGGCTCATGCTGTGTTGTCGGATAGCCCGGTTGCTGCACAGCGATCGCCGATCACCCCGCGTGTTGCTCGCTCTTGCGAGGCCACCCACCTGTCCGCGAGATGGCGACGGCGGGCCCCAGAGCGACCTGCTCCTTTGGGAGGCCACGCGCTCACTTGTCCGCAAGGAGATCAGGCAGGGCGAGTGGACACGGCCAAAGCAGGTGCGCAGAGTGGCCCGTTCAATGACCGCGAGCCCGCGATCCCTGCAGAGACAACGATAAGTATTCGTAAAAAACGGGCAGTATCGGCTAAAATGCAGAGTACCGGATAGAAAGCAGGACGTTTCGGAGAGGAGCAGCCGGGGCAGCAAACGCCGATCTCGCGTTGACCAAGAAGCGAAGGGAGCCGCCGTGCACGTCAACGCCGAAGGAGGCAATCATGGACAGTATCACCCCTCTCCAGCGCCCGACGCTGATCTCTCAAGAGCGAACGAAGCTCCGCAAGGTGCTGCGGCGCTTCGACTTAATCCTCTTTAGCGCCTGCGCACTCGTCGGCCTGGACACAGTAGCTTACGCAGCCTCGATCGGTGGGCAGGTGATCGTTTGGCTCATCATCTCGTTGGTGGCCTTCCTGCTGCCCTACGGGATGATTGTCGCCGAGCTAGGCGCTGCCTTTCCGGTGGAGGGGGGGCCCTACGCGTGGGCGCGGGCCTCGTTTGGGCGGTTGGCCGGGTCAATCACAGCAACGCTCTACTGGCTGTCGAACCCGATCTGGCTGGGCGGCACACTGACTGCCACGACGATCGCCGCCCTTAATTCCTTCGTCGTCAAGAAGCCACTTGGCACAGCAGCCGAAATCGTGATTGGACTTGCTTTCGTGTGGGCGGCGGTCGGTTTGGCGATCATGGCCCTGCGTTGGGGCAAGTGGGCACCCAACCTGGGCACAATCGTGAAGGCGGGGGTAGTAGCCATCTTCACTGCCCTGTTCATCGCGTTCTTAGTAAGCAAGGGACGTCCAGCGGGCACTGTTGGAGTCGCCGACCTCAAGCCAACCCTTGATGGTATGCTCTTCTCGGCTAGTATCCTCATGTTCCTTTGGGTGGGCTTCGAAGTAGCCAACGGGGCCAGTGAAGAAATGGAACGCCCGCAGCGTGACGTGCCCGTGATGGTGGCGGGTGGAGGGCTCATCGGCGCCGTGCTCTACGGCCTCGTCATCCTGGGAACCCTCCTCGTCATCCCCAAGAAGACGCTCTCTAGCGTGTCTGGTTTTACGGCAGCCTACCAGAACGTCTCTAGCGTCTTAGGCGGCGCGCACCGTGACGTGGATTACGTGTTCGCAGCCCTTGTCATCATCACCCTCCTGGCCAGTGGCGCGGTGTGGCTCGAAGGAGCAGACCGTACGCAGGCTGTAACGGCCCTCGATGGTGGTGCGCCACGCTGGATGGGTTACTTCGCCAGCTTCGGTACACCCCTCGCAGTCAACCTAACATCGGGTGTGATCGGTAGCGTATTTGTGGTCCTAGTGTTTACCGTGGCGCACGGCAGCCTTTCGAGCTTCTTCTCAGTGATGTTGTCTCTGACCGTGTCGACAACAGCCCTGAGCTACTTCTTCATCTTCCCGGCGCTGCTTATCCTGCGCCACAAGTACCCCGACCAGCCACGCCCCTACCGGGTCCCGGGCGGCACCCTTGGCGCATGGGTAGCCGTCATTCTCACCGAGGTGTTCGTGGTAATTACGGGCATGACGCTGCTGTGGCCCGGACTCATCGACCGCATCTTTGGGCGCAGCTACTCAATCACCGCCAACTGGGGAGTATCGCGCCTCTACTTCGAGAGCGTGACACTCGGCTGTCTGGCCGCCTTCGTGCTCGTCGGCGTGGCGTTCTGGGCTCTCGGACGACGCAGCATTCGGCTTGGCCTCGTAGAGGACCGGGAACTCTTCAAACCCGCGCAGGTACCGGTTCAGGCGCCGGCGGCTGAGTTCCGGGAAACACCTGGACCGACTGCCCTCACGGCGAAGTAATCCGCCACGGAAGCGCGTGAGCGGCCCCTCCGTCAGCTGCGCGGAGGGGCCGCTCACGGTCGAGAAGGCAGGGTGAACGCCAGAGCAGTTTCGTGAGCGCACGGCGGACACACAAGACCCGGGAGCTTACATACGTAAGGCTAGGAGCGCGGAGACGGCCAAACGAGAGCTAGCCACGAGCTTGCCCTGCAAACACACTTCCCCAGCTCACACAGCGCTACTCCCGCACAAGAGTGCTCCCACATGCGGGACAGCGCTTGTGTGTGCAGGGTACGCCGCGCTCGTGAGGCTCGCGATGGCCGCACTGTGGGCAAACGCAGAAGCCCCCGGCGCCAGCCGCTTGCGGCCCCCCCATGCGCCCACGACCTTGCCCCACGCGGCCCTGCCCACCGCCCGCTCCTCCGCCACGCCCCGGTCCAGCTCCTCCGCCGAAATTCGCGCCTGAACCCACCGTCGTCCTCTCGTCGAACGCTGGGCCCCCGGGTAGCCTACCGTCCACCACTTCGTTCATCACACACCCCTCTCTTACAGCCGACCAGCGCGCAACGCTTCGCCGCACTTACGAGTACCCATGGTACTCTTCCCGCCCATGGCATCGGACCCACACTCCCCATAACGACAACCTGCAGCGCCAACCTACTGTCCAACGGCAGCCTCCAGCGTTACCTAGCCCCGCCGCCTCACGGCGAGACGCACAGCGACGGAAACCCGCAGGACAGGCGCGACCAGCCGTCAGGCAGCGGCTGCCACAGTTCCCTTCCGCTGGCCATCGCTGCGCGAACCGCCGACAAACTGTAAGCTGCTAGAAAGATCGCCTCGGAAGACAGTGACTGCCAAGGAGACAGAACTTTGCCCGACGACGAGTACTACATGCGCCTGGCGCTGCGCGAGGCAGCTCGCGCCGTCGCGCACGATGACGTCCCCGTCGGGGCCGTCATCGTGCACGACGGCGAGGTAATCGCTGCCGCCCACAACGAACGCGAGCTGCGCCAGAGCCCCACGGCGCACGCCGAGATCCTGGCCATCGAGCAAGCGGCGCGCAAGGTCGGCCACTGGCGACTGCTCGGCACGACAATGTACGTGACCGTCGAACCGTGTCCGATGTGCGCCGGCGCCATCGTACAGGCCCGCATCCCGCGCCTCGTCTACGGCGCCCCCGACGAGAAAGCCGGCGCTGCCGGGACCCTGTTCGACCTGGTCCGCGACCCACGCCTCAACCATTTCGTCGAGGTGCGCAGCCGACTGCTGGAGGGTGAGTCCGTCGCCCTCTTGCAGGACTTCTTTCGCCAGCGCCGCGCCGCCGGGGAGAAGTGACGCGGAAGCTCCCCGGCGAGGAGCGGGGCGGGCGCCGTGAGACGTTCGGTGATGGTGGTCAGTGCGCTATAATGCATGTCCGCCGGAAGGCACGGAGAGGTGTCCGAGCTGGCTCAAGGAGCGCGACTGGAAATCGCGTAGGCGGCGACAAGCTGTCTCGTGGGTTCGAATCCCACCCTCTCCGCCAGTCTCGCCGACGGCCTCGCCGGCGCACTCGGGGGCGCTCTGGCAACCGCAACGCGGTCGCCCACGAGGAGCGCAATACCTCGCGGAGAGGTGGCAGAGTCAGGCTGAATGCGGCGGTCTCGAAAACCGTTATGCCGCGCGAGCGGCATCGGGGGTTCGAATCCCCCCCTCTCCGCCAATTCTTGCCTTACGTAGCGCAGCGGCACAGCGGCACCGCTCTGCTCATGCCAGCCGCGCCGTCAGGCTGACACCGCTTTCCTCATGCCAGCCGCGCCGTCAGGCTGATCTCGAGGTTCCCCTTCAGCGCCAGAGATACGGGGCAACCATCTTTCGCTGCCTCGGCCGCTTTCACGAAGCCGTCCTCATCGAGACCGGGAACGACACCCTCGACATCGAGGTGGACCCCGGTGATGCGGAAGCCCTGCTCAGTCTGGGTGAGCGTGCAGGTGGCCGCCACGTTCAGTCGCTCGGGCGGTGTGCCTGCTTGGGTGAGCCCATGCGACAGGCCCATTGAGAAGCAGCTCGCGTGCGCCGCCGCGATGAGCTCCTCCGGACTGGTCATTCCCTGCGAGCGCTCGGTCCGCGAGGCCCAGGTGACGGGCAACACACCGGTGGCGCCACTGTTCAGGCGCACCTCACCCCGTCCATGCTCTAGCGTGCCTTGCCAGGTGACTTCGGCGCGGCGTTCAGCGGTAACCATGGAAGTACCTCCGTGTGAGAGACGACGTAATGGATGCAGCTTCTCCGCCCAGACGGGCAAGCGAAACATCCACCGGCACGCCCCAGATCCCCGGCCCGGCTCTGCGCGGCTCAAAGGGCTTTCACGTGGCCCGCGCGATCTCGATGCCATCAAAGTAGCTGAGCACGCGCACGACCCTGCCTTGCGCCGCGGTCCAGATGTGGGCGAAGGGTAGGCGCAGCACCTCCCAGCTCCCCTTGGGGCGACAGCGAAAGTGACCCGTCACGATAACCCTCTCGTCCTCTACGCGGAAACTCTCGGGCTCGACCTGGGTGACCTCCCAGTGAGGCGGCAACGAGCCGAAGAGATCGTCGGCAACGACCGGCCGCGTCGCGTAGCGCACCGTCGAAGTGATCTCGCGCACAAACCAGCCGTCAGCGTCGCCGACCGCCGTTTGCTCGAACATCCGCAACACCGCCGCCGGCGCCCCCAATCCCATCGCTCGGTAACCGGCGCGGAGGACCGCCACGAGATCGCTGCTCACCGTTCACCGCCCTGACGATACGCAACCCCCGAACGAGGCACTTTCACTTGCACAATGCCCAGACGTTAGCGAGTAAAACATGCCCCATCGCGTCCCGCTACGGTCCTCACGAGTGGGACATCTGCTTCCGTCAGTTCTCGCTCCGACAGTGCTCTCACATCCACTTTCTCGCCCCGCCGCCGCGCTCAGGAGAGAGCCCGCTTTCGGCTCTGGCCTGCTTTTGCTATGCTACGCGGCTGTGGGCAATTAGCTCAGGGGGAGAGCGCCTGCTTCACACGCAGGAGGTCGTTGGTTCAAATCCAACATTGCCCACCAGTCCAACATTGCCCACCAGCCGCCGCCGCGCAAGCCGCGCTCACCCGCTCAACCGATCGAGAGCAGGAGGCCACCCGCTCGACCGATCAACCAGCGACGAACCTCCCGAATCTCACGTTGCAACCTCGACCCCTGGGGTGTACATTCTTGCGCTGGCCCTGAGGGCCGTGGCGCGCGGATTCGTCGCATGGCAATCCTTTCTCCTGCAGTGTCTGCGTGGTTGATTGCGGACCGACGGGGCAGAGGCGCGTCGGAAAGAACACCGCGATGCAGGGGCGCAGAACACCGCGATGCAGGGGCGACACTCGTCGCCCGGTGACCGAGGCATTGCTCCTCGGTCACCGCGGAAGCACGCAGAGCAACCTCACGGAGGTGAATAGAGTGGCAGAGTCGACGACAGAAGAAGTGATACTGATCCCACCCAAACCAGAGGTTCAAGCCAAGGCTTGGATCAAGAGCATCGAAGAGTACGAAGCTCTCTACAAGCGTTCAATCGAAGACCCCGAGGGCTTCTGGGCGGAACGCGCCGAAGATGCGCTGCACTGGTACAAGAAGTGGGACAAGGTCCTCGAGTGGGACTTCAACGACCCGAAGATCAAGTGGTTTGAGGGCGGCAAGCTCAACGCGTCGTACAACTGCCTCGACCGGCACGTGGAGGCGGGGCGCGGCAACAAGCCGGCCATCATCTTCGAGGCCTCCGACGAGTGGAGCGAGACCTACACGTATAGCCAGCTCCTCGAGCAGGTTACGCGCTTCGCCAACGTCCTCAAGAAGCACGGCATCAAGAAGGGCGACCGCGTCGCGCTCTACCTGCCGATGATCCCGCAGCTCGCCATCGCAATGCTGGCCTGCGCGCGCATCGGTGCCATCCATATGGTCGTCTTCGGTGGTTTCTCGGCCGAAGCTCTCAAGGCACGCATCGACAACTGTGGCGCGAAGCTCCTCGTCACGTCGGATGTGAGCCTGCGGGGCGCCAAGCACATCCCCCTCAAGGTCAACGCCGATGCCGCCATCGCCGGCGAGACGCCAATCGAGAAGATGATCGTCGTGAAGCGCGGCGATGGCTCCTGCGAGATGCGGGCCGGACGCGACCTGTGGTGGCACGAAGAGATGGCCGCTCCGGGTATGGACGCCCCGGTGGAGCCCGAAGTCATGGATGCCGAAGATCCGCTGCTGATCCTCTATACGTCTGGCTCCACGGGCACCCCGAAGGGCGTGCTGCACACCACCGGCGGCTACCTCCTCTACGCACACGACACTTTCAAGTACATCTTCGACTACCACGAGGAAGACATCCACTTCTGCACCGCCGACATCGGTTGGATCACGGGGCACACCTACGTGGTGTATGGCCCGCTCGCGGCTGGCGCCACCAGCGTCCTGTTCGAGGGCGTACCTACCTACCCGCAGCCGGACCGCTACTGGCAGGTCGTCGAGAAGCACAACGTGACGCTCTTCTACACGGCGCCGACGGTCATTCGTATGCTCATGGGCCAGGGCGACGAATGGGTCGACAAGCACCCCATGCCGACCCTGCGGCTCCTGGGCTCAGTCGGTGAGCCCATCAACCCGATGCCGTGGATGTGGTACTACGAGAAGGTCGGCAAGGGCCGCTGCCCACTGCTTGATACGTGGTGGCAGACCGAGACCGGCGGCATCTTGATCACGCCATTGGCGGGAGCAAGCACCCTGAAGCC
>Ga0078972_1002880_pt1 | contig 54388 bp, 40 predicted proteins | sample YelNatPaOPGAMG01_FD_67568 | JGI IMG/M metagenome (GOLD analysis project Ga0078972, IMG submission 67568) | Hot spring thermophilic microbial communities from Obsidian Pool, Yellowstone National Park, USA - OP-RAMG-01 (SPADES assembly) (version 2) | ecosystem: Environmental > Aquatic > Thermal... | reverse complement strand
TCGGGAATGACAATGTTAGCGATTCCCATAGTTTGATAAGCCGCATCTTTAACGTCACCCTCGACCTGATCGGGGGGTCGGGAATGACAATGTGAATGATTCTTGTTTTCGATCAGGCGTGTGATGTGCAGGTGTCTTGTCATTCCGGCCTACGAGTCTAAAAACAAGACTCTAATGTTCACTTCAAGTATTCTGTCATTCCGGTCGAAGAACCGGAATCGCCTTAGAACTTATCCGTAATGTCATTCCCAACTTGATTGGGAATTTCATACTTGATCAACTTTAAATATGAAATATCGTTGGCTCCGGCATTCGCCTTTCGTGACAGCAAATAAGTATTTGCCATTTACCGCTTACTTCTCACTATTCGCTGCGTTTTCTACGCCCACCTGCCATGAGCCACGTGCTACGTGCTGTTCATTTATTTCACTTTTAAAAGAGATTTAGTATATCCTTATGAAAAAGGCGATTCCCGATTACTCGTTACTGTTTTTTATCTAATGCCTAATCTCTGTTTTTGCCATATCACATTGGCTATATTAAGATATCTTGTATCTTCTTCTTCCCGAAAATATGAGTTCTATGCCATTTTCTTCGAGTTGCTTTTTTACAATTCTATCTTCTTTAACCCCTCCAGGTTCTATGATGGTTTTTATTCCCGTGCCGATCACATGATTTACAACCTCGATGTCTTTTATAGGTCCATCAAAGGCACATAAAGATCCATCCAAATTCATCGATTTTTTTTCGGCCTTTCGCAAAGTTGTTTCAAGCGCGTCAATTTGCTCGGCCTGGCCTGTGCTGATGGACATCAATTCATAATCTTTAAAAATGCAGCAAGCCATTGATCTTGAAAGTGCCACAACGATATTGGCGAATTTATATTGAACATCAAATTCGTCAGAAAGAAATTTCATGTTTGAAAGATCGTCTGGAGTTTGAATAAGGAAATTTCCATCCAGGAATCTGTATTCTTTTTCAATTTCAACAGATGGCATCTCTTTTATCTTTATAAATTTGCGCATTTCGACCTTCGAAAGATCCGGTGTCCCTGGAAGCATAACGATATCGAGATCGTTGCCCTTCAAACCTTCTATAAGTTCATCATTGATGAAGTTCGCTGCCAGCACGCCCCTTGATGATTTGAAATCAAAGTGTTTTTTTCTCACGTCAACTATTATCCCATGGTGAACACGAACTGCAAAACTATCATCCAAATATTTCAAAAGTGAAAGTGCAAGATGGATATCAACGATGTTATTATAACTCAAACCGGCAAGTGTATCTTCATCGAAAGGATCAAAAAAAGATTTCGTTTTTGCTATCTTCGTCAGATATGCAAGTTGTTGGGGATTTTCTCCATACCTCAAAGGACTCTTTTCTTCAAGGATAAGCGTCTCGAATTTTTCAGACGCAAAAAGTTCACTCATTTCTCTGTGAATGGAAGAGTTGTATCTCAAAAGTCTGTATAAGGCTTTTAAAGAAAACATCCTTCTGTCTTGGAGGGTAACGTCTCCGCATTCTTCAAGAGATTCTATTATTCTGTCAAAATCATCCGGGTCAATGACGATAACGGAATTTCTGTAATTTTTAACGCACGAATAGACGGCCGCTATCTTCCAAGGCTCTATCGAATTCAAAATGTAATTTTCTTCAAGTCTTTGATTTTCACTGGGCATTTCAAGTACAACAAGGTCTATACCTTTAAAATCACTCTCACCGGATTTTTTAATTTCAACGTTAAGATCGAACATATCGTTGAAATCTCCGGCAGTATAAATTTTTATGCCAAACTGAACAAGTTTCTTTTGAAAAGATTCAAATGATCCATCTGTCTTTTCAAAAAAAGCGTAATTTACGTTCAAAAGATCACCCCGTTATCTTTTTATCATGGCTCGGAATTCTTAAAACGCCATAAAAAGCGAATTCTAAATCAAAACCATTTATTTCTTCCCCAGTTAAATTTTCCAACTTTTCTTTTTTTAAAATACCAACTACGTGCTCTTCACCTTTTTTAAGCAATACAAGGCCCTTGCTTGCCCTTCCGCGTACGAAAACAACGTAATCTCCTTTAAAAATTCCGAATTCCGGAATATCCACAAGAGATTCAACGGATAAAAGTTGTTTCTCGTTGGAAGGAACTGGAATATGAGTTTGTTCCCCGCTTTTAAAAATTTTACCACTTTTATCCATCTTTCCTATCAACTCGGCAAAGGTCACGTCAAAAGGGCTCTTTGCCACGACTTTTATTCCACGCGAGGCGTGATCTCTTTTTATGTAACCCTTCTTCTCAATGGCTTCTACATGTACAAGCGCTCCCGTCGGAGAGGAGAAACCGAAATGTTTGGATATCTCCCTTATCGTGGGAGGATATCCCATTTTATCATGAAAATCTTTTATGAATTCGTATATCTCCCTTTGACGTTGCGTCAATTCTTTTATTCCGATCACCTCTCAAAAGGTATGAACGAGAAAACCACTTCTCAATTTTGGTTCAAACCATGTTGATTTTGGAGGCATTATCATATTTTTATCTGCGACTTCAATAACGCTTCCAACTTCTGTCGGATGCATGTAAAAAGCGACTTTGTATTCTTTCGCATCAACGGCTTTTTTCAAATCTTCAAAGCCATTAACTCCTCCAATAAAATCAAGTTTGGAATCTGTTCTTGGATCTTTTATGCCAAGAATGTTGTCTAAAATCCTTTCTTGAAGTATTGAAACGTCAAGTGCATTTATCAGATCCGAATCGTCAACATCCATTGCTCTTAGACTGTACCATTCACCTTCCATGTACATTCCGATCGTATGCTTGGAAAGTTCAGGAGGTTTGTTGTACGTTTTTTTGACATCAAAACCCGCATCTTTTATCTTCCTTAAAAAATCGGATTCACTTCCGTCGATACTTTTGACAATCCTATGGTATCCCAGAATCTGAAGTTCATCGTGCGGAAAGATCGTCGCCATGAAATAATTCCACTCTCCACTACCACCCATCTCTGCTGCCACTCTGACAGATGCAGATGCCCTGTGATGACCGTCGGCTATGTAAAAAGCATCAACATTTTGGAACGCATGGGTTATATCTTGAATGAGAGCACTATCTTCGACACGATAGAGGTTATGGATTGTATCCGGATTTTCTGTTTTGAAATTGTAAAGATGTTTTCCAAGATCGATTCTCATCAACTTTTTTATCTCTTTTTGCGATTTGTACATCAAGAAGACATGTTCGGTATGAGCGTGGGTTGCTAAAATGTGTTTCATTCTTTCATCTTCTTTTTCTTTCCGTGTCAATTCATGTCTTTTTATGTGTTCAGGGTATGCACTTGCAGGCACACATGCAACGAGTCCTGTTTGAACATGAGAAAGCATTTTCTGCGAATAGATGTAAAAAGATGGCTTTTCGTTTTTGATAAATAATTTTTCATCGATGAATCTGTTGAGTTCTTTAGCCGCAATTTCGTAAATGTCTTCACCGGCTTTTGCTATTGAATCGGGTCTTACTATGCGCATGAAAGAATGTGTATCCGCCGAAAATTTTTTTGCCTCTTCCAGATCAACCACATCGTAAGGAGGACAATTCATTCTTTCTACTTCTGTACTCTTGGCTTCCAACCCACCGAAAGGCTTTACAAGCATGGAAATCTCTTCCTTTCTCTATCCCAATTTTTTCATAACCTCATCGACGTATTTACCAAATTCTATCCTTAATTCTCCTTCACTTCTTGTCAGAAACAACTTTGAAATTCCCGTATCTTGACCTATTTCTTCGATCAAAGGAATTCTTGCCGTTATATCCACACCCGTTTTCTGAGCAAGATCATCGGTACCGTGACCGAAGAGAAAATGTTTTTTGCCGCAATACTTGCAAACGTAGTAAGACATATTTTCCCAGATGCCTATTATTGGCACATTCATCTTTTTTAGAAAATTTATAACTTTTTCAACATCACCCAGAGCCACTTTTTGCGGAGTCGTAACAACTATGGCACCATCTATTTTGTTGTTGTAAACGCTCAAAACTTCAAGTGGTTCATCTCCACTGCCGGGTGGGAAGTCCATCACCATGTAATCAAGATCTCCCCATTCTGTATCTTTTATGAATTGATCTATCAATTTCGCTTTTAGAGGGCCGCGCCATATGACTGCTTTGTCTTCTCCGACTCCTGACGCGATAGTCATGAATTTAAGACCGCCTATTTCCATCGGAATGAAATGCGTTCCGTCAGTCATGATTTCTGGTTCCACTCCAAGTATTATGTGATCGGTCGGACCATGAATGTCAACATCTATAAGACCAACATTGTAACCGCTGAGAGCCATTTCAACGGCAACGTTAACAGCGATCGTTGACTTGCCCACGCCACCTTTTCCGCTCGTTACCATCAACGTTTTCATAATAACTCCTCCAATCTTTGGGGTGCAATTTTTGCTATTCCATTCAACGCTTCAATTTTAATCTCAAGTGGTTCAGAAGCAGATCTCACAAATTCCATTAACTCTTCCAAATCGATATCGCCGGATGAGATAAGTGCCTTCAAAGCCTGAATTCTAACGCCAATCGTGTGATCGAAAAGGCTACTTCTTATTCTTTCATCTTTTATCTTCAATCTTCCGAGCACCTTAAGAGATTTTTCCATCATCTCTTCATCATCATCTTCAAGGGATTCGAGAAGTACTTCTACGTTATTTTTTGATGAATATTCTTCGACGAAAGGCACGACCGACAATTTCAAATTTCTGTCTTTTCCCTCAAGAAATGCTTCTATTATGCCTTCCACATGTTGGCTTTCGACACCCATAAGTACTCTTAAAGCCGTTATTTTCAACGATTTAGAAGGATAATTCACATATTTAATGGCCATTTCTTCAAGTGCTTTACGCTCCCTGCACGTGTTAGAAGCGCTTTTAAGCGCTGATTGAATTGTTTCAGACGGAAAGGAATCATTTAAAATGACCGTTTCTAAACTTTCCCAAACTTCATCGCAAGGAAATTTTCCCATCAGAGAAATTGCAACTGAATTCATCTTTGAATAAGTCGATTCAGCCATTTTTTTGAGAAGAGGTAAAGAATCTTTGAAATGCATGACAAAAATTTTTAAAGCCGTCGTTCTGATTTCAAAAGGCAATTTTGTATTCTCAATTATCTCGGTAACGATCTTTTCATCAACATTTTCGCCCAAATTCAACAGCACTTTTATGGATTCAACTTTTACTTTCGGATCTTCATCTTCAAGAAATTTCTTTGCTTTTTCAACGCTTTCATCACATTGAACCTTTTCGAGTTGCCTCAAAGATTGAATTTTGACGGCAGAAGATCGATCTTCAAGCAGCAAAGAGAGCAACTTGCATCCATCTTCGGGTGTCATGTACTGTGAAAGAGTTACAATTTCTTTTCTTATCCTCTCACTTTTTTTCACCAGATGATCTATTTCTTTAAAAGAAAGGGGATATTTTATAGAGGACAGATACCTTATCGCAGATATAACGGCTGCATCTCCGGTTGATGAAAGTGCTTTTATTGCTTCCTGCACATGCCATCTGTCTTTTAGCCTTTTCAATTCACTTAAAGCGACGGCAACGGTTAAACTGTTGGAAGAATCCAGATCGGCCGATATGATTTTTATCTGTTCTTCTATCATTTTTTCTTTTAAATTTCTCAAAACTTTTTTAGCATCGTATTTCATTTCTTCTCCTCTGCGATTTGCTGGGCAATGGGCTTTTGAAGATAAAATGGTTTAACGCTTACATGATCGTAAATTTTCTCTGATCTTTCAAATGACTTTATGGTGCTTTGAACAAGTGAATATCCCGAAATTAAAGGGTCATTGACTATATACGAAGAAATACCATCTATTTCTTCTTCGGACACGATCTTCCCGTTTAATTGATAAAGTGTTTCGGTAGGATCCATCTCGGAAGACCATCTGTTCCCATCGAATCTTGACACGTACCACCAATCTTTTCGTGCTTTTCTGACCAGTATGACTGGGTCATTCGACTCGAAACATTCAAAATATTTTAAACCTACTATGGGCACTGAAAGAGAAAAAGATATTGCCTTTGCAACCGCAATTCCACTTCTTAATCCTGTAAAATTACCCGGGCCTATAACGCAGCCAATCAAATTTATATCGGAAATGGATATGCCATTTGATCCTAACAAATTATCCAAATCTTTGACAAATGTATCACTTTGCCTTGATTTTGAAAGAGATTGAAGAAATACAACATCATCATTCAATCCAAGGGCAATTGTTAGCCATCTTCCAGATGTATCGAACGCCATGACATTCAAACAGATCAACTCCTTTTTCACATTTAGTATATCATACAATAAGAGAACGTGGCAAAAATTCAACGGGGAATGCAGTCCGATTTACAATGTTGACGGAAGATAAAACTCAGTGTATAATAAGCATGAATAAGTAATGAAGGCTTAAATTTTTGGAAATGGAGGAGGCATGATCTGTATGAAGGACAATCTTTTGATCTTAGAGATAGAAAACCACGAATACGGGATCGATTTTTACGATCCGTTTTTCTTTTTACTAAGGGATTTGCTTTACGAAGGTACATGGGAAACATTTGCCGCAGATGTAAGCATTCATAAAGAGCACATCGAGAGAATTCATAAGTTACAGAGTATTGAGAAGAAAACAGGCAAAATTTCCGGGTCGCTTTTTCTTCCAATTTCCACTCAAGAGATGAAAAGTTATTTCAAAGAATTAAATCTTAACCTTTTCGAACTTAAAAATGCCGCCCCGGACGGTTTATACGAATTGGCCCAGGATGAATCGGAATCGGAGGAACTTGACGAAGCCATAAAATTGATGGATTTCGTTATTGAAACCTGGCCCATGTACGCAAAGGCTTATGAACTTAAGGGAACATTTTTGATAGAAAAAGGCGAACAGGAAAAAGGCATTGCCTTTCTTAAAACGGCGATAGAGATAGATCCGACTCTTGCCGAGGCTTATTCCGAACTTGGTGAGGCTTATTATAACCTTGAAGATTACGAAATGGCAATAGAAGAATGGGAAAAAGAACTTGAATATACTCCTTACGATAAATTTGCGTATTTCATGATAGCGGACGCCTACAGAAAAATGGGGAAAATAGGAAGTGCCATTGACATATTAAAAAGATTTGTGAGTGAGGATAAGAAGACAATTCTCGCACGATACGAATTGATGGATCTTTACAATCAACTCGGAGAATACGACTTGGCAAAAGATTACGAAGATCAGATATTGAAGATGATGCCTTATTACCCCGGAGATATAGAATCATGGGCAAAAGTACTCTTCAAGAATGAAAGATACGATGAAGTCATAAAGGTTGTTGAAGAACATATTCAAAAATATCCAATAGATTCGCATTTCAAAATACTTTTGGTCGTCCCTTACGCAAAGACGGGACGTTACGATGAAGCCAAAAGGATATTGAACGAATTTAAAAATCAAAAAGACTGGTATTTTTACGGTAAAAAAGAACTTTTTGAGACGAATCTGAGTCCAGAGGAACTTAATCTGTGTGGAATACACTGATATTCGGTGTCATAGGCATCATCTTTGGATTGGTGTTTGGAAGTTTTTACAACGTTTTGATTTACAGGATTCCAAAAGGAATTTCTTTGGTCAACCCTAAAAAGTCTTTTTGTCCCGTGTGTAATCACCAATTGGCGTGGAAAGATAACATTCCAATTTTGAGTTACCTCGTACTCGGTGGAAAATGTAGATATTGCGGATCCAAAATTTCACCGCTATATCCTGTAATTGAAGGAAGTACCGCTGCTTTATTCTTACTGGCAGTTTTTCTCACATCAAACATCTGGAACATGCTTGCTTTGTGGATTCTTTTCTCTGGTGGTATAATTGTAACTGCCATAGATCTCCAAACGATGATGATTCCCGATTTTGCGGTTATAATGACGGCAGTTGGCGGGGTTTTGTGGGCAATTGCCAACGGGCAGGTGCTTTTGTCTTTGATAAGCGCAGGTATCGGTTTTGGTATCTTTTTGATCATTCATCTCGTTTCAAAGCAGGGAATGGGATTTGGAGATGTTGAATATATTGCGGCTTTAGCCCTTTATCTTGTGCCGTTTTCCCTTGTGTGGGCTATTTTAATAGCATCGATAGCGGCGATAATTTTTGCTTTGCCGATGTTGATAACTCGAAAGGCAAACAGAAAAACGCATGTTCCATTCGGACCGTTCCTTGCGCTGGGAGTATCTATAGCAATTTTCATACCATGGAGGTAAAGTATGATCAATTTTGAAGTTGTCAATCTTACCATCCCAGATGAGTCCAACATCATCGTCGGACAAACGCATTTCATAAAGACAATTGAAGATCTGTACGAAGTTATGATGACGGTTTCTCCAAACTCAAGATTCGGAATAGCATTCAACGAAGCCTCCGGTGTTTGTCTTATACGTCATGACGGTAACGATGAGGAACTTGAAGAAATTGCCATAGAAAATGCGCAACATATAGGGGCAGGACATATCTTTGTCGTCGTCATGCGTGGCGTTTATCCGATAAGCGTTATGAACGCGATAAAATCTCTTCAAGAAGTATGCAACGTTTACGCCGCGACTTCAAATCCACTTCAGATTGTCATTGGTGTTACGGATCAGGGCCGTGGTGTTATGGGAGTGATAGACGGATTTCCTCCAAAAGGTGTTGAAAAAGATGAAGATATCTCAAAGAGGAAAGTGCTTTTGAGGCAGATCATAAAGTACAAAAGGTGAAAAAAGGTGAAAAGATGGAAGTAAGGGTCAGATTTGCCCCGAGTCCAACGGGTTTTTTGCATGTTGGCGGTGCAAGAACGGCACTTTTTGGTTGGCTATTTGCAAGGAGAGCGGGCGGAAAATTCATACTCAGAATAGAGGATACGGATACGGAGAGATCCTCTAAAGAATCAGAAAACAGCATAATTGAAGATTTAAAATGGTGTAAACTCACATGGGACGAAGGTCCAGATATAGGAGGTCCTTATGGGCCTTACAGGCAAACCGAAAGGATCGAGAAAGGCATTTATGACATCTACGTTCGCGCACTTATAGATAACGGCAGTGCTTATTATGCGCTTTATGACGAAGGCAATGCCAAAGAAATCGTGAAAAAATTCAACTCACATGATGAAGCAAATGATTACAGATTAAAAGGAAGAAGCGTAACGGTTAATTTCAAGATACCGACAGGAAAAACTTATTTTCACGATATAGCAAAAGGCGATATGGAATTTGACAACTCTACTTTTGAAGATATGGTCATAGTAAAATCAAACGGCTTTCCGACTTACAACTTTGCCGTTGTAATCGACGATTATTTGATGAAAATATCTCATGTCATCAGAGGCGAGGATCATCTTACCAACACGCCAAAGCAGATCATGATATACACATCTTTGGGGTGGAAATTACCTGAATTCATGCATATACCGCTTATTTTAGGACCGGACAGAACACCTTTGAGCAAAAGGCATGGAGCGACATCGGTGAATTATTTCAGGTCTTATGGGATAATCAACGTGGCATTCATAAATTATCTCTCCCTGCTTGGCTGGAGCGTTAACGAAGAGGTCTTCAACCCACTTGAAAAAATCGAAAGTTTTGATCTGTATTCGTTATCGAATAAACCTGCCGTCTTTGATTACAAAAAGATAGAATGGATAAACGGTCAGCATATGAGAAAGATGAGCATCGAAGAGTTGATAGACAATTTCAAGGCATGGGCTTTCCTTCAAAATCCAAGTGCACTTGAATGGTTTGATGATCCCGATTATTCAAAAGCAGTTTTTGACATATGCAGGCAAAAAGTAAATACGCTGAAGGTACTTGGAGAATTTGCAAGGCCTTTTTTTGAAAAAATTCCGATAGACGAAGCATCCAAAGAGATTTTAAAGGGAGAGGCAGTTGAAAAATTTCTTTTGATTTTCAAGGATAAAATCCAATCTCTTGATGATTGGTCCGTGGAAAATGTGGAAAAACTTCTGCGCGATATATCGTTGAATAATTTATCTCGTAAGGAATTATTTCAAATTTTAAGGATAGCGCTTTTGGGTCAAAAGGTAACTCCTGGGTTGTTCGAGTCTATTTACGTACTTGGAAAGAAAAGAGTTGTCGAAAGAATTGAAAAAATTTGACACCATCTACAATGTGAACTACGATGGAATCGAAAAATCAAATGAAACACTTTTGGGTCTTGATGACGAGCAACGTATGGCCGTCTTGGATGAAGGAGGGTTTTCTATTGTCATCGCAGGGCCTGGATCTGGGAAAACGAAGGTCATAACGCACAAGATAGCCTATTTGATATCGAAAGGAATTGATCCCAAACGAGTTTTGCTTGTGACCTTCACGAAGGCTGCCGCAAATGAGATGATTCACAGGGCACAGCAGGTGTCTAAAGATCCTCTTAACGGTATGATGGCAGGCACATTTCATCACGTTTGCAATCATCTTTTAAGAAAATATGCGGCGGAATTCAAACTTGATCCAAATTTTTCGATTCTGGACGAAGAAGACAGTTTGACGATCGTCAAACATGCCATAAACGAATATGTTGAAAGAAACGAGAAGTTCCCATCTCCTTCCGTTGTCTTGAAGATAATTTCGATGGCTGCAAACACTCAAAGATCTGTTGAAAAAACGATCGATGAGGATTTTACCTATTTATATGCCTTCGCGGATAGGATAAACAAGATAAAAGACAAATATGAAGCCCTCAAGGTCGAGCAATCATCTTTAGACTACGATGATTTACTCGTATACGCCAATGACCTTCTCGATATACAGTCTGTAAGAAAAAAAGAAGCATCGAATTACTTATGGGTACTTGTCGATGAATTTCAGGACACAAATAAAATACAATACGAAATAATCAAGAAACTCTCTTCCGTTAACGGTAACCTTATGGTTGTGGGAGACGACGCGCAGAGTATTTATTCTTTCAGAGGTGCCAGATACGAAAATATAATCGAAATGTCAAAAGAAAAGGACGTGAAAGTCTACAAAATTCAAACCAATTACAGAAGCACGCCTGAAATAGTTAACCTTGTCAACGCCATGATACCCAACAACATCTTTTCAAAAATCTTAAAGCCGGTGAAAGCTAATTTCGAAAGGCCTGTAGTCGTAAGCACATGGGACTCTCTTGAAGAGTCTGCTTTTGTTTCCAAAAAGATAAATGAATTTGTGAACTCCGGCCTATCTCCCTTTCAGATCGCCGTACTTTACAGAAATCACAGTCAATCGATGGATCTTCAAATGGAACTTTCAAAATCTAAGATACCTTTTACAGTTCGATCCGGTGTTAAATTCACAGATTCGAAGCACGTTAAAGATGCACTCTCGTTTTTGAGAGTGCTTGTAAATCCAAAAGATTCGTTGTCATGGATGAGAATCTTTCAACTTTTTTATGGTATCGGAAAGAAAAGCGTTGAAAAGGTGCTGTCAGATGAAGAGTTTAAAAAAGATCCCATCGATTTCGCAAAACACATATCACGTTTTGGCGATAAATATGAAAAAATAGAGGAGATATTCAAAAAAGTTTCACCGGACGATAAACCAGACGATGTTTTGAATCACGTTTTCGAAAATTTTTATTCCGATTACATAGCATTTACATTTGAAGACAGAATCGAAAGGCAAATGGACATAAAAAGAGTCATCGAAATAGCCAGCAGATACAACGATATAAATGATTTTCTTACTGATCTTGCGATAACAGAACAGATAGATATAGATAGAAAAGAGAGAGATAAAGAAGAAAGCGTTACGCTTACGACAATTCACAGGGCAAAGGGACTTGAATGGGATGTTGTCTTTATCATCTCCGTCAATCCCGGCGATTTCCCTTCTGCTTTTGCCATATCTGAAGGTAAAATAGATGAAGAGGAACGTGTTTTCTACGTGGCCATAACGAGGGCAAAGAAATATCTTTTCATATGCAGACAGATGTCCGGATCGAGGACGCCTTATTATGGTAATAGAATCGAGATAAATGGCAACAAGCACGATTTTGTAGAAAAGATTCCCCCAGCGCTTTACGATCACTGGAAGATAAATTGAATTAAGGGGGCGGTAACGTGGCAACCGTCAGAATAAAAGATCGGCCTGAAAACAGAGATATGCTTGCAAAGTTTTCTTACTGCGGGGCTCTTCCAAAATTTGAAGGGTTCAAATTTTGTGATGGGTGCATAGAATTGTCATTTGAAGATCTTGAAAACCGTCCGGTCCATATAACGGAAAAAGCATTTCTCCAATTTTTTAAAGACGTTTATGAATGTGCCACCAAAGGTATTTCAATAGGACCGGTCGAACAAGAAAATGTTTTTGTCAACAGAGATAGAATTATCGTCATTCCATCTTTCAAAGAAGAATTGAACATCGTAAACGGAAGGATAGAGAATCCATCATCTTTCTTCACGACCATCAGAACGTTTGCTCAGGAGTTCAAGAGTACCTCTCCCTTTCTAATGAAAGTTTTCAAAGAAGGCATACCTGCGATCCTCGATATCATGAAAAATCTGAAATTAGACGTACCGTCGACACCTTTTTTTTTACCTTCAATAGGCGTTTGGAGGCACGGACCACTCCTTGAGAAGGTGCAATCCGAAAAGGGATTCGTCCAAATTCCAATATCAGATGGCGGTATTTTTTCGAAATTCTTGAAAGGCCAGGTTTTTTCATCTATTGATGAAATAATCGATCATCTGAAAGAGAATTTCAAAATTCAAGGTGTGAATCTTGAATCGGCCGATCCGAGTGCCCTTGCATTTTTTTTCAAAACAGACGAAAATGCAACTTATATCTTCAATTGTGGCGACTCAGTTGAGATGGTGACTTTTGTCAAATCATTCGTTAAATTCAAAAAAGGTTTGCATATAATAGCAATTCACGATCCGATCTTCGATTTTGAAGATGGAGAAAAGATAGAATTTCCGGTTATATCTCCGAAAGAACTTGACTGGTTCTTCAACACTTTTTTCACTTCTGATTTCGTTTTTGAAGGTGATCCGAAATCACTTTTTGAAATTTCAAAGGGTGAAAATTTTACCATATCAAAATTCGTCAGAGAAGGCAAATGGAAGTTTGAAAATGATAAATGGCACGTGGCACCAAAAATTCCCGCAAAGCCTTCGGCAGCAGCGTACCTTTTAAAGGCACGTGCGCTTATGAAAACCGGCGAAAAACCATATTTGGGCCTCGAGTTCATCAACACGTCTTCGAAAATAGCCGATAGAAACGTTGAATCGTTCGAGTCGGCAAGGGCTTTTTTTCATAAAGTCCTCGGTGAATACGAAGTCATGATGAATGATCTCAAAAGGGCCGATGCATTTGGAAAAAAGGCCTTTAGAAACGCTTACTTTGGGATCGTCATGGCGATGAACGGTTTCGATCCTGTTTTGTCTGAAGAATCCGCATCATCATTCATAGAAACATGCAGAAAATACGTGCAATTCGTTAAAAATGGTGAAAATTACGATAAGATATACGATCAGGTGCTTAGACCTCTTGAGAATTTTAAAGAAAATATGGCAAGAAGAGTCGAGGTTATGGCAAGAAATTACATAGGGATCCTTCATCTTGGCAAAAATGAAAATGAGGAAGCCATAGACGAATTTGAAACCGCGCTTTCAATGGCACGTGAAGAAAATTTCAAGGATCTTGTTCCATTGGTTGAGATGAACATAGGATATGCACTTTCAAAGATGTCTCCACATGCTTCGCAAGAAAGGCTTAATACCGCGCTTAAAGAAGCCATCGAAGAAGGCCTTTGGAAGACCTTTCAAATTATCAACCTTGCAATGGCGCAGAATTTCATCGAGATGGGAAATTTCAGCAAGGCACGTGAAAATCTCGATCTGGTAGAATCTCTGGAGGTAGACTTCAAGTCAGAAGTTGAACTGCTGAGATCAAGGATAACAGTTGAAGATCTCACACTTAACATTTCAAGTTCAAAGACCAACGATGAGATGATGATGCTGAAATTCATAAAAGCACTTTACATGGACGATGAAAAAAGCGCACTTGAATTTTTGAAAATGACAAAATCTAATGATAGCGAGTATTTAAAAGACGTCGCCATAGATCCTTTAAAAATCATCGAGACGATAACACTTCCCCAAAATCCTTTTGCCATCTATTTTCTTTCAAAATTGAAATCCATGCGAGTTTTGAAGATGATGAAAAAATATGGAGAGAAACTTTACAGAGACGGCTTTCTCACAAATGCCATATTTTACGAGGAGCAACTTGCGAAAATTTACAAACTGTTCGGATGGCAAAAAAGTGCCGATCTTCATCTTGAAATTGCATCAAATATGGCTCAAAGTTTAGGCCTTAGAAATCGTGCAAATGAGATAAGAAAACGTTTAAAAGATCCGCAGGAAATTCTTGAATTTCTCAACATTTCCAATTCATGCCTTTATTCGATAAACCTTGAATCGGCGGGCGAGGTAATCGAAACTATCGCAATTGAGTTATCGAAGCACGTTGAGAGCAGAGTACTTTGCAGAATATCCGGAATAGAAGAAATAGGTTACGTTTGTGGCAAAGATGGCATATCTTATCAAACAGACGAAAGTGTGAAAATTGATTCGTGGACCATCGATGATGAAAAATTCGTTTATGATTTTTCAATACGTGGAGGAAAGGTTTTTATTCAGATCGACAAAGCAAAGATCGATATGGACAAAATTGTAGCAATTTTGGATATCCTTGTTCCGATATACAAGTTAAAACTCGAAAAAGTTATCGCATCCAAAATATCCGATCTCGATCAACTGACAAATCTCTACACGCGTCGTTACATATTTGAAAGGTTGTACGAGGAAGTCGAAAGATCAAGAAGGTATAAAGAATTTTTGAGCGTTGCGATGATCGACATCGATGATTTCAAAAGAATTAATGACACATATGGTCATGACGTTGGTGACGAAGTTCTGAGAAAAGTTGCCGAAACTCTTAGATCGAGCACAAGAAAAATAGACGTAATCGGCAGATACGGCGGCGAAGAATTTCTGGCAATTTTCCCGCATACTCCTCTTGATCAATCCATAAAAAGTGCTCAAAGAATGCTAAAAAACGTAAGAGAAAATTTCAAATGGATGAAACTCACGTTGTCCCTTGGTGTTGCAGAATTGACGCCTGAGTGCAACAACGTAGAGCAACTTGTAAAGTGCGCCGATATAGCGCTTTACCGTGCAAAATTGGCCGGTAAAAACAGAATTGTAAAATACAACGAATTGGAGGTATAAACATGCATTTGGTTGTCAATCACCCTTTGATACTTCACAAATTGACCATTTTACGTGATAAATCCACAGGGCCAAAGGAATTCAGAGAACTCATAAGAGAAATAGCCACGCTTATGACTTATGAGGCAATGCGTCATCTTGTACTCAAAAAAAAGATAGTTCAAACTCCGCTTGAAGAATGTGAAGGATATGAGATAAACGATAAAAATATAGTGGTGGTTCCCATATTAAGAGCCGGTCTTGGTATGTTAGACGGAGTGCTTCAACTCGTTCCAAATGCTTCCGTTGGTTACGCTGGCATGTACAGAGATCCGGAAACAAAAATGCCGGTTGAATATTACGCAAAATTTCCCGCGTTTTTTGACGACACCGAAGTTTTCATACTTGATCCCATGCTCGCAACTGGAAATTCAGCGGTTAAAGCCATAGACCTTGTAAAAGAAAGGAATGGAAAACATATAACTCTACTTTCGATAGTCTCAGCTCCGGAAGGTTTAAAAGTTGTGGAATCAAAACATGATGACGTTAAAATTTTGACCTGTTCCGTTGACAGAGAATTGAATGATCACGCTTACATCTTGCCAGGTCTTGGGGATGCTGGGGATAGACTTTACAGAACAAAATGAATTTGTGATATAATTTTCTACTTATCCAAAATTTTGTGAAGGTGGAGTGATCTTATGCATAACAAGATGCGTTTATGGGAAAACATCAGTGGTTACCTTTTCATCCTTCCAGCACTTGTTATAATGTCGGTATTTGTTTTTTGGCCGGTCGGTTATTCTTTCTATCTGTCTTTCTTTAACTGGGATTACGCCCATCTCAAAAATCCAAGTTTCATAGGCCTTCAAAATTACATCCAACTTTTTGAGTTAAACACGCCTCCGCCCTATTCTTTTCTGAAAGCCCTTGTTTACGATGGATTTTACATATCGATTTCGATCTTAACGCTTTTTGCCATCTATCTTCTTGTGGATATTGTGATTTCAAAGCGCGTTAAAATTTTAGATGCAATTTATATTTTTGGAATCACGATCTTCAGTTTGATCTTCTTTAACGCCACGCTTTCGGCCATGAACATCCTTCCTTACTTAACTTTTATTTTCATAGCAGCCGCAGTAGGTCTTGTCATTTTCAAAAAGCGCGAATTCATTTCAAGAATGACAGGCCATTTCTTTACACTCTTTTTGATAAGCGGGGCTATTTATCTCGTCTTGAGATTTGCCTTTCCAAGCAATTATGGAATATACCAGTGGCTTAACGCCGTTAAAGAAAGCAGCGATTTCATCAAATCCATATGGAATACGGCCTATTACGTCATTCTCTATGTGCCGGCAGACATAATTTTGGCACTTTTGGTTGCACTATTTTTGAACAGGTTAAAGTTATTTAAAGCATTTTTAAGAACCTCTTATTTCATGCCTTTTGTAACATCCATAGTTGCTATAAGTCTTGTCTGGCAGTGGTTATACAACGATCAATACGGACTTATAAATTACTTTCTTTCCTTTATAGGCATCTCTCCCGTTGCATGGCTTAAAAGCGATGTCTGGACAATTCCGACAATTGCCATAATGTCTGTCTGGAAAACGATAGGGTACAACGCGATAATTTTTCTTGCCGGACTTCAATCGATAGACAAATCTTATTACGAAGCGGCCGATATAGACGGTGCCACTAATTCTCAAAAATTGACGTACATAACCTGGCCTCTGCTCTCACCGATGACATTCTTCGTGCTTATAGTCTCTGTCATAGGCGCGTTCAAGGTCTTCACTGAAGTTTACGTGCTTTATCAGGCAGTCCCAGGTCCTTACAACAATTCCGGATTGACGATAGTTTATTACATCTTCCAAACCTTCTACACAAACCAGCAGATGGGACTTGCTTCGGCTGCAGCGTACATACTCTTTGCCATAATTTTGGTCTTCACACTCATACAATTCAGGGCCGGTCAGAAAAGAGTTGAGTACCTATGAAAATCAAAGGAACAGTTTTTGAAATCATACTTTACATCATCGCCTTTGCCGGAGCAGCGATAATGCTTATGCCGTTCATATGGATGATCGTCACGTCTTTGAAATTACCGGAAGAAGTTCAGATCTTTCCGCCAACGTGGGGAACTGTGAATGCGTTATCGATAAGAGATATAAACGCTTCAATAGATCATTCAACTTATTCGTCTGTTAACTATTCGGCTTTGAGTCTTCAACAATTTTTGAATGTCGGACAGGGAAGAACTTCAAGTGCTTCAAACGTCTTAACTGTGAATTTCGCCGGTACGCCTCCCTTAAGGGGCACGATATATCTTACACTTGGAAATGGCAATCCCATCAAGTACGCAACGGAAGTTAACATGTCCAAAGTTGAAGATCTCATAACGAACGTTGATTCGATGATTTATCCTGCCAATTACCAAAACCAGATAAGTGAACTTAAATCCCTTTCCGCCAATCCGGATGAATACATGAAAGCATTTTTGAATATTTTCAGATACGGATCAAATCCCATATTATCAAGAATAGATTTCACAAAAAATTTTGCTCAGGCTGTAAATTCTGCCACAGAAACGGCGAAAATGTTCATGCCAGCACTCTTGAGAAATCAAGCCTTAAATGTGAGTGATGAGGATGCATCTTCGGTTGTCGCACAGAAAGATTTTGTGAAATCGTTTTTGTCTTCAAATGATTTTTTTACAGAATCTGATTCTATGCTTTCAGGTGTTTTGAATTACAAAAAAGGAATGGGTACTCTTTCATCTGATATCCCCTCTGTTGAAGGCATAATGCAAAATTTCTTGAACAAATTCGATTTGAAAACTATCCTCATTTCAAAATTCGGAAGAATCGATCCATCGCTAAATGTACTTGTCAATTTTTACGAACAAAGGATCATGAATCCCATAATCGGTTACTACGATCTGCTTAAATCTTACGATCTTGTTGTTGACTTTTACAACAATTCAAAGCAACTTACCGTTGAAAATCCTCAGATGATCTTCACTTTTTTCACACCTGCAGAACAAACGGTAAGGCTTGAAGGAGCGATAAAAAATTCAACTCTTCCTTCGACTTACATGAACATAGCGCTTAACATCATAAAAGCAGGTCATACTTCTCACTTCATAGACGATTTCATAAACGAAACAGATACGATGGTTAAAACCGATTTACTCTCGATCGGTTTAAACCAATCGGAAGCAGACAACGCTTTCAGGGGTATTTCGAGTGTTGTAACAAACATGAAAATTCTCTATGGAGTGTTGAATTCATCTGAACAATCGGAATTAAACAGGATGATCTCGGAGTATGCTGGTAACTGGAATGAACTTTCACAAAAGATAGCAGATGCTTTTGGATCAGATCATCCAAACAGCACCGGTGTGCTTACGGGAAATTCAGGCCAACTTGCTTACATCGGAAGCGGTTTTTCATCATATAAAAATCAGATGGAGGTAGAAAGATTACTTTCCGTCAGTTGGTCAAACTACTTAGCCGTGACAAATGTCACGGATATTTACAACAACACGTATTACACCATGAAGATCATCAAAGCACCTTCAATAGTTTCAAGCATTCAATATTTTCCTTCAAATGGGAATGTCAAGATATTTTTGAATGCCGTAAACAGCGTATGGTTTTTAACGTTACCGGTTAAAGTGGAAGCACATTTCAACTTTTCTCAGATTTTTGCAAATCTTTTTGAATCTTATGTTCAGGCATGGAACGCAGCTCCATTCGCAAGATACTACCTAAACACGGTCTTCGTGGCAGTTGTAACAACATTTTTGAACATCGTCTTTGGAGTTATGGCCGCTTTTGCCTTTTCAAAATTGCATTTCGCGGGAAGAAATTTCTTCTTCATGCTCTTCATAGCGACCATGATGATACCCGGTGAGGTTTTACTTGTACCAAATTTCATAACAATCGTGCACTTTGGCTGGCTTAACACCTATTATGCCCTTATAATTCCATGGGCCGTCAGCGCTTTTACGATATTTTTGATAAGGCAGAATTTCATGAGTGTACCTGATGAACTGTTAGACGCGGCAAAAATAGACGGTGCTTCGAGGTGGAGATTTTTGTGGACCATAATGGTTCCACTTTCAAGACCCGTTATAATAACCGGTGCACTTTTGAATTTCGTTGGAAGTTGGAATGCATTTCTGTGGGTATTGATAGTTACAAATGAGCCTTCGATGAGAACGTTGCCGGTTGGCCTTCAAAATTTCAGCAGCAATGCCGGAACTATTTACAATCAACTTATGGCTGCTTCTACATTCACGATGCTTCCGATAGTCATATTGTTCTTGTTTGCCCAAAGATACTTCATAGAAGGTATTGCAAGAACGGGAATAAAATAAAGCGGGCAGGTAGCACGTGGCTCGTGGCAGATGGCACGTAGAGATTAGGCATTAGTGATTAGAGATAAAACAGTGAGAAGTAAGAAGTGAGTGAGTGCACTTTTGAATTTCGTTGGAAGTTGGAATGCATTTCTGTGGGTATTGATAGTTACAAATGAGCCTTCGATGAGAACGTTGCCGGTTGGCCTTCAAAATTTCAGCAGCAACGCCGGAACTATTTACAATCAACTTATGGCCGCTTCTACATTCACAATGCTTCCGATAGTCATATTGTTCTTGTTTGCCCAAAGATACTTCATAGAAGGCATTGCAAGAACGGGAATAAAATAAAGCGGGCGGATAGCGCGTGGCTCGTGGCAGATGGCACGTAGCAGGTGGCAAAGACATAAAAGCAGTGAGAAACAAACGAGAAACTATGGTGAAAACTTTTTTATGAATTCAAAGATTTTTCTGATATTTTGGTTGTGAAAGACGCCATGGAAGGCTCTGATGACAAGCACAGAAGATTGTGCTTGTTCAAAGATGAGATCTGTCTTTAAACCTAACAAACTGTCTCCTGTGTTCCAATCGGTAGAGATACCAATGACTATCAGATCGTAATCTTTTGAAAGTTCGACTATTTTTTGCCATGAAGAGGGACTGTATTCTATCAAAACCTCACCATTTATTTTCATTGTTTCAAGTACATTTGAAAGCACTTTTTTGTATTCCGCAATTTCTTTTTCATCGTCTTCAGAAGTTATTTTAAGAATCGTGATCTTTGAATCAGGATAGGCATTTGCGATCCTTTTGACCGCATCAGCGGCCATTTGAGAGTATACGCTTCCACTGTATGGAAAGAGAATGCGCTTGAATTGACTGCCTGCAAATTTCATTATACCGACATCAACGGGAGAATTTTCCAAGATCTTTCTTTCCCACTTGCTGAATGTCTTTGCACTTTCCTCTTTCCATTCCATCAAGATCATATCTATCTTATTTTGAAAGGCAAAATTATCGACTATCTTTTCCCTGTCCTTTGAAAGAATAACCTTTAAATCTATATTTGTGTTCATTTTCTCTCCAATTTTGGAGACAATCTTTCTTATCCTCTCAAATTTTTCGATGGATTTCTTTAAATTTTGGTAGTTATCTTTATCGCTTACGACATCGGGGATATCGACTATGCCTATTGGAACAATATTCCCATTTGAGATATCGATCGCAAAATTCAACAAAGATTCAACTGTCGATTCATCTTCTAACACGGAGAGCACTTTGAAATTGTCACTTACGTTTTTGACCTTCAAAAGTGGCAAAGGTTCATTTGAAATGCCTTTTGGAGCCGTTTTCAACTTTGGACTGAGAAGATAATAGACAATTCCGATTGCCGAAAACGCTATTACAAAACCCAAAGCAAGCCTGTCCGTGTAAAGTAAAACCAGAATCATAACAACATTGAATATTATTGCAAAAATGGGAATGTATGGATACAATGGCACTTTAAATCCTTTTTGAGTATTCAAATTTCTTTTTCTTGAATACAAAAGAGAGAGATTTATGAAAGCATATCCTGTAAGTGTAAGGGAACTTGCTATTATTGAAATTTCTTCGATATTTTGCGTTATCGTCGCCACAAGGATGATAACCGATGCTATCACGATGCTGAAGATCGGAGATTGAGTTTTAGGATTTACAGATTGAAAAAAATACGGCATCTTTTTGTCTCTCGATAGCGCAAAAGAAGTTCTCGATGAAGCAAGCAAAGATGTGTTCATACAAGAGAGAGTCGCTAAAATACCCGCGCCGGCAAAGATGTATCCTCCCAGTGGCCCTCCGATTATTTTGGCCGTGTTTATCATGAAATTACCAGCATTTTGTGCCGTGATGGTGTTAACATTTAAGATGGCACTTCCTACAAAGAAAGCGAGAGTTTTAACTATAAGTACAACGGCCATGGAGATCATTATGGCAAGCGGAATAGTCCTCTTCGGATTTTTGACCTCCTCTCCGAGCGTCGTCACCGCGTCAAATCCTATGTAAGTCATGTAAAGGATACTCATGGTTTGAAACATCGGAACAAACCCGTTGGAGAAAAACGGAGTTACATTTTTCACGTCGGCAAATTTAAATCCGTAGATTATGTATCCTATTAGAATACTTACAAAGATCGTCACTATCGTGTTTTGAAGCAGGGCAGAATTTTTAATGCCGCTTATTTGATTTGACGTTACATAGACTATCAAAATCAAAGATCCTATGATGCCGGGCAAAAAAGGAATGAAGTAGTGAAGAAAATTTCCAAATCCTATCGCAAACAGAGATGCAGATAAGGCATACCCAATCCACAAAATCCAGCCCGTGAAAAAACCTATAAAGTTATTTCCAAAGGTTGCTCTCACGTAAGAATATCCTCCACCGGCTTCAGGAACAAAGGTAGAAAATTCTGCAAATGAAAAGGAAGTCAACAAAGTTGCTATGCCTGCAAGCAGAATTGCAAGGGTCGCAGATGGACCGGCCATCTTGAAGGTTGTGCCTGCAAGCACGAAGATGGCTCCGCCTATCATGGAACCGACGCTTACCATCGTTGCAGAATAAAGGCCAAGTGTTCTGTTAAGTTTTTTGCGCATTTTCATTCCCCTTGCTTTTGGCTTTAAACTCAAAGAACATCGTTACGATGCCGAGTAAAATTGGAAGATAGTATGTTGATATTCTCCATATCAAAATTCCAGCCATAACGGCCGGAGGACTTCCGTACATCGAAAAGACGAGATAAAAGGCTCCCTCAATGCCACCCGAAGATCCGGGGGTTGGAAAATAATAAACAACAAAAGAAAGCAATATGAAAATCGCGCTTAAAGACCAAAATGAAAGAAAGAATTGTGCTCCATTTTCGTAAGAGGCTGCCATTATAGATCTGTAAAGTATGTAGTAAAGAATTCCTAAATCAACGATCCCTGTTATTCCATCGAAGATTATCAAAAGTGGTTTTTTCATCCAGATCATGTGCATCGCATCGTAAAACTGTCTGACGTTGTATTCAAATTTTGTTAAGACCTCAACATCATCTTTTTTGAAAAGTTTAAAGATCCATTTCAAAATGTGACTTTTTTTCACGAAATTCACAAGGCCGATTCCAACACGAGGAATAAGTAAAATTAAAAATATGGCAAAGGAAACAAGAACCCCGAGTAAGATTATTACCCATATGATCTGGCTTAAGACCGGAATTCCTATTTGAATGTAGAAAAGATATCTTTTCAACAACAAAATGGACGCGATAGAAAGAAAGATCATCATCGTGCTCCAGCGAGTCAAGATGATGGCCGATGAGATTTCTGGCTTTACCTTCCATTTTGAAAGATGGTATATCTGAAAAGGTTGGCCGCCGGCAGAAGAAGGCGTTATGTAGGTGTAAAAATATCCTAAAATTGAATTTGAAAGCGCCACCCGCCATTTCACACGTTCACCGAGAAAATGGGTCATTACCATTGTTCTGACGGTATCTATGAATATTATGCCAATAAAAAGCGCAAAACCTATGAGTATATCTATTGGGGATAAAAATAAAATCTTTAATATCTGTGTACTATCCTTGGCAAAGATCAAAAACACCGCAAAAACAGAGGCTGTTGATAATAAAGCTATGAAGAGACTTCTGTAAAGTTTTTTCCTTTCTTTCTTAGATTCACCGCTAACTTCTGAGCCCCCCTTTAAAAGGTTATTTATGAATCAATTCAATATATTTTATCATAACACGAAAAATCAACCTTGCATCACTGCGCCGGTTATCTTTTAAACAATTATATATACTTGATCAACTTTAAATATGAAATCTAGCTCCGGCATTTGCCATTTACTGCTCATTGCTCACTAATCACTAATCTCTTTCCGCCACGTGCCACGTGCTGTTCATTCATTTCACTTTTAAAAGAAATTTAGTATACTTGATTAGCTTTAAGAAATATCGTCGGCTCCGGCATTCGCCTTTCGTGACAGCAAATAAGTATTTGTCATTTACCGCTTACTTCTCACTATTCACTGCGTTTTCTACGCGCCACTTGCCACGCGCTACGTGCTAAGTGCTGTTCATTCATTTCACTTTTAAAAGAGATTTAGTATAATCCTTAAAGATTAAGCAGTGAGAAGGAAAAACAGCGAGTGGCCGGCGGGGCGTGGAATGATTCCAAAAATGGTATATAATAATTTTCAATATATCATTTTTGGAGGTGGTTGTAATGCCATTAACATTTTTATTATTCATTTGTCTTTTTTTTGGTTTTTACTTCGTTGAAGAGGTTAAAAGCAAGCATTTTCAAACCTCGCCTGATCAAAGTATCCCTGATTTTAATCTGAATTATGGTTGTGATCTCTATGGAAAGAATCCATAAAAACAATCAGGAAAGTGCTTTGATTTATTTCAAAAAAATACTCCCCCAGAAGATCCAGATGAGTTTTAAATATCTGATGTTAAGGAGAAGAAAAATTTGGGGCGATCGTGTTTTTATTGGAAGCAACACGGTTGTTTCATCAAGTTCTATTTTGTCCGATGATGTGTACATAGGCCCCAACAGCAGCGTTACGGACTCTAAAATAGGCCTGTATTCTTACATAGGGCAACGTACGATCATCCAGAATGCCTCGATCGGGAATTTTTGTTCAATTTCATGGAATGTAACCATCGGTCCGGATATGCATCCCATCAATTACCTTTCAACACATCTGATGATAAACAAATTTTCAGATGAACTTGTTTTTGACACTCAAGTCAAAAAAGTCGAAATAGGAAACGATGTGTGGATAGGATGCAACGTTGTGGTTATGCCTGGTGTCAAGATCGGAGATGGCGCTATCGTCGGATCAAGCGCGGTTGTAACAAAAGATATTCCTCCCTTTGCAATTGCCGTTGGTGTTCCGGCACATGTGATAAGGTACAGGTTTGAAGAAGATATGATAGAAAGACTTTTATCCATCAAATGGTGGGAGTTACCTGAAAAATTCATAGAAGAAAACATAAGTCTCTTCCAAAAGCCTATGACAAAAGAAACACTTAATATTTTGGAGATGAAAATTAAAAAACCTTGATTTTTATCAAATGAACGCGATCTTGAAGATCGCGTTCATATACTTTCCAAAAGTGCATGTGCCGCCATGATGGTGCCTTCTTTTTCGTATCCGCTGACGCCGAGCATCGTCCTTATTTCTCCGACTTTTACGCCACTTTCAAACATCTTTTCAACGTATTTTTCGGCCAATTTCTCATGAACTGACTTTCTTTGCACTGCTCCAAACGGATTTGCGAAGTAAGAGAAGGAAAGGCCTTTTTCAGAGGTTGTACCCTTTGCCATTCTTGCTCCGGCTGAAAATACTTCGAGTGCGCTTTTGACGTCTTTGAAAAAGAGAATTCTTTCGCTATCTGAATCAACGGCTGTGTAATTGTTGGCGTAAAGGAAGAAATCTATTTTTATCGGGGTTATTATGTCTTCGTAATTGTCAAATGGTACTATGACGCGTGCATTCGTCTGATCCGGATTCATGAAAATGCTTCTATCCAATGTCGAATAAGCGTAGCCCGGAGGAAGATCGTCAAGTCTCACGAAAGCGCCCACTTCTGTGCCGTATGCCACCACTTTATCGTCTTCTATGCTCAAAGATCCCATGTCATCGATGAGTATGTTTACAGATTCGACTTCGTCAAGATTTCCAAGGGCGTACAATGTTTCTGATTTTCCTGCCCCGCTGTCTCCGACGAACATCGCATTGGCAGATTTTCCGTTTTTGAGTTTTATCGATGCCAGCGATCCATGAATTGGCAATTTTCCCCTGTCTATCATTATAAGGTTGTGGACTGTGAGGATCATCTTTTTTGCGTACCCAAAATAGTCATTTTCGTCGAGATCGGGTATAACGCCCGTGTATATCTCATCTTCGTATATCACACCGTCTTTGTACTCTTTACCGATCTTACCTATCGGAAGGCCAAAGATAACTATTCCATCTGGCTTTTGCGTATCGGTGGGATCTCCTATGTCAAAAAGATTTGCAAGGCCAGCCGCATGGGCAAGATATTTGTAATTGAAATAAACGTAGATGAGCAATTTTCCGACGTGTATTGGGACGGCATACCATCCTGTGCCTTCAAGATCGACTTTATCGAGAAATTTAGACTTTACAACCGGGAAGACGCCGGTTCTTTTGTTCGATTTGGTGTGAAATATCGCCGGTGGTTCAATTATGCTGTTCCATATGAAAGGCACGGTGTACATCCATTCGTAATTCATCCTTTTCTTAACTGGGGCTCTCATCTTGTCTGTTATAAATATAACCTGGGCTCCACTTGGAAGTTGTCTGAAAACCTTTTGGGTCTTCAAAGAGATGTTGAATTCGAGATCTCTGTAAAGGTTTCTGATCGTGTTTTCAAATTCATCTCCCAGATATATTGCCGATTTGAGAATACCATTTCTTTCATTTATGTCTTTGGAAAATCTCTCTCTTTTGACTATAAATCTGTGTTTTTCTCTCCAGAAATCGTAAAAGCCCTCGACAAAATCGTAAAGTTCAATTCTTGAGACTTCGTCCATATCTTCAACAGGCTTTAAGGTAAGCATGTAGAGAAAATTCAACAATTCCTGATATCTGTAAGTTTTTTTCTTGAATGTCTTCAAAATCTTGGGGAAATTGCCTTTCTTTTCAAGGCGTTCTAAGTATTCTTTCATAAACCGCTTGAAATATGGACTTGATATTATCTGGTTGTAACTGTTCACAAAGGTTCCATTTATAACTATGGTATCCAAAAATATCACTCTCCTTGTGGATTATTCAAATAATCAGAATTTTTGAGAACAACTTTTTTGTTAAAAATTATCTTGCTTACCGTCGATGGCAATTTCATCTCCGGCCTTTTCAGACATTCCATTATGAGATCTACCGGAAGAGATGTTATGACCCATATATCCGAAAGATCAACGCTGTCTTCCGATCTCAAAGGAGCCTTTTCTATGGCCGTTTTTACAGCCTGAATGTATTTTTCAAGATCGATTTCCGCATTCTCCATCCCATACCTCCAAAACAACTTTTTCTTTCTTAAAATCATAACACATTTTGGACAAATCGATTCAACCACTTGAATCTCTTAAAGATTCTGTGCTACAATATATCTGATTATCTTTAAACGGTAAAAGGCAAGAGCGCGGAATCAATTGGAAATTTACATTTCACTTTTAAATTTGAATTATAGTATATATGTTCGTGATCAGCAATGGGAGATCGTCTAACGGTAGGACTGCGGACTCTGGATCCGCCGGTGGAGGTTCGAATCCTCCTCTCCCAACCAGAAGCCGGGGAACCGGCTATTTTCTTTAACTGTACCTATGACAAATTTTTCGTGAGGAGGTAATTTATGAAAGAGTTGAAAGCCAACGAGATAGAGATTGATCTTTCAAGTCTTAATTTGCCGAAATCGACTAAAAACGTAAAGATAAAAGTAAAGTTTGATCATCAACCAAGGGCTTACGAGGCTTTAAAAGATGCCATAAAACTTGATAACAAAAATTACAACATTTTTGTGGCAGGACCTACCGGAAGTGGACGTCACACGTTCGTCAGAGAGTTTTTGAGCCAAATAGTCTCTGAAATGCCGGTTCCGAAAGATTGGGCTTATGTTTATAACTTTTCAAATGCTTTCGCACCACGCGCACTCTCTTTTGAACCGGGCAACGCGCAAAGATTCAAAGATGCGATGTCAAAGATGAAAAAAGAGGTTTTGGAATCCCTAAAAAGAGTGTTTGAAAGCAACGATTACGCGAAAAGAAAAAGTGATCTTGAAGGAAAGTACGCATCGAAGAGAAAAGAACTTTGGGATAGTTTGAGCAAGAAATCATCGGAGTTGGGTTTTGCCGTTCAGGTTGGGCCAACTGGTATAATGACAATTCCGGTACTCAATGGAAAGCCTTTGAGTCAGGAAGAATTCGACCGTTTGAATCCGGATCAAAAGAAATTTTACGAAGAAAATGTCATAAAACTGAAAAAACTCGTCGATGGAACTCTTCATAAATCGCGTGTTCTTGAAAATGAATTTAAAGATAAGATGGACAAACTTGACGAAGAAATAGCGAAATTTGCAATAGATCCTATTTTTGATGAACTCAACGAAAAATTCAAGGAAAATTCCGATGTCATTGATTTTCTTAAATTGGTGAAGAAAGATATTCTCGACAACCTCGAGGTTTTAAGGAATGACCAAACCGATAAAGACAAATTCATGGCCCGATATGATGTCAATGTTGTTATAGACAATTCAAAAGTTCATGGTGCGCCTATCGTTGAAGAATTAAACCCAACTTACGCCAATCTTTTCGGAAAAGTAGAGTATTACGCTACAATGGGCACTTTGCAGACCGATTTCAAATTCATCAGATCCGGTGCGTTCCACAGGGCAAATGGTGGGTTCATGATTCTCAACGCAGAAGACCTTTTCAGATCGGAACTTTCATGGGATGCGACAAAAAGGCTTATAAACAGTGGTACGCTGAAGATAGAAAATATACAGGAATACCTTGGTTATGGCATAACGGTCACTTTAAATCCCGAGCCGATACCCGCAAATGTAAAAATCATCATGGTTGGCGAACCTTGGATTTATGATCTGCTTTACCAGTACGATGCTGATTTCAGAAAATTTTTTAAGATAAAGGCACCTTTCGATTGGGAAATAGATCTGTCATCGGACGGTGTGGAATATTACCTTCAACTTTTAAGATCGGTCATAGACAAAAGAAACTTACTCCATGTAGATGAAAGCGGCATAAAAGAAATCATCAGAACCGGTATGCGACTTATAGGAAGAAGGACGAAGATTTCAACTCAAGCAAACAAGATAACCGCCATTCTCGTCGAGAGCGATCATAAAGCGAGAGAGTTGAAGAAGAAAAAGATAGATGCCCAATCAGTCAAAGAGGCTTTAAAGGCAATGGAATTACGTCTTTCACTTGAAGCGGATCGGATGCTTGAGTATTTCAAAAACAACGAGATAATGATAGATACGACCGGCGAAAGGGTGGGTCAGGTCAATGGACTTACGGTGATAGAAGGCGGAGATTACCCCTTTGGAATGCCTGTGAGGATAACGGCAAAAACGCATTTAAGCGACACCGGAGTTATAGATATACAAAGAGAATCGAACATGTCCGGCAAGATATTCACAAAAGCCGTTTTGATAATTTCAAACTATCTTAGCGCAAAGTACACGACAAAGCACCCGCTTTCTTTTGCAGCCACGGTTAGTTTTGAGCAAACTTATTCTACAATAGAAGGGGATAGCGCCTCCGTTGCAGAAACGCTGTCTATTATCTCAGCGATTTCAAGAGTCCCGCTAAAACAATCTCTCGCAATAACCGGATCTATAAATCAAAATGGAGAAGTTCAGCCTGTCGGAGGCATTCCTTACAAAATAGAAGGCTTTTTCAAGGTATGCAAGATCAAAGGACTTACGGGAGATCAGGGAGTTATAATACCCGCCTCTAACGTGGATGATCTCGTTCTCGATCCGGAGATAATCGATTCTGTAAAGGCTGGAAAATTCCATATATGGACTGTCAGAAATGTAGACGAGGCTTTGGAAATAGCGACAGGTAAAAAAGCGGGAAAGATGGATGGAAAGATGAATTACGAAAAGGGTAGCATTAATTACCTTGTCGTGAAAGAAATAGAAAGAATATCCAAGATGGAAGAAAAGTCAGAAAAGAAGCGGACAAATAAGCGCAAGTCTGCTAAAAAGACCAGAAATACCGAGTCTCAGGATTTTATAGATGATGAAGAGGATGATGTGGATTGAAGATCATCCTTTCTACTTCGAATCCGAATAAAGTACGAGAAATTTTTGAAATAATCAATCTTAACATCGAATGGGTTATCAAGAAAATAGAAGTTGAAGAAGATGGAGAAACTTTTGAAGAAAATGCCATAAAAAAGGCTAAGGCAGCCTATGATCTTTACGGTCCTGCCGTTGCCGATGACTCGGGTCTTGAGATATACGCACTTGACAATTTTCCGGGCGTAAAATCAGCGAGATTCATGGAAGGCGTGGATTATTCCGTTAAAAATTCTAAAATTCTTGAGATGATGAAAGATGTGAAAGCAGACGAACGCGGGGCGCGCTTTTCTTGCGTTGCGGTTTATTACGATCAAAAGCCTCATGTTTTCAAAGGTGTAATAGAAGGCAAAATTGCTTTCGAAGCACGCGGAAAAAATGGATTTGGCTACGATCCCATCTTTATTCCTTACGGATACGACAAAAGCATGGCGGAACTTTCACGAGAAGAAAAAAACAAAATAAGCCATCGGGCAAAGGCATTTCGAAAACTTTCGGAATTTCTTTCTGAAATGTAAATTTCAAGTTTAGCGTGGCAATCTGTAAAAATCAAAGGGCACTCACATGCCCTTTGATTTTATATACCGCAACTTATCTCATTCATCCCATCTTTCAGGTAAGCCCATGTCATGTTCGGAGTGTTATGATGTATCCCAACGTTGCCGTTTCTATCAACGATTATTATGCCCGCATCTGTGCCGACAAAATTGTCAAGGTAGTTTATAGCGGCTTCGGCCGCATGTTGGGCATCAAGGCCATCTCTTAAAAAGTCCAACGCCGTTTTTGTGAAAAGTATCCGCATCATGCCCTCTCCAAGTCCTGTTGATGAAGATGCTCCTTCAATAGTGGCATACGTGCCGGCACCGGGTATTGGTGTGTCTCCCACTCTGCCGAGTAATTTGAGAAAGACACCGCCTGTTGATGTTGCTGCCGCCGTTTCACCATGAGAATCGATTGCAACAGCGCCAACGGTGCCATGAAGAAATTCAGGGTGTTCTTTAAAAAGTTCTCTCAATTTCGGCCAATCCTTGTAATCACCGTTCATGAATTCCTGGCGATACTTTTCCCATTGCGCTTTTCTCTGTGGCGTTATGGGATCGTGATACTCAAAACCCATCAATTTGGCAAAATCGTTGGCTCCTTGACCTGCCAGCAACACATGATCTGTTTTTTCCATGACAAGTCTTGCAAGACTTATTGGATGACGTATATTTTTAACTCCGGCAACCGCTCCAAAATCCAAATTCGGACCGTAAGCGATGGCAGCGTCCATTTCAACTTCTCCTTCAAAGGTCAACACCGATCCTGTGCCAGAGTTAAAAATTGGGTTATCTTCCATAACTTTTACGGCCGCCTCAACGGCATCCATGGCACTACCACCTGACTTCAAAATTTCCGATCCCGCCTTTACAGCCTCTTTGGCACCTTCGAGATGTGCCTGGGCTTTATCTTCTGGTATGCTTCCAGCACCGCCATGAACAAGAATCGTGTACAAATTGCTCCCTCCTTTGTGTTAATAAACTTATCTTTTATTTATTATCTCAAGTACTTTGTCAACGAGCGATGAATTTGTAACAAGGATCGTTTTTCCGTAGACGGAAAAATCTTCTCCTATGCCTATGACTGTGGCGCCACTTTCTTTTGCTATTAAAGATCCTGCAGCCACATCCCACGGTTTCAGGTTGTATTCCCAAAAGCCATCGATCCTTCCATTGGCCACGTAACATTGATCGAGCACGGCACTTCCGAAGACCCTTATCGCACGAACTTTGCCAAAGAAAGCAACGTAATTTTTAAGCACGATGTCTCTGTATTCGGCCGCGCTGTATTGATATCCCGTGTTCAATACGGCCTCTTTGAGTGCCGACGTTTTGCTCACGCTTATAGGTTCGCCATTCATGAAAGCACCATTGCCATTAACTGCCTCGTAAAGTTCATCCATATAAGGATCGTAAACGACTCCGACTCGTGGAATTCCATCAACTACAAGTGCGATTGAGACACAAAAATGGGGAATTCCTTTTGAAAAGTTTGTCGTACCATCTATGGGATCAACAATCCAAACTCTTCCGTTTGATGATGTTTTTGTTTCGCCCGTTTCTTCTCCGAGTATCGAATCTGCAGGGAAAACATTTGAGATTTCCGATTTGACGACTTTTTCAACTTCAAGATCTGCATCCGTCACGATATCGTAAAATCCGCTTTTAGTGTGCGTCCATCCAAGATTTCCAATCCGTTTTTTCGCCAAAAGTCCGACTTCTCTTGCAAGTCCTCGTGAAAAATTAAGTACCAAAAGATCCGCGCTTTCCATTTTATCTTACCTTTCTCAGGGTTATTCCCTGTATTTCGAGAAGTTCCATCAACTTTGAGAATGAACCGTCTATTTCATAATCCATAAGTGTTCTGTCCATTGAACCGTAAGTTATCCTTATAGTTATGCTGTAAGATTCCGCAGGCACGCCTTTCCCAGTGTAAAAATCGATAACTCTGACATCTCTGACGTATTCAGAAGAAGTTTTGGCAATTTTTATGATTTCTGAGGCCTGAATTTTTCCCTTTTGAACGAACATGGAAAGATCTTTAAACGAAACAGGATATTGTGAGGCAGATTTGTATCCGAAAATTTGAATTACCTTAAATATCTTTTCAAGATCAAACTCACAGGCGTAAATGGGAAGATCGAGATCAAAAAAATCTGTCACATCTTCTGAAAGTTCGCCTATTAAGCCTATGGTTTCCCCGTTCAAAACGATCTTTCCGCACCGGCCGGCCGTAAAACCAGTGATTTCGGCATTTGTAAAGTCAAGATCGAGATGGAAGTAATTCGCGATTGTTTCTAAATCTCCTTTGAAATTCAGAAGACTTTCCATTCTTTTGTCCGTGTAATCTAAAGGTTCAATTTTTCCGGTTGAGACAAAGGCGATCTTTTCGGATTCGTGATTTTCTTCGAATACCTTTCCGATTTCGAAAAACTTCACATCATTTTCCTGATGTTTAACGTTGTAAGCAAGCGCATCGATCAAGTTGATCAAAAGAGATGGCCTCATGATTGACATTTCAGGAGAAACAGGATTTAAAAGTTCTGGGCTTTCTTTGAATGTGTTGCCGAAAAGTTTTTTGACCTTCGGATCTGAAAAAGCATAATTGACATTTTCAAAATATCCCAGAGACGTAGAAAGAAATCTCATTTTATTTTTGAACTCCCACCATTCGTTTTTGTCTCCTTGAATGAAAGGCATCGACATGACAGCGGAGACATTATCAAAGCCGTGTATTCTTGCGAATTCTTCTATAAGATCGACATCCTGGCTTATGTCCTGCCTAAAGGTTGGAACTTCGACTATCCAGTCATTTTTATCTTTTGAAACCTTCATTTCAAGCGCATTGAAGATATAATATACTTCCTGGGGATCCGGTGTAAAAGACATGTAAGAGGACATCTTTTTGTTCGAAAGTTTTACCACAGCAGGTTTGACGACATTGGGGTAAAGATCTGCCATACCCGCAACTTTTCCACCGCTTAAAGAGAGTACCATCTCAACGATTCTTTTTGCAACGTAGAGGGAATCATTCGGATCGACGCCCCTTTCAAACCTGTACGATGCATCCGTCGAGAGGTTAAGGCCTTTTGATGTTTTTCTCGTTCTTACGGGATCAAAAGTGGCAACTTCTATCAATATACTTTTCGTCTTTTGAGTTATTCCGGAATCTTTTCCGCCTATTACACCCGCAAGCGCTAAGATTTGATTTCCATCCGTTATCAAAACCTCTCCGCCTGCGAGCGTGTATGTTTTCGAATTGAGAGCGGTGAATTTTTCTCCACCTTTTGCGTTTTTGACCACAATTTTAGATGAAGGTATTCTGTCAAAATCGAAAGCATGTACGGGATGACCTGTTTCCATCATGATGTAATTCGTCACATCTGCTATGTTGTTTATGGCCCTCAGCCCAACAGAAGCAAGTCTTTTTTTAAGCCATAAAGGTGAATCTTTTACGGTTATTCCATCTATTTTCACGGCGAGATATCTCAAACACGCTTTTGATTCTATCGATATCGAAACATTGCCTTGCGGGATATCAACCTTTGTTTCGGGTATTTTCAAAGTTTTCCTGTTAACGGTTGCGACTTCACGCGCAAGGCCAATGTGAGAGAGGCAATCAGGTCTATTCGGAGTTATTTCAATTTCAAAAACCGTTTGATCAAGGTCGAAGATCTTTACGATCTCCTCTCCCAACGGAACAGGCTTTTCAAACCTGAAGACGTGATTCGAATGGGATTCAAGGCCAAGTTCTTCCAGAGAAAAAAGCATGCCGTCCGTCTTGATTCCTCTCATATCAACGGATCTCACAATCTTGCCGTCCACATCGGAGGCCATATCGGCAGAGCCAAAGGCGACAAAATCGTTGATTTTAAGACTTTTGTCAGATGTTACGATTGTGTAAGTCTTTGATCCGTCACTTACTTTGCAAACGTTTAGATTATCGGCATTTGGATGTGGTTTGACATCGATGATTTCGGCAGATATAACACCTTTTATCTTTTCAAAAGGTTTCTCTATCTCTTCAACTTCACTTCCGGACATCGTGAGGTCATCGGAAAGTTTTTGAAAATCACCATCTATATCCACGTAATCTTTTAACCATTCAACGGATATTTTCAAGCAAATCACCTTTTCATCAAAATAATCTCAGAAATTTAAGATAATTTCTCGGAAATTCTCTTATATCTTTTATGCCGTACTTAAGCATCGCTATTCTTTCGATGCCCATTCCGAAAGCAAATCCCTGCCATTCCTCCGGATCAAATCCAACATTTCTTAAAACGTTGGGATGAACCATACCGGCACCGAGCACTTCAAGCCATTCTTTTTTTCCGGCAAATGAAACATCAACTTCAACACTCGGTTCGGTGAAAGGGAAATAATGTGGCCTAAATCTTACGATCTTGTCCCGACCAAGTAAGGTTCTTATGGCGCTTTCAAGGGTTCCCTTGAGATCTGCTATCGAGATGTTCCTGTCTATCGCAAGTCCTTCCATTTGAAAAAAAGAAGGAAGATGGGTGGCATCGTAATCGTTTCTGTAAACACGCCCAGCAGAGATAATTCTGATTGGTGGCTTTTGATTTTCCATCGTTCTTATTTGAACCGGAGAAGTATGAGTTCTGAGCAAAAGTGTTTCCGAGATGTAAAATGTATCGTGAAGATCTCTTGCGGGATGCCATTGAGGAGTGTTGAGCGCCTCAAAGTTGTAATATACGTTTTCTATCTCCGGACCCTCCACGACGTTGAAACCCATTTTTGAAAAAACGTCAACGCACTCGTTTATAACGTGATTTATGACATGAATTTTTCCGACAGATCTCAAAGGTCCCGGGATCGTCAGATCTATCGATCTTTCTAAAGATTTTGATTTAATGGACTCCGCTTTGAGAATGGATGTCTTTTCAGAAAGCAATTTTTCGATCTTCATTTTCAGATCGTTCACTTTTTTACCGAAACTCGCCCTTTCTTCCGGTGGAAGAGTTGAAATTTTTTTCATCAACGAAGTGATATTCCCATTTTTCCCAAGAGTTGCAACCCTGATTTTTTCCACTTCATCAAGGTCTTTGACTTTGTCAATCTGGGCTTTTATACTTTCTATAAGCATCTCAAAATCATCCATCTTTTACCTCCTGAAGCACTTATTCAATTTTATCACAAAATTCTTTTAAGTTATCATATACTAAATCTCTTTTAAAAGTGAAATGAACATTTGTGTTTGGCGCAGGGCATGATGCCGAGAGGTGGCCTTCGCAGCGCAGCGAGGACAGACACCGAAAGGCGAATGCCGGAGCCAACAACATTTCATAGTTTAAAGTTGATCAAATACATCAACATTGTCTTTTCCCCCATACGTCATGTGCTTTTTTATAACCCATATAGGGTATAATATACTCAAACCAATCGTACAGGAGGGTTAATTTGTCTCCAATCACCGTAACGATGCAAATCTCTTACTGGAGTGCGTTTATCGGAGGAATTTTAAGTTTCTTTTCTCCGTGCATTTTCCCAATTTTACCTGGTTTTTTGGCTTTCCTTGTTTCTTCACATGGAAGAAGCGGTGCAATTTACAAAGCAGTTGCGTTTTCAATAGGCCTTTCGGTTATTTTCATCCTGCTTGGTCTTGCAACAGGTACTTTTGGCATTTTTTTGATCACGTACAAGAGGTATGTCGAGATAATAGGAGGTATTCTTGTCGTGATCTTTGGGTTAAGTTACACAGGTCTTTTCACGTTGCCTTTTTTTGAAAAGGGTATTTACATACCTTTCAAAAGAAATGTTGATAGTTTCTGGAGTGCCTTTCTTTTTGGAATTGTAACTGCATTTGCATGGACACCTTGTATAGGTCCGGCGCTTGGAACCATTCTCACGATGGCCGCAACGGGGAACACTTTATCGGGTGGAACTTTACTTTCCATTTTTTCTTTAGGTCTTGTCATTCCGCTCATATTGGCGTCTGTCCTGATTCAGGTGGTGAACAGAATCGTTGCTTTTCTCGTCAAATATCAAAGATGGATAAACGTGATGGGTGGAATAGTGCTTATAATTTTTGGCTTTTTGATGATTTTTGGTAAACTTGCGCTTTTAAGTTAACAGAGGAGGTTAAAATGAAGAAAATTCTCGTGCTTTTGTTGCTGTCTCTTATCGGTTTGAGTGTTTTTGCCTATTCGTTAAACGATGTGTTGCTCAATAACTTCAACACCGTTATGACTTTATCAAAGTATGAGCAAAAAGATGCGATAATAGTTTTTTCGGATCCGAATTGTTTTTATTGCAACAAACTAAAAAGCGATACGCTTTCAAATCTGGATGTTCAGCATATGCTGTCAAACAATTTCGTGATCGGTGAAATTTATGAAACTAATGAAACCGCAAATTTTCAGGGTAATACCTACACTTACACACAACTCTTTCAGGGGTTCGGAATTAAAGGTACTCCGACGCTTTTCTTTTTTACATCCACCGGTACCCCGATAACTTATCTGCCCGGTTATCTTGGCCCTTCTGACTTTTTAAAAGTGCTTCAGTACATTGCACTGGGAGATTACGCCAAAAATGTTGATTTCAACACGTTTGCAAAGGGAAACAGCAATTTCGTGGGTACGTCTTCCATAATCAGACTCACGGTTGATCAGGCCGATTACATACTCAAAAATGATCCTCTGTCAAGGAAAATAGATTCTTATCCTCCAAAAAACGCCGATCCATTTTTGAAGTACGTCATTTCAGGTCAAGATGCCGTTTCAATGGCAAATCAGATGCTGAAGAATGGATTTTACAACATCTATGTTGTAGATGGTAAATGATAGGGTATTTAAAGCCTGATGTAAACGAACTTAGAGTTAGAGAACTTAAACTTTACAACGCTTATTATTGTGGCATATGTACAAGCTTGTCAAAAAAATATGGACCTGTTTCTCGTCTTTTGTTGAGTTATGATTCGACTTTTTTTGTCATTTTGAGCGATGCTTTATCAGGATCACAATGCCAATTTGCACACGCAAGATGTCCTCTGCCTCCATTTCAAAAAAAGCGCATTGTTAAAAGCGAAGATATGCGGTTTGGAATGGAGATATCTAAGTTTTTCTCTGACTTGAAGATAGACGATTTCAAAAGAGATTCAAAAGGATTCATGCACCTACTCTCCTTTTTTCTGTTTCATTTCAAATCCAACGACGAATTTTTTCGAATTTCCAAACCATACACCGACAGAATTCTATTTTCAGAAATTTCGGAAGAATCGGATCCTCAAGAAGTTGCCGATCTTTTCGGTAAACTTTCAGAAACCATGGCAACTTCTCTTTCAAATCTCAAAAGGGCATCTAACATGATATATCTCATTGGAAGGTGGGTATATCTCATAGATGCGCTTGACGATCTTGAAGAAGATTTCAAAAAGAAAAATTACAATCCATTCCTCGTAAAATATGGATCTAACTTTGATGATCCGGATTTTTTTGTTAAAATAAGAGAGAAAGAAAAGGCACCCATCGATTTTCTGGTACAAAGGATACGGCAAGAATATGAAAACCTTAAAATCGATCCATCCATTAACAGAAATTTGGTAGAAAATGTGATTTTTTATGGGTTGCCCGGAACATCTACAAAAATTCTTGACAAAAGGACGATGAAAAATTGAAAGATCCATACGAGGTACTTGGCGTAGGTAGAAATGCAACTAAAGAAGAAATAAGGGATGCTTACAGAGAACTCATAAAAAAATATCATCCTGATAAATTCAGAGACAATCCGGATATGAAAGCACTTGCCGAAGAAAAGATCAAAGAGGTAAATGAGGCTTACAAATATCTTTTGGATCATCTTGACAACCCTTCTTACGGTGTATCAAACGCTTCAGATGAAGATCAATCATTTTTTCAGCAGGCAAGGCAGAAAATAGATACCGGGGATTATTACGGTGCTGCAGATTTGCTCGTTAGAGTTTCAGACAAATCAAATCCAGAATGGTACTTTTTGAGCGGCCTTATATACTTCAGACAGGGATGGTACGATAAAGCCGAAACCTATCTCAAATATGCCCACGAAGCGAAACCCGATAACAAAGAATACGATGATGTCTACAAAGAATTTTTGAGGGCTTCGAAGAGAAATTACAATCCAACGATGAACGGCCCTGCACAAGGTGGCGGTATGAACGATGAAGCGGGAGCATGTCTGAGTTGCTGCGCTGCTCTTGCCTGTACGGATATATGCTGTCATTGCATGGGAGGATTTTGATTTGAAGGCGAGAGATATAGCCTTTGGATCGATTTATTCTGCGTTGTCGATTATTCTCGTTTCATTCTCCGCAATATTTGGAGATGATCTGTTTTTGTTGATCTTTTCCTCTCTTCCTCTCATTGCCTTAACCGATCAATTTGGGAAAAGAGCTGGAGTACTCTCTTATGTCGTGATTTCCGCTGTGGCTTTTTTGATCTTTCCGCTCAGAATATCCACGATAATTTTTATATTGCTTTTCGGTCCGTATTCCCTGTTAAGAGATCTTTTTAAAAACAGAAAAATATTGAGAATGACATTTCATTTTGTTTTGCTTTTTGGTCTTGCCTTTTTGTCTTATTTTGTAATAACTTACCTTTTGAATTTAAATTTGGGCAAATATTCTGTTTATTTGGTAGCACTGGGAATGGTAAGTCTTTTGCTTTACGAAAGATTTGTAGAATATTTCTTGAGATGGTACAAAAAAATCGTTCTAAAGCAAAGGTGGATGTAAATGCCTTACGATTCATTTTTGGTCGCTAAGATCGTAAAAGAGATAGAAACTCCGGTTTACCTCACCGGAATATACGACGCAACACGCCATTCGATCGTGCTTTCTTTGAACAAGAGAGACCTTATGATCGATGTCAGCGGATGGCCTAACCTCAGATTCACAAAAATATTTGTCGAAAAGGATGTTAATCCATCGAGTTTTGTTTCCCTTATGAGGGCAAAGTTGAAAGGATCTATCCTTTTGAAAGTAAGTCAGGTTGATTTCGATAGAATCATTAAATTTGAATTCGAAGTGAAAAATCTTATAGGTGAAAAGGAGATTTTCGAACTCTACCATGAGGTCATGGGAAGTTTTGGAAATATCGTCCTTGTGAAAGATGGTAAGGTTATTTCGTCCTTTAAAAATGTTTCCTCCGTTAAAAGGACGATTTTACCCGGTGTCGATTATATCCTGCCCGATGAAGATAGAATAGAACCATGGAAGGTCGATGAAAATCTCTTCTTGAAAGCTTCTGGCCGTCTCGATCAGTTCCTTGTGTCGAAGATAAGAGGGTTTTCAAAGAAAACTGCCATTGAAGTGGCAAAAATCGCAAATTTGAGTTTTGACACCGAAATTGCCTCTTTGAAGATCGACGAAATTGATAGAGTTGTTGAGTTGATAAGAAAAATGGTGAAAAATCTTGATAATGCGCAGGTTTATCTTTCTTTCGATGGCGAAATTCCAAAGGATATATACGCTTTCGAACCTTACGGCGAATTCAAGACTTTTGAGAGTGTTTCTGAAGCGATAGAAAAATTGCTTTCAGGCATGAAAGAAGAATCACCGATTTTAAAAAAGGAAAGACTCTCGAAAATTGTTAAAAATCTCATAGACAAAAATGCCGAGATCCTAAGAAAGGTAAAGCAGGAATTGAAAGAATCTGATAATGCCGAAGAATTCAGAAAATACGGTGAACTTTTGATGTCGCATTTGCATGAACTTCCCAAAAAATCACAAAGAGTTGAAGTTTTAGACTGGGAAACAAATAAAATCGTGATCGTAAATCTCGATCCTAAGATAGACGTGTCGAAAAACGCCCAGCATTTTTTCTCCATTTACACGCGCCTTAAAAACAAACACGATGGCATTGTGAAACGAGCAGAAACGATTCAAAAAAGGATATCGTACCTTCAAGAAATTGAATACGAAATAGAAAATATCTCGGAAAGCGCAGAACTCGACGAGATAGAAAAAGAACTTTCAATTTTCAAATACATACCGGTTAGGAAAAAACAAAAGACTCAAAAAGAGTCGAAGCCCATAGAATACGATATAAAAGATTTCAAGATCATAATTGGCAAAAACAACATTCAAAACGACAGAATAACCCGATTGGCCTCTCCAGATGATCTTTGGTTTCACTCAAGAGAAGTGCCCGGATCTCACGTCATACTTGTAACTGGCAAAAGAGAGCCTCCTGATGAGGTTATAGAACTTGCGGCATCATTTGCGGCAGGTTATTCAAAGTATCGCAACGATCTTTGGGCAAGCGTGGACTACACTTACGTTAAATACGTATCAAAGCCTAAAGGTGCAAAACCTGGATTTGTAACCTACAAAAACTTTAAGACTTTGAGAGTCAAACCGCGTTCAGTCTAATTTCTCGAGGAAGTCAACGTATCTTTTGACAATTCCTTCTCTTAGGTAATTTTGGATAACGTAACCTTTTCCTTCGATTGCTCTTTTTTGATAGAAATCATAATTTTCTTTTATCTTTTTGATTGAATCAACGATCTCGTCGATGTTTTCCCTGTGAACCCTTATGCCTGACTTTGATTTGTCAAGTATTTCGGCCGAAAGCCCATCGAGACCGTATACAACGGGTCTGTTTGCGACGGCATATTCAAAGGTTTTTGAAGGAAGCGAGTCTGCGAAAAGATCGCTTTTTGCAAGATGTATGAAAAGCACATCACTTGCTGAATAATAAATCGGTACACGATCTCTGGAAACCGGCGGAACAAAATGAATGTTCTCTATTCCTTTCGATAAAGTCATCAATCTTTCTTTGTCCGAACCATCGCCGACTATCATGAACTGTATATTTTTCAAAGCTTTTGCTGCATCAACGAGAACGGCAAGATTTTGACCAAGACCAACGTTGCCGATGTATGAGACCAGAAATTCATCTTTGTCGATGGAAAGTGATTGTCTCGCAGCGTCCTTTTTTTCGCTCCAATCCGTTATCTCTGTGAGTAGGTAACCATCAAGTCCGTTGGAAAAAGTGATGAGTTTTCCACGATCGATGCCTTTTGATGATATGTTGTCATTCATGAAAGGAAGCACTGTGACTATTTTGTCGGCTGCAACGTACATTCTTTTTTCGTAGTGCTTCATTATCTTTATGATGGGGTTTGATGCTTTTGCCTTTCCAAGTTCAACGATTGTATCTGGCCACAGATCTCTCACCTCTAAAATGAGTTTCTTGACCTTTTTTTTGAGGGAAATACCTGCAACACCTATGAGAAAGGGAGGACTTGATACTATTCCAATGTCAAAACGATTTTCGTTGCATAACTTTTTCGCTTTACTTTTCATCTTTAAGTAAAAGTCTGCCTGCCTCCATATCTGAGCAAGCGCAGAATCATTCCCTGTTTTAACGGTTATTCTTACGATTTTTTCTTTTCCGGAAAGTTCCTCTGATGTCTTTAGAGAAGAATAACGGTTAGGCGTTGCAGTCAGTACCGTTACATCATGATCCCTTTTCGTCAGTTCATCCGAAAGAGCCTTAAGTCTGAAAGCCGAAGCTCCCAGATCGGGTGGATAATGTTGCGTAACTATTAAAACCCTCATCGAGATTCTCCTTTTTAAAATTCTTTGAGCACAAATATATGATATCATAAGAATGAAAAATAGCGCATAGCGCATGGGGAAAAGACATTAGAGGACAAAAACACAGTGCGTAGCGGGTAACATGTGGCGTGTAGAAAAAATAAAATAGTGATGGGCAAGCAGTCAAGCAAAAAGCGATTCCGACCCCGATCAGGTCGATGATGACGTTAAGAATATGGCCTTATTCAAGACCAGAATGACAGATGGAGGAAATGATTGGAAAAACCCACATTTTATTTCAAAATGATCTTAAATGGCATTTTGATGGGTATTTCGATGGTACTCCCTGGAACAAGTTGGCCTGTTATGGCGATAATTTTGGGGGTTTATGAACCGTTGATGCTTACGTTGAATAAATTGTTTTCCGCTCCAAAGACACTTACAAGTCATGATATAAGATTACTTCTGTTTTTGATCATAGGCATAGGGCCGGCCATATTTTTTACCGCTTATTTCATTTTAAGTCTGCTTATGAAATTTGCATTTGAAATAAATGCCATTTTTATAGGTCTTATTTTGGGTTCTGTTTACCTGCTTTACGTCGAGGTAAAGAAAAAGGGATTTTCGGAATTTTTATGGTTTTTCTTTGGTATCGCGGTTGTTGTGGTGCCGCTTTTGTTTGGCTTTAAGGTGAGCAATTTAAAGTTTTTTGCTACCATCTTTGGCTCGAGGATGCTTGATTTCATATCTGGATTGATCGTTTCGACTTCGCTTCCAGCCATCGGAGATACGATAATGTTACTTTTGCTTGGAAATTACAGGCATCTTTTGAATGCCGTGAGAACTTTTGATTTTACGACACTTTTGATCTTTTTATCCGGATTTTTGATAGGCTTTTTTACTTTCGTCAGAATAATCGGAAGCCTTTTGAAAAATTACCGCTCTCAAACTTACGCTTTTATAATAGGCCTTATGATGGCTTCGATAACTTCAATATGGCCCTTCACAAAGCACACTTACAATCTGTCTCGTGTTATACTTTTTATGTTCTTGGTTGCAGGAGGTTTTTTGATCTCTTTTTACCTTGAAAAGATTTCTACAAAGAAGGTAAAGCATGGAAATGGATGAAAATTACAAAACCGTGATTAACGAGATCATCGAAAATGTTAAAAAAGATTATTCGGAAGAATCGGCGGAAATCGTCAGGCATGCGTATGAATTCGCAAAAGCAGCACATCAAAGCCAATCAAGGGCTTCCGGAGAACCTTACATCTCTCATCCGGTTCAAGTTGCCAAAATAGTTGCGGATATGGGAATGGATGTGCCTTCCATTTGCACGGCATTGCTTCATGATGTTGCGGAAGACACAAAAGTTCCAATTGAAGAGATAGAAAAGCAGTTTGGTCATGAAATAGCCACAATGGTCAATGGCCTGACGAAGATAAAAACGCTTGAAAATGAAGACATAAAATTTTCAGAGATAGAGACTATACGAAAGATGATCTTCGCGATGGCACAGGATATACGCGTTGTTTTGATAAAATTGGCTGACAGGTTGCACAACATGAGAACGGTAGAAGGCTTTGCCGACGAGGAAAAGAGAAAAGAAAAGGCTAAACAAACTCTCGAAGTTTACGCTCCCATCGCAAACAGACTTGGCATATACACGATGAAAAGGGAATTGGAGGATCTCTCATTTAAGCAACTTTATCCTCAAGAGTACATAGAGATAAAAAAACTTGTGGATAAAAAAATTCAGGAACGCAGTCAGGAAATAGAATACTACAAATCTGAGATTGCCAATCTTTTGAAACAAAACGGAATAGAATTCACAGAGATAAGCGGGAGGGCAAAGCATTTTTACAGCATATGGATGAAGATGAAAGAAAAAAACAAATCTTTTGACGAGATATATGACCTTTTTGCCATAAGAGTCATAGTTAAAAACATACCCATGTGTTACGAAGCGCTCGGTGCAATTCATAGCCTCTGGACTCCCGTACCCGGTAGATTTAAAGATTACATAGCCGCACCGAAGTCAAACGGATATAGAGCACTTCATAACACGGTCATAACTGACAGGGGAGAATTTCTTGAAGTTCAAATCAAAGACGAGCAAATGAATCATGAATCTGAATACGGAATGGCAGCACACTGGAAATACAAAGAAGGAAAGGTTGAGAAAAGTGAATTCATAGACCAACTCATGGAATGGCAAAAGGATTATTCAAAGGGGCTTGCCGGCTGGAATGAAATGGCAATGGAGTTAAGTCTTGACGAGGTTTTTGTATTCACTCCAACGGGCGAGGTAAAACATCTTACCAAAGGATCAACACCAATAGATTTTGCTTATTCTATCCATACGGATGTAGGAAATCATTATGCTGGGGCATCTATAAATGGCAGACTTGTTCCAATGGGATATCAACTTAAAGACGGAGACAGAGTTCAAATCATAGTTGATAAAAACAACGAAGGACCCAATCCAAACTGGCTTAAATTTGCACATAGCGTGCACACAAGGGCAAAGATAAAAAAATTTCTCAGAGACAAATTTGCAAATGAATACATGGAAAAAGGAAAGGAAATGTTAAGAGACCTTTCCAAAAAATACCATCTTTCTGTGGAAGAAATTCTCGATCGGCAAGAAGTCAAAAATTATCTTAAAGATAGGAACATAGAAAAAGAAGACGAACTTGAATTGAGACTTGGTTCTGGCGCCGTTAAAATATATCAAATAGAAAAATTTCTTGGCCAGATTGTTAAACCGGAATTTCAACATGAATTTTCGGAACCGGAAGGTACCGAAATAGTCGTTGATGATTTAAAGGGAATAGAAGTAAGATTTGCAAAGTGCTGCAATCCGGTGCCAGGCGATCATATAGTAGGATTTGTCACCAAAAACGGAGTCAGCATTCACACGACGGATTGCTCAAATTTAAGGAATGTCGACAGAAACAAACTCGTGAGGGTTTCATGGGGGAATTCCAACGAACTCTTCGGGGCCAATATAGGACTCGAGGGGGATGATAGAGATGGATTACTCAGCGATATAATGAATAGAATACACGAAAAACATGTTCAAATAGCCAGCGTCGTCTCGTGGGTGGACGATTTGAGAATTGCACACATATCTGTAAGGGTTAACGTTACCAATCTCGATCAGTTGAACGATCTTATAAGCCACCTTAAAAAAGAAAAAGGCATAAAAAAGGTTTACAGAGAGAGAGGAAACAATTTTGAAAGCGGTAGTCCAAAGAGTTAAAGAAGCCGAAGTCAAAGTTGACGGAAAAGTTGTCGGAAAGATAAAAGCGGGTATTTTGCTTTTAATAGGAATAGGTAAAGATGATACGGCAGAAGATCTCAAATGGATGGAAGATAAAATACCCAATCTGAGAATTTTTGAGGACGAAAACCAGAAAATGAACAGATCACTTCTTGATGTAAATGGTGATTTACTCGTCATATCGCAATTCACACTCTTCGGAGACGCAAGTCATGGAAGACGTCCTTCTTTCTCAGATGCAGCACCTGCAGAGATGGCAAGGCAGATGTATGAAAAATTCTGCGATGACATTTCAAAATCATATCCGTCTATAAAAGTTGAACGCGGAATTTTCCAAACTTATATGCAAGTTTACATGCTCAACGACGGACCTGTTACCATAATTGTGGATTCGAAGGAAAGGAGATAATTGGAATGATGAGGATTCTGATATTTTTGGCAATTGTCATGGGTCTTAACTTTATTCTATCTCCGTTCACCTTTCATACGGTTTAATCCACACAAGTTGACGGGAGACTTTCTGCAATTTGTTTTGATCCTTCCACGGAAATGGCATACGTTGCGAATTCTTTAAACAACACTTTAAGCGTTGTAAATGGAAAAACAAATTAAATTGTGGCAACGATACAGATTAACGGGACTCCATGGGATATCGCGGTAGATTCATCGTCCAACATGATTTACGCTACCTCTCCAATCACTATTCGCTGCGTTTTCTACGCCCCACCTGCCATGAGCCACGTGCTACGTGCTGTTCATTCATTTCACTTTTAAAAGAGATTTAGTATATTTCCATGTTTTACGGCGTTTCTTTTGGCGTATGGATTGGTGGCGGAGTTTCAAAGGAGTTTGGAAGTGTTGACGAATCCTTTCTTTGGAGGGAGAGCGACATTTTATTCTGCAACAGATTTCTACTCGGTCGATCTTGTTGCACAATTATCTCAGTCAGATCCTAACCCTCTCCGATTGGATAGGCGTTTGTACGTACTTTAATTTGATAATTCCCGTTGATACACTCGATTTGTATGTCGGTTTCAGTCCAACTGTTATTTTTGACGGCGGTCAATTGTCCGCTGCGGATAGGTGCTGAGGTAAGATTTTGATATATATTCACTCATGATGTGCGTCAAGATTACGATAAATATTACAAAACTGTCATTCCCACCCCCGATCAGGTCGAGGGTGACGTTAAGGATAAGGTTTATCAAATTGCGGGAATCTCCCTTACAAAAAAGGCGATTCTCTTCCATATCAGACGTGTGATATGCAGGTCTTGTCATTCCGGCCTACGAGCCGGAATCGCATTTGAGTCCCTAAAGGCGATTCCCGATGTATCGGGAATGACAGTGTGAATGATTTTTGTCTCCGATCAGGCCTATGGTATTCAGTACCATCACCCGTCAAGTCTTCTGTCATTCCGGTCGAAGAACCGGAATCGCATTTGAGTCCTTAAGGGCGATTCCCGATGTATCGGGAATGACAGTGTGAATGATTTTTGTCTCCGATCAGGCCTGTCTATTCAGTACCATCACCCGTCAAGCCTTCTGTCATTCCGGTCGAAGAACCGGAATCGCATTTGAGTCCCTAAAGGCGATTCCCGATGTATCGGGAATGACAGTGTGAATGATTTTTGTCTCCGATCAGGCCTGTCTATTCAGTACTATCACCCGTCAAGCCTTCTGTCATTCCGGTCGAAGAACCGGAATCGCATTTGAGTCTCTAAAGGTGATTCCCGATGTATCGGGAATGACAGGATGGTCGGGGGTGATTCTAAGGATACGGTTTATCAAACTGCGGGAATCGCCTTTTTCATAAGGATAAGATGGAAATATCTGATGTTTTTATACCATACGCCATGTGCCGGCAGTTAGACATTCGATTTTTACACATGATTTTGGTATAATATACGTAACTCTTGATTTTAAATCGTTGGAGGTCGAAAATGAAGATTGGATCAAAGATAGCACTTCTTACGATTATCATGGTTATCGCTCTTGGCGCTACGGCGACTTTCGTTTACGTTGAGAGCTTTGAATTACAAAATTCACTTCCAAAAATAAGCAATTCGATCAACGAAGTGCAAAATGCTTATGATTCAACGATTCAAATCGTGAATTTGAAATCTGCCCTTTCAAATGCCTTTTCAACCCTTGAATTTGGCCTATCCAACGATTCAACTTCAATCCTTAAAGATCAGAATAATCTCTTTGACAAATCGATTTCCGGCGCACTTTCGATAACTGGCCAGATTTTTCCTTCAAATGAGGCATCCGGAATTACTTACGACCTTAAAAAATTAAAAGACGCCGGCGATCTTGCCTTCTTGCAAAGCGCCACCCTCGTTGATTATCAAAATCAATATAAAGTTTTTCAATCGAATCTTTCAGATGTTCAAAATGAATATGCACAAATTGAAAGTCAGATATCCGCACTTATGGTTTCGAACAAAACCCTTGTTGCCACGATAGAGACAAATTTTACAACTATAGCCGCAAGCGCAAATGACCTTTACTCATTGCCAGCGACCAAGTCTCAAATAGTCGAGGCAAAATTGAATTCGCAAATATCTCGTCTGCCTTTAAACCAACTCAACATCGCGGATACGCAAAGTCTTCTTGATAATCTTGCCATATTGGTTGGAACCGATCAAGGTCAAAATATGATCTCGTCGATGGAACTCGCACTCAAAAATATATATCTCGCACCATCTCAGAATGTTGTGAATACGCAACTTTTAGTGATGAAAACGTACATTCAATCTTTCAAAACCGAAATGAACATGGGAGCATTAAATCCTGCCGGCGTCTTTTATGCCAATCTTTTGTTGGATAGATATTATTCGCTTGCATCTCAACTGGCTGATCTTGTTATGAAAGATAGGGATATTTTATCTGAAGTTCAATCTATTTCTGCAACTGTCGATATTTACAGTCAAAAAATATCGAATCAAAGAGACCTTGTGATCAATTCATTAACAGGAGATGTGCAAAGATATTTTAATTCCCTTAATGTTAGGCTATCTTCACTTTTTGACAAGGCGAATTCAAACACACAAAAGGCGCTGAATAATTTACAGATTTCGTCTGATCCGGTTTCAAACGCTTTCAACTATTTGGTGACGATCACGCTTATCATAACCATTGTGGCTGTCATTTGCGTGATCGTGTTTGGAATCTTTTTGATCTTCGATTTCAAAAAAAATTTCAAAGATCTCGAAAATATAGTCAACAAGATAAAGACAGGAGACCTGAGTGTTAAGTTCGAAGGAACGGTTAGAAAAGATGAATTTGGGAATCTTCAAAAATCATTCCATGAGATGATCGATTATTTAAAGGGAATGCTTGTTCATGTCAGACAATCGACATCAGAGATAAAAGACGATCTTCAAAAAGTTGATTCTATGGAAAATAAAAGTACCATGGGAATAAAAGCGGCGATAACAGACATAGATAAATCAAAAAATTTGTCAAGTACTTTGGCAAAAGCATTGAGAGAAATAACCGAAAGATTTTCAAAAGTTGGTGAATCGGAAAGCTCTGCAATTGATAAAATTGACGATTTGCATAAATCTTCAGATGATTTGGAAAAATTGTCGAAAATGCAAAAAGAAATCGAAAATCTTGTTTTGGAATTATCGATCGCAAAAGACGAAACAGTCAAAAAATCCAAATATTTAGAGGAATTAAAGACATCTTACGCATCCATTTTCAATCTTGCGGAAAGATTCGAGTCAATGGTCAGACAGGCAAAGATATTGGCGCTTAACATCGCGATCAAATCGGCAAAATCGGGATCTGACGAATATGCTTTTTTGGAATCCGAGATGAAGGAATTTGCAGATGAATTTTCAAGGATATCTGAAGAAATAAAAGTTGAGACCAAGCAATTTCAGGAAAAGATCGAGAAAGCCTTAGAGACAGACTCAGATGTTGCATCGATAGGACGTTTATTCGACTCAGGCCAGAAAATAATAGATATGGTAAATAATGTCAACCTTACCTTCGAACAGACGACAAAAGATGTCGAAGAGATATCAGAGGTTGTGAAATCTAACGATTCGCGAAGATCCCAGATCAATCAAGATTTCGAAGAAAAAATAAAACTTCTTGAAAAGGCAATCTTGCTGCTTGATTCAATCTCAAGAAGTTTGGATGAAAGCAAAAATGTTATGACGGATATATCAGACTTGACGAAAAAAATAGAATTGGCATCGGAAACTTTGGATGAAAACATAAAGAAATTCAAGACAGAGTGATTTTTCTGACACCACTTGACAGTTTAACGGGATAATATTTCATTTCGATACCAAATTGTTTTTTATAATCAGCGCTTATTTCTTTCAGATATGTGTTGACGTCGGATTTAGATATGACTATTATGCTGCCTCCAAATCCACCACCTATCATGCGCGCCCCGTAAACATTTTCTAAAGCGTTTATCCTGTCAACGAGAAAGTCTATCTCATCCGTTGAAACTTCAAACAAATTTTTCAGACTTTCGTGAGATTTTTTGACAAGATCGCCGACTTTTTCCCAGTTTTTATCTTCTATGGCCGCTATGGTATCAAGTACCCGTTGATTTTCTTCAACGACATGTTTTGCCCTTTTGTAAACATTCTCTCCAAGTATTCTCCTTTTCGATTCCACGAGATCAACTGTCATCTCTCTGAATTGCACACCGATTATCTCGCTTGCACGTGCACATTCGTTTCTGCGTGTGTTGTATCCACCACTTGCGAGTTCATGCTTAACAGACGAGTCTACAATCGTAATCCTTGGAAATCCCATTGCAGAAACATATTCATAATGGCCATCTAAGGCATCTATCAAGATGAAAGTATCTTTTTTCGCAAGGGAAACCGCATATTGATCCATTATTCCGCAGTTGACGCCGACAAATTCATTCTCTGCTTCGTGCGCTATCTGGGCTATTCTTTCTCTGTCAAGATCGAGTTTTTCAATTTTGGAGATCGCGTAGATTATTCCAACCATCAAAGAGGCAGAACTCGAAAGGCCTGCCCCTATGGGTAATGTGCTTGATATGTCAATTTTGAAAGGCCTTATGGGTTTTTTGACGTACTTTGTCAGATGAAAAATTGCACCTTTAACGTAATTAGCCCATGCATCTTTTTCTTTTTGGGCATCGATAGAAAATTTGATACTCTTACCAAGATCACTTGTATGAGATTCAAAATGATCCGATTCTTCAAATTTAAGATACGTGTATTTATCTATCGCAGCCGGTAGTACGTATCCTCCATTGTAATCCGTGTGTTCACCTATTAAATTTATGCGTCCTGGTGATCTGAAAACGTATGTCAAGATCGTCATCTCCATTCATATCGTGTAAGATGCGTTTTTTAAACTTTTAGCAGCATCGGAAGGCGTTAGCGGATTTATGAAAGCCCATGTTCCAGTTTCAACGCTTGCCATCCATTTAACGTTAACTTTGTCTCTTTTTGGTGGATTGAATTCTATGTGAAAATGAAAGTTCTTCATTACCGGATTGACAGGTGATTGAAAGATCTCCATCATGTAAGGGAATTCATTGTCAAAAAGCGAATCGTATTTGGAAGTTACGACCTTTAAAGTTACGGCCAGATCGAATTTCTCCGAAGGCGTCATCTCGGTGAAAAAAGAGATATGCCTTCTCGGATAAACGTGCACTTCGTAAGGAAATCTTGCAAAATACGGGACAAGCGCGATAAAATGTTCACCATCGTAGACGATATTTTCTGTCTTTTCTTCTGCTTTTATCACATCGCATATGGCACATCCCTTGTATTTGCCTATCGCATCGATCATCGATTGGATCCTTTTCGGTATAAAAGGAAAGGCATAAAGTTGTCCGTGAGGATGAATTTGAGAGGCTCCAACTTCTTTTCCTCTGTTTTCAAACGGAAAGATGTATTTTATCTTCTCGTACTTCATGAGATCACGCGTTCTGTCTTCCCAAACGTATACGAGTTTTTCTATTTGGCCGATTGGCATTCTCGACAGAGAAGAATTGTGATCTGACGTGAACATTATGACTTCGCATTTCCCATACGATGGGGCATTTTCAAAGGCAGGATCAGGTTTGGATATTTCCGGCGGATCAAGTCTAAGGGCAGGATACCTGTTATCAAAGGCTGTCAGATCGTAATCGTGCTTCATTTCCAACACGCCTGGGCATAAAGGGCAGGCTTCTTTTTGTGGAAGCACAGGCCTCTTTTGCGTTTCAGATGAAATTATTATCCATTCATCGGTTATAGGATTGTGTCGAAGTTCCATCATATTCTTCACCCCAGTAATAATGTATGTCTCTTCCATCGTCTTCTTTTTCGTCATCACGCCTGAGATTTCTTTTCCCACGGTGCATGATAATTGCGACGGCATGAGGAACGATTTTGATCTCATTTTTCGCATGCTTCATCGAAGGATAAAGTACGAAAAATTCATCCACCTTTTCATCAAAAAACGGTCTGTAATTTTCAATTTCAACTTTCCATTCGAAATCGGAAAGATTTACAAAGGAGATGATATCACCGTTTATCGATTTTTTTGTCACAACGGCATATCTCTCTTTGTCTAAAAGTATGACCTTCGATATACCGTTTCTAAAATTAAAAGCTCCTCCTAGCAGGTGGAGATCGTCATCCGATAATTTTCCGAGAAAATCGCTTTCTAAAAATTGGCCATTGAGCAACGCTGGTATGTAGATGTTTATCATTCTTTCGGAATTCGTAAGATTTGTGTCCGAAGACCTCACCATAACGCAATCCGGATCGTTTACCCACCACGCATTCATGAAGTTTCTCGTGAGTGCATTTCTTATCGAGAACTTTGCACTTGACACTCCCATGTCCAATTCGCCTCTCCACTCCGGTGCGGTATCGCAACCTATGCGCATTGAATCGACATATCCGATCGATGGAAGTAAAGGTGCTCCACAACCCAAAACATGCGTATTCCCAACGGTGTCTGCTATCTTTTTCATTCCCATTCTGTATGCCTCGACGGGCGTTACGTCGAGAAATCTCTTGCCTGGGATCATGCCGGCAAAAAGGAAATCTATTTTGAAAAATTCATACCCATAACCTTTCAGTGTCGAAAAGATTTCACCCAACCAAAAAAGTGCATCCGGATTTGAGGTATCGAGAGCGTATATTTTTTTATTCCAATTTTCGTACGCAACGATCGGAATACCGTTTTCATCTTTGACCAGAAAATCTTTGTGATATTTAAAGATCGAGGAAGTTTCTGAAATGCTGAAAGGCGCTGTCCATATGCCTGACATCATGTTAGACTTCTTTATTTTTTTTGAAAGGAATTCAAGGCCTTCCGGAAATTTTTCGTTTGTCTCAAGCCAATCTCCTATATCTTTTTCGTAACCATCGTCTATCTGGAAGACTTCATATTTCATGCCAATTTCCGAAGTTCTATCCAACTCACCGATGATCGAATCCTGAGATATGTTCAGGTAATAACTGTACCATGATTCCCACCCGAATAAAGGTCTGAATTTTTTGATCGTATTTGAATTTGCAACTTTTTTTGCGTAAAGTTCAAGTGTTTCTTCAAGTTTTGAAAAATCTTTTACCCAAAGAGTTTCGACTTTTATTTTTTCATGGGGTTTTAAATGCTTTCCAACGTAAATCTTTACATCCACCATCCCATCATGCCATTTGAAGTATGGGTGAGTTACCTTTGAAGAAAGGAAGCCGGCAAATGTTTTATCATCGGCTATGAAATAGTCTGAAATTAGGCCGTCTTTGAATTCCCATGGAACTGGAGAAGCAACAAAATTATCACTCAATTCATGCATGCTTTTGATAATTTCTGAGGGCTTTACAAAAGTACATGGTCCCCATGATTGATAATTGTTCATCAAAATCTTTTCCGAAGGTTCAAAATCACCGATTTTCAAATCTCCAATGAATTTTGAATCTTCAGTTGTATTTTCGATCTCGATTTCTATTTCGTACCCGTCTTTTTGGGTAATTGAAAGGCTAACTTCTAAATAACCGACTTTTCTCTTTCGAACTCCGTAATCCAATGGCTTGCCGAATAAATTCAAATTTCTTCACCTCTTCCGTAAATTGGTTTGAATTTGAAGGCATATGTGTAAGTTCTATTTGCGTAAAGTGTGAAATCAGGATGCGTTTTCGCGCCCCAACTGTTGTCTCCACCTACACCCATTTGAGCATAGTTTATGTGCAAAAAGATTTCCTTTCTTTCTGGCAATTCGTAAGGATGTTTTGCATTCTCCAGATCTTCGACGGAATAATGCAAAGCACTGAATTCAAAAACCGGATCGCCTGTGAAGATCAAACCCAGTTGTTCATCATCGGTTAATGTAAGCCATCTTACATCCGTTTTATTTCCCATCTCGGATGGTTTTATGTAATTTACGAATTGATCTTTCACTTTAGATTTGTAAAGGTCTATTCTTGCTGACTTTTTTCTGTCCCAATAATTTTCATGGGGGCCACGACCATACCATGAGAGGTTATCGAATGTTTTTGGAATAACCATTTCCATCCCTACAACGGGTATTTCTGGTAAATCGTCTCCTGGAATCAACTCAAAAAAGACGGATATGCCGCAATGACCATCTATGCTGTAACTTATCCTGCAAAGCGAAGGATTTAAAGTCTGTATTATGAATTCGGTCTTTACCTTGATTTGGTCTCCGACTTTTTCACACTCAAAATTGTTTATCTTTCGTTTTATCGTGCCATTGCGCCACGTTGAAAGCCTTTCTTCCATTCTGTTGCCATGATCGTTATCCGTCGGTGATCTCCAAAAATTAGGCTTTAAACCTGAAACAACAAGTTCACGATCTTTGAATTTCAAAGAATTCATTGTACCGGATGTTTTATCGAAGGCAATTTCAAAATATTTGGATCTTACAACGAGACGATCTTCTAAATCAAAAGAGTCCAACTCTGCCGGTGCATGTTTTTGAACGTGAAGTACAGGTACGACAAAAGGCATCTTAAATTGATCGTGACTGATCTCATATTCGGCAGGTGCCCATTTGCTTTTTTCTTTTAGACTGAAAATCATTTCAAGGAAATATTCGCAACCAGCATGAATCTGTATTTTACCGTAAGGAATTTTGATCTTCTTGCTGTTAAGTGGTTTTACGTCGATATCGATATTCCCTGAATTAACGATTTCATGGTTTTCCTTGATTAGCCATTCGCATTTGAAAGCATTCACATTTGTGAAAAGATATTCGTTGAAGATCTCAACCTCTCCGTTCAAAAGGTCAACGGGTTTGACAACGATATTTCTATAAAGATAACGTACTTCTTCGGCCTGAGGTTTTGGAGTTCTATCCGCAAGCACAACCCCATTTGCGCAGAAATCTCCGTCGTTTGGGCTGTCTCCCCAGTCCCCTCCGTAGGCAAGATACTCGCCTTTACCATCCGGGGTCTTTTCATATAAGGCTTGATCGACCCAATCCCAGATGAACCCGCCCTGCAATTTAGGGTATTTTCTGAATAAATCCCAGTATTTGTAAAGGTTACCATTGCTATTTCCCATGGCATGAG